>Ga0310691_10000233_pt1 | contig 113542 bp, 107 predicted proteins | sample 176DNAGHGlowgp2_FD_203887 | JGI IMG/M metagenome (GOLD analysis project Ga0310691, IMG submission 203887) | Sheep rumen microbial communities from Palmerston North, Manawatu-Wanganui, New Zealand - 1766 DNA GHGlow gp2 (v2) (version 2) | ecosystem: Host-associated > Mammals > Digestive system... | reverse complement strand
AAAGGCTTTTGCGGAGAAAGAATTTGAGCAGTACCGTGTTATTCAGGACAAACTATATCAGAGTGATTTTGATAAGTTGGTATCTGACGCAGATTCCGCTTCTGAAGACAAACCGAAGAATCGGTCTGACGATCCTGAAGATGATAACTATGATTCTTGACAGCGTTATCAAGCAAACAGCATAATATCAATAGCGGTAAGTAATCAATCTTTTATGATTAACGAGGAGTGATAACACATCGCTGATAACAAATTGATAACACCAGTTCGGATACCCAATAGACACAGGATATTAGAACGTAAATTGTATCAATAGGTATCAAGGCTCTTATACAAATCAAGTTAGGATTAGTTTTAACTTGGCGAGTACGAGTGATAACAAAATCCCCGGAAGCCTTTTGACCCAACATTGACCCAAAATATGCCATAAATGTATAATAAAAATACCCATACTCCAATATCCTGAAAGATTTCCCGAAAGAGGCTCAGGCTTACCGATACACTGATAACCGTTCCAATCGATATCTTTAAGAAGAACATTGATTCTCATGAGAGTCTTTTTATCTTTTGATTGCCAATTGAGGTAATCATCTCAAGCTTTATCGTGCCAAATCTTCTTCATCAGTCTTCCTCTATTAACTCATGCTCATGAACATTACGACTGGCCTTCATATCGGATATACGGAGTTCCAGTTCCTTAATGTTCTCCTCGCTATAAAAAGGATCCGCTGTGATCTCAAAAGGAATCCTACGCTCACGCGCAACCTTAGCAAGAAACATATTAATAGCAGCAGACATGGAGATGCCCATTTCTGAGCAAGCACTCTCGGCCTTTGCCTTGATCGTATCATCTACTCTAAAATTCACCTGTGCCATAAGATAATCTTTCGTTTTGTTTACATAATTATATAGCATACACTATATAAAGGTTTAAATCATTTGTTGTTATGACAGCCACTATTTGCATAACTGAAAGGATTTTTTTTGCTCATCTGGTCTATCCCCCAATCATACATTGGATTTCTCAACAGAAACAACTGACAAATCATCGTCACTCAAGTTGTTAATTTCTGCAAGAATCTCCTCTGTTTCTTCAACAGATGCATCTTGAACATTGCTTGTTGCTCTTAAGAAAAATATGTCAGTATAATCGTAAAAGTCAAATGTTATAATTAACATGGAATAAGTATGTTGGGGTAAATGGGTTGAACTTTTGGCACGCTGATAATCAATATACATAGAAAGGAACATAAATGGAAGAGTTCACGAATCTTTTTTCAAAATCAAAAATGCTTATAGACAATGCGCGGAGCAGCATGGGAACGATGGTTAATGCTGTAACAGTCTATACAAGTTTTTTACTTGGCAAATATATGGTTGAGGAAGAACAGCTTGGTGATGAACGCGCAAAATATGGAGCAAAGATATTAGATTCTCTGGCGGATTACCTTACATCAGAGTACGGACGAGGTTTTTCACGAAGCAACCTTGCCGGTATGAGAAAGTTTTATATCGTGTATCGAGAACGTGATCCGGAGATTGTCCAATCAGGCATTGGACAATTGAGTTTGATGCAGGATAACGGAATAGTCCAATCGGAAATTGGACAATTGATCTTGGATCGAGGAGCTTTTCCCTTCAAACTCAGCTGGACACACTATCAAGTGTTAATGACTATTGAGAACGATGATGAACGAGCCTTTTATGAGATGGAAGCAATAAAAGGAATATGGAGTGTTAAAACGTTGAAGCGGCAGTATCATTCCAGTCTTTATGAAAGAATGGCTCTCAGCAGAGATAAGGCTGGAGTTATAGAAATGGCAAAGAAAGGCGCCGTTCCATATCGGCCTAAAGATATATTAAAAACACCATACGTACTTGAATTTGCCGGTCTTGCCGACAGAAGCATTTATCACGAAAATGATCTTGAAGCTGCGGTTTTGAACAAACTGCAAGATTTCCTGCTGGAGATGGGGAAGGGATTTCTGTTTGAGAAGAGGCAGAGGAGATTTACATTTAATGACAAAAACTTTTATTGCGACCTTGTGCTATATAATCGTTTTTTGAGATGCTATGTTCTGATTGATTTCAAGGTTGACGAGTTAACGCACCAGGATTTGGGTCAGATGCAGATGTATGTCAATTACTATGATCGCCACGAGTTGATTGAAGGAGAGAATCCCACGATTGGAATATTATTGTGCAAACAAAGCGATGAAGCTTTAGTAGAATTGACCCTGCCCAAGAATTCAAATATATATGCTAAGGAATACAAGTTATATCTTCCTGACAAGAATTTGTTAAAAGAAAAACTGCAACAGTGGTTGAATGAAACAGAAGATTAACGGTGGAGAACTATCAAATGTGTTTAATTTGCGACAGGATCGAGATGATAAAAAACGGCACTAATCCGTATTTTGTAAAAGAACTTGAGACAGGTTATGTTGTTATCGGTGACAATCAACATTTCTATGGCTACACGCTTTTCTTATATAAACATCACGGTGCAATAACAGAACTCTTTCATCTCGAAAAGGAAGAGAAAATGAAGTTTATGGAAGAAATGACGATCGTAGCTGAAGCGGTCTCCAAGGCATTCGGAGCGGAAAAGATGAATTACGAGTTGCTAGGCATGGGTGATGCGCATCTTCACTGGCATCTATATCCGAGACGTGAAGGTGATATTGAGGATTATGGTAATCATGGCAAAGGCCCCGTGTGGTGGTATCCAACGGAGAAAATGTATTCCGATGATAACAGACCAACAGCTGAAAAGCTTGTAGAGATGCGCGAGCTTCTTTTGAAGAAACTAAAGTAAGAGTATGAGAGTGTTGGCGGACGATCAGTATAATAAACTTACAGAGCGAATAAAAGAACTTGAGAATGAGAATCAGCATCTTAAGAAACTACTTGATGATGCTGGCATTCCTTATGATAAAACAGATAAAGCACCAGAAAAGAATGAGCCTTATGAAATAAATATCAAGGAAGAAACTATTACCGAGAAACATGTTAACTTCTATTATTCCATGTTCAAGGGGCGGAAAGACGTATATAGTCTTCGTTCCGGAAAACCGAATATCAAGACCGGAAAGCATGGTTATTATACCCAATGTGAAAACTTCTGGAAGTATGGACTGTGCGGTAAAGCAGATGGAAAGAGAATAAAGTGTCAGACTTGTCCTAATCAGAAGTATAAACCTCTTGTCGGAAAGATTATTTATGAGCATTTAATGGGATTGAAAGAAGACTGCTCGGATGTAGTGGGATTATATCCTGTTTGGCCGGATGAAACCTGTAATTATCTTGTTTTTGATTTTGATAATCATGATGATAATTCTGATTCTCTTAAGTGGCAGGAAGAGGCAAATGCATTGAGAGCAATCTGTGTTGATAACGATGTTCCCTGCCTTGTAGAGAGGTCGCGTTCCGGGAAGGGCGCGCATGTGTGGATCTTTTTCGAAAGGGCAATTAATATTAAGAAGGCGAGATGGTTTGGAGCATCATTGCTGGATAAGGGAGCCGAAAGTGTCAACCAACTGACTTTTGATACTTATGATCGCATGATTCCTGCACAAGATAAGCTGCCTGAAGGCGGCCTTGGAAATCTTGTAGCGCTTCCTTTACAGGGGCAAGCAGTAAAGAACGGAAACAGTGTCTTTGTTGATAAGAACTGGAAACCTTATTACGATCAGTGGGGTGTACTCAAGAATACCGGAAAGCTCCGCGAGGCATTCATAGACGAGAAACTGTATTCCTGGGGGAATCAATATAGCATCAGTAACTATGATAATGGCAAAGACATTGCAAGGCAGATATCTATAGATGAAAAACCGTGGGAAAGCAGAACAGCATTTGACAAAGCTGATACAGAAGGAACTATTCGAATAGTGCTCGCGGATAAAGTGTATGTGGATAAGACAGGCATCAAACCAAGACTTCAGAATAAGATTCGAAGATTGGCCGCATATAATAACCCGGAGTATTTCAAGAACCAGGCGATGGGGATATCGACTTTTGGGATACCGAGGATAGTATATTCCGGAGAGGATACAGAACAATTCATATCCATTCCGCGAGGCTGCCTGAATAAGCTATGTGAGAATCTTGATGCATCATCGATCAATTATTCTGTTGATGATAAACGTAACAATGGCAAAGAGATTAATGTTTCTTTCAAGGGTGATTTATATCCGGAACAATATGATGCGGTTCGAAGTTTAACCGGATTCGATACCGGAGTAATCGCTGCGGCAACCGGATTCGGCAAAACGGTAGTTGGATCATATCTGATATCAGAACGAAAGATAAACACTCTGATTCTCGTTCATACCAGTGAGATCATGCAGAACTGGATAACTGATCTCGAGAGATTCCTTGATGTTGATGAAGAGTATCCGCAATACACAACGAAGACGGGGAGGGTGAAGACCAGAAAGAGCCTGATAGGAAGATTGACCGGATCACACGACTCCATGACGGGAATAATTGATGTTGCTATGGTGTCGTCTCTGGGATCAGGAGATACGATAAAACCTTTTGTTAAAGAGTATGGCATGGTGATAATGGATGAGTGTCACCACGGCGCTGCTGATACTATAGAGGCAGTTTTGTCTGAAGTAAACGCCAAGTATGTTTATGGTCTGACTGCGACATTAAAACGCGAGGATGGTAAAGACAAAACAGTATTGATGCAGTTTGGACCTGTGCGTTATAGATTTACAGCTAAAGATAAGATCCGTTTGCAGGGGATGGAGCATATTCTTGAACCTAGATTTACCCCCATTGTTTCTACAAAGAATAAACTGACGTCAAATGAAGCATATGATATCGTTGTTAACAGTGATCTTCGCAACAGCATGATCGCTTCAGATATAGAAAAATGTGTTAAGCAGGGGCACACGCCGCTTGTACTGTCTAAGCGAAAAGCTCAGCTTGATATTCTTTTTGAGAAAGTCGGGAACAAAGCTGATCACGTCCTTGTCTTGACCGGCGGGAAGAAACAATCAGAACGAAGGGAAATAAGAGAACGCCTTAGTTTAATCCCGGACAACGAATCCCTGATCATACTGGCAACAGGTCAGTATATTGGAGAAGGGTTCAATTGTTCCAGATTGGATACGCTATTCCTTGCAATGCCGATAGCATGGGATGGGAATGTAGAACAGTATACGGGAAGACTTAATCGAAGTCATGACGGAAAGAGCAAAGTAACAGTAATCGATTATGTTGACCATCACATAGATATATTTGCCAACATGTATAATAAACGTCTTCGTACTTATAAAAGAATCGGATATGAACTGGCGCAGGATGCCGGCATGAAGCCGAAAGAGAGATTCTTCTATGACAGCGAGACATATAGTGCAGTATTCAGAAATGATATTATAAATGCAAAAGAAGAAGTGTTAATTAGCAGTCCGTATGTGAGTTCTGCAGGAAGTGAACGACTGATCCGCACTTGTTCAGCTATGGATAATAAAGGAATTGTAGTTTCCCTTATTACTTATCCGTCTTCGCGTTACTCCGCTGACATTAAAGATAGGATTGGAAAGATACATAAAAATTTGATGATGGCAGGGATTAGGATGAAGTTTGCTGATCACATTCCTTCTAAATATGCAGTTATTGATAAAGAAGTACTTTGGTATGGTAGCATGAATCTCGTCTCTAACATCAAAGAGGAAGACGATGAGATGAGGATTGTCAACGTCAGTGTAGCAAAAGCGCTCATCGATGATCAAACAATTGACATTCCGGATTGATCTTCTTATTATCAGGATATGAGTTGTTATCATTGATAAAATCAGTGATAACAACAAGCTGATAACAGATTGATAACACCAGTTCGGATACCCGATAGACATAGGATATTAGAACGCAAATAGAATCAATAAGTATCAAGACTCTTATACAAAACAAGTTAGGATCAGTTTTTACTGACGAGTACGAGTAATATTTCTGTTCAAAACCAAAACACTTTATCCTCTTGGGGGCAAAAACGAGTAACCTGACTGGATAGAGAGTTAAGAGAGAACCAAATAAGACCTTGTGATGACACCTTAATTGGTGTTCAGGGCCTTTTTTAGTCCTAAATATCTGTGCTTTATGCGGGATTTATGGGGCGAAAAAGAGAGAGTTAGGAAGAGCAGACGGCGACTTGTCCTTGTCGGCGATGTAATATACTACATTTACAGTTTCACCGAAGAACAGGATTACTTCGGAACACCGGAAGATGTAGCAGTTTGGAATGTCTCTGATGAGAAACTTCCTATCATTGACAAAAAGACGTTTGTTAGGACTCCTGTTAACGAGACAATTACGGGGATTACTCTGATTCAGGAAAATCAGCGTGTGTTCAATGATGACGGTCAAACATATGATGTTTGGCTCACTCGCGGTATAGTTTTCGATTTTGGAGAGAGACAGGTAGCTTTTGAAAAGGATGTCTGGTTCTCTGAGAAAATAATAGTCCATCGCGGATATGAACTCTCTACTCGCTTCTCGTCAACTGAGCAATTTGGCGATGACTGGGATAAGTCATTAAGAACAGAATGTTCACGTATCGAGGAAAAGATTGTGCCCGAATGAGACGATGGATACTAAGTCTCAAATTAGCAAAAGCTTCCATTGCCGTCTATAAGTAATGGAAGCTTTTTTTATTCTTTGATGTTCGGAGATCATCAATAGTTGTGAGTTCCATCTTGAACAAGTTTGGAGAAAAAATGATCATTTAATTATTATTCGTGTGGGTCGGGGGATCGAAAGCCCCTGCAAGATGCCGGGCTTCAATTTTCATGAAAATGAAAGTTGGCTGCCAAGGCGGATCTTGCTCTTACTGCATTCGAAGACTCAAAGGAATGAGAACAAAAGAATACCGTTTCAATTGATTATTAAAAATCAACAGGAACGGTAATGTCTGATGCTATATAAGGTCGTATGAAATATGCTTTATATGATCATCGAAATGTTACGGCGGGCGTACATAAACAACAGCTCCCGCCGGATAGCGGGAGCTGTTGTGTTTTGGGAAGTTTTAACGAGAAATGCATGGTAAAATACATACAGAATGGATTACAACATTTCGAGGTGGATGCTTTTATGAATGAATTGTCAGATTATAGCCATGCCGTTGCTGTTATAAAGGCGGCAGTTGAACAATCGAGATATAGGGCTCTTCAGGCGGGTAATGCCGAAATGCTCTCACTTTATTATGGCATCGGGAAATATGTTTCTGAAAATACCCGTAATGGTGTCTGGGGAACTGATGCTATAAAACAGATTTCTTTCAGATTGCAAAAAGAACTCCCGGGGCTAAGGGGTTTCTCTGAAACAAACATAAAGTATATGCGCTTGTTTTATGAAGCTTGGGCCCCTTATGTAAATCGTCAGCCGACGGCTGACGATTTAGAACTTGACGGGAAAGGGCTTCTTACTGTAATTCGTCAGCCATCGGCTGACGAATTGGATTGGCAAAAATTTCTGTCGATCGGATTTAATCATCACATAGAGATAATAACCAAGGTAAAGGATGTGGATGCTAGGATCTTTTATATCCACGAATGTGCAACCCGTGCTTGGGACAAATATACTTTACGCGATTACATCAAGTCGGGACTTTATCAAGGTACAGCATCGCTGCCTAATAATTTTGATACTGCACTAACAGATACAAAGTTTGCCATAAAGGCAACCAAAGCCTTCAAGGAAAACTATCTTCTGGACTTCATCAACATAGAGAATCTCGGTGAGTCTGATGAAGATATAGACGAACGCGTCATAGAGAATCAGATCGTAAAAAATATCAAAGATTTTATTCTCAGGTTCGGTACGGACTTTATTTTTATTGGAAATCAGTATCGTATCGAAGTTGCCGGAGAAGAAATGTTTATCGATCTTCTGTTCTTTAACAGGGAGATCAACAGTCTGGTGGCAGTAGAACTTAAAGCCGGAAAGTTCAAGGCAACATATCTCGGACAACTTAATACATATCTTTCGATTCTTGATGATACAGTCAGAAAGCCGCATGAGAATCCGTCCGTTGGTATCATTTTGTGTAAGGATATGAACAGAAGTTTTGTTGATTATGTTATTCGAGATTATGATAAACCACTCGGTGTTGCAACATACAAAACATCAAAGGAAATGTCGGACGATATTCTTAAAGCATTGCCGCCGGTAAATGAACTAAAGAAACTGTTGGATGATTCAAAAGATGATGATCTTCAATAGTCAGAAAGAGGATCTTAAGTTCTGAACCGAAGTTCGTTAAGAACAAGAGGACAAAGGTCGATAAACAAAGCATTTCAGAGATGGTGTCTACTTCTGAAAAAGACAGAAAAATGTCTTAAGTGTCTACTTTCAGAAATGAATCAGGACAAAATTTATCGCCGGTGTCTACCGGCAGAAAAAAGAATTAAAGAAAAATATTTTTGGTGTCCACTTTTATTGACAGGTACAGTTTTTTTTCAGTACAACATCATAAAATCGGCATAATTCAGGAAAAACAACATCCTGAAAACGGCATTTTCTATAGAAATCAATATCCTAAAATCGGCAAAAACTTGACTGAGTCTGTCTTTGTGCTATTCTTAATACAAAAGTTATGAGGTATTATTATGCTGAAACGCAAGGTATATAGTCGACTCCTTGAATGGAAGAATAGTGACAATAAGAAATGTCTGATCATCAAAGGTGCGAGACAAGTAGGAAAGACATATGTGGTCCGTGCTTTTGGCGAAGCTGAGTATGAGAGTTTTGTAGAAATCAATTTCTATCGTCAGCCTGAATTGAAACAGATCTTCAGTGGCGGTTTATCCGGCGAAGAGATCTTTAAGAAAATGACCGCAAGTATACCTGGGATAAAATTGATACCCGGAAGGACTCTTGTGTTTTTAGATGAGATACAGAAGTGCGCAGCCGCCAGAACAGCTATAAAGTTCATGGTTGAAGACGGAAGATTTGATATAATAGCCTCGGGATCTCTATTGGGTTTATCATATGGAAGAGATGCAGACAAAGAGGTTGAAGAGGTTGACTCTATACCTGTCGGTTACGAGATACCGGTTATGATGTATTCTTTGGATTTTGAAGAATTCCTTTGGGCAAATGGGTACTCTTCAGATGCGATTTCTTATCTGAAGGAGTTTTATGATAATAAGAAACCCGTTCCAGACGGTATTCATCAGCAGTATGAAAAGCTGGTCAGAGAGTTTATTGTAATCGGAGGAATGCCTGAAGTCGTAGCTGATTATGTTCAAAACAAGGATTTCAATCGAGTCAATGATATTCAATGCAGGTTGATTTCAGATTATGAAGATGATATTGCACAGCATGCCAAGGGTGTTGAAAAACCTAAGGTGAGAAGGTGCTATGATTCTATTCCAAATCAATTGGCCAGGGAAAACAAGAAATTCAAATATTCGGAAGTGGAGAAGAAATCAACAGCAAAGAAGTATGGGAATAGCATTCAATGGCTTGTTGATGCCAACATGGCGTTCTCGTGCAGGAATTTGCGAATCCCTCAATTACCATTACGTTATAATGAGAAGGAAAACGAATTCAAGATCTACTTAAACGACACGGGTCTCTTGATGGCTTTGTTCGGATTTGAGACAAAGCTTGCAGTCTTGAACAATACACTCGTAGGATCCGCTAAGGGCGGTATATATGAGAATTTTGTTGCTGAATCTCTGGTAAAGAAAGGTTATTCTCTGCATTATTATAAACCTGACGATGAATCAGAATTGGAATTCATTATCGAAAAGAACGGCGAGGTGCAACCCATTGAAGTTAAAGCCGGGAATGCAGCTACCAAATCTCTTAATCGTTATATAGATATGTACAAGCCATCAATGGCATACAAGATCATAAGCGGTAATATTGGTGAGGCAACCGGAAAACTGTCGATGCCGCATTATATGATCATGTTCCTTTGAGTAATCACGGCTGAGGATATTTCGGAAGCTATAATCTGTTTTAAGTAGTTGTATAAATCTTGAAACCTGCTAATTAAACAGACGGCTTGAAGTTGCTTCTCATCTTGCATATCCGCACAATGTTAGCCGAAGCTAACAAAGTGTGCTATAATCACGGTGTCAGCAGATATGCAAGACTTATCAAACCGTTAGATGGAGGAGCAAATATGCAGGAATCCGGTGAGATGTATCTTGAATCGATCCTGGTACTTTCACAAAAAGATGCGCCTGTAAGGTCTCTGGATGTTGCAAGATATCTGAATGTATCAAAGCCGAGCGTAAGCAGGGCCATGGCAATTCTCAAGACAGGTAACTATGTGGAGATCGACAGCCGTGGTTATATCACGCTCCTGGAATCAGGGAGGCAGATCGCAGAGAAGATCTACGAGAGGCACGTAGTGCTAAGCAAGTTCTTTATCGCCCTCGGAGTCGACAAAGAGACGGCAGAGGAAGATGCCTGTCGGATCGAACATGTCATAAGCGATAAGACATTTGAGACAGTAAAAAAGTATATGGCGGAAAAAGGAATACCCCTCTCAGCCGGTAAAGAAAAGCCGTCTCAAACAAAATGGTGAGACGGCTCCGGTCGTATTACTTAACGTGCATTCAGGTTATTCAGTTCTCTCCCTCGGTGATAGCACCGGTAGGGCAAGTTGCTGAACAGGCACCACACGAGATACAAGCATCAGCATCAATGTTGAACTGTGTCTCTCCCTGGGAAATAGCTCCTACAGGGCAACCTTCAGCGCATGAACCGCAGGAAACGCAAGCGTCGGAAATTACATATGCCATAGATTTATCCTCCTTTGTGGTTGATGATTAGATTTTTCCACCTGAAGGGCCGGTTAGCCAAGCGTAATCTCAATTTGTTAACAAATTATTCAAATAAAGGATCCGGCTCAGATTTGAGAGAGCCGGATCTGTTATCTAATGAAAAGCTTCGATTATTGAGACTTATTTCTTGATGTGGAAGGCATTCATCTTAGGGTAGACGGCAGCGCTTCCGAGCTGCTCTTCGATACGCAGGAGCTGGTTGTACTTGGCAACACGCTCGCTTCTGCTTGGTGCGCCTGTCTTGATCTGACAGGTGTTGAGAGCGACAGCTAGGTCGGCAATAGTAGTATCTGCGGTCTCGCCTGAACGGTGAGATGAGATAGCTGTATATCCGGCGTTGTGCGCCATCTTGATTGCCTCCAACGTCTCCGATACAGATCCGATCTGGTTGAGCTTGATGAGGATGGAATTGCCGGCACCGAGTTCGATACCCTTTGACAGTCTCTCCGTATTCGTTACGAAAAGGTCGTCGCCAACGAGCTGGACCTTGCTACCGATCTTCGCCGTCATCTTCTGCCAGCCTTCCCAATCTTCTTCATCAAGACCGTCTTCGATCGAGATGATGGGATACTTATCAACAAGGGATTCCCAATGAGCGATAAGTTCATCTGAGGTGAATTCCTTGCCGGACTTGGGCTGCTTGTAGAATCCCTTGCCCTTCTCACTCTTCCACTCGGAAGAAGCTGCATCCATTGCGATCATGAAATCCTTGCCGGGTTCATATCCTGCTGCCTTGATGGCTTCGAGGATCTTCTCGATAGCTTCCTCATCGCTCTTGAGACTGTTGGGAGCGAATCCGCCCTCGTCACCTACGGCGGTAACATCCCCCATATCCTTGAGGAGTTTCTTAAGTGCATGGAATACTTCGGCACACCATCTGAGTGCCTCCTTGAATGATGGAGCGCCTACGGGCATGATCATGAATTCCTGTGTGTCTACGGCACTGTCAGCATGTGCACCGCCGTTTAAGATATTCATCATGGGAACGGGAAGTCTGTTGGCATTTGCTCCGCCGAGGAATCTGTAGAGAGGGATATCAAGAGCCTTCGCTGCAGCTCTTGCAACTGCGATCGATACTGCGAGGATCGCATTGGCGCCGAGGTTTGACTTGTCCTTTGTACCGTCTGCATCGATCATCGCCTTGTCCACAGCATATGTATCGAATGCATCCATGCCTGTAATAGCATCACAGATCACTGTATTGATATTCTCGACTGCTTTGGTAACTCCTTTGCCAAGATATCTGGACTTGTCGCCGTCACGGAGTTCCAGAGCCTCAAATTCTCCTGTGGAAGCACCACTGGGAGCTGTTCCTGTTGCAACAGTACCGTCGATCAGGGTAACTTCAGCTTCTACGGTGGGATTGCCTCTTGAGTCTAATATCTCTCTTCCTATAACGCTTTCAATGATAAGTTCGGTCATATAATCATTCCTTTCATTAATTTCTTCCGCCGGCCCCGAATAAAATGATCCGGGTACCGGCGGAAGTATGATCTATTCAACGCGTTAGCAACTGCTAACAAACCATTTTATAACACACGGCAGATGCTGTGTCAACGAGGAATTAGCCTATGCTAACATTATCCGCATCCAGAATTGACAGATCCGATTCGTGACAGTAAAAGACCAAGTATACCATCACCTTCAAAACATTTTCGAAGAAAATAACTTGAAACTGACAATTATGCATTTATAATATAAAAGTTAGCTCCGGCTAACACATACGCACATATATACATTTGTGCATAGGTACAATCCCCATGCACGATCTTATTTCGGAGCAAAAAGTGTTTATGAAGACGGAAAAGCAATATAAGGATCTGACCATAAAGGAATTTACAAAGGCAGCTGATGTGTATGAATCAGGGCATGCCGGGATCTATGAGATATGCAAGGACGATTATCCTTACATCTCATCTGAGCTCGACAGGGAAGAATACCGTGATCTTCTGGACTGCGGCTGCGGAACGGGCCCGATGATCTCGTTGCTTTATGACAAAGATCCGACGAAGCATTACACGGGTCTTGATATCACTCCCAGGATGATAGAAGTTGGAAGAGCAAAGGGTCTGGCAGGGGTTGAATGGGTCGTCGGCGACTGCGAGAACCTCCCTTTCGAAGAGAATTCATTTGATGTGGTAATATGCTCCAACAGTTTTCATCATTATCCGAATCCGCAGAGATTCTTTGACAGCGTAAAGCGGGTCTTAAGGCCGGGGGGAAGGCTGATCCTTCAGGATTACACGGCCCCGAAGCTGATCCTGTGGCTGATGAACCACACGGAGATGCCCCTGGCGAATCTGGCCGGTCACGGAGATGTTGCGGCAAGGTCGCTGGATGAGATAAGAGGCTTCTGTGATGCTGCGGGCCTGGCGGTTGAGAAACTGGAACGCGGCAGGAAAATGCGCCTGCATCTGGTGGCAAGAAAAAAGGAATAATGACATGGAGATAACGAATCATATTAAGGTGAATGATCTGCCATATTGCAAGACTGTAAGGGAATGGCTTTCTGACAGATACGGACAGGAAGCGGATCAGATATGGGCAGACACGGTAGAAAACTATAACAACTATCTTAAGGACCTCCCGGATTATGGAGGGAAAAAGAACGGGCACGCCATGGCGATCTATGGCGGGCTTCTCATATTTGCACTTTACCCCGTCTTGCCGGATCAGCCCCCGATAGAAGAACTTCAGGGCTTTGTAAGCAACATGTTCATGGGATCGTTTACAAGTCTTGGGAAGATATTTGATCTGAACCGTTCTTTTGATATGTGGCTGATAGATAAGGTATTCCGCAGATCAGGGAACCGTGACCGGAAGGATGCAGGATCGTATCCGGCCGGGTTTATCAATGTGGATGAGCCGTATGATAAGGTCCATCATGCTGCCCGTTATCATTTCACGCAGTGTCCGAATGCTGAATTTGCCAGGAGTCATGGGCTTCTTCATGTGCTTCCTCTTATGTGTAATTGCGATTACTTCGGGATTGGTGAGATCCATGGACAGCTTATCCGCTGTGGAACGTGTGGCAACAGTGATAAGTGTGATTATCTTGTCGTCGGCAGCAACAATGAGATAGCCTCAGAATATGAGACTGTCACGGATGAACAGGGGTTTATCGTAAGCCGGAGGAAATGATATGTCAAAAGTAAATAAGATAATGGCTGCAGCCGGGATAGCAGGTACTGTAGTATACGCGGCTGCAGACATGTTTCTATATATCGGAGTCGACATGCTGTCTGAAGACAGTTCTGCCAGATGGAACGTTCCTGAATGGAGGCTGATGACTTCCATGTGGATCGGTGCAGCAGGAAGTTTGCTGATGCTCCTGGGATTCCTGAGTATCGGGAAGATGTTTTACAATGTGTTCCATAAGCCGGGGAATATTCTGATACTGCCGTCAATGCTGTGCATAGGCGGAGTGCTCTACATGCATTTTACGCTTGTCGTCTACAGCCCGCTGACATACATGTCTGCCATGAAAGCAGGCGTGTCTGATGCTCAAACCGCCGCATTGATAGAACACGCTCAGGCATATCTGAACCCGTTGACATTAACACTGGCGATCCTGGGGTATCTGACGGAAATCATATTGATCTACGGTATCTTAAGCGGCAGGTTCGGTCTGAAGAGAAGAACAGTCCCATATATGTTCGGAGGATATATCATTCTTGTATTACTCTTTGTCCTGGCTGCTAAGGTAACAGGAGAATGGGGTCTTTTGGGATCGGTCGAGAGTCTTCTGGAGATGACGTTCTTCATACCGGCTTACCTGTATTGGAGAAAAGCATGAGACACGAGGATTTTAATTATCTCAAACACGGATTTACGGGACATCTGGCGGAGCCTGATAACGGAAGTGATCATGCAGTGATCGTCATTATGGGAGGGGAGCAGAGCATACTTCCCGGAATTAAATTTGCGGAACGTTTTGCTGACTACGGAATCACCGGTCTGGCAGTATCACTTTTTGGGGCAGAGGGTTTGTCAAAGTCTCCCGATCAGATACCGCTGGATATGTTTGTGCCGGCGGTCTCTTATCTGAGAGATGTTAAGAATATCGAACATATCAGCATCTACGGACAATCAATGGGTTCAATATTTGCTGTACTTGCTGCGCAGTATATCGGCGGATTTGAGAACCTGATAATGGTGTCGCCCACTCATGTCCCGTTCGAGGGAACGCTGAAGGATACTAAGACCATGACAGGCAGAAGTGTGGCGACATGGCATGGCGTGGATGTGCCTTATGTGAAGACGGATTTCTCCTCGGTAAAAGCTGTTAAATATTATAAGCATCCTGCTGCAGATCATAAGGTCCTGGGCATGTGGATCGCATACTACAATGCATATCAGGATGAGAATGCCGTGTCCGCAGCAAGACTGGAAGTGGACAAGACAGGGGCGCGTGTCCTTATGATCGCCGGAGAGGAGGACGAGGCTTGGCCGGCGGCTTACTCGGTAGAGACGATCGCAAAAGATCTGAAGGATAAGAATTATGATAAGGATGTCAAGGTCATACGTTTTCCTCATGGCAGTCACATCTGCGGGCTCATGCCAAACCGTGACAGGGAGAAGAAGCTGTACCGGATGATCCCCTTGATTGGCGTGATGTACAGAACATTCGGCAAATACCGGAAAGAGAACCTGGAGTATCTGGCACAGTCAGAGAAAGAGATCATAAACATGATAAAAGGAGAATAACATATGGTAATCAAAATGATCATAGAGGTCCTGATCATGTAGATCCTGTATGCGGTCTACATGGCAATTCTTCGGACAAGCGGTGTACGTCTCCATTCAATAGAGTGTTAGCTATTGCTAACAAACGGACGATGGTGTAGAATGTGTTGCTGGTTAGTTGAAACTAACTTGAAAAGGAGCTGCCCGTGAACCCCGGAAATCTGATAATCTACATCATTCTCGCAATAATCGTTGCACTTGCGGTCCATGGAACCGTAAAGAGGATCAGACACGGTTCCTCATGCTGCGGAGAGCATGAGGCGGCTCCTAAGAGGGTTAAGGTATCTGATACTGACAAGAGTCACTATCCCTATGCTTTCGAGATGATTGTGGACGGAATGCATTGTTCCAATTGTGCCAGAAGGATCGAGAATTCCTTCAATTCCGCAGACGGTCTGTGGGCAAAGGCAGACATCGGGAGGAAGACGGTTGAGCTCAGAAGCAAAAGGCTGATAAGTGAACAGGAGTGCCGGAAGATAACGGCAGATGCCGGATACACATTGTTATCAATAAGGCAGTTGTAAAGATACAGGAGGGTTTATGAAGAAACTTGCAGAGATGAATCAGGGTGAAGAGGGGATCATCAGTTCGATAAACGGTGATACACGCTACATCAGCAGAGTCACTTCGATCGGTATTACCCCGGGATGCAGGATAAGAATAGTCAAGAATGATAAGAACAGACCTATCATCGTCTATTCCAGGGATACCATGATCGCACTTAACAGTGCCGAGAGCAGGAATATTGAAGTTGAGGAGGTCAGATGATCATGACGGATAAAAACGAGACGGTTATCGCCCTGTTGGGACAGCCTAATTCGGGCAAATCAACATTATTTAACGGACTTACCGGCATGAGACAGCATGTCGGCAACTGGCCCGGCAAGACTGTAGAGAAGAAGGAAGGTTCCTTCACATGGAAGGACAGGAAATATGTTGTGGCAGATCTTCCCGGCACTTATTCACTGTCGGCGAATTCAGATGAAGAGATAATAACAAGAGATTATATCGCATCCGGCAAGGCAGACGTTGTGTGTGTGCTGGCAGACAGCTCTCAGCTGGAGAGAAGCCTGTACATGCTCGCGGATTTTGCAGGTATTGAGGTACCCTGCTTCCTAGTCCTGAACATGAGTGATGTTGCCAGAGATCAGGGCAAGGAGATCAATGTAAAAGAAATGGAGAATAAGCTGGGAATCCCGGTAATCCTGTTCTCTGCGACCGATGTCAGGAAATATGACGCATTCTATGATGCGCTGGAGACGGCAATAAGCGACAAGACTGTTTTGGATCATTCGGATCTGGAACGGAGATTAAATGAGATACCCGGATACAGGGTCATAAGAGAGACGCTGGGGGATCTTAAGGACGGATACAGGTCTGCCATGTGGCTGTCTGTCAAAGCTCTGGAAGGAGATGCTCCGGTAAGCGCTCAGGTCAGATCAAGACTCGGAGCGGACAAAGGGGCAATAATAGATGCAGAGGTCACAAAGACGGGCAAAGGCATCGTTAAGACGGGAGAATGCAAATTCGCGTGGATAGACAGCATCATATCCGGTTCTATTGCGCGCAAAAACAAAGAAGTAAAGATGGGCAGGTTCGACAAGCTCATAACCCACAGGATATGGGGCAAACCCGTTGTTGTCCTGACGATACTGCTGGGTCTCCTGGCTTCTTTTATTCCTGCGCTTCCTTTCATGGGCATAGGAATGGCCATAAGCATGATCCCGGCTCCGTTAAGCGAGGTGCTGATCAATGCGGGATGCCCGCAGATAATAGCAGCGCTGCTGTGTGATGTACTGCTTACATGCCTTGCGTTTGTCGTGCAGATGCTCGGTTTTGTCTTCGGTGTTACGTTTGTCTTCGGACTGCTCGAAGAAGTGGGTGTTATGGCAAGGATCTCCTATGTGTTCGACAATACAATGGGTAAGCTCGGACTGCAGGGCAAGTCGGTCATGCCGTTCCTCATCAGCTTCGGATGTACCATGGGCGGTGCAGCAGGAACCAGAGTCATCGATAACTGGGGACAGAAAGTCCTCACGATCGCCCTGTCATGGGCAATCCCCTGCGGCGCTGCATGGGCAGTCGTACCTATGCTGTCAACGCTCTTCTTCGGTGCTTGGACCCCTGTCATTATCGTAACGATACTTATTGTCATGATCCTTCATATGTGGCTTACGGCAAAGCTGTTCGGCCGCAAGCTCGTCAAGCCTTCCGATAGATACGGAATGATAATGGAGCTTCCCCCTTATCATAAGCCCAAGTGGGGCTCTCTCTTAAGATACGTATTCGGCAGAACGAAAGATACATTCCTGAGGTCATTTAAGGTGGTCCTTATCGTTGCGGCAATATTCTGGCTGCTGTCATATACTTCATCCGGTGATGCTACAAATTCGATCTTGTTCAAGGTTGGTAAGGCGATCGAGCCGGTGACAAGTCTGTTCGGAATGAAATGGCAGACATTTACGGCTTTCGTTGCATCATCTCTCGGCAAGGAGGGTGCTCTCGGAGTACTGAGCACGATATTCTCCGGAGCCGGCGCTATCACTGTCGGTTCGATGCAGGGTGGCAATGTGGCAGCAAACCTTAATGAACTGCTTGTTGCCAATATCGCCAAGCCGGAAGCACTGGCGTTTATAATGGCGATTACTTTCAATATGCCGTGTATCGTTGCACTGGCAGCAACCTATCAGGAGACTCATTCGGTTAAGTGGACTGCAAAGATCGCAGCATACTATACGGCGACCGCACTGGTTCTGGCATGCATTGCCTATCATGTCGGAACACTCATCTGGTGATCATATGAATGAATTGTTGGAACTTCTTAAGGATGGCAGATCACGGTCGCTGACAATGATAGCTTCAGAACTCGGGATGACTGTCGAACAGGTAACAAGAGACATAGACTTTCTTGAAAGGAACGGAGTCATCAGGCGGATAGAGATGTCTTCTTGCGGCGGTAATTGCTCAGGGTGTTCAACAGACGGCGGCAGCAGGAGCTGCCCCGGCTGCATGCCTGACGGCGGGTTTAAGAACATGGGAGTCATGTGGGAGATCATCTGAATATTATTCTCTTCACCGAATATCTTGCCGATCTTATTGCGATGGGCTTCAACTCCGTTATATGTGATCCTGCTGCTTGACACAGGGCAATAGGCGTAGTATATTGTTGAAAGCAACATAACAGTGTTATGTAATCGTGTGGTTACTATGAATGAAGACAAGGATACAAGATTAAGACTTCTGGACAGTGCCGGGAGAGAATTCCTGGAGAAGGGATACAACAAGGCATCCCTGAGATCTATTTGCGCCGATGCTGATGTTACCACGGGTGCTCTTTATTTCTTTTTCAAGGATAAAGAGGATCTCTTTGACGAAGTGGTTAAGGCTCCGCTGGAGGAGCTATATGCCGTAGTGAAGACTCATTTCGCGAATGAATCAAGGACTGACCGGTGGACACCGGACATGTCGGATGATATTGATGCGGCAGTTTCCGTCATCAAGGTTCTCTATAAGAGAAGAGATCTCTTTCTGATGCTCCTGACAAAGGCTCAGGGGTCGGGATATGAACATGTAAAGGACGAGTTTGTTTCGTTTGTTGAAGCACATTACAGGGAATTTGCCGTTCAGTTTGAGAAGATATCCGGGAAGAGGTTCAAGGGTAAGAATACTGTTCACTGGGTTGCGCATAATCAGGTCGATGTTTTTGTGTATCTTCTTGAGCACTGCGAATCCGAGGCGGAAGCCGTTAAGCGGATCCCCAATATAGTCTCGTATCTTACGGGCGGATGGTTCGCGCTTTATGAGTGAGGATCATATTTTTTTTGCTGTCAACATAACGGCGTTATGTGAGCGGATGCTAACAGAGAATAATATTGAAAGGAAATAACAAAAATGCATGTAGAGACAAAAGACATCAGAAAAAGCTACGGTGAAGGCGGGAGCTATGTTGAAGTGCTCAAAGGCGTCAGTGTGAAGATAGAGAAAGGCGAGATGTGCGTGATCCAGGGAACATCCGGCTCCGGGAAATCAACGCTCCTCAACTGTATCGGAGGACTTGATGAGGTCGATTCCGGAAGCATCAGGGTAGCCGGAAGGGAGATATCGACTCTCAAAGGCGAGAGGCTGTCAGATTACAGAAGAGACAATCTGGGCTTCATCTTCCAGTTCTATAATCTGATCCCGAATCTGACGGTCAGAGAGAACATAGAGGTATGCAGATATCTGTCACGAGCTCCGCTGAATGTCGATGAACTTCTTGACATTCTCGGGATGAAGGAGCATGCTCGCAAGTTTCCTTCACAGTTATCGGGAGGCCAGCAGCAGAGGTGCGCGATCGCCAGGGCTCTTGTCAAGAATCCGGAGCTCCTGCTTTGTGATGAACCGACCGGTGCGCTTGATTCCAAAACCTCCAGAGATATCCTGATCCTTCTGGAAGAGATAAACAGAAAGTACAAGACCACGATGATAATCGTTACACACAATAATTCGATCAAGAACATGGTGGATCATGTCATCTATCTTAAAGACGGACAGATAAGCAGGGATTATAAGAACGATGTTAAGGTCCCTGCTTCCGAGCTGGAGGACCTGTGATATGACGTGGATATTATTCAAGCGTGCTCTCCGTGATCTTAAGGCCGGTCTTGCAAGATATCTGGCTCTGTCACTTCTTATCATATTCTCGATATTTATCGTAATCAGCCTTATGGGTGCCGCAATAACCGTAATAGATTATACGGAAATCAGGGACAGGGAGCTTTGCAGGGAAGACGGTGAGTTCTCGGTGTTTGTTCCGCTCAGGGAGGATGAACTCAAAAAGATAACGGACAGGGGCGTATCCGTGGAGAAGATGTTCTATGCCGATTATGCACTCGGTGAGGAACAGGTCTTAAGGGTTTTCAAGGTGAGGGAGAATATCAATAAGATATCCCTTATCGAAGGAAGTCTTCCGTCCTCGGACGGGGAGGCGGTGTTGGAGAGGCGTTTCGCGGAAGTGAACGGCATTGCATCAGGTGATAAGGTAACGATAGGGAATAAGGAGTTTACCGTCACCGGAATAGGCGCAGTACCCGATTACAACACCGTGTACAAGAAGATCACGGATACCGTTGTCGACAGCAGATCGTTCGGTCTGATCTTTGTCACACCCCGGGCATATGACGAGCTCTATTCCGGGGGATGTTCCATAGCATCTGAAGAATACTATTATGCATACCTTCTGAACGGAGCAATGAGTGAGGAGGAGCTTAAGAGCATACTCGAAGAGAATAAATTCAATGCAGGTGATGTTGATGATGAGTATTTCCGCGAATACTGGGAAAGGATGACGGGCCGCAAAGATGAACTGCTTGAAGGAATAGATGAACTTGCAGACGGTGCCGGGAAGCTTGCAGACGGTGCTGAAGAACTGAACGACGGGGTAAGGGAATTCCATGACGGAATGACGGAACTGCACGACTCCGTTCCCGATATCAAGGATGGTATTGCTTCGCTTGATAACGGGGCTTCTGACCTGGAGAAAGGGATAAAGACATATGTTGCGGGTGTGAGATCCGCCGCGTCCGGAGCTTCTTCACTGAAGAACGGAGCGTCCTCTCTTGCTGACGGAGCAGCATCTCTTAACAAAGGTGCTTCTGAATATGCTGCAGGAGTTGATCAGTTCGCGGGAACGGTCAGTGCAATGGCGCAAAGTGATGATCCTTATATTGCAGGTGTCGCCTCACAACTGAACGAACCTGCAGCAGGACTTGCGTCAGGGTTCACTCAGATCCGTGAAGGTGCTGCGGGCATTGAGTCAGGGGCGAATTCACTGCGTGACGGATCATCGCAGCTTGCTGACGGACTGGATGATCTGTCACGGGGCGGTTCCGCGCTGAAGAACGGAGCCTCCGGTCTTCATAACGGAACAGGTGAACTCCGCAAAGGTTTCACCGGAATGGCTGACGGCATAGACGGATTGTATGACGGTTCCGCAGAGATAAAAGACGGTTCATCCGATCTCGCCGGGGGCGCAAGGGATCTGTCAGACGGTATGAACGAATTTGCCGGAGAAGCTAATGATCTGATAGATGAAGTATTCAATATCGATACATCGAACCTGATGATATTCATTAACTGCGGGGAGAATCCCAGGATCGACTCCGCCGCTGATGACGTGCAGATCAATCTGTCGGCAAGCATTATCTTCGGAGTTCTTCTTGTAATCCTGTTTGCGTATGTAATATCAGTCTTTATCGTTCACAACATAGATCAGGAGAGTGCAGTCATCGGAGCACTGTATTCTATGGGCTTGAAGAGAAGGCAGCTCATATTGAGTTATGTCGGCGTTCCGGTACTGGTATCATTGATCTCAGGCATTGCGGGCACGCTTATAGCGATCCTTACACCGGCCGGCATCCCCGCACAGCTGAAGGATACTCTGGACTATTTCTCGATGCCCGTACTGGAAGTGGAGATAACCCCGTTTATCCTCATCTACGGCCTGGTCATCCCGCCCCTGACGGCACTTATCGTCAATGTTCTCGTTATCCGCAAGAGACTTAAGAGGACGCCTCTCGCGCTTCTCAGAAATGAACAGAAGGCGGTGCGCGGCAGAGAAATAAATATCAAGGGACTGAAGTTTATCAGCATGTTCAGGATAAGGCAGTTCATGCGCGAGATACGGGCAGGGCTTACCGTTGTCCTCGGCATGTTCATGAGCCTGCTTGTTGCCCTTCTGGCTCTTAATACTTACGTATACTGCAACAAGGTGAAAAAGTACTATGTTGAACAGACGAACTTCGAATATATGTACAGCTACAAGTATCCGACGGAGGAAGTTCCGGAAGGAGGGTATGAGGCAGTGTCGGAAGGACTGAAGAAGGAGATCTACGGTTTTTATTTCGATGTTGCCCTTATGGGAATAAAAGACGATAATCCTTTCTTTGATACGGGTGACCTTCCCGAGAACGATACGGATGTTGTTCTGAGCTCGGCATTTGCCACTAAGTACAACATTTCCGTCGGAGATGAGTTCACTTTGTCCGATAAGAACGGAGACAGATTATACGCATTCAGGGCATCGAAGATCATAGATTTCTCTGCATCCATGATGGTGTTTATGGATATTGACAGATGCCGAGATCTGTTCGGAGAGGATGATAAATACTACAATGTGGTTTTCTCGGATCATGAGCTGGACATAGAAAGCGGAAGGCTCTATTCGGTCCTGTCCAGGAAAGATATCGAGAAGTCTGCCGGCATATATGTTGACATGATGGGACCCATGATAGTTACCATGTCGGCTGCATCAGCCGTTATCTTCATTGTTGTCATGTATCTGATGATCAAGATGATGATCGACAGGTCATCATTCAACATCTCGCTGGTCAAGGTGTTCGGATTCAGAAGAAGGGAGGTGCGCAGGATGTATCTAGACGGCAACCTCTACATAGTTGCCATCGGTGCAATTGTATCGATCCCTCTCAGCAAGATGATAATGGATTACATCTATCCGAGGTACCTCGTCAGCAATGTCGGTGTGGGTATCAAACCGACATATCCGCCGGAATTGTATGTGATCATATTTGCAGTGATAATGGCGCTTTATTTTGTTATCAATCTCGTCTTGAACGTCAGGCTAAGCAGGATCAGACCGGCGGAGGTGCTTAAAAACAGAGAGTGAGATAATTCATTGAAGTACAGTGCACTGTCTTATTGCCACGATGTGCCGGCAGGGGATTACGATGAAGCCGTTGATGAACCGTAACCGGCGAACTCAGATTCCGCACACTGCCCAGAGAGGGATATTCTTCATCCAGCCCTGATCTATATAATCTGACGCGGACAGTCTGACGGCTTCCTGCGGGGTAAACATGCCGCAGAACACCTTGAGGCTCTTCGACCTGAGATTGGTCTCGACCTTGACTTCAACGGGCACGATCCCGTTGCCTTTCTGGATGAGGAAGTCTGTCTTATATGTTGATTTATCTCCGGAATAATAGTACGGCGTGTAGTTTGTATCAGATATCAGTTGCTGAAGGACGTACTGCTCTGTCAGTGCGCCTTTGAACTCAACGAAAATATCGTTTCCCTCAAGAATGACGGCGGGATCAAGTTCACTCATCGCTCCAAGCAGACCTACGTCAAGCATAAACAGTTTAAATGAGCTGAAATCCACATATGATTTGAGAGGGATCCCCGGCTTGCTTACTTTGTTTACTTTGTAGACAAGCCCGGAATCGGTCAGCCACTGTATAGCAAGTTCAAACTCTTTTTGTCTGGCACCCTTTCTGATCTGACCAAAGAAAAACTTCCTGTTCTCCTTCGATAACTGCATAGGTATCGACTGCCAAACCATCCTTATTCTGGGCAGTTCTCTTGCCCCGGCGTGCTTGCCGAAATCACCTTCGTATTGAGAGATGATATTGTTCTGCAGTTCCCTTACTTCATCAAGATCACCATTCTCCAAATATAATGCAACAACCTCAGGCATGCCGCCTATGCACATATATTTTTTAAGGTACTCTCTATATTCGCCCGCGAAATCACGCAGTTTGAGATCAGAAGGATCCTTAAGATAAGATGCCAGTCTGTCTTCACCGGAGGCGTATAGGAACTCACGGAAATTCATTGGATACAAATGCAACTCGTCAACTTTGCCTACGGGAAATGATACCCCTTCATGCATAGCCACGCCAAGAAGAGATCCCGCTGCGATTACATGATACTCCGGAGCATCCTCGCAGAAATACTTAAGTGATTCAACTACCTTAGGTGCAGCCTGAGCTTCATCAAATATGATCAAAGTGTTCTCGGGATCGATCTTCACATGATTCAGCGTCTCGATCGTATCAATTATTCTTCCGGTATCGTAGTCCTGTTCAAAGACATCAGCCATCCTCTTGTTGTTATAGAAAGATATATATACCGTATTCTGATAAAACCTTTTTCCGAATTCCTTCATCAGCCAGGTCTTGCCGACCTGTCTAGCGCCCCACAGTATAAGTGGTTTTCTTCTCTTATTTGCCTTCCATTCAATAAGATCGTTCATTAGAATTCTTTCCATAATACCATCACCTCACCTGCATAATACACGAGAAAATGTGTTAACGCAACACTTTTTCGTCGGAAAAAGTGTAAGTAAATTTCGTTTTTTCTTCTATTAGATATGATTGAATATTATTGGTTCTTCATGGAAAGTCGATCGATGCAGAAAACAGATACATAGGCTTTCCGTGAAGACCACATAATTTGTTATAATCAGTCTGTAATGATCATCTCATAGTTATTTTTTACGGAGGTCTTGTATGGACACATTGCAGAGACAGGAATTTGTGAAGGTGGTTAAGGACTTCACTTCGATGGCGAGTATCTATCTGTCAGATGACGTGGAGGCGGCCATCAGGGACATTGCGGCAAGGGAGAGCATCCCTATGGCCAGGACGATGTACGACTGCATATTGCAGGATCTCTCGCTGGCCCGTGAGATGAAGCGCCCGATCTGTCAGGATACCGGTGTAATCCAGTATTTCGCGGACGTGGGAACGGGTTTCCCTTATCTGGATGATATCGGGGCGGTTCTTAAGGATGCAGCGGTTGCTGCTACTCTGGAGACACCGCTGAGACCCAATGTCGTTGAGCCGCTGGGAGAGCATAATACCGGCAACAATGCGGGATATGGGGCGCCATATATCGAGTACGATCTGGTACCGGGCAGCACCGATCTCAGACTCCGCATGTATATGGCCGGCGGCGGCTGTTCCCTGCCGGGAAGGAGCAAGGTGCTGATGCCTCTGGAAGGCGTAAAGGGCATCAAGGATTTTGTTTACAGGACGATCGTCGACTGGGGCGTTAATGCGTGCCCGCCACTTTGTATCGGCATCGGTCTCGGAACATGCGCCGCAACATCCGCAATGCTGTCCAAGAAAGCGCTGCTCCGTCCGATCGGCACTCACTCGGAGTACCCCGAAGTCGCAAAGCTCGAGGATGAACTCAAGGAAGGACTTAATTCCCTGGGCATCGCACCTCTCGGATTTGGCGGTTCCAACAGCGTTCTCTCAGTCAACATCGAAGCTGCAGCACACCATCCCGCCACACTCGGTGTCGGTATCACGACGGGCTGCTGGGCAACGCGTAAAGGCGAGATCGTGATCCACAAGGATCTCTCATACGAGATCATCTCTCATGCGCACGCATTGGAGAATTGCTGAGGAGGACTAAAGACATGAAGAAGATACTTACCACACCTATATCATATGACCAGATCAAGGATCTCAGGATCGGAGATACAGTATATCTTACCGGCACGCTGGCAACCTGCAGGGACAGCGGCCACAGAAGAGTCGTTCAGGAGAAGAGGATGCCTGAGCGCACCGACCTCAGGGAGGGCGCAATCTTCCATGCCGGTCCGATCGTCGGCAAAGATGCTGACGGCAAGCAGTATATGGTCTCTGTAGGACCTACCACCAGCAGAAGGATGGAGATGGCCGAGGCTGACTTTATCGAGCAGACAGGCATCCGCCTCGTCATCGGCAAAGGCGGCATGATGGATAAGACTGCAGAGGCCTGCCGCAAGTTCGGCGCCATCCACTGTGCATTTCCCGGCGGATGCGCTGTCGTGGCTGCACAGGAGGTCGAGGAGATCACGGACGTCGAGTGGATGGATTTCGGGATGCCTGAAGCGTTCTGGGTAATGAAGGTCAAGGAGTTCGGACCGCTCGTTGTCAGCATAGATACCGAGGGGAACAACCTTTTCGAGAATAATAAGAAGATCTACGAAGAGAGACTGAAGAAGCTATGACTGAACACGAGTGGGAACACCTGAACAGGATCAGGGCGTACCTGCCCGAATGCACGGTGCTTCTTAAGTCTGACGGGAGCTTTCCTGTTGATACGCCTTGCAATGCCGCATTATATGGTGCAGGGGCGAGAGGTACGATCAAAGGCGGTACAGGCTCGGGTGAGGTCAATTCCCGGTTCTTCGTCAATATCGAAGAAGGTCTCAAAGAGAGGGGATTCACCGTAACGACTGCCGGCACCGGAGGGTGGCTCGACAGGTATGAGACAGTCAGAAAGGCGGCTCACAGGAGATTTGTTAAGTCGGTAAAGGAAAGGGCGGCTAAGAAGCATACCAATCCCGTGATGGAGAGTATGGGCGTCATTATGCCTCAGCCCGAATATGATCTCCCTCTTGACGGCACGGGTGATATTGCAGTCTATGTAGTCTCGCGCATCTCGGGCGAAGGTGCCGACAGGGAATATATCAAGGGCGACATCCTTCTGAACGATTCCGAAGTTCGGGATATACTCTCGCTTAATAAAGCATTCACAAGATTTCTTCTCGTTCTCAATACCGGCGGTCCCATAGACCTGACACCCGTCATGGAGGTGAAGAATATTCTTCTGCTGTCTCAGCTGGGCGTTGAGACGGGAACGGTTCTCGCCGACATCATTCTCGGCAGAAGTTACCCTTCAGGCAAACTCGCGACCACGTGGAGCACAGAGGACGGATATTGTTCCGAAGGTGATTTCGGCTGCATAAACGATACATGTTACAGGGAAGGCATCTATGTCGGTTACCGTTACTTTGATACGGTGGGGAAAGCTCCTCTTTTCCCGTTCGGTTACGGTCTGGGATTTACAACATTTGAATTGAGGAACCCGGAGCTCGAGGTTGACGGCAGTAAGGTAAGGGTAAGAGCAGACGTACTGAATACGGGAGGCCGTCCCGGCAAGGAGACGGTGCAGCTCTATGTCAGCGTTCCGGAGGGCAAGCTCGATCAGCCCTGTCAGATGCTGGCGGCTTTCGCCAAGTCGGAGGAGATCGAACCGGGAGGAGCAGGTACGGTGGAATTGTTCTTCGACATCACAGATATCGCATCTTATTCCGGGGCGGATTCCGCATATATTCTGGAAGGCGGCAGTTATATCCTCAGACTGGGTACGAGCAGCAGGGATACTAAGGTTATCGGGATCATAAAGCTTGATAAGACTGTCACTGTCAGGCGCGTCAGGAATGTTCTCGGAGATCCCGGTTTTACCGACTATAAGCCTGTACGGATCAACGGTGCAGATACTGTCTGTGATGATGTCAGTACGGTAAATATAGATCCCGGGGCAATAAGGTGTACTGATGCTGTATACGGGACTTCAGCGGATACTGATATCTCAAAGGTGAAGGATCTGTCCGATGAGGAATTGATATATCTCGCGATCGGCTCATTCGATCCCGGTGCAGGCATAATGAGTGTAATAGGCAATGCAGGCAAAACTGTTGCAGGTGCGGCAGGGCAGACGACACACATTCTCGAGGATAAGGGCATAAAGTCTTACGTGATGGCTGACGGTCCTGCGGGGATCAGGCTGTCGCGTGAGTATTTTATACGTGACGGGCAGGTTTATTCTATGGCACTTCCCATCCCTGAGACGATGCAGGCATTTCTTCCTCTGCCGGCACGGATATTCATTAAGATGCATGCTCCCAAACCTCGTAAAGGGGAGGAGATCCGTCACCAGTACTGCACGGCGATGCCGATAGGTACGGCCATTGCACAGAGCTGGAATACGGAGTTTGCAACAGTCTGCGGTGATATCGCGGGAGATGAGATGGAGATGTTCGGTGTCGATCTGTGGCTTGCTCCGGCGCTCAACATTCACAGGGACATCAGGTGCGGCAGGAACTTCGAGTATTATTCCGAAGATCCCCTCATCAGCGGCGTCATGGCTTCCTGCATAACTCAGGGCGTTCAGGCTCACAAGGGCAGGGGAACCACGATAAAGCACTTTGCAGCCAATAATCAGGAGACCAACAGATACCGCTCCAACAGCAGGGTATCCGAACGTGCGATGCGCGAGATATATCTCAAAGGCTTTGAGATATGTGTGAAGAGATCACAGCCTGCTGCCGTCATGACGTCTTATAATCTTCTCAACGGGGTTCATACTTCCGAGAGCCGCAGTCTCATTGAGGATATATTAAGAGACGAGTTCGGATTTAAGGGAATCGTCATGACTGACTGGGTGGTAGCCATGAACATAACTGACAAGGATTCAGTATATCCCGATCCGCAGCCGTGCAATGTTATTATGGCGGGCGGTGACCTGTTCATGCCCGGGTGCAAGGGGGATTATGATTCCGTAAGCAAAGCACTTGCTGACGGTACTGTCACCAGGGAGCAGCTCATGATCAATGCGGCGAGGATAATAAGAGGGTTGTCTCAAAAAGAATAAGTATTATTCCGGATGCAGTCGCAGCTTCGCGGGGACTGCAAAACCACCACAGTGAAGGCAGACTGTCCTTTCCGAAGAAAAACTTCAATTCGTCCGAAGAAAATTCGGAAAAATCTTGAAATCTTACGGAATCCGCAAGAATCAGAAAACTTTCCGAAATTTCTTCGGAAAAATCTCGATTCCTTGCGGAAACAAAGACATAGACTAAGGGGCTGTCTCATTATTGTTTTGAGGCAACCCCTGTAATGAATTAACGGTTATCCTGCCGGAGCATCACCCGGAGTAGTCAACTGCCTCTGAGTAGAAGAAGTACAGTGCCTTGACTACATTTACCAGATCGGAATCGTAGTTTCCTTTCAAGATAGTGTCAATGTAATTGAGCGCGCTGTAGGTGACTGTACCCTGTTCTGAACCGTTGCTGACAGTAAGAGTGATCAGCGTTCCGATCTCATCAGCTTTGATGCCTCTGATACGGGCTATCTGATAACTGCCGGAATTGACGGTCTCAACAGTCCTTCCGCTGCACTCGAATGTCAGAGTCTCTTTGCTCTTGAAGTACAGCGACAGCGTAGTCTCGTTCTTGAGTGAGAGTGAAGCACCTTCGTATTTTACACCGGGAAGATTATCAAGGGATATATCCGTAACAGGAGCCTCATAAGATACCGCCCCGTTCTCAGGACGCTGCTTCTCTTCCGGTGTCATGTAATCAGTATCGTTTGCAGGCACGCCACCCACACCGAAATAAACCTGTGCGTAAGCGCCGTAGTTGAGCATTGCCTTGATAAGGCCTGAAGCTGCCTCGCGGTCGGGGTGTCCGTTGTCCGGGTTGAGGAGATAGTCGGCATAATCCTTAACCGAGAAGATCATCGGATTACCGGATGATGTTCCTCCAACAAACATCTGCGCAGTCACATTTCCGCTCATGTTCTTGGCCGAGACGCCGCAGCTGAATACATAATAAGTGTTGCCGCTGACGGTTCTGGGTTCGTCCTTGATGTCTTTGACATAGACCTTTGATGTGGTGCCGTCGGGCTTTGTGAAGAGCATATATGCATTATCATCATTAAGTATGTCATCACTTAATGACATAAAGAAGTTGACACCGATGTCGCCGTTGAGGCTGACTGAGTAGCCTGCCAGACTGGAGGTGCTGCCGTTCTCGCCCCAGGTGATCTTCACCTCGCTGAGGTAGAGTGCACCGTTACTTGACCTTATGCCGATGTAATTATAATCTCCATTGATCGTAAGAGATGTACCGGATCCGTATACTATCGAACCGAGCTTGGTTCCCCGTACTGAATCTAACGAATTATAAAGATCGGAAGCTGCGCTGTACGGTGTGTTTTTGCCGTAGATATCGAGTGTTCTTCCATTCGTTGTACCGGAGTTCCATATAACGGATACCTTCTTGGCCACACCGCCCGATGTTGTAGTGACAATGCCTGAATTATTGCTACTCGATCTGAGCTGAATAGAGTCATTGCCGCCTGCGGAATAGCCTGAATATACTGCATCGGAAATCATGGATTTATATGACCAATCTTTGTAAGATGTCCCTTGAGCACCGGTCGCTTCACGGTTCAATGCATCGGTGTCTCCGCTTGCTCTCCATTCGGCAACAACTGTCATGTTGCCGTCGACCGTTATCTTATCTCTGGGCATGTACTTCTTACTGTCTATCCTCCAGCCGTCAAATGCCTTGCCATTGGGCACGGTAAAGCCGTTAGAGGGAAGGATGTACTCATCCCCCGGATTCTTCTTAGCGGGGTTCATGTTTCCTTCTGCCCCGTTCCCGTCGAAAACAATTGTATACTTCTCAGAAACAGGAGAAGGGGACCATATGACCGTGATCTTGTTTACATACAAAGCATTGGAAGCTGATCTCAGTCCTACGTACTTATAGTCTCCTTCGACTATAAGTTCGGTGCTTGACCCTTTGACTATCGTGCCGATAAGCTCTCCTGAAGCATCCCCGTATAGATCGGACGTGCCGGAATACGGATCGTTACTGCCATAGATATTGAGAGTTCTGCCGTCAGATGTATTCGAATTCCAGTCGATCTTGATGCCCGTAACATATCCGCCGGATGTCGAGGAAATGATGCCTGAATTGCCGCTCGATCTGAGCTGAATAGAGTCATTGCCGCCTGCGGAATAGCCTGAATATACTGCATCGGAAATCCTGGATTTATATGACCAGTCTTTGTAAGTTGTCCCTTGAGCACCGGTCGCGTCGCGGTTCAATACATCGGCACTTCCTTCGATCTCCCTCCACTCGGCAACAACAGTAATGTCGCCGTTGACCGTTATCTTATCCCCGGGCATATAGATCTTGCCGCCGATCTTCCAGTTGGAAAACTCCATATTCTCGGGCTCGATAAAACCGTTATCCGGCAAGACGTATTCAGAACCCATATCCTCCTTGTCGGGAGTCATTATTCCTTCAGCTCCGTTACCGTCGAAAGTAATGATCTTCTTCCCGGAAACAGGATAGGGAGACCATGAGATCGTAATTTTGTCCATATATATCGCACCGTCTTCTGATCTCAGTCCGATATACTTATAGTCTCCCTCAACTATAAGTTCGGTGCTTGACCCTTTGATTATCGTGCCGATAAGATCTCCTGATGATTGTGAGTCGTATAATTCCGTAACCACATCGTATTGTGTGTTATTGCCATAGATCATAAGAGTCTTGCCGTCAGTTGTTTTCGAATTCCAGTCGATATTGACCTTTGCAGCATATCCGCCGGATACCGTAGTGACAATTCCTGAGGTTTTATCCGCTGATTTGAGCTGGATCGAGTGATTTCCGGCTGCGGAATAGCCTATATATTCTGCAGTGGAGGAAACGGACTGATATGTCCATTCCGCATAACCTGTACCTGATGCCTCCGTGACATCCACCGTCAATTCATCCGTCACAATCGAAGTGTCCGCAAAGATAACAACGGAACCGAGAGCCGTGATGATCATTATCAAACTTAGCAAAACTGATAATTTACGCATAAGCAGTCCTCCGGTTTTGTTAATTTCCTTTAATACATTACCATATAATCGCATAATTATTGCATTAATATCTCTGTGTTCCGGGGTATAATAAGAGTATCTGATATACGTCATGTCAAACAACAACCTTTATCAAATGTCTTTTCAGGAGATAATCCCATGGCAGACGAGAACAAGACAATCAATGATGAACTCAATGAGAAGGAATTGGCCGCAGAAGAGATCAAGGATGTGGCAGGAGGTTTTGGTGCACCGTCACTTATTACTCCCAATAAGGATCTGATCGCATCTGTTGCAGATATTGGAGCCCAGCTTGGTGCAGCACCTTTCAAGGGGACAGACACGTAATTTACGAACAGTTCTGAATACAAAGAACACGGACCGGAGAATACGATATCAGTATTCTCCGGTTTTGCTTTATGCGTAGTCTTGGCGTAAAGTTTGAAAAGAATGTATCCGTTTTTATGCACAAACCGGCTTTGCAAAATACAGAGACATGCCCGCACCGGGCATCCGTGAAGCCCCTATTTCGCGCTGCCGCCGACGATAACCTGTGCTCTGGCGAGGGCGTCGTCGATGTGGACGCAGAAATTGTCCTCGCCGATCCTCTTGTCAAAGCCGGCCTTGTGTATGACGCGCATCGGCTGCTCATTGACGTGGGACATGACGAGGGTAACGTTGCGGTTTTGGCAGTCGTCGTAGAGAAGTTCAAGGTTGCGCATGGCTGTTGCATCGATCGCGCTGACGCTTCTCATGCGGAGAACGAGGACTTTGGTTCCTTCCCTGGGTGAGATCTGGAGTATCTTGCCCGCGGTCGCGAAGAACATGGGACCGGAGATCTCATATACTATTGTATGTTCGGGGAGAACACGGAGGATAATACTGTCCGGGTCGTTCTCGGGATCGACGTCTCTCCAGCCCTCCACCTGCGTGACTTCGCTCATCCTGCGCATGAACAGCAGTGCTGCCAGGAGAACGCCGACCTCGATCGCTACGACGAGATCGAAGACAACGGTAAGTACGAACGTGATCACAAGAACCGTAATATCGCTTTTGGGAGAGCTCTTGATCTGCTTGACGAATCTGCGCCAGCCGCTCATGTTATATGCCACCTGGAAGAGGATTGCCGCGATGCAGGGCATGGGGATCAGCTTGGCATAAGGCATGAGGAAGACCACGACTATGAGCAGTGTGACTGAATGGACCATGCCTGCGACAGGCGTGCGTCCGCCGTTCTTAATGTTGGCTGCAGTTCTGGCGATCGCGCCTGTAGCAGGGATGCCGCCGAGGCTTGCCGAGGCGATGTTGCCGACGCCCTGAGCTATAAGCTCCATGTTGGGACGGTGCTTGGAACCGATCATGCTGTCAGCGACCACTGCCGACAGCAATGACTCAACGCCTGCCAGGAATGCAATCGTTATTGCGTTTGTCAGCTGACTGCGGATCATTGTAAATGAGAACATCGACGCGCTGATGCTGACCTGCGGAAGGCCTGCCCTGATATCCGCGAAAGACTTGCCTATCGTATTTACATCCAGCTGAAAGTATTCAACGATCGCTGCCGTAACAACTACTGCGATGAACGAGCCGGGGATCTTCTTGAAGATCAGCGGCCATATGATAAGAATGGCAAGTGCGAGCAGACCGATAAGCACTCCTTGCCAGTTGATGGTTGATATGTTGTTGATCAAGGCCTCGATCTTCTCGCCTGTCTCGACGGGCTTCTCTCCGTTCTGATAAGTAATACCGGTGAAATCCTTGATCTGTCCGATCAGAAGTGTTACTGCAATGCCGGCGGTGAATCCGGTCGTGATGGGGTCGGGAATATACTTAAGAAGGCTTCCAAACCTGCAGAAGCCCATGATGATCAATATGATGCCGGCCATAATGGTCGCCACGATAAGGCCGTCAGTCCCGTCCTTCATTACGATGCCTGCCACAATGGTGGCAAAGGCTGCCGTGGGACCCGCGATCTGCACGCGGCTTCCGCCCAGGAAAGAGACGATAAAGCCTGCCACTATTGCAGTGTAGATGCCGGCTTCCGGACCGACTCCGGATGCGATAGCAAGCGCTATGGACAGAGGAAGAGCGATGATCGCCACTATTATTCCGGCCACAATATCTTTGACGAGCTGTGAGCCCGTATAGTTCTTCATTACCGAGAACAGCTTAGGTTTGAATTCTTTCATACATAACTCCCTGATATAACAAACTTCAGCATTATAAGAATAGAGGGAGGCAATATCAAGTGTTTTGTGACCGTATCACTCAATATCTGTTCGAAAACGGCAATTATATGTAACATATTTGATGCTTATTTGTTGATAATAACGGTTAATTTTTGCTATAATAAATGGTGCTCTTTTAATCAGACACCTAATAGTTGCATGAGAGGTCGTTATGAGCAAGCGAATGATAGCGATAATTGCCGGAATATCGGTAGTTGTGATCGCAGCGGTTGTAGTTCTGATTATTGTTTTGTCGGGTGGGAACAGCTACCGCCTGCTTAAGATGTATGAGTTCAACGGCACAGGTTCGGTAACCAGGGAAGGCAAAGGGGAGATGACCCCTTATACAAATATGGTCCTCGAGTCGGGAGATAAGATAGCACTTGATACCGGACGCCTTGTCATTCAGGCTGATGAGGACAAATACATTCATCTTGATGAGCACACTGAGATCAAGCTCGTAGCTACGGGCAAGAGTGACAACAGCAAGACGGAGATAGAACTTATTAAGGGTGGTATCTCCAACGATATTAGGAACAAACTGTCAGCACAGTCAAGCTATGAGATTAACACGCCGAACTCGACGATGTCCGTTAGAGGAACGGTATTCTACGCATATATATACGAGCTGGACGGAATTAAGTACACGAGAGTGTGCGTATTTGAAGGGACCGTGGCAACACGTCTCGTTTATAAGGACGGAACGGTGGATACCATGGAAGTAGCTGTCGGTAAGGGTAAGGAGATCATCATATACGAGGACGGAACGACTACGGATTATCTGTATGATGAACCGCAGGACATCGATTATGACACGCTCCCGGAGAACGTATTGCTGGATCTCAAGAACATGATCGATGTCGATGGCAAGACATTATCGATAACAAGTCCGGAGATAACCAGGATACTTGAAGGACCGTACTATGTAACATTCATGTACGGAGATAAGGAATTCGGAACTCAGACCGTAAAGAAGGGTGAGAAGGCTGTAGTACCGAGCTTACGTCCTGCTGCAGCGGGCGGATGGGATTTCGATTTCGGAAGTGCCATAGAGCATGATACGAAGATCGAATGGAAGCAGTAAAGAGGTGAATGGTATGAGGACAAAGAATAGTAATCTGCTGAAGATGATAAGTCTTGCTTTGTGCACGACACTGACAATTCACATGGGAACGGCTTTGACAGGTTCTTACATTAATGCTGCAGATAATGATCCGAGATATGCAGGTACTGTAGATATCACTGAAGGAGCGGACGGGAGTATAGTTAATCTCTATGGCAGCAGCGGATATACTCCCAGTTTCGACGTAACGAAGGAGGGTGACAGGTATCACATTGTCTGCACATCATACGCCAGCGATGATTCGGATGTGTATGTAGATAAGATAGATACCCTGATGGCGTCCTGTTCGGTCACGATAAAAACGAGTTTAACGGCAAAACTTCATATTAGCGGAATGGAATCCGTTTTAACTATCAGTTCAGGATGTACGGTTAATTGCGGCAGTATTGGAGGGGGCCAGTTCGGCAGGATAGATAATTACGGCACAATTATTATGCCGGAGTATGATTCTTCTGACTCCTTTGACCCGGACTCTCCGTTTGGCTTTGATAATTACGGGACGCTCTATGCAGACAGCGTTGACATCTCCCAGATCAATGAATTCCGTTCCTTCACCAACTCGGTGATCCGAGTTTCCGATTCCTTCTACAAAGGTGAAGAGGATCTGAATGCGGATGTTGTTGCCACATCGCACACTACATACATCAGTTCGGCAGGCGGAACATTCACGCTGAAGCTGGGTGAATACTCAAAAACCATTGAGGGTGACATGTACGGGACTGCAGGTGATATCCTTTATGAGGATACCACGACGGCTTTCAGCATTCCTGATGATGCCAAGAATGTATATATCGGTCAGGATTATGATTTTACTCCGTATGCACTGGTGGCGCCCGATACATATACGGGAACGCCCTATATCGAATATGCGGACCCCACTGCAGCAGATTCCACGTACTATGCTCCGGACAGACCGTCAGTTCCCGGAACTTATAATGCAAGAGCGGTGGCTCCGGCCGTTGACGGGTTCAATACAAGTACATCGGAATCCGATTCCTTCAGTCTCGGATACCTCCCGCTGTCAGAAATCGGATCGGGCGGCAATCAGTTTACGGTGGAAGGCGTGGTCAACGATGTTTATGTTCCCGGCGACCTGACAGTCGTTCCGGCAAACGGGTTCAAGATCTCAAGCTCGGTTAATCCGGCTGTCGGATTTGTTGACAGTCTTACCCTTACGCAGGAGCAGCTCTATTCGGAAGAGGGCGTTCTGAACGATGATGTCAATTTCTCATTCAAGAGGGAAAGAGACGGCGCCGAGACTGACACGCATACGCTGGATGAATTGAGCTATTCACCCGATCTTGAAGGTCTTATCTTCGATACGGACGAGCCCATGATAGGATCTGTCCTGTGCCATGACGGTGATACGGTAACCGAGACGTATATAGAGGACGGTTCAGTTATCACGACCGGCAGACTGACTTTCACAGTCTATGATGAGAACCTGGATGAGGTAGTATGTGACGGCGTGACATACTCGGGAGATGATTTTACGGACGGGGCATGCAGCATCGAGCTTGCCAGCACGGCCGGCGAATCCAAAGCAATAAGCTTTACGGCAACCGACAAGGCAGGGAAGGAACTCAGCCTGTCATTCACGCTCAATCCGCAGCCGGTCGATCCGGATCTTACTGTTACGGTGCCTGATGATCTTCATGTCGGCGACGATTATGATGTTGATGTGGATACCAATTCCGACGGAGCCGTCAGCTATAGCTACGAGACTAGTGACGGTATTCCTCTGGAGGATCTGCCAAACGATGCGGGTTCTTACGTCATAACGGTCTTCATCGCTGCTACGGATCTCTACAACGCCGCTTCAGCCAGCGTGGAATTCGATATATTCAAGTATGATGCGGACCTGACATTTGAGGTTCCTGCTTCGGTATATGCCGGTGATGATTATGATATTACGGTATCAAGTGATTCGGACGGTATTCCCGTCATAACGTACAGAAATGATGATGCGGAAGGTACGCCGGAGAGCTCAGACAAGCCTTCTCTGGCCGGTAATTACACGGTATTGCTTGTTATTCCGGCGACTGACACCTACAATGAGATCACGGCTGACAAGCCATTGACCATCATTAAGCGAGATGCGGAATGTTCTGTCTCCGTTCCCGACACATATGCCGGTGAAGAATATGAACCCGACATTACATTTGTTTCGGACGGAACGCCAGTCATAACATACAGAAATGATGATGCTGCAGGTGCGGATTTTACGTCAGACAAGCCTTCCGCAGCCGGCAACTATACCGTCAAGGTCGAAGTAGCCGAGACAGACAGATACTACGGAATATCCGCTACTGATACATTCACGATCAGCAAGAGAACAGCTACGGCATCTGTATATGTTCCCGACACGGTTGCCGGCGAGAGTTATGAAGCATCGCTGACGACTGACTCTGACGGCAAGAGAGACGCGGTGATAGAGTATAAGCTCAAGTCTGCATCTGACACTGAATATACGACAGTCAAGCCGTCGGCCAAAGGAACATACACCGTAAGGGCAACAGTTCCCGAGACAGATTACTATCTCGGAGTCACATGCAAAGCCGATTTTACCATCGGTTCCAAAAAGGCAGAGTCCTCGGTAACCGTTAAGGATCCTTACGTAGGCACTGACTACGTACCTGTGATCACGACGGATTCTGACGGTAAGGGCAGAACTTCTTATGAATATAAGCCGAGCGACGCTCCCGACAGTGAATATACGGGGACAAAGCCCACTGACAAAGGAACATACACCGTAAGGGCAACTGTACCTGCAACAGAGGCATATGATAAGAGCGTATGTACGGCAGATTTCAGTATAAAGTTCCTGGAGGAGCCGGATAATGCCTATGAGCTGGCCGGAATGCCGGGCAATAACGATTTCTTCACAAGTGATGTCGATCTTAAGGCTCCCGACGGATATTCGATATCTTCAAGCTTCAGAGGAGAATACGGACCGAGTATCCCGTACAGTGATGATCTTAATGTCATATACTTGAGAAGAAACAGTGACGGTGCTCTCACATCGGCAATAGCATTATCGTCAAGGCCGATGATCGACAAGGATGCGCCTGAGATCAAGGATCAGGCCGGAAGCCTTGCGGACGGTTCTACTCTCTACGTCAAGGACATAACCATAACGGCTTCGGACGATAACCTCATGTCATTAACGATCAACGGCAAGCCTGTGGATCTGACGGCAGAAGGCAATGTCATTACACTCAGTCCGGGCAACGGATTTATCAAGTATGTCATCACGGCAGAGGACAAGGCCGGACACATCAGGACTATAGGATTTGTGCTGATGGCCGAATGGCTGAGGGACAGGATCATTCCTGCGGACCTGCTGCTTCCTCTCCAGGCAGGTGAAGGATATAAGCTGGATGGCGGCAAGTGGGTAGTCACGACAGAGCAGGGAGATGATCCGACAGTATATAACGGCGGCATGGACGTTTATGTCGGCGGTGACGGTAACTTTACATTTACCTCGGTGCCATGATCAGCGGTGCCGGCACATGAGGAGAAACCTGATCATAGTTTTGGAAGCCATCATAGCAGGAGCATTGGTATTCCTTTTTACCATAACAAACCTGTTCAGACCGCTTGATTACATTGCGAGGGATAAGCTGTATCAGGTGCCGAGAGGCATCAGGAGCGATATCAAGATCATAGGCATCGACGCAAAGACGCTGGACAAGTACGGTCCTGTCCAGACGTGGTCGAGGAGTCTCTATGCGGAGCTTATTGATAAGCTCGTCGTGGATGAGCAGACCAAGCCGTATGTTATAGCTTTCGATATTACCTTAGCGGGCAATGTGGGGGAAGATGACACAAAGCTCGCCAAGGCGGCGGCAGATCACGGCAATGTTGTTGTCGTGAGCAATCTCATCTACAGCAAGAAGGCTGAGATAGATCAGGACGGGATAATGTATTATCCGGTCGAGGGAATAGTCCTTCCGTACGATGAACTGATGAACTGTACCTATATTGGATTCAGCAATGTGGCGCAGGATTCGGACGGAACGGTCAGAAGGATGATACCTGTCGAAGTATATGACGGCAACAAATACGGAATGTTCTCCAAAGTCATATATGAGAGATACTGTGCCGTCACCGGCAAGGCTCCCAACGACATTCCTACCGACTTTACGGGAAGATCGATAATCAATTATTCGGGAAGGCCCGGCGATTACGAGTGTCTGTCGATGGCAGATGTCATGGATGGCAGCATAGATCCGAGGGTTTTCTCTGACAGCGTCGTGATCATAGGTGCTTACGACCCGGGCATGCAGGACGGATTTAACGTTCCGACGGGTGGCAGCAGCCAGATGTACGGTGTGGAGATACACGCCAACATCTTTCAGTCATATCTGCAGGGAAGGTTTGCAGTAAACGGAAGTCCTTTTGTTCTGGGACTTGTCACGGCGCTGCTGACTGCGGTGTTCCACTTCCTTTTCCGCAAGCTCAAACCGTGGCAGTCGGTGCTGATCCTCGTTGCCGCCGTGGTGGCAGAGCTTTTTATCCTCGTCGCTATCAATGACCGCGGATATGCGTACAGCGTGATCTATTTCCCGGTGATGCTGTTCCTGTCGTTTATCTATTCGCTCGGCATTCACTATATCACCGAGTCGAACAAAAAACGCAAGGTGCTCAACGCGTTCAGCAAATATGTCGCTCCCCAGATCGTTGAGGAGATCGCCAGGAAAGGAGACTTCGAGATCAAGCTCGGAGGCGAGAACAGGGACATTGCGGTACTTTTCGTTGATATAAGAGGGTTTACCACAATGTCGGAAGCTCTTGAGCCTGAGCAGGTCGTGGAGATATTGAATGAGTATCTGAGCCTTACGACCAAGTCGATCTTCGATAACAGCGGAACGCTCGACAAGTTCGTGGGTGACGCGACCATGGCGGTGTTCAATTCTCCTTTCGATCTTGAAGATTACGAATATAAGGCAGTCTGCGCCGCAATGGATATAGTCAAGGGCGGTGAGGCGATAGAGGATAAATTCATGAAGAGATTCGGCAGGAGCGTCGGCTTTGGTGTCGGAGTCAATGTCGGACCTGCAGTCGTCGGCAATGTCGGATGCGAGTTCAGAATGGATTTCACAGCGATCGGAGATACCGTCAATACGGCCGCAAGACTTGAAGCGAACGCCAAGAAAGGCGAGGTTCTGATAAGCGATGTTCTATATGAGAGGCTCAAGGACAGGCTCGAGGTCGAGGAAGTCGGAGAGATCCCGTTGAAAGGCAAAACAAAGGGCGTGTTCGTGTACCGGGTCACAAAGGTGATAGGACACGGGTAACGGACAGGAAGAGTATCAAGAGGATCCGTCAAGGTCGGGATGCTCCTGTCGGGCTTTACAAAAAATGATGTGAAGAGAGGGAATATGATCAGCAGGTCATGATCGCCGAGACTTATAAGATCTCCGAATCCTTCAGAGTGCAGTACATGGTGTCGCCTTCCATATATGTGCTGAATGACCCGACTACCGTTATTTCTTCGCCGTCTTTGGGAAAGTCGCCGGGGAAGGAGTACTTAGCTGCCGGCATAAATTCAACTCCCTGAGCGCAGCATGCGGTGGCATCCTTGATTATGCACGCATAATATGTGTGACCGGTTGATTCATCATTAAAGACTACGAACTGTCCGCTCATCTTGATGCATTTACCGACATAATCAGAGGGATGGGTCATCATATTGTAGACCTCTGAGTACACCATGGTGCCCGACATTGCGGTAAGATCCACGTCAACTCCTTCGGCAGGCGTTCCTGTCGTGGCAGTTGTACCGCCGTCTGTGTTCTCAGTATCCTCGGAATAATCGCTGAAATAATCGATCTCTTCTTCGGTCTCCGTCATTCTGGCCTCGATGACGTCGTTAACACCGGTAGGACCGTTACCGGCAACAGGACCCGCAGGCACGGAAGTCTTATTGCAGGCTGTTATTGCCAAAATGCCGGCAATGCCGATCAAGCTTAATATCTTCTTATTCATAGTAAGATTGTATTCTTCGACATAATGATAGGCAATTCGTCATTTAGTGCAAAATAATCATGGCCAAATTGTCTCATTTACCGCATACAGCACATCGAAAAGGGGGGTGGCTCCAATCATACGTCTTGCTTGCAATTTGCGGTCAACAAAGTATAATTCTTATTTGTTAATAGATTTTCGGGGGTTTTTATGGAAGAATCGGCTAATTCGCGTATGGTGATCAATTTTGCCAACAGGATCGTAGTGAAGGTCGGAACATCAACTATCACATATGAGAACGGCAAGATCAATCACGGGAACATCGATAAGCTCTGCCGTGCCATCGCTGACCTTATGAACAGAGGGAAGGAAGTCCTTCTCGTTACTTCAGGTGCTATCGGTGTAGGTGTCGGATTTATGAATCTCCGTGAGCGCCCGACGGAAGTCAGGGATAAGCAGGCACTTGCCGCAGTAGGCCAGTGCGAACTGATGAATGCTTATACGAGGAGTTTTGCGGAATATTCATATATGTGCGGTCAGATACTGCTGACCAAGGACGATATTCTCGACAGACTTACCAAATCAAATATCACTAATACCATAGAAGCTCTCATTGAGCGCAAGATCATTCCCGTTATCAACGAGAATGACTCGGTATCCACGGCTGAGATCCTTCATAACGGCACTTTCGGCGATAATGATACACTGTCTGCCGATGTAGCATGCCTTGCCAATGCGGATCTTCTCATCATCCTGTCGGATATCGACGGCCTTTATGATGATGATCCTCACACAAATCCCAATGCAAAGAGGATATCGTACGTCGAGAAGATCACCGAAGAGATGGTGGAAGCGGCAGGTGCCCCCGGCAGTAAGCTCGGAACGGGCGGGATGGCAACGAAGATCTCCGCCATGAAGAAAGTAATGGAGCACGGGATCAATGGTGTTATAGCACATGGCTCCGCTCCTCAGATTCTCGAGCAGATACTGGATCAGGAGAATATCGGAACGTTCTTCGCAGCACTGTAAAGCATAGGAGAATTGAGTATCAGAGGTATCGTCGGGAGGGTCCCGGCGATATTTTATATTATGTGTACATGACGGTTTTTGGGAGATTACAGAGAATTCCCGTTGCCTGTTCCATATCGGTCACAACTTGAACGTTATCAGCGTTTCCGCGGAAAAACGACATTCCTTCCGCAATTTTCGCGGAAAGATTTCTATATATCTGCGAATCCGCGGAAAACACCATAGTTTTCCGCAGTTTTCGCGGACTGTAATCTGTTTGTAACATTAGTTGGGCCGTATCTCGTTGCCCTCAGAATCCTGCGGATTTCGCAAGAATCATGAATCTTAAATCCTTCGGATTCCGCAAGAATGTGAAATCTTTCCGAAATTTCTTCGGAAAAATCTTGAATTCTTGCGGAATCAGTTGGTCTTCATAAGACTATGAACTGATATATTCCCTCTACATTCCGTGCAGTTTGCTCTCAGCCTCGAGAAGTCTTTTGGCCGCATCAGAAGACGGGTTCTCCATTATCTCTTTCGTCAGGCCTTCTTCGGCGATCCTGCCGCCATCCATTACGAGAACGCGCTTGCATAATGCCCTGATGATGTGAAGGTTATGTGATATCAGGAGGATCGCCATTCCGCGCTCGCGGTTGATCTTGGCCAGGAGCTTGATGATCCCGGCCGCAGATGTCGCATCGAGCGAGGAGAAAGGCTCATCAGCGATGATGAGTTCCGGCTCTGCAATTAGGCACATTCCTATGGCCGCTCTCTGGCGCTGGCCTCCTGACATCTCATCAGGATACTTGCCCAGGTTCTCCCTGTTAAGGTCCACTTCCTCAAGAATATCCTCAATAAGACGGCGCTGTTCTTCCTTGCTAAGCTTTCGATGTGACGCACGGAGCGCTTCGGCCAAATGCCACTGGACTGTATGTGAGGGATTCAGGCACGATACCGGATCCTGGAACACGGTTCCCGGGCGCTTGCCTTTGAGATCGATACTGCCGTTGTATTTGAGAAGGCCGCATATAGCCTTTGTCAGAGTCGTCTTGCCGCATCCTGAACTGCCGATGAGACCTAATATCTCGCGCGGAAAAATCTCCAGATCAAGCGAAGGAATAACCGTATTCCTGTCGTAGCTTACCGAAATATCCTTGCCGACAAGCACGGGAGACTTGGTATAGTCGCAGTCGGCCGTGACGAGATTGAGGGATCTGGGATCGAGCCTGGCGTTCTCAAGAAGCGAAGCCGTGAACGAATTCTTGGGCGTATGAAGGATATCGTACGTGTTATCACAGTCAACTATCTGACCGTCGCGCATTACCATTACCCTGTCGCAGAAGTTCTCAACCGCTGACAGGTCATGAGAGATGAACAGGATGGTGATCTTCATCTCAAAGCAGAGTGACCGGAGCAGGTCCAATACCTCGATGGTAGTTACCGTATCGAGAGCGGAAGTTACCTCATCACATATCAACAACTTTGGTGACAGGAGTGCGGCTCCCGCGATCAGGATCCTCTGTCTCTGACCGCCGGACAGCTGGTGAGGATAACGTTCGTATATACTCTCCGGTTCAGCAAAATTAACACGCCTGAGCATATCAAGTATCTTCGTTTTGCGCTCTGTCCGGTCTTCCACGCCGTGAGCCTCAAGTATCTCTTCTAGGTTACGGCCGACGCGCATCAGCGGGTCTAATGCCGTCTGCGGCTCCTGGAAAACGATACCTATGTCTTTGCCGAGGAGTCTGCGCCTGTCTTTGGACTTCATCTTGAGAAGGTCATTGCCGTCGAAGATTATCTCGCCGCCCGTGATCTGCGCCTCGCGGGGCAGAAGTCCCGCCACTGCAAGCGAAGTGATCGACTTGCCTGATCCGGAATTGCCGATTATGCCGAGAAGTTCCCCGTCCCTGACACTGATATTCAGATTCTTGAGGACTTCCGAATATGTTCCGTTGCGCTGCGGAAATCCGAGGCAGAGATCCCTGATCTCGAGAAGGTGCGGATTCTTGATCATGAGGCACCTCCTCTGCTGTTCCTGACTCTGATCCCCTCAGATATGAAGTACAGACCGATGATATAGAATACGAGCATTACGGCAGGAAAGATAATGAGCCACGGCGCTGTCGTCATATATGCCTGGCTGTCAGCAAGCATCTTTCCGTACGATGCCTCCGGAGGCTGTACGCCGAGGCCGAGGTAGCTCATTGAAGACTCGAACAGAGTCATGTTGGCCAGTCCGATCACCGTCGCCGGAAGGATCAGCGGTATGAGGTTAGGGAAGATATGAGATGCCATTATCCTTACATTGCCCACTCCCATGACGCGCGCATGAAGAATGTAATCACGCTCTTTGATCTCGAGCGTTCCGGCCCTGTATACCCTCGCGAATGTCGGCGCGAAAACGATCCCCAAAGCCCACACGACGTTGTACATCGAAGGGCCTGCGACAGCCACCGCAACCAACGCCAGAAGTATTCCCGGAAAGCACATTACCGAGTTCATGACCAGCATGACCGATTTGTCCGTAAATCCGCCGAACCAGCCGGCCGGCAGACCGGTCAGCGTGCCGATCACCAGAGCGATCAGAATGCCGGTCACTGATATGAATATCGTGTACTTGGAAGCCGACAGCACCCTTGAGAATACGTCCCTTCCGAAGTTATCGGTCCCCATGATATGCTTTGCCGAAGGAGCAAGGAATTTGGATGAAGGGTCAGTCATATTCGGATCATAAGGCGTCCAGAACAGACTCACGATGAACGTCAGCACGACGATCCCGAGAAGAATGGAACCTATGACGAAGAACAGCTTCTGACTGTCGATGTAGATCTTCTTTGTCTTTGCCTTTGTCATTTGATCCTGATCCTCGGGTCTGCTGCGGCAGACAGGATGTCCGCCAGGAAGTATAATACGACTGTTATTAGTGCCAGATACAGTATCATGCCGGACAGAAGCGGAAAATCACGTCTGCTGATCCCCATAAGCAGAAGCCTGCCAAGTCCCGGAAGATTGAAAACCTGCTCGACTATAAGGCTTCCGCCTAATATGTCTGACAATACAATCGATATTACGGTTATGGCAGATACATTCGAGTTCGGTATTATGTGACGCCACTCTATTATGAATTCCGACAGTCCGTGGGATCTGGCGGTCCTGACGTGATCCGATGCATTCTGCTCGATCATGGATGATCTCAGAAATTTGAAAGTCATCGCTATCTTGGGAAGGGCGATGCAGAATGACGGCAGCAGGAGACAGCCGATGAATCCGATCAGGTCATCAGAAGGCTTAACATATCTTCCGACCGACATAAGCCCGAACAAAGATCCTGTCGCAAGTATCATGAGAAGAGACAATACGAACGGCGGGATAGCAAAGAGGATATGTCCCAGTACGGAGCATATCTGGTCTGCGATGCGTCCGGGCCTGCGCGAACTGACGAGAGCCATCGGATAGGATATAACGATGACCATGATCAGTGCGATGACACTCATGCCGAGAGTGACGGGGAGACGCTGTGCGATCAGTGACGATACGCTCACTCCGAATGAGACCGATGTGCCGAGGTTGCCTGTGAAGGCACCTGCAAGCCATGAGAAGTACTGGACGTAAAGTGGTCTGTCCAGCCCCATCTCGTGTCTAAGATTAGCGATCTGTGAGGGAGTCGCATTAGCTCCCAGAATGACAGATGCCGCATCCCCCGGGATAATGGAGAAAGCGGCAAATGTCATAAATGATACGAGAAGTAACGTTATAAAGAGCTCGGCGAGCCTTACGAGAAAATACCTGATAGTGCTGTTAGACTCCCTCTGCAAAGCTCTTCCGGTCTCCTGTTCATATTATTAATTAAATTTTACCTCAGATAAGTCCTGAACGTACATAGGATATACATTATAACCCGACAATTTGGCAGATACAGCAACTATATTTGCAGGATCCTGCAGATAGCATGAAGCCGAATCGTCGAGGAGATACTTGAGGACCTCGTGATACATTGATACCTTGGCATCCTCGTCAGAGATCGTGGGGATCTTTGCCAGGAGCTCGTCTACCTTGGGATTGCTGTAATTGATGAAGTTGCCGGAATTACCTGTCTGGTAACGGTTCAGAACATCGTAAGGAGCGTAGTTGCTCGTTAGTGCGATGACTGTTGACTCATAGTGGCGGTCCGTGTACGTATCCTGGAGCCATGTGGGCCAGTCGACCTGATTGATTGTGCAGTTGATGCCGACCTTGGACAGTTCTGACTTGAGCTCGACTGCCGTGTTAACGTGAACAAGGTAGTTGGAAGGGACAGTGATCGTGAGATCGAATCCGTCCGGATATCCGGCCTCAGCAAGAAGAGACTTCGCTTTCTCGATGTTCTGTGTATATGTTCCGTCAAGTGACGTGTCGTAGTACTTACCCATTACGGGGCTCATGGCTGTCGTAAGTGGCTCGCCCGCGCCGTCCATGGTGACTTTGATGATGTCCGTTCTGCTGACTGCGTAGTTGATCGCTTCCCTGACGCGCTTGTCATCAAGGGGCTTGACGCTGTTGTTGAGAGCGAAGATCTGTACCATGTTAGATCCCTTCTTGAGAAGATTGAACGAATTGGTATCGATCTGGCTTGCCCTGTCTGATGTCAGGTAAGGGAAGATATCGATCGTTCCGTTCTTGAGCTCGATGAGGCCTGCATCCATGTCAGCGGTGATCTTGAATACTGCCTTGTCGATGTAAGGGAGCTCACTGTTCCAGTAATTGCTGTTCTTTGTGAGCGTTACATCCTGGCCGATCGTATAGCTGTCGAATACAAAAGGTCCTGTTCCGATCGGGGTCTTGTTGATGTCAGCCACCTCGTCGGGAATGATAGCGACGGTGAAATAAGACAACAGCTCGCTGTTGGGTGTCTCAAGAGTTACAACGACCTTGCCGTTGTCCTTCTCAACCGACTTGATGGAATCAAGTTCGGATACGAGTGCGGCTTCCTGCCCGTCAAGAAGACCTGCGGCACGCTTCAGCGAATAAACAACGTCGTCGTCTGTCATGTCGTTGCCATTGTGGAACTTAACACCTTCCCTCAGCGTGAAAGTATATACTGTCGAGTCATCCGAGATCTCAACTGCCGTGGCCAGACACGGGTTAAGGCTACCGGTCGAGTCGAATTTATAAAGCCCCTCGAAAACGTTGAACAATATCTCCTTATCACCTGCAGCAACGACCGTGTGGGGGTCAAATACCGATGGTTCCTGGGTGATACCGACAGTTACGGTACCGCCGTTATTCTGTTTTTTGCATCCTGCCATGCCGATGACCATAACACCTGCAAGGATCAGTGCCAAAGCTCTTTTCATTTCTGCTTTCCCTCCATAATAAGCGCGTTGTAGTTACACGCATTTCGATAAATATTAATAAATTAGCACTCCCAGTTCCACAACAAATTATATTTTTGTCGGAATCAATAAAAAAAGGGAAAATAATAAAAAGATTTTCAGTAATTTAACATTATTCGTTGTATAATAAAGAGGCTTTAGAGTGAGCGAATATCATTTTCAGGAGTAGTCAACATGAAGAAGTGCCCGGTTTGCGGAGTTATGATGGGAGATAACGTAGCCCGTTGCTCCATGTGTAAGTACGATTTCCAGAAGGCGTCCGGCGGAGATGTTAATGCCGCTATAGAGGAAGCACAGAAAGTCCTCTCGGCAAAGGAAGAAGAGAATATCGCCCGTGCGGAATCGAAGAAGACGGAAGAAGAGAAGCGTCTTGCAGAGATCAAGGAGAAACTTACAAGGGAGGCAGCCACACTTCAGGATCAGTTCGATTCGCAGAAGCTCAAGCTCGAGTCCGAGTTCGCCCAGATGCAGAAGGAAGCTATCGATGAGAAGCTCCGTATCGAGAAGGAACTGGAGACAGAGCGCAATATGCTCATCGACCTCCGTGAGACTAACGACAAGCTTAAGAAGGAGAATGAGAATTTCGAGGCTGAGTCCAAGGCTAAGGCTCAGAGAGAATATGATGAGATGATCGATCTGGCCAAGAAGGAACAGCAGAGGATCATCGGAGAAGCTCAGCAGCAGACTGAGGAACTCGCCATCCAGGTTGAGAAGGAATATGCCGAGGCCATGGCCAAGAGGGATGAGATCCTTGCAGAAGCCAAGGAACTCCAGGATTTCTGCGACAATGCCGACAAGGTTAAGGCCGAGAAGGAAGCGGAGATCGCTCAGAAGGAAGAAGATATCAGGAAGCTCAATGATGATTTTGAGAAAGAGAAGGTAAGGATCGCCGAAGAATCCGAGAAGATAAGCATGGAGCAGGCGAGTGAGGCCCTGAAGATCAAGGATGCCGCTGAAGCCGAGCGTGCTGCCATCGAGAAAGAGAAAGAACAGATCATAGCAGAGATCGAACAGCGTCAGACAGATGCCCAGGCAGAGCTTGACGGGCTTGTTGCTCAGGCAAAGGAAGTTATCGCCCAGGCTGAAGAGGCCACTGCAAGAAGAGACGAACTCGTTGCAGAACTCGAGGCAACAGTTGCTCAGCGCGATGCTGCCGACAAAGAGACGAAGGCTATCATTGCCCAGAAGGAAGAGTGCGAGAATAAGATAAGAGATTATGAGGCACAGGGAGAGAAATGGGCCAAAGAACTCGAGAGCATACAGGCTGATTATGAGAACGCACAGGCTGTTATCGCCGATTCCAAGAATGCGACTGTTCAGGCCGAGGCCGAAGCTCAGCAGATAATCCTGAATGCGGAGAAACAGTCGGTATTCCTCAAGGAGGTAGCACTCAGCGAGAGCGAGAAAGGCTCTATGCTCAAGGAGATTGAAGAGAAGAATAAGCAGATCGAAGAGAAGGAAAATCAGATTAAGGAGATCACGATGCAGAAGGAAGAACTTGAGAAGAAACTTGCGACTTTGGATAAGTCCATAGCAGATCTTGAGAAGAAAGTCAGGGAGAGTGCGGCAACTGCAGCAGTTGCGGATTCCGGTCCCAAGGAATACAGCATTGAGATTATTCCTCACAACAGTGTAGGTGAAGTTGATACTGAAGGAATCAACAATGTATTGCAGAAGAAATCCGGTGAAGGATGGAAGCTCAGCTCCGTTATCAATGACGAGGGCGGCAAGCTTCAGTCTTCTCTCGGGGCGAGTGAATCGAGCGGCTCACTGTCGATGGGTGCTTTTACCAGCAAGGAAGACAGAGTCATCCTTATCTTCGAGAGAGCGAAGAAGAAATAAACCGGAGTACCGGACCGGTTTTGACAAACGAGATGACAGAAGGCGCCCGTTGCGGGCGCCTTTTTTGCCCGCTTATCCGTCTGTTTGTACCTCTTATTCGCATTTGATTGATATAATCGTACTCAAATGTAACTATACTCCTGAAGGAGGCAGCAGGTCGTGAAACTGTTTTTGCGTGAGGATAAGCAACTCCGTGAGACTGAAGTCGAGATAAGGTACCGGATAAGGGACGAGGAAGTCGATGCTGTGATCAGCGCGGTCAATTCGTCTTCGGATGTGATCATCGGAATAAAGGACAACGGTGACAGCGAGCGTCTCTATGTGGCAAAGATCCTTTACTTTGAGGCTGTGGACCGGTATGTTTTCGCGTATGGGAATGCAGGCGTTTACAGAGTGAGAAAGACATTGTATGACATTGAGGACTGCTTGAGAGACAAAAGCTTCGTAAGGATATCCAGGTCAACAGTCGTCAACATCAATGCGGTTCGGACTATCTCGCCGGAGGATTCCAGAAGGGTAAGGCTTTGTCTGAAGAACGGGGAATACCTTGTCGTTGCACGCAGTTACGTTAAGGACTTCAAAGCTGCCATAGGCATGAAGGAGGAGAGCAGAAATGGATGATCAGAGGCTTAAGAAGGCATGTGCCAAAGCTTTTTCCGTCACTGCGGCCTGCTTCATAGTGAGTATCGTTCTGGTATCTTCGGTGCACGCAGTATGCGGCTGGTGGATAGAATCTTCGATGATCGTTGCCATGTGCATCCTGTATGCCGTAATCTGGTTGCTGACGGTGATAAGAATGTACATCGACGGGAGCAGGTGGGCGCTGACAAAGCCGTACATCGTAAAGAATCTCATTTTTATGCCGTTATATCTTGCGGTAACGATGGTGTTTGTTGTGTATGTTTTCGGCGGGTTCGACTTGGTCACGGTGGCTGTATCGGCGGGTGCTTTCCTTGCAGTTTTTACGGTGATGCAGGTGATAACATATGTCAGGTACAAGGCGGCGACAGACGGTATGAACGATGCTCTGAGACAATATCAGAAGGAGCATTCGGGAGATGGACAGGAATAAGATCTTTGTTGTTTTGCGTATCACTGCCGCGCTGGCCGTGTGGTTTGCAGTATTCAAATTGTACGGGTATTTTATTGACCCGCATCTGAAAGGTGTTTTGCCGGTCACTGTGAGGATGATGATCTCATCCATGGTAGTTCCCTATACAGTGGGGCTCGGGTTGTTCTACATCATGGTAAGGACCATTCCGGCACCGCAGGGGATTGAGACGCGGCAGAAATTAGGCGCGGGAAGTATAGTGAGGTTTTTTGTCATACAGACGGGGCTGTCGTTCCCGTGTATGGTTGCCGTAACTGTTATCAGCAAGATTCTCGGATTAGAGATTACAGGCATGACCGCCTCGGATCTGTTCGGCAATCTGTGGTTCTACCTGGTGCTGCTGCTGGTGTTCAATCCGGTGTTCGAGGAGTTGCTGTTCCGCAAGCTCGTGCTGGGGCGCCTCGGATGTCTCGGCGAGAAGGGTGCGGTCATCTGCTCCGCCGTTTTGTTCGCGCTTCCTCACGTTGTATCCCAGGGTGTTGCTCAGATGTTCTACACCTTTATGCTGGGACTGGTGTGGGGTTATGTGACGCTCAGATCGGGCAGGCTGTGGCCGGCGGTCGTACTGCATTCACTGTCAAATGTCTACTGCGCGTATCTGCCCATGATCGCATCACAGATCCACCCCGCATTGAGCGTTGTATACACGATGGGAACGATGGCGGTCATGCTGCCTCTGACGATAGTGATGCTGACAGGCATGAAGCAGAAGAAGAGGGACTTATTCATTAACAATTAATTTATAGAAAATATTTATTTACATACTGATTTTTGCCCGTATTTATGCGAAAATTAAGACATATTATAAAATCCGTCACTATGGGGAGACGTAATATGTTTACAAAATATCTGGTTACAGGCGGTGCAGGACCTCTCGGCAAATTGATCATCAGCATGCTTTTGGAGCAGGGTAAGGATGTAAGGATACTGATGTCCGAACTTGCGGATGTCTCTGAATACAAAGAGAAGAACGTCGAGATATGCTACGGCATCTCGACAGATAAGGATACACTGAAGCCTTTCTTCACACTCGAGGATCCCAGAACAAGTGTCCTCATTCATGCAGATGAGTATATATCACTCACGGATAAGACGAATCTCAATATGCGCCGTGTTAATGTCGCAGGCACAGAGAATATCATCGACATGTGCATCAAGCGCAAGATCGGAAGGATCGTATATCTCAGTTCCGCTTATGCGCTCAATCCCGAACTTCAGGGAGAGCAGATGACTATTCATTTCGACCGTAACAAGGTTGACGGAGAGTATGCCAAGACGAAGGCGGAAGCGGCTGCATTCATCATGGAGAAGATTACACTCAACAGGCTTAATGCGGTCCTTGTTCTTCCCACATTTATCATCGGTCCGGGTTACGCTGAAGATCACGACATCAATAAGATCCTGAAGGCTTATCTGAAGAACGGGGTCAATCCCATCAAGCAGGGGGGCGGGCATGCTTTCGTTGATGTAAGGGATGTTGCCACGGCAATGATCGCTCTTGTTGACAAAGGAGAAGCGGGTTCAGGCTACATCGTCAGCGGTGAATATAAGACATCTGATGAGTTCTTCCAGGATGTCAACGCAGTCAAGGGCATAGATGAGCCCATCAAGATGACGCCTAAGTGGGTAATGAGGAAGTCATTGTCCAAGTTTGTTGATACATACTACAAGATCACTCACAAGGAGAATCCGAAGAATGTTTATGCACTGTTCCAGGATAATCCCCAGATCATGTACGCCAACCGTAACGATATACTTCCGGAGACAGTGATCAGCTTCAAGGAGACGATCGCGGAGACAATGGGAGAGGATTCATCGAGCTATGCCAATGACAGGATCGAAGTAGCCCCGGCACCTCCGGAGAATCCTGAGGCAGCTGAGGTATCCGAGGCTCCTGTGGTTCCCGAAGTTACTGAAGTTACTGAAGTTGCTGCAACACCTGTGGTGCCTGAAGCCCCTGCTACGGCTGAACCTGCGTCTCCGGCATCCGGGGCGATTGACGACCTTAACTTTGATGACATTCTCGGAATCAACAAGAATCCCGAGGACTAATGTCACAGTTCGCTGATCACCCTCGCAAGGCGTGATACAGGCAACCCCACAACTGAGAAGAAATCACCGCGGATGCCCTGCACAAGCAGGGCTCCGCCATTTTGTATGCCGTATGCACCGGCTTTGTCGTAAGGATCTTTTGTATCGCAATATCTCTCTATGAGGGCTCTCTGATAGTCGTCGAGCGGATTGAAAATAACATCCGCGGCATCGGTAAAAGATACTGTTCTGTCCTTTGTTACGACAGCGACTCCCGTTGCGACGATATGGGTGTTGCCGGACAGCTGCGTCAGCATCCTGACAGCATCATCCCGGTCTTCCGGTTTGCCCATGATCTTATCACCGAGGATAACAGATGTGTCGCATCCGATCACGGCAACATCTTCGTCCTTATGGTTGCCAAACACGGCCCGTGCTTTCGCAAGAGCCAGCTGCTCCGATACCTCCGCCGCATCTGTCCCGGCCAGGCTGTCCTCAAGCGCCCTCTCATCTATGTCTGTCGTCTCGATCTCAAAGTCGGAAACGATAAGTTTCATTAACTCTTTCCGCCTTGGTGACGCACTTGCAAGAATTATTCTCATTTTGTGTCCCCCACTGTAATTTGCGTGTTGTATAATTATAAACCAATAACGGCGAGAATGATCGGAGGCATTACAATGAACACTTTGGTAGGGTACGGCAAGAATAAAGTTGAGATAACGATACCTGATGATAAATATCTTGGAACACTCGTGCCCAACAATGTTGAGATAGGGCTTACGGGCATGGAGGAGGTCGCAAGGTCGCTGCAGGAGCCGATCGGCAGTCCGAAGCTCTCCGAGATAGTTAAGCCCGGCGAGAAGATAGTGATCGTAACGTCGGATGTTACGCGCCCGATCCCGAGCTACAAAGTCCTTCCGCCCGTTCTCGACGAGCTTGCGGCGGCAGGGTGTTCAGACGATGATATTACTGTTGTTTTCGCGCTGGGAAGTCATGGCGGTCATTCCGAGGAGCGCAAGAGATCGCTGGTCGGCGACGCCATCTACGACAGAGTAAAGTGCATCGATTCCGACATGGGCAACGTCAAGCGCATGGGTGTCACCTCCAAGGGCACACCCGTTGACATCTTCACGCCCGTCGCAGAAGCAGACAGGGTCATCTGCCTCGGCAACATAGAGTACCATTATTTCGCGGGATATTCCGGCGGCGCGAAAGCTTTGATGCCCGGAGTATCAACGAGGGACGCCATCCAGAATAACCATAGCAGGATGGTAATGCCCGAAGCCTGTGCAGGCCGCCTGGAGGGCAATCCCGTCCGCGAGGACATAGAGGAGGCAGGTGCGATCGTCGGCATCGACTTCATCGTCAACGTCGTCCTCAACGAGAAGAAAGAGATAATCAAGAGCTTCGCCGGAGACAGCGTCAAAGCGCACCGTGAGGGGTGCAGGTTCCTCGATTCCTTCTATGCGATCAAGCTTCAGGAGAAGGCTGACGTTGTTGTCGTAAGCGCCGGCGGCTTCCCCAAGGACATCAACATGTATCAGGCGCAGAAGGCCCTCGACAACGCCAAGCATGCGGTCAAAGACGGCGGCATCATCGTGTGGATCGCCGAGTGCTCTGAGGGACTCGGCGAGAAGCATTTCGAGCAGTGGATGACAGGCCACGATAAGGCATCTGACATGATATCTCATATCAAACGCGAGTTCATTCTCGGCGGTCATAAAGCGGCCGCGATCGCGCTCGTTCTGGAGCGTGCCAGGATAATACTCGTGTCCGGATTCGATCCTGATTTTGTCAGGAGCGTTCATCTCGAACCGCATTCCGATGTTCAGGCGGCCATCGACGAGGCAATAGCCGAGATGAGTAAGGTCAATCCCGATTGCAAGGTGCTTGTCATGCCGTATGGAGGATCGACGCTCCCGAGAGTTGAATAAGGTTTGCACCACACATTTGAGCTGCACAGCAGAAGTGAGCCCGGATGTACCCGTTTTTATGCTCCAACCGGCTTCCCGTGCGGATTTACGGGTACATTACCCCCGGATGTACCCGTTTTTATGCACCGGCCGGCTTCCCGCGCGGATTTACGGGTACAATACCCCCGGATGTACCCGTTTTGCTGCACCAGCCGACTTCCCGTGCGGATTTACGGGTACATTTCAAAACCAGAATTCTCCGCTGCCGCTGTCACGAAGTATATCATCTACTCCGTAAGGAAAGACGATATCGTCCAGCCCTATTAATATGGCTGTCTTGACCTGATCCTCGAACACATCCGCATAGAATTGAGTCGACTCAGATATATCGACAAAGATGATGTCCTTACCGATCTTAAGCCCGTATCCCATGTATGACTTGTGACGGTTCATCGACTTCTGAGCATATTTGATCTCGCCGAGGGCACCATTGACCTCGATCCCGATGCAGCGCTGCTGGCTGGGAACAAGAAATGTGATGTCAGGATACAGAATGTTGGCGTATTCATCGCCGACTGCTATCTCGATCTTATATTCAAGTCCGAGCTTATCCAGCACCTGACAGCACATATGCTCATTCTTCGAACGGAGTATCCTGCCGTTATATTCGATCGGATGCTCGATGGCTACCGGATTAGCATATTCTTTGGCATTGCGGTAAAACTCGTCTGTCATGAATGTCTGTCGCTTTTTACTCAACGGGTAATCCACCAAACGCGGAGCGTATCTGAAGATACCGTTCCACTGCAACTTCAGTGTATCCAATTGACCGCTGATCTTAGTATATTCGGTGATAAACGGACTCAACTGCCGGCCTTGTGCGGAGTCGATCCTGTACACTTTCTTGTGATTATAATCAACTGTCTTATCACACGGATCATATGTAACATTGACTACAGCTTCACCTCTGCGCACACCAAAACTTCCGTGCGGAATCTCCGCCAGGCGCTTTGTAAGATATGATATCTGAAGCTCGTACATTCTATAAAAATCCATGCCTATATTATAAGGCCTGAGAGCCGTCAAAAAGCTCCGAATTCATACGAATTCATACGAAGAAAATACGAAGATATCTGAATTGTTCCGAATTAATATCAAGAGTTCTGAATAATCACTGTGCGGCTGTTCACAATGAACCCGACGCTGTATCGGATTTCCTGTTCTTCCTCTTGATTATGGCTGAATAGATGAGCATTCCGACGAGGCTTACTGCCGCAGTTGCAGCAAAGGCGATGATCGCCATGGTGTAGTTGCCTGCCTCGATCGCCTGGCCGCCGACGGCTGTTCCAATGACGGCCGGAAGACGTCCCAGGGTGGCAATGACGCAGAAGGCTGACAGCTTCATCCTCGTGAGGCCTGCAACATAGCAGAGCAGGTCTTTGGGGCATCCCGGTATGATGAACAGTATCATGAAGATGAAGTTCAGCTTCTGTTCGTCTTCGAGGAACGACAGCTTTTTGATCTGCTTCTTGGAGAACTGGGCCTCGACAAAGTCACGCCCGAATTTGCGCACGAGGCCGAACGAAATGAGACTGCCGATGAAGGCTCCGATAACGAACAGCAGTGTTCCCAGGAACGCCCCAAAAGCATATCCTCCTGCAAGTTCCAGCGGTCCTCCCGGGATTACCGTGATAATTATCTGAAGGATCGTGATCCCGATATAAACGAGATATCCCCACATGCCGTGGCTCCTGATCCAGCCGGAGAACTCCTTGGGGTCTGACAGGAACCGGTAGCTCAGATAACCGACGAGCGCCACCACGCCTATGATGAGGATTATGCTCAGTATCTTGAAGAATAAGAGAAAGCCGCTTTTTTTCTTAACAGTTTCTTCCTGCATTTTGTTATTCCGTCCTATCCCTAAATTGGGGATAGTATAAACTCTACGTGATTATCAGTCAATCATGATACCTGGCTCCGCACACCGTGCACCGCGATTCCATGGGCATCATGGGTGCGCCGCATTCGGGACACGTTCTGCCTTTGCCCGACTTGACGGGAACGGCTGACGGCTGTTCGATATGCTCGAACTGAAGCTCCCTGTGGGATTCCTTGAGTCTCTCCTCTTCCCACTGTGCGTGCTTGAGCGCGAATTCCGAGGCCTCGCGAAAAGCTTTGCCGTCCAGATAACGGCATATAAGAAACCACACTACGACAGCCAGTACCGGTATCGCCGACACGATTATATATGCCCAGAGATTGACCAGATTCTCGAGGTTCTGAAGGGAGTCTGCGCTTCCGAAAGGTATGAACACAAATATAAATACAACGAGCAAGATAAGTATCACTGCGAGTACGCATCCGGCTGTTATCAACGACTTCTTCGTGAGCCTGAAGAAAGGAGGGATCTTCTTAAGATTCTCCTGATATGTCTCCTGCAGTAATTCATCATTCGCCTTTGTTACCATCGGAACCTCCTGCAAGCCTCATTACCCCGTTCTTTTTGTACGGCGGTATGTTATCCTTAATGTATAAATTATACAGGATCAACGAGGTTTATAAAATGTCCAAAGCCAAATCAAATATACTGGTCGTATCACTCGGAGGCACAATAACATCCGAACTATCAGGCGGAGTTGTCAGGCAGTCTGTACTGGCTTGGGATGCGTCTTTTTTTGAGAAGATCGACGGAAGGTTCATCTACGATCTTGTGGCAATGTCGGGCTATTCATCCGAGAACGCCACTGTTGCTGACTACAGGAAAGCTTTGACCGGGATAGCGGAGGCAGTCGGGAAGTTCGAGCCTTCAGGAGTACTGATACTTCACGGGACTGACAGCATTGCTTTCTTTGCGCAGCTGGCGATAAGGGTGTTGTCACATCTCAATCTCCCGGTGGTGATCACGGGCAGCAAGATGCCGCCGTCGCAGTCAGGAAGCGATGCGATTGGCAATATCAGGCTGTCGCTCGGGTTCCTGGGAGCGGGGATCGAGGGGAAGATCGGGAGCAAGACTTTCGGTGTGGTATTCAATGACAGCTTTATGGAAGAATCGACTTTCGTGCACGCTTCGAGCTGCACATCACCTGATATCATGGGGGACATCAAGTCATTTATTGACTCCGGTGCCAAGCGCAAGATCGACTTCAAGTCACAGGAGTACAGGAAGAGAGCAGAGAGCTTTATCGCGGGTGGCGGCGTTCACGGCGGCGTTATCACGATACCTGCGGCACCCGGATTTCCGTATGAGGCATTATCGACTGAAGGTGCTGAAGCTGTGGTGATCGAATGCTATCACTCAGGAACGGCAGATTCCAAGGGTCTTTGTGAGTTTGTCCGCAGGGCGCGCAGTGAGGGCATCCCGTGCTATATGGGACCGTGCCCTTCAAGGGGGAATGTATATGAGAGCAGGAAGCTGCTTGAAGAGGCAGGTGTGATCACCCTGAAGGGAATGCCTTTCGAAGGGTGCTGGGCGGAGGCAGTGCTGGGATGAAGCCTGTATCCTGCATTGATCCGGACGGCAGGGGCAGCTACGGCGGCAGTCAGATGTGGTGGGATGATAAAGTCCTCATCAATTCCGGTTGCGGCATCGTTGCAGGCCTTGACAGCCTCCTGCACATGCAGGGAGTAGAGGAGATCGGCCGCGCTGAATACATGAAGAAGCTGACGGACGCGTCGACCTACATAAAGCCCGTGAGGATACCGTTCTGGAAGAAGGAGATCAAGGTATTCGGACAGTACTTTGTCGGAAGCCTCGGAGTCACTCTGCCCAGACTCAAAAGAGGTCTGAAGAAGCTGATCAGGAGCTTGGGATTAACTGCAAAAGTCAGATCCTACAGGCGTAATTTTGTCGAGAGGACAAAGCAGGTCCTGAAGCAGGATATCCCTGTGATCCTTCTGATCAGAGCACCTTTTAACAATGTTACACTATACGATGCCGACAGCATTCAGCCCAGGGACAAGGTCGGGCAGCATTATGTCACGATAACGGGCTACGATGAGGACAGGGGAATGTTTGACATATCCTCATGGGGCAGAAAATACAAAATAGCCACGGATGATCTTAAGAAATTCAGCGTTATTGCGAGATTCTGTTATCTGGAACGCTCGAATGCTTGATTTTGCTTGACGAAAGGCACTTCCTGTGTAATACTTTGATAATCAAACTATTTATGGTCCGCTACCATAGATATCAGGAGGAAAAAATGACTGGCAGAATAGCAGGGCTTGGATCATACCTGCCCAAGCGAATAGTTACAAATGACGATCTTGCCGCGATCGTAGAGACGAGCGATGAGTGGATTCAGGAGAGGACAGGCATCGCACAGCGTCATATATCAGATCCACTCGTGGAGAAGCCTTCATATATGGCCGGTATCGCTGCTCAGAGAGCACTTGAGGATGCCGGCATCGACGGTTCAGAGATAGATCTTATCGTGGTATCATGTACAACTCCGGACAAAGTCATCCCTACGATGGCCTGCTGCGTGCAGGAGGCTGTAGGCGCTGACGGATGCGGATGCTTCGACATTAACTCGGCTTGCCCGGGGTGGCTTGCTGCATATAATACGGCGCAGAGTTTTATCGAATCCGGCAATTGCAGCAAGGCTCTTGTGGTAGGCGTTGAATGCCTGTCCAACTTCGTAGACTGGGAGGACAGGGGTACATGTATCCTCTTCGGTGACGGTGCAGGTGCAGCAGTGCTCGTTGCTGACGAGTCAGCTTCGAAGAACAGGTTCATCATGCATGCAACATACAACAAGGCTGAGTGTCTTACGGCTGAGGCAAGGATGCAGCCCAAGAGGTGGGAGGAGGAAGGATTCCTCAAGAGCACCATGTTCCAGATGAACGGCAGGGATGTATTCAGATTTGCAGTTACGGAGGTTCCAAAGATCATTACGGAACTGTCTGAGAAGTATAGCTTCGACCTTAATGACATAGATCTTTTTATTCTCCATCAGGCCAATGCGAGGATCATCGAGACCATTGCAAAGCGCCTTGGTCAGGATATCAGCAAGTTCCCTATGACTGTCTACGATACCGGTAACACATCAACTGCAAGTATACCCAGCCTCATGGACAGACTGAAGAAGGAAGGTAAGCTCGTGAAGGGACAGAAGATCGTCCTGTCGAGCTTCGGCGGCGGTCTCACGTGGGCTGCAAACTACATTGAGTATTAATACGGGAGGACACATAAGATGAGTACAAGAGTCACTGAATTAGTCGGAATCAAGTATCCCATTTTCCAGGGTGGCATGGCCTGGGTGGCAGACTGGCATATCGCAGCTGCAGTATCTGAAGCAGGCGGTCTGGGAATAATCGGCGTCGGCGGCGCTGACGAGAACTGGTTAAGAGACCAGATCAGGAAGTGCCGTGAGGCTACGGATAAGCCTTTCGGTGTCAACCTCATGCTCATGAATCCGAGAGCAGACGAGATTGCCAAGGTCATCGCCGAGGAGAAGGTCAAGGTCGTTACGACAGGTGCCGGATCTCCCGAGAAATACATGGAAATGTGGAAAGAAGCAGGCATCATAGTGATCCCCGTGATTGCGGGTGTTGCACTTGCCAAGAGAATGGAGAAATGCGGTGCTTCCGCAGTGGTTGCTGAAGGAACGGAGTCAGGCGGACACATCGGTGAGGCAACTACAATGGCACTCATCCCTCAGGTGGTCGATGCCGTATCCATTCCCGTTATCGCCGCAGGCGGCATCGCTGACGGCAGAGGTGTTGCAGCAGCATTTATGCTCGGTGCGGAAGGCGTTCAGTGCGGTACTGTGTTCTGCGCATGTGACGAGGTCAATGTTCACCAGAATTATAAGGACATGATCCTCAAGGCCAAGGATAACTCCACAAGGGTTACCGGAAGATCGTACGGCCACCCTGTAAGGCAGATAAGAAATGCGCTGTCCAACAAGTATCTTGAGATGGAGTCAAAGGGTGTTACTTTCGAGGAGCTTGAGGGGCTTACCGTAGGAAGTCTTCGCAAGGCTGTTGTGGAAGGCGACAAGAACGAAGGAACATTCATGGCAGGCCAGATCGCAGGACTTGTCAATGAACAGCGCCCTGCAAAGGTCATCGTCGAGACGATGTTTGCAGACGCGGCAAAACTCATGGGAAGGGAGATCTGAATAACAGATGAAGATAGCATTTGCATACCCGGGTCAGGGTGCTCAGAAGATTGGAATGGCAAAGGATTTTGTCGACAGCTTTGACTGGGCGAAAGACATGATAAAGGTGGCGTCTGATGCGTCAGAGATCGATATGGCAAAGCTCCTTTTTGAGGAGAATGATGATATCAACATAACAGAGTTCACGCAGCCTGCACTTGTTACGGCATGCATGATCATGACAAGGGCACTTACGAATGAAGGCATCAAGCCCGATATCACAGGCGGCCTGTCACTCGGTGAGTATTGTGCGCTTGTAGCTTCCGGTGCGATGTCTTTTGCCGATGCCGTAAGACTTACCAGGATCAGAGGAAGCCTCATGAGCAACACTGTTCCTGCAGGCGAGGGAACGATGGCGGCGATCGTCGGTCTTGACAGTGATGTGATCGAGAGCGTTATCAAGGACATTGACGGCTGTACGATGGCTAACTACAACTGCCCCGGACAGATCGTCATTACAGGTAAGAAGGATGCAGTCGGGAAGGCCATGCCTCTCCTGTCGGAAGCAGGTGCAAGGAAAGTTGTACCACTCAATGTATCAGGTCCCTTCCATTCACCAATGCTCAAGCCCGCAGGAGATAACCTTAGAAGGTATCTCGATAATGCAGGTCTGTCGGATCTGGAAGTTCCATATGTTGCTAACTGCAACGCAGAGATAATAAATGATACTTCCGTAGTCAGAGACCTTCTCCAGAAACAGGTGTCATCGCCTGTTATGTGGGAGCAGTCGTTGAGGACGATGAAGGACTTCGGAGTCGAGCTCATCATCGAGATCGGTCCCGGCAAGACAATAGCAGGATTTGTTAAGAAGACGATCCCGGAGATCCCGGTAATAAATGTATCTTCAGTTGAAGATATAGCAAAAGTAAAGGAGGCCCTCAATGGCTAAGACAGCAATCGTAACAGGCAGTGCAAGAGGAATCGGCAAGGCAATAGCAACAAAGCTTGCAGGCGAAGGATTCAACATTATAATCATCGACGCATGTCCCATCGAGAATTCTGAAGAGACTGCCGCAGAGATAGCAAAGCTCGGTGTTAAGACTAAGGCTTACAAGTGCAACGTAACCGATTCGGAAGAGGTAAACAAGGTAGTTGAGGAAGTCAATTCCGAATTCGGTTCCGTTGATGTTCTCGTCAACAATGCAGGCATCACAAGAGACGGCCTGTTCGTAAGGATGAAGGAAGAGGACTTCGATCTTGTGATCGCTGTCAACCTCAAGGGCACTTACAATTTCACAAGGGCAGTTGCTCCCATCATGATGAAGCAGAGATCGGGCAGGATCGTATCGATCAGCTCTATCGTAGGAATCCAGGGCAACGCAGGACAGGCTAATTACTCCGCTTCCAAGGCCGGCGTTATCGGTCTTACCAAGAGCGTTGCAAGAGAGCTCGCTTCACGCGGTGTAACGGCTAACGCGATCGCCCCCGGGTATGTCGAGACACCCATGACCGCGGTATTGTCCGACAAGGTCAAGGAAGCAATGCTCGAGGCTATCCCCATGAAGCGTTACGGACAGCCTGAGGATATCGCGAATGCGGTGTCATTCCTCGTATCAGATCAAGCATCTTACATCACCGGTCAGGTATTGAGCGTTGATGGCGGAATGCATATGTAATAAAGCCCCCAAGGAGATCAAGAATATGGCAAGAAGAGTAGTAATAACGGGAATGGGTGCCATCACACCTCTCGGAAATGACGTTGAGTCATACTGGGAGGGATTAAAGCGCGGCAAGACGGCTGTAGCGCCTATCACAAAATTTGATACATCAGAGTGCAAGGTACACATCGCAGCCGAGGTTAAGGATTTCGATGTGACAAAGTACATGGATTTCAAGACCGCAAAGAGAATGGAACTGTTCTCGCAGTACGCGGTAGCTGCTGCATCACAGGCAGTAGAGCAGGCAGGACTTGATATGGCATCTGAGGATCCTTACAGAGTAGGTGTCATCGTAAGCTCCGGTATCGGCTCGATGCAGGCTCACGAGAGGGAGCAGGTCAAGATTGCAGAGGGCAAGAAAGTAGCTCCTCTCTATATCCCGTTGATGATCGCCAACATGGCATCTGCCAATATCGCCATCAAGTACGGCATGAAAGGCAAGAATACCTGTATCGTCACCGCATGTGCAACGGGTGCTCATTCCATAGGCGATGCTTTCAAGTCAATCAAGTTCGAGGAAGCTGATGTCATGGTTGCCGGCGGATGTGAGGCGGCAGTTTGTCTGTCAGGTGTTCAGGGATTCAATGCGCTTACGGCACTGTCCACGAACGAAGATCCCGAGACTGCATCAAGACCCTTCGACAAGGACCGTGACGGTTTTGTAATCGGTGAAGGTTCCGGCGTAGTTGTCCTCGAAGAATATGAGCATGCCAAGGCGCGCGGTGCGAAGATTCTGGCTGAGGTAGTGGGATATGGTGCAACATGTGACGCATATCACATCACATCACCTGCAGAGGACGGTTCCGGTGCAGGTACCGCAATGATAATCGCCATGAAGGAAGCAGGCATCAAGCCCTCTGACGTTGACTACATCAACGCTCACGGAACATCAACACATCACAACGATCTGTTCGAGACACGTGCCATCAAGTATGCTTTCGGAGAGGATGCGTACAAGGTTGCCATCAACTCGTCCAAGTCGATGATCGGACATCTTCTCGGCGGTGCAGGCGGTGTTGAACTTATCGCGTGCGTCAAGGCCATTGAAGACGGTTTTGTTCACGTTACTGCAGGTTCCAAAGTCGCAGGCGAAGAGTGTGACCTCGATTATACTTTCGGCGAGCCTAAGTCGCTTAATATCCGCTACGCAATGACAAACAATCTCGGCTTCGGCGGACACAATGCAACGCTGATAGTCAAGAAATTCGAAGAGTAATTCTCCGGGAGGTTAATATGGCTAATTCATTGAACATTAAACAGATCATGGAGATCCTTCCCCACCGTCAGCCGTTCCTGCTGATCGACAAGGTCGAGGATTACGAACCGGGCCAGTACTGTATCGCTTATAAGAACATCACTTACAATGAGCCGTTCTTCGCAGGTCATTTCCCCGGAGAGCCCATCGTTCCCGGTGTCCTTACCGTCGAAATGCTGGCTCAGACAGGTGCTGTGGCAATTCTTTGCCAGCCTGAGTTCAAGGGAAAGATTGCTGTCTTTGCAGGCATAGACAACTGCAAGTTCAAGAGACCGATCGTCCCCGGCGACACTGTCCGTCTTGAGACGAAGATCACCGCAATCAGAGGCCCCGTCGGAATGGGAGAGGCAACTGCGACTGTCGACGGACAGATTGCGGTTAAGTGCGTGATCAAGTTTGCAATAATGCAATAAAACGCCCGCAGCGTACTTGCTTGCTACAGTCCTCGGTTTTGGCACTCGCGTGTAGTTTGAGTAAAGATTTCAGGTGACGTCTCGGCGCCAAAACCTGCGGAAGTCCGCTCGCAAGCAGCTGCGGGCTTGACGGGGGACTTGGATGACCGGAAATGTAGAACCTGATTTGCATACCCGCTCGTGCTCAAAGCAGTTCCGGGACAGGGCGTGGAGCTGTCACGGATCGTTTAGTATCGACTTGATAGAGTCCGCTCGCAAGCAACTGCGGGCTTCACAGAGCGACGTGAGTAACTTGGTCATATTTGTCGTCCGGGACTGCATTCAACCGGTCAGTTATAAACTTCCCCATAAAATCAAAATTCCTGCCTGATTTTTCAGAGAAATGGGGAAATGTAGCTATTATTCCCCATTTTTTATAAAAACGAACACTTTTGTTAAGCAGAATGGGGAAGTTTCCGGAACCACGCCGGCAGGGTAAAAAACAGGATTTATGTTAGCTGCAGGTAACTGAACTGACTGAAGCCGCGTCAGTCTGACCGCAACAGCGAGATCAGCGTTTCCGCAGAAAAACGGCAATTCTTGCGGAAACCACATCTCAACCCTGCAGATTACTTTATTCACAGAATCATTGCGTGATAGCTCCACTCCCTGCCCCGGAACTGCTTTGAGCACGAACGGGCTTCACTGGTGGTGACTTGAACGACTTGGTTGACCTGATCGGCATGGACTGCTTGTTACCTCCAGCTCACTCACATCTATCAATACCGTTTCCGAAGAATCTTCGGAAGAAATCTTAAATCCTTCGGAATCCGCAAGATTCTCAGTTTTTTCCGCATTTTCTGCGGAAGAATTACCGTTTTCCTGCGGAAGCGGCAAAAGCAGACTGTCAGCTTCTGCCGCCCGATGCCCTCGGGATCCTTACAGTATGACGGAATTCACGGTCGTCGTAGCTTACTGAATCAGTACCTCCATGTTTGTTGACGATAGAGCTTATATTCTCCATACCGCATCCGTGGATACTGTCATCTTCTTTGGTCGTAAGAAGTCTCCCGCCGGATGTCCGGAGGCGGCCGTCGTATGTGTTGGAGACGGAGATCAAAAGACCGTTGGCGCTGTTCTCAAAACCTATCCTGACGATCTTGCGCGGATCTTTACACCTTATGCACCCTTCGACGGCATTGTCCGTCAGGTTTGCCAGAAGAGTTGTTATCTCCGGATCAGACAGCGGAATGTCAGACAGGTCATCGAGAGTCAGAATAAAAACGATGCCGTTATGACGCCCTTTGGAATACCTTGAATTGAGGACCGCATCTGCTGCTGTGTTATGCGTGCATATGATATCCATACTGTCATCAAGACCGTTGCTGAACTCGTTAACAATAGACTGAAGCTTACCGTACTCGGATGATCTTACGCAGGCTTTGATAAGATTAAGATTATTCTTGTACTCGTGCGCAAGTTTTGTGTGTGCCCTGAGTTCATCTCCTATCTTCGAATACTTTTTTATTTCGTCTGTTGCACCGGCAAGCTTTGCCCGGACCTCGTTTATTTGCCGTTCCTTTGCTGTTACACAGATCATTGTGTGAAATGCATAGATGTTGAGAAAGAGTATTACCACAGCAACTCCATACACTATCATGAAGATTTCGCGCGTCATATTTCTGTATGTTCCGTATACTATCGCGAACATGATGAACAGTGTTGAGACAGGGAAGATTAAGACTCTGATCCATTCGCTGCCGCTTATAATGTCGATCTCTTTGTGGCAGATGAATCTTCTTATGAACATTGTGCACATGAACTGAACAAGATAGCTGATGATGGCGGCGGTCACGACCGTCATTTCTGATGACAGCAGATCCAGGTTATTGCCGGGATTCATTGCGGCTACAGCCGCCCAGGCGCAGAGATCTGCAAGAAAGCCGAGGGCGTGATACATGATAACGGCAGCTACTGTTCTGAATGAGAATTTGCCCGTAATAAGCGAAGTGAATATTGAGGAGGATATGATGAGAAATAATATCTTAATTATCATGTCCCAGGCCAGTAAAGAGGTAATCGCAACAGTCGATGTGAACCACAGAGCCATCTGAAGTAGCTTGCCGGCATGGAAGGAGAAGCTTTCCCCGGCGATGGAATCAGTGAAGAGCATGCACAGTATCACGTAGAAGAGATCACTTACGAGCGGGTGGATGATGTCCATATGTTGCGTCCATGGTAGTTCGTTATGGCTGCGGCGGCCTCTTTGGCGAAGGAATGTGACATCGGGAGGCGTGACCCGTTACTGAAGAGGACGGAGTAGAAGCTGAACGATGCTATATATCTCATGTTGACCAGATAACTCTGATGGATCCTCACGAAATCCTTGTCGGCCATCAGCTCACCGATCCTGCCGAGCCTGATCCCCAGCGGGTCTTTGACATACTCATTGCCGCTTTTTGTTATGACGTAGATATAGTTGCGCCTGCTCTCGTAATAGACAATGTCGCTGACCCTGATCTTCCTGCGATCGCGGCCGACTCTTACCGTCTCCGTAATGTCAGCATATCTGCGTTGCCTGAGCACATCGTCAAGGCATTCCTCAAGCTCGGTCCTGAGTATGTCCATATCCTTCAGGATATACCTTACGGCTCCGTATCTGTACCCTTCACGTGCATACATCGCATAAGCCGTCACGAAAGCGATCCTCGCTTCCGGGCATTCGGCTCTGATCACCCCCGCGAGGTCAAATCCCGTTTTAACGGGCATCTCGATATCAAGCAGGAAAAGGTCGTAATAGTTCAGATTCCGCTTATCCCTGATGAGCTCTCCGGCAGACGTGTAGCCCTTGCCTCCAAAACATGCACCGCGTTTTGAGAGGTATTCCCGCGAATAGTTCTGTATCAAATCAACGTAGTAAGCGTCATCGTCACAAACTGCTATATGCATGATTCAATTATAGTGCAAAAGGCATGGAACAAGACGCACTCGGTGACAAGCGTTACTTGTTTTTGGAGAGTTTGGTGCGCACCATGAATTCGATGTATCCGGCAAAGACCGCAGGGATGAACATGATGAGATAGACGTTGTGAACATAACAGATCCTTGTGGTATGACTGCCGGACAGAACATATGCCCATACGGCAGCGTTGTAGAGGATCATCGATATCAGCATCACCCTGTCCTTACCGTAGAACACGGCATAATAACAGTTCACGATAATTATCTCAATAACTCCGAATACAACACTGATTATGTTCAGGAACAAAAACTCTTTGTTGAATGTCCAGATCCCGTTGGCGAAGAAGCAAGAGATGACGGCACATGCGGCCGGTGCGAATATCCACACGAACGGAATGAGCTTGCCGTTATCTTTGCGGACGAATGACAGGATGATCTTGACTATGTAGTTGATGATGAACGCTCCGCAGACGGAGATGAAGGTGAGAGTCGAGATGATCTCGCCTGCCGTCGCCGGTTTGGATGCAAAAAGGCCAAAGTTCTGCAGGACCACAAACATCAGAACATACCATGACGCTATGATAAGGCCGCTCAGTGCCCATTCCAACTTCTGATTCTTAGTCATAAAGAGTACCTCCTTATCGACCAAAATGCCGTAACCGTCCTATGTGAAAGCATTATAACATGAATAGTTTGATGTTCAAAGTATTTGTCTGCAATCATTGACAAATAACGGATACCGTGATTTAATAAGCGCAGCCTAATCAGGACGGAGCAACCAATGAAGTCAGAAGTCTTTACATTTGCATACTTTTATTTTTACTTTGGCAATGACAGTCAGAGCGATTTGTGTGCATAATAATAAGACGGGAATCAAGATAACAAGTGCCGCACGGATCGCAGGATGACCCGGGCGGTTTTTTAATCAGGAGGAGAATTTATGATCGCACAACTTAAGACAACGGCAACACCTACAGAGATAGAGATGCTCGTATCGTGGCTTGAGAAGAAGGGAGTCAAGGTCACTCCTATTCACGGTGAATACTGCACCATCCTGGGCCTCGTAGGTGATACGACGAAGATCGATATCGATGTGCTCGAGAGTATGAGCATAGTCGAGGCAGTGAAGAGAATATCCGAGCCGTTCAAGGCGGCGAACCGTAAATTCCATCCGGAGGATACCGTTGTCGATATAGGCGGCGTAAAGATAGGCGGAGGGAACTTCGCCATAATCGCAGGTCCCTGTTCAGTCGAATCGGAGGAGCAGATCATTACCACCGCCAAAGCGGTCAAGGAGGCCGGTGCCACACTCCTGAGGGGCGGCGCATTTAAGCCGAGGACATCTCCCTATGATTTCCAGGGGCTGAAGGAGGAGGGACTGAAGTTGCTTCTGAAGGCAAAGGAAGAGACCGGTCTTCCCATCGTTACTGAGATTATGGCGATCCATCATCTACCTCTGTTCGAAGATATCGACTGCATACAGGTGGGAGCAAGGAATATGCAGAATTTCGAGTTGCTCAAAGCCCTCGGCAGGACGAACAAGCCGATATTGTTGAAGCGTGGAATGTCGGCTACGATGAAGGAACTTCTGATGAGCGCGGAATATATTATGAGTGAAGGCAATCCCAATGTCATCCTCTGTGAGAGGGGCATAAGGACATATGAGACATATACGCGCAATACTTTCGATCTGTCTGCGATCCCTATGCTCAAGGAGCTTACGCACCTGCCGGTTGTTGCAGATCCTTCTCATGCGACGGGAAGAGCTTCTCTTATCAGACCGATGGCAATGTCGGCGACGGCAGCCGGTTGTGACGGTCTCGAGATAGAAGTACATCCGAATCCGAACGAGGCGTTGTCTGACGGAGCTCAGTCTCTGAAGCCCGATCAGTTCGCCGTTGTTGTGGAAGCGGTAAATAAAGTTCGCAGTATTCTCTAATTTTATTTATAATATATACACTACGCGTTCAGAGGACGGCACATAAATGCTATTAGATAAGATCGAGGACAGGCTGGAGAAGAGAGGACTTCTGACAGACCGCGGTTGCCCTGAGGGTGGCGTTATCGGGCTGGTCGGATTAGGTCTCATCGGAGGTTCATTTGCCAAGGCATTCAAGGCCAATGCACCCAAGTTTAAGGTGTATGCCGCCAACAGGACAAGATCAACGTTGCAGCGCGCCATTGATGAGGGCGTTGTTGACGGTGAACTCAATGAAGAGACGATCGGTGAATGTGACCTGATAATCATCAGCCTTTTCCCTGAAGCAGCGATCCGATATATTGAAGAGAACAAACAGTACTTCAAGCCGAATACGATAGTGACAGATGCATGCGGCAACAAGCGCGGCATATGCAAAGAAGGATTCAGGCTCGCCGAAGACGGGGATTTCATCTTCATAGGAGCTCATCCGATGGCAGGCACCCAGTATTCAGGATATAGCAATTCCAAAGCTGATATGTTCGAAGGAGCGTCGCTTGTACTTGTCCCGACTCTTGAACACGAATTCGACATAACTCCGCATCAGGAGATGGTGATATCACGTCTCAAGACGCTTATGGCTCCGATAGGCTTCGGAGAGTACAGAGTTACAGATGCGGTGACACACGATAAGATGATAGCATATACATCGCAGTTGGGACATGTCATTGCCAGCAGCTATATGCGTAATCCCGCAGCCCTCGAGTGCTTCGGATTTACAGGCGGGAGCTGGCGCGACATGACGAGGATCGCATACTGTAATACGCCTATGTGGACGGAACTGTTCATCGAGAACAGGGACAACCTGACGCAGGAGATCGATTTTATGATCGGTGAGATGACAAGATTCAGGGACGCGATCGGCAGCTGCGACCGCGACAAACTCGCCTCTCTGCTTGATGAGGGGCGACAACGAAAGGAAAAGACAAATTCCCATGAGTGACAACAGGATACACGTCAGAGCATCACGTGAATATGATGTCGTGATAGGTTCAGGTCTTCTGGCAGACAGCGGTAAGCTTGTCGCGGAAGCAGTCCCGAAGGCAACGAAGCTCCTTATTGTCAGCGAGACAAATGTTGCTCCGCTGTACATGGATACGGTCGCATCAAGTCTCAGAGAAGCTGGCTTCGAGGTTACGGAATATGTTTTCGAGGCGGGTGAGAAGAGCAAGAATATCGACACTGTTGCAGACATGTGGGCTTCCATGGCGAAGGCCGGATTCACAAGAACGGATGCAGTAATCGCTTTGGGAGGCGGCGTCACGGGAGATATGGCCGGATTTGCCGCGGCGTCATTCCTCAGAGGTATCAGGGTCGTCCAGATTCCTACATCACTTCTTGCACAGGTGGATGCTTCCGTAGGAGGCAAGACCGGTATCGACCTTCCTGAAGGCAAGAATCAGGTGGGGGCCTTCCACCAGCCTTCGATGGTCATAGAGGATACTGACTGCCTTAAGACACTCCCCAAGGATAAGTTCACGGAAGGTATGGGCGAAGTGCTGAAATATGCTTTCATTATGGATACGAAGCTCTATGACAAGCTGGCAAGATATGCGGAGGACGGCAAGGCGATGGACCTGCAGAATGATCCTGCAGCTCTTGCGGATATAGTAAGGCGGTGCGTTGAGGACAAGGCCGAAGTCATAACTGAGGACGAACATGATACGGGCAGGAGACAGATCCTGAATTACGGACATACTATAGGACATGTTATCGAGCGCAACAGCGGATATACAAAGGATCACGGCATATGCGTTGCGATGGGAATGGGGATAATGACCGACTGCTGCTATGCGGCAGGCAGAATGGACAAGGACACTTATGGCAAGATGATCGGTCTGATCAACAGCTACGGACTCCCTGCGGATGATGACATCACGCCGGATGATGCTGTGAGCGGTGCCATGAATGATAAGAAGAAGAGGGGTGATGTAATATCTCTGATACTGGTCAACAAGATCGGCGAGGCGGAGATAGTTCCCATGACTCCTGATGAATACCATGATTTCCTCACCGGGAGGTAACGCAGATTGATAGTATCATTTAGCGACAGAACACTTAATCTTGAGATTGACGCACCTGTATCCAAGTCGATAGCGCACAGGGAACTCATAGTACGTACTTTCTGCTCGGTCTTCGGGCTGAAGGGCGAGGCGAACTTTGACATCCTCGTTCCCGATCCGGATGACAGCGTGGATATCAGGGCGACCAAGGAATGTCTCACTAATCTTCTCAACTACAGGAAGACTCCTGACAGGATCGTGATGCCATGTCATGAGAGCGGCTCCACACTGAGGTTTATGATACCTGTGGCGGCTGCTTTTTTGTCGGTTATGGATGCATCCGACAGGGAGCTTGTTTTTGAGACGGAGGGAAGGCTCTACGACAGACCTCTCGACGACCTGGAGAACTGTCTTGCACCCCACGGACTGACTATCACCAAGAATGATACGGACAGGACCATAAGGATCAACGGAACGATGACGGCCGGCCGTTTTGTTATAGACGGTACTGTGTCGTCACAGTATATCTCGGGTCTGCTTCTCGCCGTTCCCATGTTCGAGACTACGAGCACCATCGAGGTGACCGGGATCATGTCGTCTATCCACTACATCGGCCTCACCATAGAGGCGCTGTTCAAGTACGGTATAAGGATCGAGAAGAACGGGAATTTCTTCCTGATGCGTGAAGAGGATTACTGCTACCGCGAAGTTACGATACCTTCAAATGAGCTGGAGGTCGAAGGCGACTGGTCGGGAGGAGCATTCCTGCTGTGCCTCGGTTTCCTCATGGAGGGCGGAAGCGTCAGGGTCAAAGGCCTCGATATCAATTCCGCGCAGGGCGACCTGGCGATAATGGATTTCTTTGAAGAATTGGGACTTGATCCGGTGACGGATCCCGACGGCGACATCATTACGGCAAAGCCTTCGCGGATCGTACCCAAGGATATGGTGACCTTCGACTGCAAGGACATTCCCGACATCGTTCCGTACATGGCGGTGCTGGCCGCGTTCTACAGCAGCAGAACAGTCTTCTATAACGTTAACCGTCTCAAGGTGAAGGAATCAGACCGCTTTACCGGCGTTATGAAGATGCTCCGCGCCGCAGGCTTTACGGCCGTATCGGAGGATGACGGCAACACTATGATCATCCGCGGCGGCAAGGTCAACTACAGCAGCGCAGTGCCGCTCAGGCTCACTGCCAGCAACGACCACAGGATGGCGATGGCGGCAGTTCTAATTGGCGCGGGATTATCCTGCGACATCGATCTCGATGATGTGCAGTGCATATCCAAATCCTTCCCCGGATTCATCGACGTCATCAACAATGAACTGGCACCGTCCAAGATGCAGAGCATCTATAACGGCGATGTGCTGAAGCTCAGGATCTACGGCCAGTCACACAGCAAAAGGATAGGAGTGTATATTGAAGGTCTCCCGGACAGCGTCAAGATAGATGAGAAGTATACTGCCGGTGTGATGGCAAGGAGAGCTCCCGGTAAGAATAAGTGGTCAACGTCAAGAGTGGAGGCGGATGAGGTGCATTTCGAGAAGATCCGCAAGATGGTCCACGGCTATATAGTGAACACGAATACAAAGCCCAAAGATTATGAATCACTGCTGAATAAGCCGCGCCCGTCTCATGCGGACTACACGGCGAGATTCCTCTACGGAGACGACGCGGCAAGGTCGGGAGGCGGAATCTTCTCGGGAAGAATGACGGCGCCTCTCTGCATTGCAGGATCGATCGCCAAGTGCGAACTGGAGAAGAGAGGAATTATGATCTTCTCGCATCTCCTTCAGATAGGGGAAGCATGTGATGTGGGCTATTACGAGGGATTTACCCGGGAGGAGATAAGCAAGGTTCAAAAGAAGGAATTTCCCGTTATAGATGATGATGCGGGCAGGCTGATGATACAGGTGATCGATGCCGCACGCAAGGACTGTGATTCCGTAGGCGGCGTGATAGAGACAGTTATCTACGGCATGCCGGAGGGGATCGGCGGCCCGCTTTTTGACGGCATTGAGGGCAAGATCGCACAGATAATCTATGCTGTTCCCGCTGTCAAGGGAGTGGAGTTCGGATACGGATTCGAATCATCATATCTGAGGGGCTCCGAGAACAACGATCCTTTCGAGTATGACAAGGACGGCAAGGTTGTCCTCAAGACCAACAAGTGCGGCGGCATTCTCGGAGGAATATCGGTGGGCGGCGACTGTGCGCCGATCGTATTCAGTACGGCGATCAAGCCTACCCCTTCGATCGGTAAGAAGCAGCAGACTGTGGATCTCGCGGAACACAAGAATACCGAGATTCAGATAGAAGGGCGTCACGATCCGTGCATTGCACCGAGAGCTGTTCCCGTAATCGAATGCGCCGCAGCTGTCGCAATATACGATATGATACTCGCCAAAGAGAAGGAGAACTGATACATGGCTTACGATATTAATGAGCTCCGCAAGGAGATAGACGCGGTCGATCTTGATCTTCTGGACTGTATTGAGAGAAGAATGGCGATAAGCCGCAAGATCGGCGTCAGCAAGAGAGAGCTCGGCAAGGATATTCTTGATTCTTCACGCGAGAAATCCAAGATCAGTGCGCTTCTGGCTAATGCCGGATTCGAGAGCAAGGAGTATGTGGAGGAGATCTACAAGACCATATTTGAAGTGTCGCGCGCTCACCAGAACAAGCCGTGCTTCGGCCTCCTCGGAAGGACACTCGGTCATTCATATTCACCGCAGATACACAGCCTTCTGACGAATGAGTATTCATATACGATCATCGAGCGCGAGCCGGAAGAGCTGGATGCGCTTTTTGCATCCCGCGTCTACGGCGGATTTAACGTTACGATTCCTTACAAGAAGGAAGCCTTTGCAAGGTGCGATGTGTGTGATGAGGCAGCTTCCGAGACGGGAAGCGTCAATACGGTCGTGTTCGGCAAAGACGGTAAGACATACGGATACAATACTGACTACTACGGATTTATGTTCATGCTGCGTTCCGCAGGTATCGATCCGTCCGGCAAGAAAGTGCTTGTTCTCGGAACGGGTGGTGCTGCATGCGCCGTAACGTACGGTCTGCGCACTATGAACGCAGGCGATATCAAGAGCTGCGATCTCGAGACGGAGATCAACTATTCCAATGTATACGATATCTGCAAGGACAGCGAGATCATCGTCAACTGCACGCCTGTCGGAATGTACCCCAAGGTCGATAACTGTGTGATAGATCTGGACAGGTTCCCGGCTCTTGAGGCGGTATGTGACGTCATCTATAATCCTTCGCGCACGAAGCTCATACAGGAAGCTCAGAAGAGAGGTCTTAAGACATGCGGCGGCTTGGCGATGCTCGTTGCACAGGCATACAAATCCAGCCGGTTCTTTGCCGGTGATATAGAGGGTGCCGGCCGCATAGACAGCAAGGCCGAAGAAGCTATCGGACGCGTTGTAGGTATACTCGAATCTAGGATGAAGAATATCACCATAATCGGAATGCCCGGCTGCGGCAAATCATTGCTGGCGAGAATGCTCGCACAGCGCACGGGCAGGGAACTTGTGGATCTGGATCAGGCATATGCCGAGAAGATCGGTGAGACACCTGCCGATACCATCATGACACAGGGTGAGGATCAGTTCAGGCTGAACGAGACCGAGGTCGCCAAAGAATATCTGGTCAAGAGCGGACTGATAATATCATCCGGCGGCGGAATAGTTACGCAGGAGCGCAACGATTTCTGGCTCAGGTGCAATTCGAACATAATCTATCTCGACCGCCCTCTCGAAATGCTGGCCTCCAAGAACAGGCCGCTGTCAGCCGCAAAAGGCGTTGAAGTGCTCTATGAGCAGCGCAAGGACAGGTACGAAGCGTTGGGTGATATCAGGATATCTCTCGACAGGTTCGAGAGCAAAGACGATTTCTTCGAGGCGGCTCTCGATATCATGAGACAGGGAGGTCTTGATGTATGAGAATACTCGTTCTCAACGGCCCGAACATTAACATGCTCGGCATCAGGGAGCCTGACATTTACGGCAAGTCCACATATGATGATCTCATTGACATGATCACGGATCACTGCAGCGACAGGGATATCTTCGTGGAGTGCAAACAGAGCAACCACGAGGGCGATCTCGTCGACTATATCCAGCAGGCGTACTTCGATAAGGTTGACGGCATCGTTATCAATCCCGGTGCATACACCCACACATCTGTCGCCATTCTCGATGCAGTCAAAGCGGTGTCCATTCCGACAGTCGAGGTTCACATCTCGGCCGTAAACGAGCGCGAAGATTTCAGGCAGATATCGTACATATCACGCGCAGCAGTGAAGACAGTCATGGGCAAGGGTTTTGACGGCTACATTGAGGCCATCGATTACCTCGCCGATAATGTGATAAAATAGCATTGTTAATTCCGCGTAATTACTCTGCTTATCGAAAGGAGATACCATCATGGCAAACCGTACGGTAGAAGTTATTATAGATAAGATCCCCCGCTCAGTTGAGGAGTTCAAGGCACTGCCGCAGGCATCACAGACAAGTGAGTTTGACGTTGCCGCACTTACTGTCATTGCACTGTGTGTCTACCCGGAGAACAGGGATGCCTCCCTGGAGATGCTGAACGTGTTAAGGGGACCAAGACCGCTATCCGAGATGGATAAGCAGTTCATAAGAGACAGATTCATGGACAAGGATTATGTGCCGAGATCTTTCTTGCGCGGTGCTGTTCCCGGCAATGATTATACTGTTGCCGCTCCTTACGTTATCGAAGTAGAGGAGAATCCCTATTCGTACGAGCAGGAAGGCTATGCAAAGCTCTATCTGAAGTCCGGCGGAGCCGATTCTCCGAGAGCTGTACAGCTGAGGCTTGCCAAGGACGGCAAGTGGTATCTGTGGGAGCAGTTCCTCCTTGCAGACATAAGACAACCGGAGTCTTCCAATCTCTGGGCATGATGGTTCACGTAGTTTTATTCGAACCTGAGATCCCTCAGAATTGCGGAAACATAATGCGCACCTGTGTAGCAGCCGGGTGCGCGCTTCATATTATCGGCCCGTGCGGATTTGATCTCGACAATCCCAAATTCAGGCGCGCGACGACTAACCACATAACTTGGGCAGATTACACTTTGTACGATTCGTACGACGACTTTGCCGCGCGCAACAAAGGTCAGTATTATTTCATGACGAGATATGGCAAGGTTCCGCCCTCGGCAGTGGATTTCAAAGCGGCGTCGTCAGCCGGCGAAGACATATATCTGATCTTCGGCAAGGAGAGCACCGGCGTTCCCTATGACATACTCAGATCGCACCTTGACAGGTGCTTCAGGATACCGATGGCAGGCGAGTGCAGGAGCCTCAATCTGTCTAACGCGGCTGCGATCGCGATCTATGAGGTCATGAGGCAGCTGGATTACCCGGGACTGTCGATGACGGAGGTACAGAAAGGCGAGGATTTCCTGGAGTCATATGATGTGGGGAGAGCCCGCAGGTGACTTGAGTGGCCGGGGTGACCGGTGACCGGACCGACCTTCAATGCCTGTTTCCGCAAGATATTAAGATTTTTCCGCAGAAATTGCGGAAAGAAGCCTGATTATTGCGGAATCCGCAGAAATTGAGATTGTCTTCCGCAGTTTTATGCGGAAGGATTGCTGCTTTCCTGCGGAAACGGTGTGGGTATGATGAGAGCATTCAGTAACTGATGATTACAGATCCAAAAGTATGCATCGGGCATACCAAAGAATCCGGGCAAGGTGATATAAATATTACGGATGGTCTGAGATGCCGAGAAGGTAATCGACGGACACATCGTAGAACTGTGCAAGTTTGATCAGAATATCGGTGGGGATGTCCCGCTGGCCTAATTCGTAATTGCTGTAGACCTGCTGGGAGCACTGGAGATATTCAGCAACCTGACGTTGCTTCAGATCTCTGTCCTCGCGCAGTTCACGAATATGATTATACATGCGTCCACCTCCGTTGGGTGGATAGTAGCATACTGCAGATTGCAGTCGTGAATTTACTGCAAAATGCGGTAGAGTCCCTTTATATCAACGGAAGGTTAAATAAATGTAAAAGTGTTGTAAATACAGTGCATTAACACCTCTTTAGCCGTTGAACGATTACCGCAAAACGTTGTATTATTAGCTTGTAAAATACCAATCAGGACACAAAGGAGGTCTGTTGTGATGTCTTTCGGAAGGATCAGATCAATCATTATAGGTATTGTTGTAATTGTAATGACTCTTGGCTGCTTTACCGCATGTATGGAGAAAAAATTGAACAGATCATCAGGTACTAATGACAACGATGATGATACTGTTGTGGAGACTTCACTGACTGACGCTACGACTTCATCATCTGTTCAGCATACAGAGAAGCCTGAGCCGACAGCAACGTTGACTCCTACACCTACACCGGCACCGACAGCAACTCCGATTCCTACGATGACGCCTACTCCTGTTCCCACACCTACCTCCACACCGATTCCGACAAGCACACCAAAGCCTACTAATACACCAAAACCTACCAGTCTGAAATATGACAAGGCTTATGTTCAAGAATGGCCGGAGTTTTCTAATTACTATTTATTCAATACCTCCAGCAAAAAGGCTGTATTCTTTTCTACCACAACAAACCCTGTATATCCCTATTATGGTACGTACAAGGGTACTTTTAAAAATGGTCAGAAAATAACTGTAACCATAAAGGATGGTGACGATAAGTGGAAAGATATTATAAAAGTAAAGCCAGATGCAATCGAGGTTGACATGGGTTCTAACGGATATTTTGTAGAGTTTGATTCTACTAATGTATCAGCGGCCATGAAGTATTTGGAATAGTTTACTGAATACTTTCTTTTGCTGATAAAAACAGCGAACGAAGTATTAATGAACTGTAAAAATAGGTGTTTTCCATACGTTTTGACATTGAAGCTTTGATGCTTTGCAATGTAGTATTTAATTATCATTCTACAGATTGGGAGGAAGGATATGATGAGTAAGCTTAAGATGCCATGTAACGTAATTGTGTGTTCAATAATTGGATTATCCATTCTTCTTTTTGGTCGCTCATATTCATATGCAACTTCAGAGACTGAGCAGACGGGTGACACCGATGCTGTAGTGTCAAACTCAGAAACAGACGCTGAACAGTCCTTTGATCCTGCAATAACCGCATCCGAAACTCCATTCACTTTTGAATATTCTGAAAACGGCGGCGCGGTGATTGTGAGTCATTTTATGTATTATAATTTCCCGGTTGGGACACCATACAAAGTGCATGGGGAATTATATGAAATGATTCAGGATGATACTGGTAATTTGATTCCTACTAAGACTGAGATAATAAGTGAGACTGAATTTATTACTTCCACTATTATTAATACAGTATCGATGCCTGATGGATCAGCAGTAACTTCCGGTGAAGTATCAGTATATTATGATTTGTCATCACTCGCTGATTTGCATGATCGAGTTTTCTTCACAGTGGAAAAACTGGATTCAGATGGTATGTTTAATCTGAGTTCTGAGAATTTCAATAATTCAGACAGATACATAAAGGTTCCAAGTTTGATTTCTGAGACTCATGATAGTAAAACAGGTGGCAATACTATTGCTTGTGCTGAGAAGACATCAATAATCACTAAGGCAACATATTCAAATTTACAACCTGGTAAAGAATACATTATCAAGGGGAAACTACAAACTTCTATTCCCAATGCCCCTTCGGATTTGCTTCATACTATTAGTGAGTCAGATTATGAATTCACACCTGAGTCACCGGATGGTAGTGTTGACATAGTTAATGAAGCTAATACTTCCAATATTATGGGATCACAGATATACACCAAATTGGAACTGTTTGAAAAAGAGCAGAATAATCCTATGCTCACAGTCGATTCTGTACAAAGAGATGAGAGTGCTATAGTCGTACCCTATGCTTCAGTGTCAATTAAAGATAGTTCAACAAATAACCAGACTGTTTCTTATTCGGAATCCTCTGTTCTGACAGTAGATTTGGCTTATAAACATCTGGTTCCGAGCCAGAAATACACAGTTGAGACACTTCTAGTAGATACGAAGAATAACAAGACAGTAATGTCAAGCAAATCGGAGTTTACACCTTTTAATCCTGATGGAACCGAATATATTAATCTGAAGTTCAATGCTAAAAAGAATTCAGGTAAAACTCTGACCTGCAAAGTAAAAATCTGGGCAGGCAAAGATTTGATTTTGGAGAGTGCTATTCAGAATAATCAGAATAATACTTTGTATTTGCCCACTATAAAAAAGGCATATGTTGAGAAGATGCCCAGTAATAATGCATTGATTGCAGGTGAACGGATTAGTTTCTACGACAAAGTTACATTCGATAATCTGGAAACAGGCAGAGTGTATACAATTCGGTTTGTAGTTATAGATGCAAAAACAGGGAAAACATTAAAGGATGAAGACGGTGATGCTTTCGTATTGGAAAAGAGTTTTATACATAATAATCCATCAACAGAGTATTTCTTTGATGTTAGTTTTTATAATAGTGATAAGTTAGGTGGCAAAACAATAGCTGTCACAGAAAGCCTCTATAGTAATGTCTTGATATTTGAGCGAAATAAACTACCTTCAGGCTACAGAGGGCTGACAATTTCCAAACCGTCTCCCACACCGAAACCGACAGCAACCCCTAAACCCACACCAACCCCAAAACCGGATGATGATTATGAAACTGACAGCTATACTGAATATGTATATGTTACGAGAACTGGGAATAAGTATCATACAGAATCATGTAGATTTGCGCATTATTCCGGGGTTCAAGAAATGACAGAGAAGGAAGCAAGGGAAAGAGGATATGCACCTTGCAAAATATGTCACTGAAAAAACAGTTAACCGGCCTTTTAGGAAGGAATGACGATGTCAAAGCTTATAACTACAACATGCCCGAATTGTAATGCCTCAGTGGATCTTGATCCTGAGCATCTTATTAGTTTCTGCGGTTTTTGTGGTTCTAAACTGATGATTGATGTAGAGACAATACAGAGTATCTTAATTGAAAGGGAGAAAACAAAGCAAAAAGAAGTTGAGTTTCAGACCAGCACTAAACTTGCCGAGATCAATGCAAAAAAAGAACTTGAACTGTCAAAAACGGATAAAAAATATGATAATACCAGCACTATACTTTTGATCTTATTGTTGATTTTAATAGTTCTGGGTCTTTTTACAATGATGATTATGTTGATAGTTAAATCTGATAATTCTGAAAAAAGGCATGCAAACACTATATCTCAGTTGAGTAGCTATGATTCAGAAATAGAGGATTTGATTCGCAAAAAAGACTTCGAAGAAGCTTCCAGATTAAATAAAAAGATCAAGCAGTTGATCGATGATTCATTCAGTTATGATGAAAGAGCTGCCTGGATTCGTGAGTACTATGATAACAGGTCGATAATCGAATCAAATATAAGGGATGATTCCGGCATTGCACCTCAAAGGATACGTATGCCCCAATCAAGTAATGAAATTAAAGAAATGAATTATTCAGATGCAATCGATTATTTGTATGACATTGGTTTCTATAACATAAAGGTGAATAGGATCAAAGAGGATAGTTATTCTAAACGTGGTATGGTCAAGAATATAAGCATTGACGGGAATACCAGCTTTAAGGCAGGAAGCAGATATGAGGATGATGCTGAAATAATCGTTTCATACTATGATCGTTGATTATAATTCGGCTCATTATTATCTTTCACACATTATTCATACAATTGCAATATTTACCTGTCATAATATAGGCGGAGGGTTTTGAGCGATATTATGGCAAGGAATGATCACAGAGAAGATCTGAATGTTTTCGGCAGCGGCAGAAGCTTTTTTATGTGCCTGACGCTGGCATTTGTGACGTTCATTGTGCTGCTTGCAATGTGCTGTCTGAGCATGAATGTGACGTCCAGGTTTATGCTCAGTCTGGCGCTCGGTTTTCTGTCATTCCTGATCAATGTCGCATTCAATAAATTCGGGTTTTATATCTCGTTCATTTTGAGCTTCATGGAGCTTCTGATCCATTCGTATGAATTCCTTGTGATCAAGAAGGAAGGTGCGGTCAATCTGGCGATAATTACGCTGGTGATCATATTGATCAATCTTATACATCAGATATATTTCAGCAGTGTGCTCAAGCGGATCTACACGAGACGCAGGAAAGAGTCGCAGGAGCGGTCGAAGGTGATCAATAAGCAGTTGGAGGATGATATTTTCGCGAGGACGAAGCTCATCACCAGTCATGATTCCGAGAAGAAGAGTTCAAGGAATCCGGTCGGCGCTGAACCGGTCATTGACACGCTGACGACGCTGCCGGGGCGCGCGATGATCACGGACAGGCTTAATAAGCTGATCTATGAGGATCTCAGTGCAATGCAGCAGGCACCGGTTCCCGATAAGAAATGCTCGCCTCTGACGATAATCTATACGTCGCTTGATAATGAGAGTCTGGAGTGCCTCAATATAGGGCACAAGTCGATGGATCTGTTCATACAGAATATGGCGCACAAGCTGCGCGAGGCCGCAAAGCCTGAAGATATGGTGGCGAGGATATACGGCACCGAGTTTGTTGTACTGGCTAAGAGGGCGATCCCTGCAGAGGAATTCGCTGAGTATAAGAAGACGATCACTCGGGCGATCAAGAGCGCTTTCATGGCGGGTGATGAACAGATTCCGGTCGGTCTTGAATTCGGCGTGTCAGTTTATCCTGATGACGGATCATCTGCCGAGGAGCTCATCACCAAGGCGGAAGAGGCAATGACCGGCAGAGTGACGTACGGGGGTTCGGCGGTAGTCAGATCAAGATTCACCGACATGCCGTCTGCCGGGATAATCGCAATGTTTGAGAAAGCAATCAGATCCGGAGCTTTCCACATGGTGTATCAGCCCTGCTACGATGCCCGACATGAGCTGACCGGGTTCGAGGCGTTCATGCGCTGGACAGATGATGAGGGGCGTGAGATATCCCCGGCCGACTTTATCAGAGCCGCAGTCAAGTGCGGGTACATCAGGAGGATCGGCAATTACAGTCTCGAGGAGGCTCTCAAGGCACTGGCGCGCATAAATATTAATCATCCGACGCTGACTATGAACATCAATATTTCCACCGATCAGCTTAAGGATCCGGGATTTACGACCGAGCTGTCCAACCACCTGTCCAATAGCGGAGCGACACTCGATAATGTCATTCTCGACATAAGCGAAGAAAGCCTTTTTACCGAGCTCCCTGAGATAAAGGCATGTATTGAGAAGCTGTCGTCGATGGATGTTAAGATGGCGCTTGATAATTTCGGGCGCGGGTATTCGTCATTCAATGCAATCCCGCTGCTTCCTATCTCGCTTCTCAAACTGGACGGCAACTTTACGCACGACATGCTGAACGACATTAACGTGCGCGTACTGACGTCTGCGGCGGTGACGCTCATGCATGATATCGATATCAAGGTCTGTGCTACGGGTGTCGGCGATGATGAGCAGCTGAAGCTCCTTAAGGATTACGGGTGCGATTATTTCCAGGGGACATGCCTTGGCGCGCCTGTTGTCTACGACGAGCTGGAGGGGATCATCCCGGGCGGAGCGCAATGATTCTTTTGTGCCTTTAGAACCGCAACTATCCCGCAATTTGTCCTGAACTGTTGAATAGCATTCCCGGAGAATCCCATTATTTATTGGGCTTTCAAGAGATTGGTTTGAAAAAACGTTCAACTTGTGTGTTTTTTATGCCATATGATGGAATTACCTGCCGGCTATTGTTATATTCATATCAAGGGAGAAGAACATGGATAAGAATCTTAAAAGGTTTAGAACCGAAAGAGGCATATCTCAGAAAGAACTTGCGAGGTATCTGAATATTTCACCCTCGCTTATCTCGAAATGGGAGAATGGTGTCACGGTTCCTTCAGGCGATTATATTACTCGAATGAGCAGTTATTTTAATGTTGACTGTCAAACGGTTTATGATCTCTTCGGCAATAAGAGAATTGATAAGGTGGAGGACAGTATAGATTGTCTGGAGAGTAAACTGAAAAGCAACCTTGAAGATATCAGACTCACATTATCTGAAGAAATTGAGACAATGAGTGAACAACAGAAAGCTGTTTTGGATGAGCAGGAATTGCTGATAAGCAGTTTGAGTGACGCCGCACAGAAGTATTATCGGGATTGTATTTTTAAGATCAAACGACTGAAGACTTTTATGATAATATGTTTGACCGGCTTGATAATAGCATTATTGGCTTTTATCGTTCTAATGGTCATTGATCTCGCTCCGTCAAAGATAGAGGCTGTATATCCTTCAAATTACAGGCAGGGAACATACGAATGAATATGGATAATAATCTGAAAAAAATCAGAACTGACAGAGGCATCACACAAAAAGAACTTGCGGAGAAGATAAACGTATCTCCGTCCTTGATATCAAAGTGGGAGAATGGAACTGTTGTTCCCGCAGATGAGTATATTACATCGATGAGTGAGGTTTTTGATATCGATGCCCATATAATCGAGGATATATTTATCAATGGGAGGTTGACCAAAGCAGAGGATAGAATTAAAAGAATGGAGGATAGTATCGAATATGATCTGGAGGATTTAAAGCTTACATTATTTGACGACATAAAAGCGCTGAACAGCAAACAGAATTCTTCTCTCGATGAACAACGTGCAATAATCAGTCGTCTCAATGATATGATCAAAGACCAGAACGATTTATGTATGAGAAAGATCAGACATATTAATCTGATAATGATCATCGGTTTTACAATCGTGATCATGGCAATTCTCTATTACATTATTATTTTGGCATTAAACAAACCGGGCAAACCGGAATATAAAGTTCCGGTATCAGTACATACGAATTGGGAGTATAAGTGGGAAAATGATTAGGAGAATATCTTTTTTTATTGTTGTTGTATTTGCATTTCTTCCTGTTACATGCATATCAGTGGAACAGCAAGTTGTACCGGTTATTCCAATAAATACTACGAGCTGAATCTGTATTGTACTGATAAGTGGATACATAAGTGTTTATGGTGTCAGAAATGAGTCGTTTTACAAAGATAGGATTGACTGCGTTCCTTGTGGCGATAATTGCCTTGCTATCCATTGGATGCAAAGAGAGAACAGATGAATCAATACCTTCCGATCCGCATGATGTTTATTATTCATCGCAGATCTATGATCTTGAGATGCCCGGATATCAATTCAGAACTCTGGTCGGCCTCAAGGATAAGCAGATCGTTCTTTTCGATAAGTATAATGAGAACAGCGGTTTGGAATGTGTATTATGTACTCACGAGGAAGGAGAGAGTAAATGGGATAACAAAGTCACACTGGACACAGGCGGACAAATGATTTACTCGTTCTGTCGTGCAGGGGACAATACGCTTGCAGCAGGCACAGCCTATGGTTTTATTATATTTGACGCTGACAGCGGCAAGCAGATATGCCGGAATGATGATCTTTACGTGTATTTAGATGGTGCCTTTCCGAATGTTGCGTATGTCGAAGGTGGTTTTGTCTTAGTTACTTCAGATACCATCTATAAGATATCCGACTCCGGAGAGGTGCTGGCCACTGTTCAATATGATTTTGATTGTGAGCTGGCAGATGACATTTCTTTCTTCGGCTGTGATGACAAATACATATTGATAGCAGGAAATTTTCCCACAGATTATTACGAGGTGGATTTTGATTCCGGAGAAGTGAAGTATCTGTGTAACGTTAGAGAACTGGGACTGGAAGATTACTATGTATATCGTATGGGAGGCTATGCCAATGACAGAGGGAAAGGAATCATATACAAACTTGATCCTGCAAACACCACCAAGAAAGAGATTGCATACATTGATAACATGCTTATAAGGCCAATGAAGTATTTCAGCGGTTTTGATCCTCTCTGGTATGTTTTGGATGACGGAAGTATCGCAGTATTATATCAGTATGGGCAAGGTTTGAACGAGGTCGTTCTTGTGAAGCCGGATCCTGATTCCGATTTGAAGGACAGAACCGTTCTGACAGTTAGAGGATATTCCGCCCGCTCCGACAGTATTCTGAATACGGCAGCATATATCTACAATTCATCCCAGGATAAGTTCATGGTCAAGATCGAGGATTATGACAGCAGCTTATACGGCTATACAACCGCAAAAGACGCGCAGGAGAGCAAGCTTAAACTACTTCAGGAATTCAGCAACGGAAATACCCCGGACATATTCTACGGTGACGGCTTCGACTACGCTCAGATGGGCAGGAACGGACTGACTAAGGACTTGTCCGGTTATCTCAAGGATAATGAGGTGATCAACAGTGAGACTGTCAGCAAGAACATTTATGATATGTATTTTGATGGTGATCGCTGTTATCAGCTTTTTCCTGCTTATACAATGTACGGTCTGTGGAGTAATGACAGGTTTACGGGTGGCAACAACAGTATGACGCTGGACGATTTGGCATCTGCTCAATACAGCCAAAGGATATTTGATGACAGATACGCATCAGATATAGCGGATTTTGCCATAAGGTATCCCATAAGCAAACTGATCAGAAATGGTGAATTCATAAGTGAGGACGAGCTTGAGAAGATAATCAGCTTCGCGGTTGATAATGGTATGGCTCCGGATGCGGAGATTAAATATATTGCTGATAGAGGAAGTGTAGATGCAGGTAATTATGCAGTATATTGCAGAATTATAGGAAACATTAAATCTTTTGTTCAGGAGCAGGGTGAATCCGATGACAAGACAAGTTTTGTCGGATTCCCGACAATAGGCGGCTCTGTTCACACCTGTATGCCTTTGAGTCTTCTTAGTGTGTCTGAGAATACACAATACCCTGAAGAATGCATGAAGTTTATTGAATTACTGTATTCGGACGAAGTGCAAAAGGTTGCTCTTACAACAGGCGGTATACCTGTTAAGAATACTATCTATGATGAAGTCCTTGATATAGCGTTGGATCAATCCAAGATAGGGGACGATGTTTATTACCGCATGTTCTTTGACAGTGATGATTCCCGGATCCCTGCGAAATACAGCATGGAGGTTGTTGAAGGTTTTCGCAAGGCAACGGAAGCGATCGATACCGTTAATGTAACCGATTGGGGTCTATATAACATCATTGCCGAAGAAATCAATTCATATTATCTCCAGCACAAGGATATCAAGGATATCGCGCACTCTATGAGATCGAGGATCAAGCTTTATATTGAAGAGAACGGGGTACACTGATATGGTTAGAAATGGTTGTATTTTGAGATTAATTGCTCTTGCGGGAATAATCGCGATGGCATTGTCATCCTCCGGGTGCGGCACCGGTTCAGGCAATGTAAGTAATGCAACCACGGCGGATGTCAATACATCCGTTACGAGCGTTCCTGACGATTATATCAGAGATGCCGCAATGCCTGACGGTGAATACAACTTCAGAGTATATAAGGATCAATTGTTGTTTCATATCGACGGCAAAGATTACGTCGCTCTCGGACACTATGCCGATACGAAGCCTGAAGGGCCCGGTAAGATGAAGGACGGATATATCCAATACACTGATGACGATATTAAGAATATGCGGGTTGGAGATGAATTTGTATACGACCACGACATAGGATTCACCATTAATTCCCTGGAAGTTGAAGATTGGGAATGGCCCTATAATGACCTGAACCATCCGGAGATTGCTAACGGCAGGATCAGGCTTAATGACAAATACAGCCTTGTTCACTGTGTGAGGGAATATGATGATTCGGGCCATGTTACCAATGAGGAGGAGGCGTCCAATTGGAAACTGATATATGATAATCAATTCAGAAATCCCTATACTTGTGTGATGGTCGTCGACAGTGTATATCTTATGGAGTGTCCGGATAATTGCAAATTATCGACAAGCAGCAAAGACGGCCCGGTTGAACTGACCAAGGCCGATCTGCTGACTTTCTTTGATGAGTACTTTCCTGCCGGAAGAGAATACTGCTACTGCGAAGTTACCATCAGGCAAAACAAAGCGGCTATGCTCTTCTTTGCGACAATTGTCGATGATATCTAATGGGCATTGCCTTACATCTTCGAGTGCTTGATCATTCCGTAGATACCTGTGATCAGGGTGAGGAATCCGCCTATCCACAGGCAGTAGTATCCTGCACCGTAGCTGTAATTCACAGTTGAAGTGACGGATGACTTGAGGAGAACAAGACCAAGCTGGAGAATGCCGATTATCATTATGGTTACGGATCTCTTGGGAGTAGCTGCTGCACCGATACCGAGCAGACCGAAGAGAAGTACGATTCCCGCGTCACTCATTATTCCGCCGTCGATGAGCGAGATACTGGCAAACAATACTCTTGCATACGGAAGGAATGCTCCCAGTGCATAAATGCCTGAAGCGATCATGCCGATCACCATTACTTCGACCATCGGCTTGCTTGCTGCATTTGGCTGTGGCTGTTGCATATTATAAGGCGGCATCGGCTGATAAGGAGGCATCTGCTGATACGGCGGCATCGGCTGATACGGCGGCATCTGGTTAGGCGGCATCTGCTGATACGGAGGCATCTGAGGCGGAACCTGGGGTGCCTGCTGAGGATCGGCCGGTGTGGCGGGAGCAGGTGCTACAGGCTCCGCAGGTGTGGCAGGTGCGCCCAGCGGAGCACCGCAACTTACGCAAGTTGCAGCAGAGTCTTCATTTTTGGTACCGCAATACGAACAATACATTTGGTATCCCCCTTTGTAAAACATTTTTGAAATATATCTACTTTATACCACAAATTGCGGTAGTTTGGGAGAAGCGATGCTCAAGCTATTGTCATTTGATCTTATAAAAAGGCTGCGGTGTATCGGTCATTGTATCTCTGCATACACGATATCGATAACTCTATTCAGCAGATCGGGAGGTATCTGCTCCAGCACCTTATATCCTCTTGAATTGACATCCAGTGATCTGACATGCTCACATAGTATCATCCCCTTTGTTCTGGTGCGTTTATCCAAAGGAACATGAAGAGGAAACTTGTTATCGGTGCTCGTGATCGGACATATGATAACAACATTGCACCTGCTGTTGAAGGTGTCATTGCTGATGACGAGTGCAGGTCCCTTGCCGGCCTGCTCGTGACATTTATTCGGATCAAGATCAATGAGTACGATATCGCCCTGACTTATCATTCTTCACCTCACCATACTTCATTGCCGACAGGCGAACCCCATGACATCTCCTCAGGTACATAGTCGCTATCGTAATCAGCGAACAAGACATCTATCTTCTTGATCATTGCCTTACGCACGGTAATGGTATTGTTCTCGAGTTCGATTATGACCTTGTCGCCGCATTTGATATCTATACTCACAAGGAAGTCCTTGGGGATCCGGACTCCCTGACTGTTGCCCCATTTCTGTATTGTAGTAACCATGAAGATTCCTCCTGCAGGGATATACTTTGTATATACATTATAGCGCGGCGAAAAAGGTTTGGCAAGTGTCCGGGGCATTGCATTATAATAGACGCAAACAAGATACTAACGTCAGGAGGTCACACCATGCCGATACCATCAGACCCTGTAATGCTCTTAAGCTACATCAACACTCAGCTGCGGGACGAATACGAATCCCTTGACGAACTTTGCGCTTCACTCGGCGTCGATAAGGACGAGATCTGCAAAAAGTTAGCCACAACTAACTATAACTACGACGAAGAACTCAATAAATTTGTGTAATATTTTTCGCGCGGGCATATTATAATAGGCGAGGATAACAATATTTGGAGGATTATATATGAGACAGAAACCAGTAGTTTTGATGGTTCTTGACGGTTACGGAATCTCCGAGAACCCCGAGGCAAATGCGGTCGCAATGGCGAAGACACCCGTTATGGACAAGCTCAGAGCAGAGTGTCCCTATGTTAAGGGCTTTGCTTCAGGACTTGCAGTAGGACTGCCTGACGGACAGATGGGTAACTCCGAGGTAGGTCACATGAATATCGGTTCGGGAAGGATCATCTATCAGGATCTCACACTTATCACAAAATATATCGAGGACGGCGTTTTCTTTGAGAACGAGGAGCTTCTCCGCGCTATCAACAACTGCAAGGAGAAAGGATCTGATCTCCACATCTGGGGCCTCCTCTCCGACGGCGGCGTGCACAGCCACAACACACACCTCTATGCCATTATTGAGATGTGCAAGAAGAACGGCCTCGACCGCGTCTATGTACATCCTTTCTTCGACGGACGTGACACACCTCCGGCATCCGGCAAAGACTATCTGCAGCAGTTAGTTGACAAGATGGCTGAGATCGGCTGCGGCAAAGTCGCTTCAATGTCCGGACGTTACTATGCCATGGACAGGGACAATAACTGGGACCGTATCCAGAAGGCTTATGATTCACTCGTTATCGGCGAGGGTGTTAAGGCAACAGATCCTGTTGAAGCAATGCAGAAGTCTTACGATGACGGCGTAACTGACGAATTCGTTTTGCCTACAGTCATCGTCAATGAGGACGGCACACCTGTATCACTCGTTAAGCCCGATGACTCGATCATCTTCTTCAACTTCCGTCCTGACCGCGCCCGTGAGATAACGAAAGCATTCTGCTTTACAGATTCCGACATAGAGGCTCAGGCAGGTTCCGCAGATGACCCGAAGTCGATCAAGTTCCTCAAGCGCCACAACGGCTTCATGCCCCTTACATACGTATGCTTCAAGGACTATGATGAGACGATCCCTAACAAGTTCGTCGCATTCAAGAAGGAAGAGATCGTCAATACTTTCGGTGAGTATATTGCCAACAACGGCCTCAAGCAGCTCCGTATCGCCGAGACAGAGAAGTATGCACACGTTACATTCTTCTTCAACGGCGGTATTGAGGAACCCAACAAGGATGAGGACAGAACTCTTGTTAACTCACCCAAGGTTGCAACATACGATCTGCAGCCCGAAATGAGTGCTCCCGAAGTATCCGAGAAGCTCGACGCAGCCATCACATCCGGCAAGTACGACGTAATCATAATCAATTTCGCCAACCCCGACATGGTAGGCCATACAGGTGTCCTCGAAGCAGCCATTGCCGCAGTCGAGAGGATCGACCAGTGCGTCGGTGCCGCAGTCGATGCAGTTAAGCAGATGGACGGCGTCCTCTTCATCTGTGCAGACCACGGCAATGCCGAACAGATGATCAACTACGAGACAGGCGAGCCCCACACAGCTCACACGACGAACCCTGTTCCGTTTATCCTCTACAACTACGATCCCGCTTACACACTTCGTGAAGGCGGACGTCTCTGCGACATCGCTCCGACATTGCTGGAGATCATGGATCTGCCCCAGCCCAAGGAGATGACAGGTAAGTCACTGCTGGTCAAGAAAGCTTAAGCGAAGTTTTTTATCTGATGATATTGAAGGTGACTGGGATGGTCTAGTGACCGGTTACTTTGGATGACAGATGACTACACTGAACAATTTGACCTGCTACACTGAAATCCGTTCAGTGCTGCAGGTCTTTTTGTTCAGTGTAATTTATAATCGTGTCAGTTGAGGTGGTACCCCTCACCCGAATATAAGATGCATGATGATAAAAACACACAAGGTGATCGCACCGGCACCTATGGCGAGAAGGATCTTCTGATAGGGACGCTTGGCAATCTCCGCTGTCTTCTCGTCCTTGCCGAGGTCTTTGCCTTCGGTAAAAGCAAGAATCTCTTTATATGTCTGAATGTCATTCTGCTTTTTGAGGATTTCGACGCGCCAGGCCAGGATCAGCAGAGCGGTCATGTAGAGAACATAGGCTATGATCCCCCATATTCCAAAAAATCGGATGAGCGGGTAGGGGATGAGTATCCCGATAATGAATCCTGCCCCGTATATGTTTGATACTCTGTTGAATTCGCGAATGGATTCGCTTGTTACTTCTCTCTTCATCACGTCAACATCTCCCTTTACAAGGTCATCGAGGGTAACGCCGAACAGTTCGCTCATGAGAAGAAGGCTTTTGATATCCGGATAACTTCTGTTGTTCTCCCAGGAGCTTACAGTCTGGCGTGACACATAAGTCTTCTCTGCCAGAATGTCCTGATTCCAACCCTTGGCTGCACGATGCTCCTTTATTCGATTGCCTATCTCCATGGTTCCCCCGATGTTGCTGACTTGCCGGATGACAAGTCAATTTAACACCAAAACCTGCCTTATTGCAAACCTGCGGTATTTAGTCAGCCTCTTTTGCCGCTCTTGCCGCTCTGCGGACTTCTCTGTCATTCTCCAAGGCTTCCTCGATCATTTTCTCTTCCTTGCTCTTCTCGCCGGTGATGCTGTAATGAGCTTCGATTATTGCTTCCCTGACTGCCCACTTGATTACGAAATACCCTATTACCAATCCCATGATGAGTGTTCCGCCGCTTATACCCAATTCTCTTAACATATCTTTGTCCTCCGTGACTGTTGTATTGCTCAGCCGCAGCCTGCGGCTTACGGTAAGGATTATGTCATCCACGGGCCACTCTGTCTGTCAAAGGTGCTTTACATCCAGTAAATACGGGCATGTAAAGACATTTTTACATGACGATTTATCGGGCATTTGTGCGGCAAAAAGCCTCGCCTGTGATTTAGACGGCAGACTGTGATATTATATTGAGGTAATTATCAGGAGGTTATTTATGGCATCAGCATGTGATTCATGTCCGTCCAAGAACGGATGCACTTCTCAGGACTCATGTCCTTCACTTAACAAAAAGATCAATGATAATATCAAGAAGGTAATAGGCATCGCCAGCGGTAAAGGTGGGGTAGGCAAGTCGTATGTGACGTCTGCGCTCGCTGCCAAACTGGCGAGACAGGGACTTAAGGTCGGCATCATGGATGCTGATGTTACCGGACCGTCGATTCCAAAGGCTTTCGGGCTGAAGGGAATGCTGAGGGCGACGGAGGATAATGTAATGCTTCCGGCCGAGACGAAGAGCGGTATCAAGGTTGTTAGCCTCAATCTCCTTCTCAAGGATGAGGAAGCACCTGTCATATGGAGAGGCCCCGTCATCTCGGGTGTCATTCAGCAGTTCTGGACTGATGTTGACTGGGGCATGCTCGATGTGCTCCTCATAGATATGCCTCCCGGCACGGGAGATGTGCCTCTCACGGTATTCCAGTCCATCCCTCTCGACGGGATAGTACTCGTATCAACGCCGCAGGATCTTGTGTCAATGATCGTCAGTAAGGCCAAGAACATGGCGCAGATGATGAATGTGAAGATACTCGGTCTCGTGGAGAACATGAGTTATATCAAGTGTCCTCACTGCGATGAGAAGATCTCACTCTTCGGAGATGACAAGGCACTTGTCGAAGCCGCTGACAAGGCGGGGATAAGCATTCTCGACCGACTCCCTCTCGATACGGCAGAGACGGCTAAGATCGACGGCGGCAATGCCGATGATGCGGGCGACGGAATACTTGAGAACACAGTTAAGATCATCACGGGGTGATAACGGATGAAAGAAGTTTGCTACGAGCACACAGTGCAGTATTATGAGACGGACCAGATGGGGATCGCGCATCACTCGAACTATATCAGGTGGTTCGAAGAGGCAAGGATCCATTTCTTCGATGTGATAGGCATGGGCTACAAGGAGTCTGAGAAGAAGGGGATAATAAGCCCTGTGCTGGCTGTTGAGGCAAACTACAAGAACATGAGTTATTTTCAGGATGTGGTGGTGATCAAGGTCAGCCTGGTTGAGTATTCCGGCGTGAGGCTGAGCCTTAAGTACGAGATCACCGACAAGGCGACGGGACAGCTGAGATGTACCGGTAAGAGCAAGCATTGCTTTATCAATCCTGAAGGCAGGGTAATCTCTTTGAAGAAGGTGGCGCCTGAGGCGTATGACAAATTGATGGAAATGGTGGGAGAACAGTAATGGCAGACATAGTTATAATCGGAGCAGGTCCCGCGGGAATGTCCGCAGCGGTTTATGCGAGAAGAGCAGGAATGAGCACGGTCGTGTACGAGGCGAACATGTTCGGAGGACAGATAGTCAATACGCCTGAGGTCGAGAATTATCCGGCGATCAAGAAGATATCGGGATTTGATTTCGCGATGGGGCTGTATGAACAGGCATCCGAGCTGGGCGCTGAGTTCAGAATGGAGCCGGTTGTGGCGATCCAGGGCGATGCGAAGTCCGGCTTTACCGTGAGAAGTGAACTCTCTTCCGAGCCCGCAAAGGCCGTGATAATTGCAACGGGCGCATCCAACAGACATATTGGGATAGAGGATGAAGAGCGCCTTACCGGTCACGGCGTATCTTATTGTGCGACGTGCGACGGCGCTTTCTTCAAGGGTAAGGAAGTGGCTGTGTTCGGAGGCGGCAACACTGCCGTTGAGGATGCGCTCTACCTTGCAGGTCTGGCAAGTAAGGTCTACCTGATCCACAGGCGTAATCAGTTCCGTGCCGAACAGAAGCTCGTGGATATGGCCAAGGCTAACGATAAGATCGAGATAGTTACTCCCAAGATCGTAACCGGACTTAAGGGCACCGATAAGCTGACGGCAATATCCGTTACGGACATGGCTGACGGCAGGGAGCAGATGATCGATGTGGATGCTCTTTTTGTCGCGATCGGTCAGATCCCGGCAGCTGAGCCGTTCAAGACAGTGGTTGATCAGGAGAACGGTTACATTATTGCCGGAGAGGACTGCAAGACGAGCGCGGAAGGCATCTTCGTCGCCGGAGACGGACGCACCAAGACTGTAAGACAGCTTACGACAGCTGCTTCAGACGGCGCCGTCGCAGCTCTTGCCGCATGTGATTTTATCAGGAGTTTATGAGAGTTTTGAGCCTATCGCGCCAAACAGAGTAATTGCAAATCCGCCGATAAGCAGAGCGCCAAATCCGCATGTTCCGATAATATAAGCACGCTGGATCTTCCTGCTCCTTATTCTCTTCTCCTCAGCCGGAGCATCCTGGGCGATCTTTGGCATAAGAAGGTGCACGCCGAGTGCAATGAATACGGGAGCGAGTGAGAACATGATCATGCTCGACCCGAGCGTCAGAAGCAGTGTATTGCCGCTTGACACGAACGTCTCAAGTGTCTTGTTCGTGACTTCGGTGCTGACCGCACTCTTGCCCAGCAGGGATATCAGGTTGCCTATCGAATTGTTCGTGAAGTGAAGAAGAACAGGCAAAAGGATATTGTCTTTCTTTATCATCAGGTAAGCGCATGAGGCTCCCATAATTGTTGTGTTCATGAACCTGATGGGGTCAGTATGCATGATCCCGAAGAATACCCCGATGATGAGCATGATCATCCAGTCCTTCCTGAGCGGTCTGAAGTGAGACAGGACAGCACCTCTCTCGATCGCTTCCTCACAAATCGGAGCGATGACGGCAACCGTTACGAAAGTGATGAGAGGACTGCCTCCCGACAGCGACGAATTGAGGCCGCTCAATACCTTCGTGAATGTATCCGGAAGCAGAAATGCCGCCAGATATATGCTGATGAATCCGAACATTATCGAACCCATCCAGAGGAATATCGTTCCCCAGAAATCCCGGAAAGCTATCTTATGTACGGGGAATACTTCATTAAGCGGAGTTCTTCTTATGAGTGTATATGAGACGGCCAGTATAAGGAAAAGCAATTCCGACAGGATCAGTCCCGTAAATTCCAGATTTACCTGCAGGAGCCGTCCTGCAGTAAGAAGCATAACAAGCGCTGCAGCCTGCAAAATAACGCCCTGCCAGGGTCTCCATCTGCTTGGAGTCTCGATAGTTCTCATCTTGTTATCTTACCTCTTGTAAATATATCGAAAAATGCAATAATGTTTACATGGTGTATTATTCCATAGATGATTGGGCATGTAAAGGAAGGTGTTGTTATGAAGAGATTCGTGAAGTGTCTTACATCCGTTACTCTCATCGGTGCAATTATGATGTCGGTTGCGGGTTGCGTGAATTTTGGTGTCATTGAGTACAGCGACTTCGTAGATGCGCTTGAGGAAGAGGCAAACCTGAAAGAGGATTCCTGCACAACGGGCAAGAACAGGCGTCATGAGGGTTACGAGATGAAGCGTTATATCGAAGGCGAAAAAGGCAGATGCATGTTTGCTTTCTATGAGCTTGATGATGAAGACGACGCTGTAGAGATGTTCGAGAAGGAATACGACAATTACTTTGATTCCATCGATGAAGATGCATTCGACGGAAGCCATAAGGAAGACTTCGATGAGAAGGCTGCAACAGGATATATTCTCATAGACGGTGAGAACGAAGATACAGGAGGTTCGCTTTACGGAGGCATCTTCCTCAAGGAGAATACAATCGTTGTTGCTATGGCAATGAACGGCGAAGATAAGGATATTGACAGGGTCGCAGGTGTGCTTGACGCCATCGGATATCCCAAGCCCTGACATTACGGTGACAGATTAAACACAGGAAGGTATTACAGTGAAGAACTTTATTAAATGCATGGTTTCAGCTACACTCATCGGTTCTATGCTGATGTCTGTTGCAGGATGTACGAGCTTCAATCTCATTGAATATGATGATTTTGCGGCTGCCCTTGAAGAAGAAGTCGGCCTCAAGGAGGATGACTGCAGGACAGGCAAAAACAAAAAGAGAAACGGCTATGAAATGAAGCGCTACATCGAAGGCACAAAAGGCACCAGCACAACATTCAAATTCTACGAATTCAAGGATGAGGATGATGCGGTGGAGTACTTTGAGAAGCAGTACGACGAATTCTTAGATGTCATTGAGGACGAGGATTTTGAAGGAAGCCACAAGGAGAGCTTCGATGAGGATTCGGCAACGGGGTATATCCTCATTGACGGAGAGGCTGATGATGCCAGCGTCTACGGCGGCATATACCTCAAAGAGAACACATACATCACTGTTGCAACCACCGGCAGCCAGGACAAGGACCGCGACAGGGTAGATGCTGTTCTCAGTGCCATCGGCTACCCCAAGCCCTGATATTACCGGCTGAACAGTATTAAGTCAGATAACAGAGACCGTCCGTTGCGGCGGTCTCTTTTTAATTCAGGGAATATGTACTAATAATATCCCTTGTATCGTATTTACAAACGCTTGTTCGGGTGTTAAAATACCCTCACGATCAACAGTGAAGGGAGACGGTCACCATGAACGGAACTTACAGAAGATTCGCATATGACGGGACATATGAAGGTTTTTTATGCGTTGCGGTGAAGTGCATAACACTGAGGGTGATCCCCGAACGGATTGTCGTATCTGACGGGTTGAACTGTCAGCCGGACCACTTTTTTGTCAGAACCGATTACGGAATAGCAGCCAAGATGCACAGGTTCATAAGTGACAGGGCATGTATTCAGGTGAGTCAGATGATAGTCGACGGATTTCTTACGGCGATGCCTGAACGCGAGATCGCTCTGATAAGGCTCATTGCAAAGGCGATGCGGTTCGGCGCCTGCGTTGCAGACGATTATGACGATCAGGCGATATACCGGATACATATGGCGATCCTTGATCTCTACAGGGAGGAACAGACATATTTTATGGAGTTTGAGCCGTCCCCGTGCAGGGACATAATGGCAGGAGTGATCAATCCCAGGAATATAATCCTTCCGGTGATGAAGAGTGATATATTGAGGAAGACGGATTATGGCAATCTTCTGATCTATGACAGGAGACATCACATGGTCCTGTACAGGAATGATGAATCAAATGACATCGTCGACGTGCGTTACATGCAGATGCATTCGCAGAGTGAGCCTGACATCATATACGATGATATATGGCAGTATCTGAGGTCGGGTGTTCATCTGAGCGGCAGGCGGAACGGCCATCCTTCGGGGTACGGCAGGGATTGTTCGGAACTTGAGAGAATGTGGTATATCGCGGTGTAGTCATGCTATACTATCACCATGAAGAACGAAGTGAAGGATGTCATCAAGCTCATGAGACCGGTTATCCTTATCGGCATGCCCGGATCCGGGAAGTCAACGGTGGGGAGAGCTGTTGCGGAGCGCTGCGGGACAGGATTTGTTGATACTGATGAACTGCTGAAGCAGAGACTCGGAATGACTTTGCAGGAGTATATTGACGAATGCGGAACTGACCTTTTCGCGCAGGAGGAAGAGAGATTCCTGACAGAGTATGATCCCGGTGATTCACCTGTTGTTGTGGCGACGGGCGGGAGTGCCGTGTTGTACCCGGCTGCCATGGAGAACCTCAGGAAGAGAGGGACGGTTGTATTTATCGACTGCGATCTTCCCAGTCTGAAGAAGAGACTGTGGAACTTCGAATCAAGAGGGATCGTGCTTGAGGCCGGAGAGGACAGGGAACAGGCTATACTTGATCTGTATATGACAAGGGAGCCTTTATATTACAAATATTGCGATGTGAGAGTGGAGCAGGGCAGGATGAACCGCAGTAAGGTGGCAGAGCAGATAATAAGAGCAGTGGCAGATAAGGAAGCCGGTATCGTATGAAGACAGAACGGGAATTTGGCAGATTTGTAATCTCTAAGAAGGCGGAGAACGCTGTAAGACGCGGTCATCCGTGGGTATATGATACTGAGATCAGGGAAGGTGACGCGGGTATTCCCAACGGTTCGGTCGTTGACGTGGTCACGGAAGGCGGCAAGTATCTTGGTTCGGGGTTCCTGAGCACCGCCAGTAAGATAAGGATCAGGATATTAAGCAATAATGCGAATGAGACTTTCGGCGAGTCTTTCTGGAGAAGGAGAGTGAGGTATGCGCTCGATTACAGGAAGACCGTAATGGGGGATGATTACGGATGCTGCAGGCTTATACACGGCGAGTCCGACGGTATACCGGGACTTACGGTGGACAGGTACGATGATCTGTTGTCATCTGAGGTTCTGTCTTATGGAACGGAACAGGTGAAGGATATTATCTACGCTGCACTGATCGATTGTCTGGCGGAAGACGGTGTCACGATCAGAGGGATCTATGAACGTAATGAGAGTGCATTGAGGATCAAGGAAGGACTTGCTCAATACAAAGGCTGGTATGAGGGCAGGAAGAGCGATGATCCCACTGCAACCATAAGAGAGAACGGGATAGTATATACGGTCGATGTGGAGAACGGCCAGAAGACCGGTTTTTTCCTCGATCAGAAATATAACAGGCTGCAGGTGGCGAAGCTCAGCAGAGGCAAGACGGTGCTTGACTGCTTTACGCATACCGGGTCATTCGGCCTCAATGCGGCGATGGGCGGAGCGAAGCACGTTACATGCGTAGATGTGTCACAGACGGCAGTTGATATGGCCAGGCACAATGCCGGGATCAACTCCCTGGCAGACAGGATGGATTTCATATGTGATGATGTATTTGATCTGCTTCCCCGACTCGCGGAGCATTCGGAATACAAATATGATCTCGTGATACTCGATCCTCCTGCATTTACGAAGAGCCGGGCAACGGCAGACAGTGCCAGGAGAGGGTATAAGGAGATCAACTACAGGGCGATGAAGATGCTTCCGAGAGGCGGCTATCTTGCCACATGTTCCTGCTCTCATTTCATGCGCAATGAGGATTTCAGGAAGATGCTCCTGGATGCTGCCCGCGATGCAGGAGTCAGCCTCAAGCTGATCGAGGAGAGAAGGGCATCACCGGATCATCCGGTTGCAATGGCGGTAGAAGAGACGGACTATCTCAAGTTTTATTTATTACAGGTGGTATAAGGTTATATGAATATACTGATCACAAATGATGACGGGTACGGCGAGTGGGGGATCGAAGCGATCGCGGAGAAGCTCTCTGCACGGCATAATGTCTATATAGTGGCGCCCGACGGCAACAGATCGGGAAGCGGAATGTCCGTCAATGTTGCGACTCCTCTCCAGTACAGGAAGATGGGGGATAAGAGGTTTACCTGTTCAGGCACTCCTGTCGACTGCGTGATTGCAGGGATCAAGACTGACATCATCAATGAGAGGATCGACCTGGTCGTATCAGGGATTAATCACGGATCGAATATTGGTACGGATATACTTTATTCCGGAACATGCAGTGCAGCTACCGAGGCCACACTTATGGGAACACCTGCGATTGCGGTTAGTCTGAATATATCACCGGACAAAGACTGGAGGGACAGGAACAACTGGGATTTCGAGCCGCTTGCTGACTTTGTGGCCGATAATCTTACCAATCTGATGTCTCTGGCAAGGCCGTCGATCAGTCCCGCTGCCGTGGGAGACAGGCCCGGTGTGTTCGTGAATGTGAATGCCTTCGGCTTTAAGGAGTTCAGAGGTGTCAGGCTGACCAACTGTTGCTTCATGAAGCATGACGGATCTGCCAAGCTGACACTTAACGGTGTGAATAAGAATGATTTTACAACCGTATTCTGGGGTATGCACACTGAAGCGGCGCGGCGTGAGGATTCAGATTACGAGGCGTGCGAAGAAGGATATGTGTCAGTATCTGCTGTCCTGGCGGAACCTGTTGCGGAATTCCGCGATATAGACGATCTTACCTGGATCTTTTAGTCTCTATGAAGTCGTTCTTTGCCGATGCGTAGATATTCTTGTACAGCATCGGGTGGAACAGTATGAGAAGAGGGAATATTTCGAGACGTCCTGCAAGCATATCGAATATGAACACGAGCTTGGACAGCGGTGAGAACCAGCCGAAGTTGCATGTAGGTCCTACGAGGTTGAAGCCCGGGCCTATGTTATTGAAGGTCGCCGCGACTGAGGACAATGTAGTTATAAGATCCCCGCACTCGAAGGATACGATAAGAGCCGATATCACGAATATAACAGTGAAGGCAACGAAGTAGACATTTACGCTTCTGACCGTATCATGATCGACCGCCTTGCCGTCAGATTGTATCTTCTTGATATTATGAGGATGAATAAGAGAGTTCATTTCCTTCTTGAGCGTTTTGAAGATTATTATGAATCGCGATACCTTGATACCGCCGCCGGTAGATCCTGCGCAAGCGCCGCAGAACATGAGAAGGAACAGTACGAGTTTGGAGGTTGCAGGCCACAGATCGAAGTTTGTCGTCGAGAATCCGGTGGTCGTTATGACGGTGAGGACCTGGAAGAACGAATCTGTGATGGTCATGCAGAAGGACTCATACAAATGGTAGATGTTTATTGCGATTATCCCGGTGGATACGAGGATTATCGCGAGGTATGTCTTGACCTCGCTCATCTCAAAACCTTTCCTGAACTGGCGCATGATAATGAGGTAATAGAAGTTGAAATTAACGCCGAACAGGAGCATGAATATGGCGACAACCCACTTGCCATATAAAGAGAAGCTGCCGAGACTGTCATTCTTGAAGCCGAATCCTCCTGTACCTGCCGTCGAGAAGGCAGTGTTGATGGATTCGAAGGGTGTGTATCCGCCGCAAAGAAGGAAGATGAACTCCAGAACGACGAGTCCGAGATAGATCAGATAGAGGATCTTGGCAGTCTGACGGAGCTTGGGAACGAGCTTGCCTACCGTGGGCCCGGGGGACTCCGCTTTCATGAGGTTCACCTGTGAGCCGCCCTTTGTGGGGATGACGGCGAGTAGGAATACGAGGACTCCCATACCGCCGATGAGGTGTGTCGTTGAACGCCACAGCAAAGTTGTATGTGAGACGGCCTCAACGTCACTGAGAACGCTCGCGCCGGTCGTGGTAAATCCCGATACGGACTCGAACAATGCGCTGATGAAGTCGGGTATCTCTCCTGTCAGGAACATGGGGATAGCGCCGCCGATACTCATGAGTATCCATGACAGCGATGTGGCGACAAGACCTTCCTTGAGGTAGATCGTGGTGTCACGCGGCTTCTTGAAAGCCACGATAAATCCGGTCAGGATGAGCACGGCAGACGTAATGACGTAACTGATGCCTTCGCCCTCCATGTACCAGAGTGAGCAGATACAGGGGATAAGCATAATGAGTCCGACGATCATCGTGACTTTGCCTAATATGTATCTGATCATTGATATATTCATTGAAGTATATCCTCAATTCCCGTGAAACCGTGATGAGTCGTAACGATCATTACAGTATCGCCCTCGTCGATCGTATCGTTGCCCGAAGGGATTATGATCGTATCTTTGTGATTGATAAAGCCGATGAGAACATCCTTCTTGAGCCGCAGGTCCTTAAGAGGCTTGCCGATTATCGCAGAACCTGAATTGATCCTGAACTCGATTGCTTCGGCGCGCGAATCGAAAACCTGGTAAAGCGTCTCTATATTGCTGCTTCCTATAGCGCTCTGCTTTGCTCTTACATATGTGAGGATAGACTCTCCCGTTATGTACTTGGGGTAGACGATACTTCCCAGGTCCAGCCTGTTGATGACTTCCGTGAAAGTGATCCTTGTTATCTTTGTAACGAGCTTCGCATGAGATACTTCCTTTGCAAAAAGCGACAGCACGATGTTCTCCTCATCAATTCCCGTAAGCGGCACGAAAGACTGTGCATTATGAATGCCTGCCTCGAGGAGAAGATCCCTGTCGGTCGCGTCGGCATTGATTATGGTCGCCTTGGGAAGAAGCACAGACAATTCTTCACATCTTGTCGAATCACTCTCGATTATCTTAACGTCGATACCTGATCTTAATAATTGATCTGTCAGGTAGTAGCAGGCGATGCCTCCGCCGACGATCATGGTGTCTCTGACGCCCTTTGTATTGAATCCGATCAGCTTAAGAAATGACAGGCATGACTTGCGCGTGGCGGCAAACGATATAATGTCGCCTCCCTGCAGAACAAAATCACCGTGAGGGATCACAAGATTACCGTCGCGTTCAACGCCGCAGATGAGGATCTCGTTTGTGATGTGCTGTCCGAGATAAGCTACCGACTTGCCGTCCAGCATATTATTCTCCGGCAGCCTGATCTTGATCAGCTCGGCATGTCCGTGAGCGAAGGAGTTGATCTCAATGGCGGTAGGGAGGAAGAGTATTCTTGCGATCTCCTTGGATGCCTCGAGCTCGGGATTAATTATCATTGCAAGGCCGAGCTTGTCTCTCAGATAGCCTACCTCGCGGTTATATTCGGGATTCCTTACACGTGCTATTGTGGCGGCATCTCCGAACTGCTTGGCAATGGTACAGCAGAGCAGATTAAGCTCATCAGACTGTGTGACTGCTATGAAGAGATCGGCAGTCGCGATGCCGGCCTCCTTGAGTGTCGCATATGTTGCGCCGTTGCCGACCACACCCATACAGTCGTATGCCTGTGTGAACTCGTCAACGACTTGTGAAGATATATCAACGATGGTCAGATCATGTCCTTCCTCAACAAGCTGGGCGACGATGGTACGTGCGATCTTGCCGGCGCCTACGATAATGATCTTAAGTCCGTTCCTGCTCATATGATCCTGCCTTTAGATACCGAAGAGTGCCTTTACATTATCCTTGTTAACGTCAGCACCGATAACACAGAGCTTGCCGGTAACATCAGATGCGCCTTCCCTGACTTCTGATTCGCCGGGAACATAATCGAAGTGCAGCCACTTGCCGTCTTCGCCCTGAACGATACCCTTTGCTCTCAGGATCTGACCGTATGTTACATTGTCATCAAGCTTGGCAAGCGCGTCTTCGATCTGTTCTTTTGTGAACTTCCTTGATGTCTCGAATCCGACGCTGTCGAATACTTCATCAGCGTGGTGATGATGGTGGTCGTGATCGTGGCAGCCGCATGTGCAGCCCTCACCGTGGTCGTGGTGATGATGTTCGTGCTCATGTTCCTCATGATCATGATCCTCATGTTCATCGTGGTCATGGTGGTGGTGATGATGCTCATGCTCCTCTGCCTCGAGAAGTGCCGCAGCCATATCCTCAGCCGATACGGGCGATTCGATGGCACTGATTATCTGTACACCGGACAGCTGCTCCCAGGGCGTCGTAATGATCTGTGAGTGGTCATTTACGCCGCGGATCAGTTCGACTGCCTTGTCGAGCTTGTCCTGAGCAATATTGCCCGTTCTTGACAGGATTATCGTTCCTGCATACTTGATCTGATTCTCATAGAATTCTGCAAAATTCTTCAGGTAGATCTTGCACTTGGATGCGTCGATTACTGTAACAGTTCCGCATATCTCACATCCCTCGACGCGCTCGATGGCTGCAACGACATCGGAGAGTTTGCCGACTCCTGAGGGTTCGATGAGGATCCTGTCGGGGTGGTATGTATCGATAACTTCCTTGAGTGCCGTACCGAAGTCACCAACGAGTGAACAGCAGATACAGCCGGAGTTCATCTCAGTTATCTCAATGCCCGATTCCTTGAGAAATCCTCCGTCGATACCGATATCACCGAACTCGTTCTCGATCAGGACGATCTTCTGATTGTTGTAACCGTCTGCAATGAGCTTCTTGATGAGAGTGGTCTTGCCTGCTCCCAAAAAACCTGAAAAAACATCTACCTTTGTTGACATAAATATCACCTCTTCTATCAGTTAAAATATATAATATCGTTCTCCGGCTTGCTTGTTATCGCGTAGTCTTCAACATCGAGGCAGGGTACGGCGACCTTCTGGCCGTTCTGCTCATCCTCGAAATATCTGATCCTTCCGGTAACTTTGAGCCACTGCCCCTTGGGGAAGTTAGCGGTCAGTTCCTTCATGCAGAGTATGCCCATAACTCCGATGTCTGCGGCACAGCACGTATACGCCTGGCGCTGCAGCACGAAAGCTCTGCCCCTGAATTCCCTGAGTATCATCGCTTCGCCGATGAGGGATACTCTCTTGCCGTTATATCTCTTCACATTATCGAGCGCATCCGTGTAGAACAGCCCGAAATCATCAGCCGCGATATCACACGGATCCTTATCCAGGTCGTAGGGCAGGTGGTCCGCGATATCGATGATCTTATTATCGACGCTCAGGAAATTGATGCTCATCGAAGGGTTGACACTCTTGACAGAGCCCCTGAGCTTGGGAATGTTATCCCTGTCCGTATCCACCCTGTTGAAGATAACCGTGTCGCCGAACCTGAAATAATCGGCAAACAGCGTCTGCATATTCTTGTAGTAAACGCCGTATGTCGACGCGTCGATCACGACGATCGCGGCGGCCAGCGCCCACCTTCCGGGAACATCGCACTTGTCAAAAAACTCTGCGGGCGACACCGAGCCGTTCCACTCGATGAATATCACGTCGGGCTTGTACTTCTTCTCGATATCGAAGGTAAGGGCCTTGCATACCTCTGTCGTCTCACAGTTGATAATGACCGGGTCTGCATCTCCGTAATTCTCCTTGATGTACTCTTCTTCGCCCTCTTCCGTGGCGATGACAACTATCTTCTTGCCCTTGAAATTCTCGCCGCCTATCCATGAGCAGATGACAGATGTTTTGCCACTGTCAAGGAACCCGGTGAAAAAATAGACTAAACAATCATTCATGATATCTATACCTCTTTACAACTTCTCTTATTTTATTCTTGTTTTATAATAATTAAAAGTCAATATTTAACAGGATGGAACTATGCTCGGACCGGTAAAAATAGGCAATCTGACAATAACGGCACCTGTCTGCCTCGCGCCGATGGCAGGGTGCTCTACGGTAATTTATAGAACGATCTGCCACGAATATGGTGCCGGCTTCTGTCCCACGGAGCTGTCCTCCGCCAGATCCGTAAGGTTCTCCGGCATCGATAAGAGCTTCAGATACATGCAGATCGACCCTGACAGTGAGGGGATAACATCGATCCAGCTGTTCGGGAATGATCCTGATGATTTTGAATGCGCGGTAAGAGCCATCTGTGAAGATGACAGGCTCGGCCGGGTATCAATGTTTGACATCAACATGGGATGCCCCGTCCCCAAGGTCGTCAAGACGGGTGCCGGTTCGGCTCTCATAAAGACTCCTGAGCTGGCAGGTGAAGTGGTAAGAGCAACAAAAAGGGCTGCTTCAGCATACGGCAAGCCGGTCACGGTCAAGACGAGGACAGGCTTTGACATGCCGGGGGAGAGCCGCGGTCTGATCAAGGCGGTCCTGGACGGCGGCGCTGATATGGTGTGCATCCACGCCAGGACGAGAGCTCAAATGTATTCGGGCGTTGCCGACTGGGACACGATGGCGGACCTGGCAGAGATCGTAAAATCATACAGAGTGCCTTTCTTTGCAAACGGGGATATAAGGGATGTTGATTCGGCTGAACGGGTCATCAGTCAGACAGGAGCTTCCGGGATCATGATCGGACGTGCTGCCATGGGCAATCCGTGGCTTTTCGCGCAGCTGGCAAATAAGCTCTGCGGCGGCAGTTACGACGATACGCCTCCATCGGATCTCATGAGAGTTCAAATGTTAATGAGGCATCTTCGCGCAAGTTGTGATATCATTCGCGAAGAAGTTGCAGTCAAAGAGTTCAGAAGCATCATGCCGCACTACATCAAAGGCATGCGCGGAGCGGCGGCGGTACGGATGAGACTCGTGTCTGCAAGCACCGTGGAGGAGGTAAGGACCATCCTCTGCAGGGATCTTTTGGGGGTAGACGATAAATGACGATGCTGGTTATTACGCTTTTGTCCGTCATCGGAGGGGCGATCTGCTGTTTTGCAGGATACAGGATTTTCAGGGTGGCATTAAGCCTCATGGGCGGGTGCCTCGGCGCCTACGTCGGCCTTGTCGTATACGAGTATCTGTCCAAATACGACATCGCCCTGATGCATATGGAGTACTCGGAACTGGTCACGATGATCGCCTTTGCTGTCCTCTTCGGCGCACTGGCGTTCGGCCTGTACATGAAGGCGCTGATTGCCGTTGTAACATTGTTAAGCGGCTGGTATCTGTACTCAGACAGCGAGTCTATAGGCATCAAGCTCCCCTGGAACTCGCCTGTTATCACCTTCGGCATATGCCTGCTGTTCGGCCTGGTGATCGGCTTCGCCGTCTACTACCTGCAGAAGTGGGCGATAATAATCTTCACCTCCTTCATCGGTGCCAAGATCATCGCATCCGTCCTCGTCCCGTACCTCATCGCCCTCATCAACGGTCATCAGGGCGAGATGGTGCTCAAGCTTATGTCCGGCAAAATCTCGGGCGACACTGAGCTCCTGATCGGTCTGATATCAGTCCTTCTCCTGACCGGAGCCGGCATCGCCGTGCAAATGTCAAAAAAGAATTCATAGATTGTCATATATTGATACTTGACCTGCACAATCGAAAATGTTATCTTTACTGCAATAAGTTTGGAACAAGCGGAATCGAGACGATTCGAACCAATTAAGCCAATCTACACACAATCTATCCCTTATTCCATGTCGAGGGCGCGCCAGTTGATATTGGTGCGCCCTCGATATTTATACGCGTCCGCAAGATGCCGCGGGCTTCACAGGCGGTAACTTGGACGACTTGGTTGACCGGTATGTGTGCCCGCTCGTGCTCAAAGAAGTTCCGGGAATGGCTTTGAGCTATCCTTAACAAACGCGTGATTCGTTTTATTCACAGAATCGTACACAAAATCCGGCAGAATCTGTGAATGATTCTGTGAGTATAATAATCTGCAGACTTGATGATCGGTGACTTGAAGGACAGATGACAACATGGCTGAGGATGTGGTTTCCGCAAGAATTTAAGATCTTTCCGCAAAAATCGCGGAAAGGTCCCTGATTTTTGCGGAATCCGCAGTAATTGAGCTCTTCTTCCGCAGTTTATGCGGAAGGATTGCCGTTTTTCTGCGGAAACGCTGATCTCGCCGTTGCGGTCAGACTGATGTGTCTTCGGTCAGTATCGGTTACCTATGGCTAACATGAATCCTGTTTTTACCCTGCCGGAGTGGTTCCGGAATCTTCCCCATTCTGCTTAACAAAAGTGTTTGTTTTTATAGAAAACGGGGAATAATAGTTATATTTCCCCATTTCTCTGAAAAATCAGGTAAGAATTTTGATTTTATGGGGAAGTATAAAACTGACCGGTTGAATGCAGTCCCGGTAGACCAATATTATCAAGCCACCACAGTGAAGCCTGCAGCTGCTTGCGAGCGGACTTCCGCAGGTATTGGCGCCGGGACGAGCACTTGAAGTAACAACTCAGCAAGACGCGGGCGCCAAAACCGAGGACTGAAGCGAGCAAGTACGCTGCGGGCGCCGGACTGAGTTCCGGGATAAGGCATTGGGCTTAGACTATCCTATTCATCCTGCCGCCTTCCATGAAGCTCTTGAGGTTGGCGGCGGCCATGTCTATCAGACGGATCCTCGTCTCTGTGGGAGCCCACGCGATGTGCGGGGTGAGGTTGCAGTTCGGGCATCCGAGCAGGGGACTGTCAGCACTCATCGGCTCGACGGTCACGACGTCAGCCGCATATCCTGCGAGGGTGCCGTTCTTGAGAGCTGCGGCAACATCATTCTCGTTTACGAGAGGACCGCGGGCGCAGTTGATAAGCAGTGTCGTTTTTTTGAGGAGTGACAGAGTACTTCTGTTTATTATTTCGCGGGTCTCGTCCGTGAGAGGGCAGTGGAGGGTGACGACATCCGCATTCCTGAGGCCTTCTTCGAGCGGCATGATCCTGACGGGGGTTCCGTGGCAGTCGACAGTGGGTGTACCCGGGTCGTGGTGGACGGTGGCACTGATGTTCATGCCGAGGCTTCCGCATATCGCCGCGACTCTTTTGCCGATCTCGCCGAGGCCGATTATGTGAAGGTTCTTGCCGTACAGCTCTACGAGGGGTTCTTTGAAGAAACAGAACTGTTCCGACCTGACCCACTCACCGTCGTGGACCGCACGGCTGTGCATGCCTACTTTGTCGGCAAATTCGAGTATGTGCGCGACTGTCATCTGGGCTGTCGCGTAAGTGCTGTACTGAGGTACGTTGGTTACGGCGATACCATGTTCTTTGCAGCACTCGAGGTCGACGACGTTGTAGCCCGTTGCCAGCACTCCGATGTACTTGAGCGACGGCAGCTTCTCAATGACTTCCCTGTCGAATACCCTCTTGTTTGTGATCGCGCAGTCGAAGCCTGCGGTCCTTGCCGCGACGTCTTTTTGATCCGTTGTGTCGTACACTTTGACTTCACCAAGTGCGGCCAGAGCATCCCACGTGATGTCCCCGGGATTTGCAGCTGATCCGTCAAGAATTACTATCTTCATACTGTTACCTCGCTTATCCAAAAAAATTTCTTGTTTTCGACAAAGAATATTATAATACAAGAATAATCAATATATATTCATGGAGGATCAGATGTTCCTATTGTGTTACGGGAGATCCGAGGGAGCCGTCAAGACCGGAGAGACCTTGATCGGCAAGATCGGCGGAAGATGGATAGAAGGTGCTGATTTTTTTGCTTCAAGACTGCCGCTCCCTGCAACAGAACGCGATGCGGTCATCGTCATGATCCTTCCTCTGGAAGCATCCATAGAGATACTTTGCGGGAACTTCTCTCCGACGCTGTCAGGATTTCCGGTAATATGCGTGTCGCCTGACGGGCTTTTTGCGGCGGTGATCAGAAGGGGGGACGGGTCAACGCTTGCCGACTGTGATGAGGCATATGACCTGATATGTTCCACACTGGGACAGCGCTGCTTCAGGAGCTTCGGCAGCAATGCGGATATTGCTCCTGACCTGACGACCGCAATAGATTCATACGGCATGACGCCCAATGACAAAGATAAGCTCAAGGCATATCTGTCGATGATCAAGAGCGGGGAGAAGATCAGCATATATACAGATTTGCCGATCGTCTTTGCCGAGCCGTCGATCGATTCGATGATTTTTAATGTTAACCGTTATTCCAGGGAGACGAAGGAGTCATTCATACAGTCTTATATTTCGCTGACGGGCAGTTCATCCAAGGCAATCTTTATCACCTGCACAAAGCTTCCGGACTGTCCCGGCAATCCGCCGCTCGTCCTTGTTCCGAAGCTTGTGAGCGTAGGCCTTGAACTGACCGGCAGATGCGATCCGGAATACGCCGCGATATTGGTGCTCGCTACACTTGAGAACCACGGAATCGATGCTAAATCCGTATCGACTATTGCAGTGTCGCAGTCTGCAAGGGAGAGCGATACAGTGCATAAGGTAGCTGAGATCTTCGGTGCATCCGTGACGGCATTCTCGACCAAGGTTCTGCAGGAGGTCAAGGTCCCGATGAAGATGACTTTCGCGCCGGTGAGGGAGCAGACCGATTTTGCGACGGCCGCATGCTATCAGACATCGGAGAGCGGAAGGATACTGATCAGAAGGTCGGCAGAGAAGAGCGGACTTGCCATCTCCGCATGCCTCAAGCGTGGCAATATCCTGTTAACTGAATAATAAACGGAAGGGGTACATATCAAATGAAAAAGCTGCATAAGAAAACCGTGAGAACTGATATGGGATTGATGATAGTAACGGTATCTGTCCTCGGCGTGGTCTCACTTGCCGCATGTTCCATCAACTACAATGATCTTGCTGACGGCATCAACGATCTTGGCAAGAGTGTTGATCATGCGATCAACGGGACTGATGCTTCAACCGCTGCCGCACCGTCTGTGACAGAGACGGCTGCTACGGAACCGACTGATGAATCGACGGAACCTGAAGCCACACCTACTCCGACACCTACACCGACGCCGATTCCCACGGCTACCCCTACTCCTACACCTACTCCCGCACCTCAGAGAGTCGATATGTCCGAACTGACAACAGACACGATTACGGAAGGCGTTGAGATCAAGGATGAGTCATTTGAGGAGAGTTATCACGATGTTGATGACTATACGCAGCTGGTCAGATTCACCGGCAACAGGATCGCAGTGGAGATCCCTGACGGAAAGAATGTCCAGACTGCTATCAACCTTGTCATCAACGGATTCTACAACGAGACGGAAGGTCTCTACAAAAGGTATTCCGATGAGGCTCAGTCAGCATACCTTCTCGATAAGGAGAGCTATCTCGCAGCACCTTATTCGGTTAATGTAAAATTCAACTATTCATACAACGGCAGAGTACTCTCCGTAATCTCCGAATACACGGTGAGAAAGGGTGAGGAGGAAGCTTATGTCGAGCACAAGAGTGAGATATCGACTTTTGATATTCTCACCGGTCAGTATGTGACGCCTGCGCTGGTAGCCAACGATTATCATCAGCTCGAGGCTGTACTTGCACAGGCGCTTGCGCAGGGTTCATCCAGCGAAGCGAAAGCATACAAAAAGGAAGATGTAAAGTCACCTGTACTGGTGGTTCATCCCATAAGCGGAGGAACAGTATTTGCGGAGGTTTACGGGAGGATCGGAGGCGAGCTTTACAAGACTCCTGTCGATCTTGCTAACTATGCAGATTACCTCAATTCCTACGGAAAGATTGTATATAAAATCAACAACTGAATTTGCGATTTATAAAATTGCATAAAAAAAAGTTGCATATCTGTGTAACATGTTGTAAACTACGCTCGTAAGAATTCGTGTTTTAGGCGTTGTATGCGCGTAAGGCGGACGAATCGCGGGTGTACCGGAGACGGTACGGCGCAAGCAAAGATATGGTCCTAACCTACTTAGGACGGAAAATAAAACCTTATTTATGAGGAGGAAAAGAACAAATGAAGACAAAGAAGATTGTTGCTTTGGTTTTGTCAATGGCAATGGTTCTCGGCGTTGTTGCTGCTTGTAACAAGACAACAGAGTCTACAGCTGCTTCTACAGATGCTTCTGCTGCTACATCAGCTTCTGCTGCTACATCTGCTGATGCATCTGCTGATACTTCTGCTTCTGAGACAGAGTCTCAGGCACCTGCAGGCAAGTATAAGCAGCTTGACGTTGTTGATCCTTCAACATTGACAGACGCTGGTGATCTGCTTGTTTGGTCATGGAACGAGGAAATCGGTGGTCTCATCAAGAACTACTACTCAGGTTCTAACTTCGATCCTGCCAACAGTGCAAGCTACAACACAGTTAAGAACGATGGCGGTGCTTACAAGACAGCACTTTCCCAGGTTCTTGCTTCCGGTGAGGGCGCACCTGACATCTATGGTGTAGAGGCAGATTACATCAAGGCATTCATGGATTCTGACCACGCACTGGCTCTCTCTGACCTCGGCATCTCCAATGACGAGCTCACATCAGCACAGTACGACTACACACTCCAGCTCGCTACAGATGACAGCGCAGTTATCCGTGGTATCTCCTGGCAGTGCAACCCTGCAGCTGTTTTCTACAACAGAGTACTTGCTAAGCAGTACCTCGGTGTAGATGATCCCGCAGGTGTTGGTGAGCACTTCAGCTCATGGGATAAGTTCATCGAGACAGCAAAGACAGTTGATTCTGCTTCCGGCGGAAAGGTAAAGGCTGTTGCAGCTATCGCTGACGTTGAGCGTCCTTATCTCAACACAAGAACACAGGGATGGGTTGTTGACGGTAACCTCACAATCGATCCTCAGGTAGAGGCTTATCTTGACTTTGGTAAGCAGCTCTATTCAGAGAACCTCACATTCAATGCAGCTCAGTGGAGCGATGCAGCTTGGACAGACGGTGTTGCTAACAGCACAGTACTTTCCTACTTTGGACCTATGTGGCTCGGACACTTCTCACTCAAGATTTGGGATGATGCTAACGGAAACAAGGCTACAAAGGACGATTGGGGAATTTGTGCAGCACCTAACCCTTACTACTGGGGTGGTTCATGGCTCGTAGCTTCTAAGTACTGCGATGCTAAGAAGTCTGCAGCTCAGATCATGAGAGATGTTTGCTTGAACGAAGCTAACCTCACACAGATCGCTAAGAACGGTGACTTCGCTAACAACAAGGTTGTTATGAACAATGCTGCTAAGGATGCTTCATTCCAGATCCTTGGTCTTGGCAACCAGAACCCTTATGAGGTTCTCGCTCCTGTTGCTGACGGTATCACAGCTGATATCATCACAGCTTATGACCAGGATGTTCAGCAGCAGTTCGATAACTTCGCTACTGGTTACTTCGATGGCACAACAGCTACAAAGGCTGACGTTGAAGCAGCTCTTAAGGCAGCAGTTGCTGACATCATCAAATAATTGAATTCTTAACGGATTTAATTACAAACTAAGGTAAGTGTGCGGGGCAGGGCTAACAACACCCTGCCCCGCATTTCCTTTTTAAACTCAGGTAAATAATTTGGAGAGTGACGAAGATGGCAAGAGCTAATAGCACAAGTAAGCATAAGAGTATGAGCTATACTCGTTATGGTTATATCTTTATAGCGCCGTTCGTTATTGTTTATGCGATATTCAGTCTCTACCCGTTGCTTACCACATTCTGGTACTCCACAACAAATTCCCAGCTTGCAACAGCAGACTTCTGGGGTTTTGGTGACAAAGAGATCTACTACGATCGCTATCTGGACCTGAACAAGTGGTACAAGGGTAAGCTTGATACAATCGGAATTGATGCAGATTCCTATAAAGCTGTTAAGAATTTCTTTAAGCTTCAGGATGGTATCGATGAGAAGAATCCTATGAATGAAGAAGGAATTCAGGCAATCATCAATATCGGTTCAAACAATACAGGCATCTCACAAACAACGATCGATCAATTGCAGAAGTGTTTGGCTGACAAGAATCTCGGAGCTTTGACCAAAGAAGCCAATGCTGAATTGGATGCATGGTCCAAGAATAATTCCGATATGACAGCCGAGATACAGACCTTATTGAGTTCAATCAAGGGTAATGTCAATTCTGCAATTGCTACGAGCGAAGATAATTCAGCAGCTGCTGAATTAACAGCAGAAACAATCTACACAAGTGACGCATATGACAAGTTCATTGAGACACTGAACACAGCGGAATTCACACCGGATCAGCAGGCTTTGATGAAGTATCTGGCTGACAAAGCAGGTTATGCTACGTTAGGTGAATTCTTTACTTCTGTCAAAGAAGGCGGACATACTATTGAAGAAGCACTGTTCTACTATGTATGTATTAACCTCTCATCTCCTAACGCAGTCGGAGCTGACGGTGTAACACCTGTAGACAAGGTTGATATTCCTTTCCTTGCCGATGTTAAGACATTGCTTAATGCAAATACTTGGAATGGTCAGGTTGTAGGTCTTAATACCTATTCAGACCTTGATGCTTACATCTCAGGTGAGAAGGATCTTCACAGCGAGGATCTCTATAATGACATCAAGACACTTCACGAGATGGGTCTTATTAATGTTGTAAGACTTAAGGTTGAAGGCGATACATGTGTTGAGGTTCCTGATACAAAGGCAAGTGTCAACCTTCTTGCTACTCTCAGATACTACATCGATAACGATGTAAAGGCTGATGAGAATGTTAACAGAGCAAGACTTGAGATCGGTAACATCAAGAATTACGTCTCTGACAGGGAGAGCCTCTACGCTAACGATGAGTTGGGCGGAGTTAAGAATGTTGATGATTATCTGACATTTACAGGTTCTTTTGACAGGGACAAGTATTACAACTTTAAGAGCCAGCTCAAGTTCACTGAGCCTCTTACTTACGACAAATATAAGTCTATCGAAGACGCCCGCAAGGAGAAGATCGTTGCTCAGGCTAAGGAAGATCTTGCAACTAATCAGGCAGCACTTCCTGCAGCTCAGTCAACATTTGATTCTGCTGAGGCAGCTTACAACAGCTTTGTTGCTCCTATCAATGCCGAGATCGATAAGGTTAAGGCTGAGAGGAAGCCTTTCAGACAGGCTTATATCGATGCTTCTACAGCATATGAGACTTTGATCGGAGACTTCACAAAGGCTCATGAGTCCAATGACCAGTCTACCTGGACTGCTGACGAGATCAGTCAGGTCGAGGCTGCAAAGGCTGAGATGGACAAGAAGCAGGCTGAGATGAAGCCTTATGAAGATAAGATTCAGGAGCTCCAGAATCAGATCAAGAGCTCCGAG
>Ga0310691_10000232_pt1 | contig 113643 bp, 106 predicted proteins | sample 176DNAGHGlowgp2_FD_203887 | JGI IMG/M metagenome (GOLD analysis project Ga0310691, IMG submission 203887) | Sheep rumen microbial communities from Palmerston North, Manawatu-Wanganui, New Zealand - 1766 DNA GHGlow gp2 (v2) (version 2) | ecosystem: Host-associated > Mammals > Digestive system... | reverse complement strand
GAATGAACGGAGAGTGTGTTCCACTGGAAGTCAAGGCAAAGTCAAGCAAGGCTAAAAGTGCAAGAACTGTTTTGAACCACCCAGAGAAGTATCATGTCAAACAGATTATAAAGTTCGGTGATTACAACATAGGCAGGGAAGGGCAGTTGTTAACTCTCCCCAGCTATATGCAGTTCCAGCTGAACTTGCAACCAGAAGAAATCGTGCTTGAACCGATGGACATTGATGAAATTAACCGTATGGCATCAGAGTTCCTGGGACAATAGTTTTTCGATAATCATCAAGGAAACTTACAAATTTGCAAATAATCTGCAAATTTGTAAGAATAAGTAAACGAAGTGACAAAAATGGCTAGAACTATTGAGGAAATCGGGTGCAGAATGTGCAGTACATGCTGTTGAGGAGTAAAAAGAACATTTGTGTGAGATACGTTAGGGCTTCGTCAAAAAAGGCGAAGCCCTAATACTTTCTTAAAATTGACATAAGAAAAAGTTGCTTGTTGTTAAATAGTGTTAAACAATGGCGTTTCGTCGATATTTTTCCCTGAAATATTTGGAGAATTACGGAATTTGTCGTATCTTTGCAATGTGTTTTTCATAGTATTAGATTTAAGGTTAACATTTCGGGACTCAGCGGAGTCCCTTTTTTTTGTTAATTATTTGGTTGTTTCATTTATTATTAGTACTTTTGTAGCATCATTCAAAGAAATAATCTTATGGTAAAAAGAATATTATAGGTAATCATACAATATTAAATATTAAACAAATAGAGAATTATGAAAAGAATGTTTTTAACGATGGCATTGGCCATCATCGCAAGTGTATTCAGTGCCCAGGCACAGGATGTAATCACAGACCCTGTTGCACAACAGGCTCAGCAGGAGGCCATCAAGGCTCAGAAAGCAGCAGAGAAGGAAGCAAAGAAGCAGCAGAAGGCTATCGAGAAGAGAGAAAAGGAAGCCAAGAAGAGAGAGAAGGAAATCAAAAAGCACAATGATGCAGTGAAGAAGGCAAACAATGCCCAGAAGGCTGCAGAACGTGCTGCCGAGAAGGCTCAGAAGGCTGCTGAAAAGGCTGCTGCCGCTCCTGGTGACCTGAAACTTCAGGTGAAAGCCCAGAAGGCTGCTGCTGCTGCCACGAAGGCTCAGATCAAAGCAGAGAAACTGGCTAAGAAAGCGAAGTAACTGAAATCCCTCGTCAACTGGCGAGGGATTTCTGATTATATGTATTGACGGAGGGCTGCAATCAGTTCTCCGTTTTCCGTTTTGGTACCAATGGTGATACGCAGGCAGTTCTGGCAGAGTTGTACACGATGGCGGTTGCGCACGATGATACCCTTGTCAACCAGATAGTTGTAAATTCTGGGTGCATCTGTCATCTGAGCCAGGAAGAAATTGGCCTCTGTAGGATAGACTTTCTCGCAGATAGGCAGGTCTTTGAAAGCCGCCATCATCCTGCTACGCTCTTCCAACAGAATCTTCACCCATTTATCTACTTCGAAGGGATCTTTCAACGCTTCGAGAGCCTGCTGTTGAGTGAGCTGATTCACGTTATAGGGATATTTCACTTTGTTAAAGAGACCTATAATATCTTTCGAGGCGAATGCCATGCCAAGGCGGATGGCGGCACAGCCCCAAGCCTTCGACATCGTATTGAGTACGATGAGGTTGGGATGCTTTAATATCTCCTGACGGAAGGGCTTTTGAGAAGAGAAGTCGCTGTAGGCTTCATCTACGATTACAATGCCTTCGAACCAATTGATGACCTTCTCTATTTCTTCTCGTACGATAGTGTTACCCGTTGGGTTGTTCGGTGAACAAAGCCAGATGAGTTTTGTCTTCTCGTCAGTTGCGGCCAGGAGTCTTTCAGCAGTCATTTGGAAATGATCGTCTAGTAATACTGGTCGGTACTCAACGTCATTGATATCGGCGCATACTTTATACATCCCATAGGTAGGTTCGATGGCCACTACATTATCCATTTTGGGATTACAGAAACAACGATAGACCAAGTCGATGGGCTCGTCGCTGCCATTACCGAGAAAGATGTTTTCTGCTGGCACACCCTTCACCTTCGAAAGGACATCTTTCAAATCCAATTGCAGGGGATCGGGGTAGCGGTTGTAGGGCGTGTTATAGGGATTTTCGTTGGCATCGAGGAATACGCGTGCCTCCCTGCCGGCATACTCGTTGCGGGCACTGCTATACGGTGCCAGGTTCCATATATTCTTTCTCGTCAGTTCTTCTAAGGGCTTCATATCAATCTAGGGATTTGATTCTTACGCTCATTGCATTTTTGTGGGCATCGAGTTGTTCGGCTTCTGCCATCAGTTCTACAGCATGTCCAATGTTACGAATACCTTCATCCGTCAGATGCTGGAAGGTAATCTTCCTGCAATAACTGTCGAGGTTAACACCACTATAAGTTGTGGCATAGCCGTGGGTCGGCAGGGTGTGGTTTGTGCCACTGGCATAGTCGCCGGCACTCTCACAGGCATATTTCCCGAGGAAAACGCTACCGGCATTGATCACCATTGATGCCACATATTCATAATCCTCAGTCTGAATCACCAGATGCTCAGGAGCATAGGTGTTCGACAGGTCGATGGCTTCGTGGATGTCGCTGACGAGTACGAATACGCTATTGGCCAGAGCCTTCTGTGCTATCTCTTTGCGGGGCAGCAGATCGAGTTGGCGACTCACTTCCTTCTGCACATCGTCGATAACCTTATGGGAGGTCGTAATCAGGAATACCTGCGAGTCAACACCGTGCTCAGCCTGTGAGAGCAGGTCGGCAGCCACAAACTCTGCATTGGCTGTCTCGTCGGCAATGACACACACCTCTGAAGGACCGGCAGGCATATCGATAGCCACATCGTGCAGACTTACCTGTTGTTTGGCTGCCATCACATACTGGTTGCCTGGGCCGAAAATCTTATATACCTTGGGAATACTTTCGGTTCCATAAGCCATCGCACCAATGGCCTGAACACCGCCGGCCTTGAATATCTTGCTCACACCAGCAATCTTGGCAGCCATTAAGATGGCGGGGTTCACCTTGCCCTCACGGTTGGGAGGCGTACAGAGCACAATCTCCTTACAACCGGCAATCTTGGCGGGAGTGGCTAGCATCAGCACGGTAGAGAAGAGTGGGGCAGTGCCGCCCGGGATATAGAGTCCGACCTTTTCGATAGCGACACTCTTCTGCCAGCAGACCACACCAGGCTGGGTTTCCACCTTTTTTGTGTGGAAACGCTGAGACTTATGGAAGGTCTTGATATTAGAGTGAGCCAGTTGGATGGCCTCCTTCAGTTCTTCGCTGACCAATGCCTCAGCCTCTTTGATCTCGGCCTTTGTCACTTCCAGTGAGGGCAGGTCCACATGGTCGAATTTCAGTTCATAACCCTTTACGGCCTCGTCGCCTCGTTGCTTGACATCTGCCAGTACCGAGGCCACCGTCTGATTCAGTTGCGAAACATCCAGATGCGGACGTTCCACGATTTTACTCCATTCTGGTCTCTCCGGATACCTTATTATATTCATCTGTGAAATCTGTAAAATCTGTGGCTATATAATCATCTTTTCTATCGGAGTCACAAGGATACCCTGGGCCCCCATCTCTTTCAGTTTGCCGATGATCTCCCAGAACTGCTTCTGGTCGAGCACCGTGTGTACGGAGCACCATTCATCGTCGGCCAGGGGAATGATGGTGGGACTCTTCAGACCCGGCAAGACATCGATAATTTCCTGCAGACGGGCCTTCGGCGCATTCATGCGAACATATTTCTTATCTTCTGCATCCTTTACGGCCTTAAAACGGAACAGCATCTGTTCCAAAATCTCTCGTTTCTTTTGGGTGAGTTGCTTGTTGCCGATGAGCAGAGCCTCGCTTTGCATCACCACTTCCACCTCCCGGAGATTATTGCTCACGAGGGTAGAGCCGCTGCTGACAATATCGAAGATGGCGTCAGCCAGTCCGATGCCCGGGCTGATCTCCACACTACCAGTGATTACATGTATCTCGGACTGGATACCGTTTTTGTCAAGGAACTGCCGCAGGATATTGGGATAGGAGGTGGCAATCTTCTTGCCGTCAAACCACTTCACGCCCTGATAGTCTATCTCCTTGGGAATGGCTAATGACAGACGGCACTTGCTGAAACCGAGGCGGGAGACGATCTCTGCGTCTTCGCCACGCTCCACAAATTCGTTCTCGCCTACCACGCCGATGTCGGCCACACCTGAGGCCACACTCTGTGGAATATCATCGTCACGGAGATAAAGCACTTCCAAGGGGAAGTTGCCAGATTGCACTAAAAGGGTACGCTTCGAGGCGCTCACCTTGATGTCTGCCTCTGCCAGCAGGTTCATCGTATCTTCAAAAAGTCGTCCTTTTGACTGTACTGCGATTCTTAACATACTAACGTTAAAGTCTAATAATCTCTTAAAATTCGCTGCAAAATTACTCAAAATTGTGCGATTGTGCAAGAAAATGAGTACTTTTGCAACGAAAACAGCCACAGATTTCACAGATTGGCACAGATTTTAAGTAAATATGCGGTATTTTTGGCAGTTTTCCTGCTGGTATCCTGTGCGGAGAAGAAGCAGGAACGCATTGTCACACCTTGGGGTGAAGTGCTCGACTCTGTGGAGACATCCGAAGACTTTGACCTGCATGAGATACAGCATAGTGGACAGATGATCCTAGCCACCGTCAGTGGCCCGCAGACCTATTATGATTATCACGGCAAACAACTTGGTACGCAGTATCTCTTGGTGCAGCGACTGGCTGATAGGTTGGGCGTGGGTATCCGAGTAGAGGTCTGTCGCGACTCCATCGAGTTGGCAGCCAAATTTGATGAAGGACAGGTGGATATCGTTGCTTGGCCTACACCTGGAAATCTGGAGGTAAGCCCGGGGAAACCCCTGTTGGCAGCGGAACTGGCAGGGTGGTATAAGCCTGAGATGATAGCAGAAGTGAAGCAAGAAGAGACGACACTGTTGACCACTCAGCGTGTGAAGCGTCATGTGTTTTCTCCGATGCTTGACAAGAAGGGTGGTGTCATCTCCCACTACGACAAACTCTTCATGCAGTACTCGCAGCCCATCCGTTGGGACTGGCGCCTGATGGCTGCCCAGTGCTATCAGGAATCGACGTTCGACCCGAAGGCTGTTTCTTTCGCAGGGGCCAAGGGGCTGATGCAGATCATGCCTGGCACGGCTGATTTGCTGGGACTGCCTCGCGACAAGATGTACGACCCAGAACAGAACATCGCCGCTGCTGCGAAATATCTCGGACAACTTGAAGGTAAACTGTCTGATATCCACGATCGTGTGGAACGTACCAACTTCATCTTAGCCTCGTATAATGGTGGTATCCACCATATCCGCGACGCAATGGCACTGGCTCAGCGCGACGGCAAAAATCCCCACCGTTGGCGCGACGTGTCGGAGTATGTACTGAAACTTGCTACGCCTAAATATTATAATGACCCTATCGTGAAGCATGGATACATGCGTGGTTCCGAGACCGTCGATTATGTGGCTAAGATTCGTCAGCGCCATCAGGGCTATATGGGGGTCAAGACACCCCATCTCGGCTTTCATCCCTCCCAGCCCCGTAAGGCCGACAAACGCAAGAATAAGTACGATATTTGATTATAGCAATCCTTTTGTCGAAGGCAGTTCGTAATGGTAGATGTCTCTTCGGACGGCCATCTTCAGACTACGTGCCAGTGCCTTGAAGATACCCTCAATCTTGTGGTGTTCGTTCTGGCCTTCTGCTTTGATGTTGAGGTTCATCTTAGCAGAATCGGAGAGCGACTTGAAGAAATGTAGGAACATCTCTGTGGGCATCTCACCAATCTTCTCACGATAGAACTCTGCATCCCAAACCAGCCAGGGACGGCCACCAAAGTCTAAAGCGACGCTGCAGAGACAGTCGTCCATAGGCAGGCAATAGCCATAGCGCTCTATGCCCCGTTTGTCGCCAAGAGCCTTAAGAATGCACTCGCCGAGAGCGATGGCTGTATCCTCGATGGTGTGGTGCTCGTCCACCTCAAGGTCGCCTTTTGTATGGATGGTGAGGTCCATCATACCATGCTTGCCGATTTGTTCCAGCATGTGGTCAAAGAAACCGAGACCTGTAGAGATGTCACAGCGACCAGTGCCGTCGAGGTTTACCTTAATATATATGTCTGTCTCCTTGGTCTTACGGCTGACTTCTGCCACACGCTCACCAGCAAAAAGCAGTTCGCATATCTTGTCCCACGACATTCCTTCATCGCTAAGTATCAGTGATTTGCAACCGATGTTGTGAGCAAAGGCGCGGTCTGTTTCGCGGTCTCCGATGACATAGGAGTTGGCGATGTCGTAGTCGAGGTTGTTGATGTATTTCTCCACCAGTCCTGTGTTCGGTTTGCGGGTAGGGGCATTATCCTCCGGGAAATGTGGGTCGATGAGGATCTCGTCGAATGTGACGCCTTCGCCCTCTAGCGTTTGGAGGATGAAGTTATGGACGGGCCAGAACGTGTCTTCCGGGAACGACTCTGTGCCGAGACCGTCCTGGTTGCTCACCATCACGAACTCGAAGTCGAGGTGTTGACGGATAAAGCCGAGGTTACGGAAGACTCCTTTCGTGAACTTCAGTTTCTCGAAGGCATCAATCTGTTCATCGGCAGGCTCTTCGACGAGCGTACCATCACGGTCTATGAAGAGGATACGTTTCATGCTGTTCTCTGTTTTTTCTCCAATTGTTCTTTATATGTCTGCTTAGCGGGTTGGTAGGAGAGAATGGTGGTGGCTGCCTGGATGGCTCCTGAAAGAAACAATACCAGCAGTGTCATCACCAGCATATATGACGGTAATCCTAATGGATCGCCAAGAATCTCTCCGATATGTGCCTGTGCATTTGCCAGCGACAGGATAATGGCTGGCAGGATGGTTACAATGGTGGTGAGTAGGGCAATACCCGTGCATTCCGTCAGGCGCTGAGCCAGTTTGCGGTTAAGGGAATGACGCCTGAAATGTAGCCAGAGTAGGGTGCCGAAATAGATGACGGGAATGAGTAGCAGGGGTAAGAAAGCCACGAGCAACGGCAGCAGGGGCACCATCGGGAAACAGTAGATGACCAGCGTGGTAATACCACTATAACACAGGGCATATAGCAGGAACCAGTACCATCTGCGACGCAGCAATAATTTCAGATTTTCCATAAAACTTGTTATTATTTCGAATAATATGTGCAAAGGTACTGACTTTTTTCGTAACTTTGCACCATTCTTAGTAGAAATTAAAACATTTTATGAAGATATTAAAGTGGGGATTCATCGGATGTGGTGAGGTGACCGAGAAGAAAAGCGGCCCTGCTTTTAGCGAGGTTGAGGGTTCCAGTGTGGTGGCTGTGATGAGCCGCACGGAGAATCATGCCCGCCGTTATGCCGTAGAGCACGGCATCAGCAAATGGTACACCGATGCCCAGGAACTGATAGATGATCCAGACGTGAATGCCGTGTATGTGGCCACACCACCGTCGAGTCATGCCACGTATGCCATCATGGCCATGAAGGCGGGAAAGCCCGTGTATGTGGAGAAGCCTCTGGCCTCGAATTATGAGGACTGTGCCCGTGTCAACCGTATCTCTGAACAGACGGGTGTTCCTTGTTTCGTGGCATACTATCGTCGTTATCTGCCCTATTTCCAGAAGGTAAAGGACATTGTGCAGAGTGGACAGATTGGGAAGATCCTGAATGTGCAGATTCGCTACACAGAACCGTTGCGAACCGCTGATGCCGAGGCGATTGAAAATGGCGAACCTCTGCCTTGGAGACTCCAACCCGAGATTGCCGGAGGTGGATATTTCTATGATATGGCTCCCCATCAACTTGATCTTTTGCAGGATATGTTCGGCGTGATTCTTGAGGCCCGTGGCATCTGTGCCAATCGTGGCGGATTCTATGATGCCGAAGATTCCGTGAGTGCCAGTTTCTGTTTCGAGAACGGACTGCCGGGTAGTGGCTCGTGGTGCTATGTGGCCCATGAAAGTGCCCGTGAAGACTGCATTGAGATTATCGGTACTGAGGGTCTGGTCAGTTTTTCGATCTTTGACTATACGCCTATCCGCCTTCAGACGAGTAAGGGTGATGAGAATATATCCGTGCCTAATCCGCCGTATGTGCAGTATCCGCTCATCAAAAACGTGATTGAGCACTTGCAGGGCATCGCCCTATGTACTTGTACCAGTGTGTCGGCAACACCCGTGAATTGGGCGATGGATCGTATTTTAGGTAAAATCTGAATCAGATGAGGTGGTTGTCGGTTGTTAGTTGCTGGATACTTGGTCTTGTCTGTTGGGGTAGCCCGATGCAAGACTCTATCTCTGTGGATACCATCAGCAAACCGCGCGACATCAGTAAGATCCGTCAGACCATCCGTGGTTTCGATAAGACGGAGGACTATTGGATAGAGCCCCAGCACTATGAGTTTCAGGTGATGGGTCAGATTACTCGTTCCTACGAAAGTTTTACGCTCCGCAGTGGCGAGAATAGTATCACGCTCTCACCTGACAGCAAGACCAAGGTTGGTCCCTATTTCGGGTGGCGGTGGATCTTTCTCGGTTATACCTTCGACATCAAGAACATTGGCTTTTCAAAGGGTGGATTGAAGAAAGAGTTCGACCTCAGCATCTATTCCTCGCAGGTGGGTGTCGACCTCTATTATCGTCGTACGGGCAGTGACTACAAGATACGTGATGTGGAGTTTGGCAATGACAGCCGGGTAGCCCTTTTAGAGGGAATGCCGTTTGACGGGGCAACGGTCGGTATGACAGGCATCAATGCCTATTACATCTTCAATCACAAATGTTTCTCCTATCCGGCAGCCTTTGCCCAGAGTACATGCCAGAAGGTGAGTTGTGGCTCGTGGATGGCGGGAGCAGGCTATACGAAGAATACCATCGAATTCGATTATGCCAAGTTGCAGGAATCCCTCTCGTCACGGATGGGTTACGAGGTGAAGATAGACAGCGGTATGATGTTTGAGAGCATCAAGTACCACGACATCATGCTTTCGGGCGGATATGCCTACAATTGGGTATTTGCCAAGAACTTCCTTTTCTGTGCAAGTTTCCAGTTGGGTCTCGCCTATAAGACCAGTTACGGGGATGTGGCGGACGATCAGAAGCGAGGCTTCAACTTTGACTTTAAGAACGTCAACCTCGACGGCATCGGCCGTTTCGGCTTGGTGTATAACAATACGCGATGGTTCGCTGGTATGAGTGCCATCTTCCGCACCAACCGCTATCGCACCTCGCGCTTCAGGGCCAACAACATATTCGGTTCGCTGACTGCGTATGTAGGCTATAATTTCGTACTTAAAAAGAAATACAGGAAACAAAAGGGATGAAAAGACTTTTTTATACGATAGTAGTTGCTCTTGCGATGATCTGCCCATTGCAGTCGTGTGCCAATGGGGGAGGGGCGAAGTCTGAGGTTCCTGCTCCAGAGCCTGAAGAGATTGCTGAATCAGCCGACCTCGCAGAGTCAGTCAAGAAGACAGACCATCAGATTCGGATTGAGGGCCTGCTCAAAGATGCCAGGCGACAGAAAGCATCGACCAACTTTCCGCTTTTCTTTTCCCGTCAGTTATTGGATGTGCCTTATGTAGCCCATACTCTCGAAGTCAATGATGAAGAGCAGTTGGTAATCAATGTTAGCGAACTCGACTGTACCACCTTGGTAGAGACCGTTACCGCCCTCACTCTCTGTGTCTATCGCAAGGAGTTTACCTTTAAGGCCTACCAAGACAACCTCCGAAATATGCGCTATTACAATGGTGTCATAGATCGCTATCCGTCGCGGATTCATTATTTCACTGAGTGGATCCTTGAAAACGCCAAGGCAGGTATCGTCACCGAAATCCAACAGCCCAATCCGCCGTTCACCCAGATACAAACCGTTAAAGTCAATTATATGAGCCAGCATCCTCGGAGTTACAAGGCCCTGAAGGCGCATCCTGAGTATGTGGGTGAAATTGCTCAGATGGAACAGCGCCTGACAGGCCAGAAGTTCCGTTTCATTCCCAAGTCGGAAGTCAAGGACACGCCAGCCATGCGTGAGGCCGTACACGATGGTGATATCATTGCCATCACCTGCAACAAGCCTGGTCTCGACATCGCCCACCTCGGCTTTGCCGTGTGGCGTGAAGACGGACTCCATCTGTTGAATGCCTCTCAGTTGCACAAGAAGGTGGTGGAAGAGCCGATGACGCTCTATCAGTATCTTCAGAAGCATCCCTCTCACACTGGAATCAGAATCATCCGAATCAACCATTAAATAGTAAATAGTAAATTGTCAAATTGTAAATAGTATTATGGAATTACCCGATTTTATGAACTATGGCGAGAAGTACTCGAAGAGAGAATTTGCTGAGAAAATCTCACGCATCGCCAAGCGTGCTGGTGCCAAATTGGTATATGCTGCCCTCATCCTCTATTATACGTTGCAGAGTGACAAGGTGAGCAAGAAGGACAAGGCTGTCATCATTGGCGCCTTGGGCTATATGATCAGTCCGTTGGATGTTATTCCCGATGCCATCCCCATTGCCGGCCTCACCGACGATCTCGCTGTGTTGCTCTATGTGCTGAAGAAAGTGTGGACGGGCATCGACCCCGAAATTGTTGAGCAGGCCAAGAAGAAACTCTCGAAATGGTTCGACGAAGACGAGATAGCCGAAATCGGCGACCTCATCGATAGTGCTGAATAAAAAAGAAGTTACTTGACACTGAATTTCTCCGCGAACTGTTCGTTTCCAGCACTGACGTATAGGATATACTGGCCGTGACGCAGGGTGCTGTAACTGAGGGTGATGGCTGAGCCGTCAGTCTGCTCAGCACGGCGATAGACATAGCCTTGGCTGTTGGCCAGCATAGTCGTCACTTTGACGGGCTTTTCCGATGAATAACTGACGGTCACAGTCTCGTTGCCCTCGTTCTGGCTCACATGGTAGTTGAAGCCGCCATGCCCCCCATTCCTGCCCCAGCCATCATCAGCCAGACTGCTGCCATCTCCATTTCCTTCTTCTGATGCGAGCCTTGCCCTCACCGCCTTGTTCTCTTCGTCCAGCACCAATTGTTCCTGCACCTCGGGCGGATAGTAGTACATCTCTTCCGTCAGCCTCTTGCCGCAGTAGGTTACTGTCTTGGCTTCCAGTACTGGATACCGGTAGCCCTCCGCATACCAGCGATAGATGTTCTCATGCACTTTTGCCGTGTCAGGTGCCAGATGCTTTATGATGCTGTCAGTGGTAAATGCCGGTATCTTGCACTCCATTGTGTCAATTGGTGCCAGGACGGTACCGACATACCTTTCCGTATGCAGACGAGTCACGTTCCTTAGCGTGTCGCCGCCGGGCAACACCATCTTCCCTGTGGCATCCGCCTTGGTCTTGTAGGTACCGAAGCGTCGCATGAACAGTTTCTCGCAGTAGGAACCCGTGCCGTTGAAGTAGCCGCAGACACTGTCACCCCGTTGCATGGGGAACCGCAGCCACGTCTCTGGGATATCGTAACTGACGAGTTCCTGCACGTTCTCCGAACCGATGATGGTCACTGCGTTCCTGTCCTGACGGTAGTAAGTACGGTTGCTCCGCTCCACCGCCATCAGTGTATCCGTTTCTATTGTGTACTCGACCTTGCAAGTCGCTTTGGAGAATTCCGCATCCTCCAGGCTCCACACGCCGTTCTTACTATTCAGGTCAAAGTCTTTCAAAGTGACCTGCTTTTTCTCCAACATGTCGTTGACTGGCTGATCTGTTGTCCGCTAATGCTCAGGCAGACAGCAAATAATATGATTGTTGATAATATCATTTTCATTGTTACTGTTCTTTTTACGTTTTGTATTAATCGTATATCAGGCAGGAGGGCTAGATGATGTACAAAGGAGTCCAATGTGTCGGAGGAAACGATTGCATTTCTGCCCCTTATTCTTGATCTATTAATCTGTCGGGAAATAAGACCTTTAGTTCCTTTTCTGTATAATGTCCTATTGTGTAATTAGAATCTGTATCGCTTAATTTGAGATACTCAACTTTCTTCTTTCTCATATTAATAACAATTGTTCCATAATTTCTTCCTCCATTCCCTTCATATATAAATATCCTTTGACTTGGCACAATTGTACATAAACATTCGGGGTCTGGAATTGTTGGAAAATGTGTATATAAATTCACATGAACATATAACGAATCTTTTTTTATATAGCCTAGATATTGACGGAAGTATTTTCTTAATCGAAATGGCTGCTCACTTGTATTGCCATCTATATCGTAAGAATAGTTGATAAAATAATTGTTGAGGATATCTTTTGCCAATGAAAACTCCTGATCAGAAAGAGCATAGAACCTCATGCTTTCTTTAAGGACGGGTATATTATTAGGATATATATATATTGTGTCCTTATTACACAAAAAGTCCAGCCCATCTTCAGTATAGTCGGTTGCCCATACAATTTGGATATCCTTAGATGTTTTATGTCCTTCTCCGCATGACAGAAGAAGGCACATACATATAAAAATTCTGCCAAAATGTTTAATTAAATTAGAAACCATATTCAAATCCTTTAGTTCCAACTTGACTATTTGAAGGGTAAGTTATTGGATTACCGCTCTTATCCAAGAGATGCTTTCCATTCATAAAGACCTCCCATTGTCCTTCAATCTCTTCACCAGTTTCTTCATTAACAGTGGTTGCAATTCTCTCATCTCCATCAGTAGATGTATGCACATTTTCTGTAGGGGCTATAATGATAACGTCTTGAAATTCCTTAGATCCTGACATTTCTAGGGCCAGTTCAGAAGTTGCACATGAATGAAGAATAAGAATCGGCTGTTCAGAATTTGTTGTTGACCAATCCCGATCATATTTTTTTAATATTTTATCCAACTCACTTGCGCTTTTTACAATCTTACTCTCACGTGACCTTGAATGATAATACCCACCACCCCTAATTCTTGGTGAATAATAATCTATTTCGACTTCAATACCTATGGCTTTACCTCTTACAGACTCTTTATGACCATGAGCCCATATTTGTACAAATCTATTTCCATATCGATTTTCATACCTTTTCTGAGATGACGCATTGTTATATCTTCCAATTCCTTTTATCCAGTTATGTTTTTTCTTTCCATCGGGATCAATATAATAAATTGGATTATTTGCACAATACGCATACGGACTGATGTCGTAGTATTTCTCTGCCATCGGGTCGATGGTGGTGAATCGCATTCCGTCCATGAAGCGGGCACCGTAGTCATACCAGTCGAGGCCATGGACTCTGTCAAGTTCCTTGCCGTTGTACTTATATTTCTGCGTACTGGCGTTGGTGCTCTCACCGAAAAGTCCCCCGAAGGGATAGTAGTGGTTCACTTGCTCCACTGAGCCGGAGGCATTGCACACCACCCGGTTGCTGCCCAAGTGATCCTTCAGGTAGTAGTGGTATATTGGCGTCGAGCCGTTCAAGGTGATGTAACCGCCGTCAATGAGGATGTTCGATATTGACCCGTAGGTGTAGAAATAGTTGGCAGAGTAGTAGAACGTGACACCGCTTGTCAGGTTGCCGTAACTCGCGCTAAGCCTCTCGCCCGCAGCATTGTACGCATATTCCGCCGTATTTCCGTTCCCGAAACTCATATTCTGCGGCAAATTTAGCAAATTATATTGAATCGACAAAATGTTTTTATTTAAATCTTTCGTCATGTTGCCGTTCGCGTCGTAAGTGTATTCATTCGTCTGGCTTGCACCGTCCACGAAGTTGAAGGCACCATTGTATGTAGGATCATTCGAAGAGTCCTCAATCCTGGTAACTTGATTGCCTGAATAGGTGAATGTCAGGTTGTCGACAAGTCCGTATGAACCGCCGTCCCGAAGCCCCCTTCGGCTGAGGGTCAGGATATTGCCGTTCTTGTCGTAGGTATAGGTCGTGCTGTACCTGTTCCTGTTTGTTTGAAGGCTTCCTGTCTCGCCATAGGTCGCCGATGTCAGACGGTCCAGAGGGTCATAGACAAGGTCATAACCGCGAATGGTTCCCAGGGTTGTCCATGTCAGTCGGGAGATGTTACCGTTATACTTCGGGTTGGGTGAATTGTTGTAGGACAGGCTCTCTGAGAAGTTCGTCGAGGAGATTCCAGTCATCCAGTTTCGAATATTGTAACTATAGTTGACCGTTTCAGCGGAGGGATCAAGAACCTGTCCCCGTGATCCGAGAACCTGTCCCCGTGATCCGAATGGGTTCACTTCAGAACCTGTCCCCGTGATCCCTCTGAGCGGCAAAGATACAAACTTATTCCCAAACTTCAAAATACTATCCAAGAAAAAAGATCAGAACGCTCCTACGGTTCGTTGTATTATCTTCTTCATTAGGGCAATTTGGGACAGACTCGTTTCGTTTGCTGTGCTGATGGTATCAATAATGATATCAAGTTGATGGATAAGTTTTTGTCGTGCTTCTTCTTCATTAAGGTATCGAAGTCTCTCTTCTTCGGCACTAAAATACGTTGCAAAGAGATTGTCTAGACAGACCTTTCCATGATAATAATGGAGGATAGTTAATAAGGCTGAGGCATAGACCTCTTCCCCATTTTCTAGACGGGATATTACGGATTGTGTTAGGTTTGTATTTTTAGCCAGTTGCTTCTGTGTAATACCCAACTGCTTCCGAATCAGCCGTAACCTTTCGCCAAGTATCATTGAATCTATCATCTGTTTTGAAAATATAAGCACCTGTTATACATATAGAACAAATAAAAAGGCGCAAGCAAGTTGTGCCATTATCTACTCTTGGGTTTCAGCAATACCCTCGTTGTCTAATGAACAACCGCCTACGCCCTATATGATAGATGTCTGTTGACAACATACCATGGACGTAAGCATTTTTCTGTCCATTATCCACAACGATTTTGATTTGCTGAATTCAAGAGTAGGGATAATATCCTTCTAAATGCTCTGTCGTCAAAGCCCATCCCGATGGAAGGGCTGATAACAGTTGCAAAAATACAAAAACAATCCTATCTGACAATAAGTTATTAGTGAAATTTAAGAGTTTTATTATAAAAAAGAAACGGTGAGCAATTTTCTCAAAATAAATTAAAAGTCATAGTTGAACTTCTAACAACCAGAAAATCAGCAGTTTGAGATATGTAATTATGAAACTCAATATATTTGCCTCATAAGAATAATGGAATTATCTTTGATTTTAATTTTACCTATTTTATGATGAGACATGATTTCATATTATGGCAAATGGTTTTTAGAGGAATGGGAATTATTATTGTTGCCTTAATTGTCCATATTCTTATGAAAAGGAGGAAACGGAAAGAACTTGAATTGCAGATTGATAAGTTGCAGAAAACTATAGAGGATGCCAATCATACTATCGCCGTATTAAATGAAGAAATAGAACAGCGGATGAATCAGTTTTCTTCGAGGTTAAAGGTTGGCCGAATGCTTTATGATCAAATTATGAAGAACGGTACGACATCATTATGGAAAAAACAGCATTATCAGTTATTCAACGAATACTATGAGAGAACCCACTCAAAAGAAGTTGCCAAACTAAGAAAAGGGAGAACAAAAGTACAATTGACTCCTCATAATCTTTTCTATTTAATATTGAAAGAGGTAGGGAAATCAGATAAGGAAGTTCGTGACATTATGGGTATTTCACCAGAGGCACTAAGAACCTTGAGGTTTAGAACAAAAGCAGAAAAATAATAAAAACCAGCGGGATATTACCTGCTTCCCTCATTTCCCAATGACAAACAGATCCGCTGGTTACATGGTTATTTATATAACTAAATATGAACAAGTGCAAAATTATACATTTCTATGATATATAACAAGATAAACCAAGATAATTATCAGGGTGGCTGTTTCAAGAGGGATCAAACTTAAACAACAGATATTCAAGTGCTTAAACAATTGTTCCAGTTGGCATCATTGCCGTTTTGAAACGCTTTCGTTTCTTGATAGCGAAGATGTGAAACGCAAAAAACATATACGTTATTGCCATACTTCATAATTTTGCAACCGAATAAATAAACAATCAGAATATGAAGAAAGTATTTGTTTTATTACTATTGTGTTTATTGGGTTCCGTCAATCTGAAAGCCCAGCAAGCCAGTCTATTGTGTAACAAGTTTTATGCCAACGATTTATTGGAGAGGCAGAAGATGTCTGCCTCGGAATTTAACATTCAGGATGCAGACGGCGTATGGTCGCTCGAGAACGTATCCCCTTTGGGTAAGACATTTCCCGTGACCATAGCCCATGTGGATGACTCTTTGATGTACATTGAGAGAGGAAACCGAACCTTGTTTCATCAGTTGCCCAAAGGACAAGATCTGATAGGCACTGAGGACAACCAAACAATCATCACTTATGATATGCCAGAAAAATGGCTTCTGTATCCGATGGCCTATGGTGACAGTATCTGTGGCTATTTTAGTGGAACAGGTAAATACTGTGATAGTTTTTTCTTGCGCCGTTTCGGAACATACTGGACCAAGGCTGATGCGAAAGGGTGTCTCGTACTACCCAGTGGAGATACGCTGAAGAATGTGATTCGCCTGCACACAGAACGTTATGTGAGCAACATCTCCACTTCCATCGATACCCTCCGTCATAAGATACCGACATTCACCGTAGACAGCATCATCAAGAATATGGCAAGGGATACCAGCCAGATAAAAGAGAGCATCTATAGATGGTATGCAGGAAGTTATCGGATTCCTGTCTTGGAGGCTGTTATAAAATACTATGGGAAAAAAGTAACAGAACAGGAAGTTTTTTATTGCTCTTATGGTGTTCAGGAACAGGTTATGCTTGATAAAATGAGGGAAGGGAAAAAACAAGTCCCAGACAATGCCAATCCAGATAAGAATAGTCCTGGGATTCATTATCATATCATCAGAGATGAAGGAAATGGTCATGTGAATATTAATTACGACCTTGACATCCCTATGAGAGTTAAGGTCGTACTGGCAGATATCAGAGGGTATGTATTCCAACAATTGGAGGAAGAGCATGAGGCTGGTTATGGCTACAATCTGAGTTTGAATACAAACGGTCTCAGGAAAGGCCAGTACATTATTTATATTAATGGGGGAAACAACAAATACATAGAGAAATTCAAACTACAATGAATATGGAAGGAAAAGTTCTTTTACGATGCTGTCTGGCAACATTGATGATATCTGTAGTAACTAAGGCTGTCGCAGTGGATGGTAACCATCTTGATTTCAGTCCCCAAACGCCTGAGGCGGCTGCCTTTCAACAAGTGGGCGACATCCCTGTCGGGAATTACACGGGGACAATGAATCTCTCCATTCCACTTTATACCATAGAATGTGGTGACTTGAAAGTGCCAATCAGTCTCGACTATCTGGGTTCTGCTATCCACGTGGATCAGGAAGCCACGTGGGTGGGTCTCAACTGGATGCTAAATGCTGGTGGGGCAATAACCACGAGACTTTCAAATTCCTCTGACCATTTAAATGCTCCCTCTGGTTATTGGGAAAGCGCATGGCGGCACGTAATTAACCATCTTTCTATGGCCACTGCATACTCCACAGGGGAATACAACTATATGATGCGTTACAAATTCGACGGATTCCATCCTATTCGTGGAGGATATGGCAGAGAGTGGTTTGAGCAGACCATCGCATTTGTTGACACAACAAACTACCCCAATGACATACCACATCTATTATATGGTGATATCCTGATGTATGGCAATGGTGAATCACCTACCTACAATGCATATTTCCTCGGACATCACTTGAGTTTCATCTGGGATAGACTGGAGAAAGAATTTTTTATTACAGGCAATGCGGAGGGTTTCAGCATTTCAGGTAGTTACACCAGTCCTGTCATTACTGATGGCAATGGTATAAGGTATGAATTCTATGCAGCAGAACAAGGTTACCCTGAAGGACAGAATGTAAATCCGTCTTTTGTTCATTATGACACGACCTTTTATCTGACTAAGATGATATCCCCGACGGGAAAGACCATTAAATTCAACTATATAAACTATGGTGTAACTCGTCCTGTGTATAAGGTGAATGAAACAATGTATGATAATAATTATCCTCTTAATCCAATTAACGATGAGATAAATAGTTGCATGACATCCAAATTTGATTATGTTGGTTCAAATGGAACTCGCGTTCTGCGAAAGTTGTCACCCTATTATAATTTTCAGCCTCAACGTCTGGACAACATTACTGTAGATGAAGATGGCGATGAGGAATATGAAATGAAAATCAAGTTTAACCTGAACACAACAGCCAGACAGGATATTAGAGGTATTGACTATAGCCTTAATAATATTGAGATATACAAAAAACAGGCAAACGGAACAGATCAACTACTGAAAAGATTCAAGTTTCAGTATAGTTATTTTCCCAAGAATACCATAGGCGGAAATGTTGTAAAAGACCTGCTTGGTACAACAACGTACAATAGTTGGTTCAACAATAATGATGACTATATGTATTATCGCCTGAAGTTGGAAAAAGTATGGGAAGAAACCATTGAGGGATCTACGGTCAGGAAGAAGCCTGCCTATTTGTTCGGCTATTCCTTACAGGAACTACCTTGCAAGGCTTCTGCTGCTATTGACTACTGGGGATATTACAATGGCAAGGAAAACAATACTGGCATGGGAAGCAATAGCGGTTCCTACCATACGCTCATCCCTAAGGGATGGGATATGATAACATATGACAACGCCTTGAACTACCCAGACTCCTATTTGAGTATACACGGAGCCGACCGCCGACCCGATGCAGCATACGCACAAGCAGGAATGTTGACTTCCATGACTTACCCAACTGGTGCAACAGCCTATTTTGAATATGAGGCAAACACCTTCCGCAACTATGACTACTTTGACGCAGCCCGAACAAGCAAGACCCTTCAGTTTACCCCATTTTCGGTCTATTCATGCAATGCTCCCAACTATAATCCTTCTGGTACCAACCTCTACAATAGAGAGCGTATATTTACGGTCAGCACAACGGCAGAATTTGATTTACAGGTCACATACGTAAAGAGTAACCAGCAATCAGCGTCTTACTGGCAGGTACTCTCTTCGAATCCTGTATTAATCCAAAAGTATGTAAACTACGGGAATCAGATAGAATCGACATCCACATATCCCTTGCTTCCTGTTGACACCCTCGCATCGACTGGAGTTCTGAATAAGACATTTAGAATAACACTTAGTCCGGGCAAATATAGACTTCTGACACCGAACCTTAGTAACTCGACATATCCGGCTGCCTTTTATGAAATATCGGCTCATTTCGATATAGTGCAACCAGACTTTGAAACCAAGGGCGCAGGAATCCGCATTAAGTCTATCAGGCATGTCAGCGATGGAGATACTACGACCACGAGTTACGCGTATACACAAGAAGATGGTACCAATTCATCTGGACAATTGATGGCGCCGGCCATCTTTGCCCGACAGAAATTGCTGATATACCAGAACGGACAGTATCAGGTTATCAATGGCAATCCCGTATATCCTCCTGCTCCTTCGGAAATCCGATATTGGATGGCAAGCGGTGACAATCTCACGCCTCCTGCAACTTATGGTGTCTGTTATAGTAGAGTGACCGTTTCCAAGAGCGGTGGGACAGACAATAACGGAAAGACCGTGTTTGAATATAACAATCAGCGATGGAGCAATGGATCCATGTGGGACTTCATGCGAAGAATAGAGAACCCACTCAATGGTATGCTGACATACCAGTATGACTACAACAGCGACGGGCAATTAGTTCATAAGGTTCATAATACCTATCAGATGAACTGTGTCTCTTCACGCCTCAGGAATGCCGTCGTGGAGAATGTCTATTATGGTCCATCGAATGTTACAGGCGGCAATGCAGTCAATTCTTTTAATGCCTATGCCGACGTACTTAATGGTGGGTGTATGATGATATATCTCTACCCGTCGGTACAATTTTCGATAGACAACATCACAACGACAAGCAGTGATTATGTTGACAACAATGCCTTGTCCATCACCCGTGAGGTGACTTATAATCAAATGAATCATCAGGAGGCATTGATTAGGGAGAGTACATCACGCTCAGGCGAATATATCCAGACAGAAATCCTCTATCCTACAGACTATACCAACTATAGTGTTGCCACGAACTTAAGCAATAACCATATTATCAACGTACCGATGGAAGTGGTGAAGTCTGTAGATTATGGAGGGACTCAGTACGTGGCTGACGCAGAGCGTACGTATTACAATACAAATGGACTTCCAAAGAATATCTATTCGTTGAATACAACTGGACTGACACGGAGCAGTTTTACTTTGTCAAATGTCAATAGTAGTTATACGAATTATGAAAGGGTGGTGAATATTACCTATAATAGTCTTTGGAAACCCCGCACAGTAACAGAGTATTACAACGTGCCCACCACATACGTCTGGGGATATAAGAGCATGCTGCCCGTTGCTGTTGTCAAGGGAGCCACTTCCAGCCAGGTTCAGGCGGTATTTGGCAGTGAGGCAAGTTGGAATGACTTTGAGAAGAGTGCCACACCTACTATGACATCCTCTGCTCTCCATACGGCATTGTCAGGAATCAACGGTGCCCTTGTTACTGTCTATGGGCATAATCCCTATATCGGTGTCGTGAGGATGATAGCCCCGAATGGCGAGACCACCTCCTATGACTACGACTCGTTTGCACGACTGATTGCGGTTACCGATCACAATGGTATCATATCCAACCAATTTGAGTATCACTACAGAAGAAATCAATAAAAAATGAAAAAGACAATTATTATTACCTTATTATATATAATAGGGAGCCTGTCCGTCATAGCACAGGACACACAGAACTATGTAAAGAGTCTGGTACGTAATACCAACAATGCGCTGATGACAACCTACCAGTATTACGACGGTATGGGACGGCCTTTTGAGAAGGTGGAAGTAGACATCACGCCAACTAATTCAAATCTTGTCTGGCTTACAGACTACGATGGACTGGGCAGGGTGAGCAAGGAATGGCTACCATACGCCAATAGTTCTTCGTTTGTGGCGGCTTCCACCGTCAAGACATCCGTCATGGCCTCTTATTCCGATCAGAATCCCTATTCCCAGATTGTCTATGATTCCTCTCCCCTAAGTCGCGCGACTGCAATTAAAGAACAGGGACAACTATGGCATTCGCATCCCAAACAGACGGAATATCTACACAATACGAATGCCTATCCACTTAACTGCAAAAACTACAAAGTCAGTGTGTCAGGCACACTAAGTGTCAGCGGAAACTATGCTGCAAACACGTTGAGCGTCAGGAAACTGACCGATGAGGATAACCATATCGTCTATGAGTTCCGGGACAAGCAGAACCGTCTGATACTGGAGCGCCAGATGCTCACTGCCAATAGCAGTGCAGATACCTATTATGCCTACGATTATCGGGACGACCTCCGTTATGTGCTTCAGCCGGAATATCAAAACGAGGCAGACCTCAGCCTGTATGCTTTCCAATACAAGTACGACGCACGGCATAACGTGACTGAAAAGAAACTACCGGGAGCAGACCCTGTGAAATACGCCTATGACAAGGCCAACCGCCTGATTTATACTCAGGATGGAGTGCAGCGACAAGACAACCGTTTGACGTTCATGCTGTACGACATTCAAGGAAGGCTAGTATTAAAAGGAAATTGCCATAGGACATCCATGCCAACTATCTCTTCAACATTTGTCACCGTCACGAGAGGTGCAAGCGGGGGTATTGGTACAAGCGGATATACTACGAATATATCCTTGACCAACCCTATCGTAGAGGAGGTGCATTACTATGACGACTATGACTTTATAGTGAGTGCACTCGGATTCGCGAATTCTGCCTATACCGCAGGGACAGTCAGTGCCAAAGGACTGGAAACGGGTTCAAGAACAGCCACACTGGAAACCACTCCCCAAAATATGTACTCTGTCTTCCATTATGACATTAAGGGGAGAAACATCAAGGCTGTTTCTTCCAATTTTATGTCAGGTTTTGAAGACTTTACCACAACCTATGGCTATACCGACCAACCATTAACGGTTACTCATATCCATTCAACTCCAAGCATGTGGTACATGGTGGAGGCGCTGACGTATACGTACGATCAGGCTGACAGGGTGAAGACGGTCACACACAGAATCAACAACAATGCCGCCGTAACTCTGAAGGACAATACCTACGACAATTACGGCAGGTTGCACACAAGTAACCTAATGAACTGCGAGACGGTGACCTATTCATATAACATCCGCAATTGGCTGACATCCGTCTCATCGACAAACTTCACAGAAAATCTGTTCTATTATAATTCCCCCAACCAATGTTTCAATGGCAACGTCTCCCGCATCCTATGGAGGCAAAACTCTTCTAGCACCATACGGGGGTATGATTTCGTATATGACAACTTGAACCGCCTGACATCGGCATCCTATGGAGAATCTGGAAGTCTCCAGACGAATAAGAACCGTTACAATACCAGTTACACATACGACAAGAACGGCAACATCTTGACCCTTACCCGCAAGGGGCTTCAGGATGGGGGATCTTACGGATTCAATGACAACCTTTCATTCACCTATACAGGCAACCAAGTAACTAAGGTTGAGGATTCGGCAAATGATCCGACATACTATAACGTCTTCAACTTCAAGGACGGTGCCAGCCAGGAAAATGAGTATACTTATGACAAAAACGGCAATATGACGAAAGATTTAAATAAAAATATTTCGTCAATTCAATATAATTCACTAAATTTGCCAGCGAATATTAGTTCAGACAACAGAATAATAGTGAGTTACACTTATAACGCATCAGGGGAAAAGTTGCTCGCACACTACAACTATGGATCTGCGGGGGCAGGATACGTGTATTGTGGCAATTTCAAATATGTCAACAATACACTGAAGGAGATACGCACCGATGGGGGCTACATCACATTCAGTGGCTCCACGCCGGTATACCACTATTATTTGAAAGACCACCTGGGAAGCAACCGCGTGGTATGCAGCGCCTCTGGATCGGTTGAGCAAGTAAACCACTACTATCCATTCGGTGGTCTTTTCGGGGAGAGCACTGGCGGCGAAACCCAGAGATACAAGTACAACGACAAGGTGTTTGACCAGACGAGAGGCATCAAATGGTACGACTACGGCGCACGCTACATGAGTCCCGATGTGGGTCGCTTTATAACGATGGACCCGATGGCAGAGAAGTATTATAGCACCAGTCCGTATGCGTATTGCGCTAATAATCCGGTTAGGTATATTGATCCAGATGGTAATAGAATCCGAATATATAAGAAAAACCAAAAACAAGTACTTAATTATATTAACAAGTTAGCTCAAGGAACATTTGCTGTCGATAAAAAGGGATATCTGTTTTTAGTTAAAAAATCAAATACCAAAGGTTATTCCAAAACATATACAGAATCATTGGTAAGGGCAATTGATAACATGAAAAAAACTATTAATATATATGTTGATAACTATTATATTGACGAGAATAATAATAGACAGGATATATCTCAAAAAGGTGAAGGAACAACTAAAGAGTATTATAATGGTGAAATAGTTGTAGTTATTTCGGGAAAATCATATAACAAATTAACTGACAGAGACGGAAATAGTATATCAGACAAACCTGAGTACATTTTAGCTCATGAAATTGCTGGACATGCAGAACCTAGATTAAACAATAAGGGAAAAGAGAATGTTGTAAATGCTGTTAATATTGAAAACGCCATAAGAAGAGAAACTAACGAAAAAGAAAGAAAGGAGGAACCGAATCATGTGCAGTAGTATGTTTATAGCCTATTTGTTTTGCACTATCAATGCTATATTAGGTCGTTGGCAATTAGAGGAAAGTTCTGCTTATTTTGTTGATAAAAGTGGAGAGTGCAATCTTATTTCCAAAGAGGTATCAAATGTTCCGCCATTTATTACTTTCCTGTATAATGGAAAGGGAACTATAGAGTATTGCAATGGAAAAACTGTCCCGTTTGCTTGGCAACTAGATTCTAACAATATTATACGTGTGGATTGTAATGATAGTATTGAAATAAAATCTTTCTATACTCAGATTATGGATGATAGTCTGGTCTTAAGTGAAATAACCAGCAATTGTTTATTTAATAAATATTTACTGAGACAAACAAAAATCAAAATTGAAGAATATGAAGGGACTGGAATAAATATTTCAAATTATGAATATGATTCTCTAAGAAATGAAAATCCTTTTTTAGACTTAGGTTGTTTTGTCGCAGAAGGTTATGAAAGAAACAATAATATTTTGCAGATTGGAGGACAAGAGTATATGGAACTTGTTAATGGTCTGCCTAACACTCAATATGTGGTGTTTGTCAAGGGTTCTAATTCTCAGCAAATTATTCCATGTTATCTTGTTACAAATTTAAAAAGTAATAATGGTATAGTTTTATTTGCAAATTATATTAAACATTTCAAGATACAAAATTAAGAGCAGAATCACAAGGATCACAAGGACAGGTTTGAGATCAATGGGGGTGCTTCTTCTGATTGTTTTTCTGACAATTGAGAATAAAGATGGCACGACAAATTAGAAAGAAATAATCTAGGATGTTCAGGTTTCCTTATGAATGATCAGGAGAATCCCGTTGAAAGAGTAATAAACCCCCTTCTTATTATAATGCACGTTTCAGGAATTAAAGTTGTTTAATGGCCGTTGCCGTTGACAATTGAAGGCCATCGGCTATGTGCTGAATCTGTTCTGTCTGTATATGGCGGATTTCTTCAACACTATGATTAAACAGACGGTTATTATCTATATCAAAATCACGGCAGAACAAATAGTCAAGGCTGATCTTCTCATGATAATACAGTAGCATCGTTTGTAAAACCGAGGCATAAACCTCCTCGCCATTTTCCAGCCTTGATACGGCAGATTGTGACAATCTTGTCGCTATCGCCAGTTCTTTTTGGGGTAATAATGGTGCCTTCTACTTTGTGGACGGTGCAAGCCAGACGAATGAATACACTTACGACGCGAACGGCAACATGACGAAAGATTTAAATAAAAACATTTTGTCAATTCAATATAATTCACTAAATTTGCCAGCGAATATTTGTTCAGACAACAGAATAATAGTGAGTTACACTTATAACGCATCAGGGGAAAAGTTGCTCGCACACTACAACTATGGATCTGCGGGGGCAGGATACGTGTATTGTGGCAATTTCAAATATGTCAACAATACACTGAAGGAGATACGCACCGATGGGGGCTACATCACATTCAGTGGCTCCACGCCGGTATACCACTATTATTTGAAAGACCACCTGGGAAGCAACCGCGTGGTATGCAGCGCCTCTGGATCGGTTGAGCAAGTAAACCACTACTATCCATTCGGTGGTCTTTTCGGGGAGAGCACTGGCGGCGAAACCCAGAGATACAAGTACAACGACAAGGTGTTTGACCAGACGAGAGGCATCAAATGGTACGACTACGGCGCACGCTACATGAGTCCCGATGTGGGTCGCTTTATAACGATGGACCCGATGGCAGAGAAGTATTATAGCATCAGTCCGTATGCGTATTGCCATAACAATCCGTATAATAGAATTGATCCTACCGGTGAATATGATTTTGAAAATACTATCGAAAAAAACACAAATTATACTGTTGTTGCAGTACTGCCGACAGGTTACACCAACAATAAAGCAATGAAAAAAGATCATGATGCTGCTATTGCTGCAGGAATTCCAGTGATGGTGGTTGATAATTTGGAAGATTTCGCAGACGCAATGTTTGCACTAGATGCATTAAATTCAACTACACAGATTTATACATTAAATAGTCATGGATATGCAGGAAATTTCAATATTGGCTCAGAAGAAATCAATGCTAACACGGATTTTTCGGAATTAAGACAGGGGTTAAATAATAAAACGGTTTTTATTGGAGCATGCAATGTTGGAGATTTAGCAAAAGGTTCAGAATTATTAGAAAAAATGTCTTCTCAAACAGCATCGACCGTGATTGCTCCAAGTCATCGTGTTGCATCAGGATATAATTACAATGGTAAGTCTTTAAACAGAATATTCGTGTTCCTCTCTCATCCTTACCTAATGACAATGAATTTTTATTATCAAAGAAAGGGGCATCTGTTGAAGTAATTAAAAATGTTCACATTAGTAATATGGGTATTAGTTGGGATGTTTCTAGCGGAAGAACAACTCCTCCATTACCCAATATCAAAAGCATCATACATCATAATTGGAAATAAGATGAAAATAAGTTATTTGTTTGTTTTTTTAATTTGTTTGCTACTTTCATGTGTTAATAATGAAAGAACAACGATCCGTCAGGAATTGGATTACAATGGTATTAAAGATTCCTTATCTAAAATACCGTTGGATTCGTATGAAAGGTTTCAAACTTTTGATGAGTTTACTATGAAAGGTTGGGGATCAGTTGAAGAGGGCACCTTTGTATATGTGTATTATTCTGATCGATTTATCATAACGAAATATTCGAATCAAATTGATAGCCTAAATATTTATGAGAATCAAAAATGTGGATGGGTTAGTCTCAGATGGGAAAACTTCCAGAATAAGAATATTGTTATAGACAAGAATGGACTCGGAATGTACGGAGAAGGAGATAATATTGAATTGGCTACTAGTTACAACAGACTGATTCAAGAGGGAAGAATTCTGGTGTTAAAACGAGTTTATTTCAATGATAGTTCAGAGGATATGTTGATTATTAAGAAGCCTTCAAGCCTTACTGTAATACAAATCATCAATGACATAAAAGACTATAATTCTCCGTATGATGAGATGATAAAGATGGCAGATTATTATCAGAAAAATGGAAACATGCAGTATTATGATGTCAGAAGGCCAAATCTTATTAGGAGGATTGTGAATTACAATAGAATTGTTTGTGATGATAAAATCGAATACAAAAACCTTGAAACAGGCGATGTAACGATTGTACGTCTTGATGGCCAAGAGAATGAAAATGTGGAAGTTAAATAACTATTATGAAGAAAAGAAATATATTCTATTTTATAATGATTATTACGTTTTTGAGTTGTTCTCACACCCCTAATAAACTAGAAGAATATATCAATTGTAATGATGAATTAGAGAGCAATGGGAATGCCAATATTGATTTACGGAAGGCATTGAAAATAGATTATGATACAATGTTTGTTTTTGATGTTTTTACCCCTGTTTCAGTTGTAAGAAGTATAATAGGAATTCCTGATTACGGTGATTATAGAACCCCAGAAACAGCATTAATTTGTTCTGATTCGGAGATGTGTAAGATAATCTTGACAAAAGACAAGAAAGTCGTATATGATGATGAATATCATTATAATGATTATCAAGTGAAAATCAATTATCATAGTTTTGATACCATTGTTGGTGAGGGAATATTTGATGGTAAAAAAATAGAGGCTATTGGTTATAAAAATGCTGACTCATTATTACAGATAAAAAAAGATGGGGATATTGTTATATTATCAAAAAGATAAAGTCATTAGGGATCAGAGGGGTCAAAGGACTGGTTTTTGATCCCTCCAGGCCTATGACAGGATACTCCTAATCATTTGTGGCTACAGACATCTACGAGTACTATCCTGGGTGTGATTTCGTATATGACAATCTGAAGCACCTGACATCAAGAACAAAGGTCGCCTATGTCTTATTCTATCGGCTTGGTTCTTGTCTTCAGAGTCTCAATGCTTCTTATATTGACACCAAACAACTTTGCAATATATTCATCACTTTTACCCATCTCGACCAGTAACAGGTAAAAGAGACGATGTGGTGTAAGTTTTTCTTTCCTTTTGACTTTCTTTATCCTACTCACAGTCCGATAATCAATGGCTGCAAAATAATTGTTGAAAATCTTTTCATCTTTCCTATTCCAACCAGCCTTTGATAGTGTCTCTATCCTGTTTTCAGCAATATCATCATAGTGTATCTTGCCGATTTTTAATTCAGGGGCTTCATAATCCAGATATTTCTTGATTTTCTTATTCAGTTCTTCAACCTTATCACTCGCATCCTCTCCAGAAGCCTCCAATTCCCGAATCTGGCTCATATAGTCGTTCATCTGAATCTGCACTTTCTGTTTTTTGTTTTTCTCCAGAATTTTAAGTATAACGATATATGCTATCAATAGCAGGACTATGATAACGACCACCAGTACACCTTTCTGCCAATTATTAGTGATTTGTTCCTGTTCGTGCATGGCCACTTCATGGTCAAACCGAAGTTGCAAATCCTTAATGGTGTCGTTCATCATCTTGCTAAGCATACTATCTTTAATGTAAACGATCTCTTCAACAGTCTCACAGATATTATCAATATTTCCATGCTCTACGTCATAGTCGAGAATATTGTGCAGGATGTTGTCTCTTCCAACTCCATTGTCTACTACAAGTGCTCGTTTCCATAGGCGATAGGCCTCTTCTTGATTCCCTTCAAAATAATAGATGTCTGCAAGATGTTGAAGCGTGTTTGAATGCTCATACATGGATAATGATTCCTGCAGATATTTCTTGGCCGTCTCAGGTTGGCTATGTTTATATACAAAAGCCATATTATTTATAAAGGCTGGCAGTTCTTTGGGGGATACATATTGTAAATATGGCATAGCCAGATTCATATAATTGGCAGCACTATCCTCTTCTTCAATCAATGAAAAAGCAACGGCTACCCTGTTAAATGCACTTGCAATCCAATCTTTGTTCTTTGAGGATTTGGCTATCGCCAATGATTTTAAAGCATATTCCAATTGAAAATTATAGTTTCCCGTTTGTTCATTCATATAAGCCAGACTGGTAGCAATCTTGTATTTGAGGCGATAGTTTTTTGTATGGGTGGATTCTTCCTCTGCTTTTTTGTATAATGCTACCGCTTGTGGAATAATTCCATTTAGCAAGTATCCATACGCACTATAATAACAGGCTTCTGCCAATTTTTCATGGTTACCACTTTTTTTATAATAAGGTATAACCAGACTGTCAAGTCTTGTTGAGGAGTCTGGTTTGTTCACGAGATAGCCCGTCTGTGTCCGAAGCAACCAGTAATGGGCAATATCCTCATCTGTTTTAAGTTCCGACTGCTCTACATGTTGTAGTTTGGTGTAGGCAGAATCATATTGGTTCTTGACGATTAGAGAGTCAATAACGTCTAACCTATTTGTATTGCTTTTGTTGTTACATGCAACAATGGAAAGAAACAAAAATGATATATAAATTAATCTTTTCATAATGACCGCAAAGTTATACATTTTTATGCATAATCGGAAAACTTATCGTGTTTTTTTTGTTTTTTCTTCCAAAAGAAACGTTCTGTGCATAGGAAAATATAATTTTTTTGTTTCTCTATTGAGCACAATCATTTGTCATACGGCTTAACCGCCTGTTAACCAATGATTTCTGGCATTCTATTCTGAAACACAAATTTCTTGTAGAATCGGGAAACAAGTCATACCTTTGCACCGCTAATTTTAAAAATATAAACAGTATGAAAAAGTATTTTATGACCTTGTTGATGGGATTATTTGTAATGCCATTGCAAATGCTTGCAGACCATTATGAGTTTAAGAAATTGACATCGCCACCAGGTCCACCAATTATGGCACCGGCTTTATATCGGATAAGTGTCTATGTGGACTATGAGACTGGTGATATAGCCATCACCCCGAATTATAATATTACGGGGCTGAACATTACCATCACGGGCAATGGGGTGACGTATCTGAACACTACCGTGTCGCTGTCGGCTGGTCAGTCGTATACCGACTGCCTCGACTACCTCCCCGTGGGGACGTACATCCTGACCCTGTCGACGGCTGACGGCGTGATCGACCAGTACGAGATCACCGTCGAGGATGACGAATAGGGACGGCCTGCCCCCACCGCCTCACTGAGAGGCAACGCTTCCAGTGCCACCCCGCCGACGGGTGGCACTGATTCCTCTAACTTTAATTCAACACTATGACAACCCTCGATGATATCCTGAATGCGATAGACGGAGTGACGGTAATGCTGAACGACCTTCGCTCCGAGGAAAGAAGACGGTTCAGCAGCATCTGTGAGAGACAACGTGACATCTACCGTTTCTTGGGCATCCCCAACACGGACGACGGTGTAAGGCAACAGCCCGTAAACCATATCTTCAAGCGGTTCCACAACGGACGGCCCATCGACTTCCTGCGACTGAGGGACACACTGGCCACGCGCTTCGTCAGTCAGATACGCTATGCATACGAGTGGTTCTCGCTGTGGAAGGCCCTCTACGAGATGCGTCTGTTGGAGCGCACTACCCTCACGGACTTTGCGCGGCAGATGTTCGCGTGGTATCCCGACGCCCCGAAGATGTGTACCGCCGACAGCATCGGCGACTACCGCAGCGGCTATCTGGGGCAGATGCCCTCGACGCTGTGGGACGAGCAGGCATACCGCGACAATATCAGGGGCAATCAGAGTCGTTCCGCCTTCAGCCGCATCAGTCTCTGGAACCAGGAACTGCGGGAAATCCTGAAACTATCCCTGCGAAATCCCTGAATCATCCCTGAGAAAAGGCCACTATCCCTGACATCCGTAGTTTGTGCGGGCGGCAGGGCTTCTTTTTTGTCTGTCGGCAGTAATTTTGCAATGTCAACGCGCTGATATTTAAAGGTAAAAAAGTAAAAAGGTATAAAAGTAAAACAAGAAAGACTATGAGTAAGAGACAGAATTTTATGCTGAGTCCGCATTTCAGTTACGAGGAGATGACTCGTTCCGACTGGGCGGAGAAGCACGGGGTGGACAACACGCCCGACGAACTGCAACTGGCAGGGATGATCAACCTCTGCTGGAAGTTGGGCGAGCCACTAAGGGAGGTGTTCGGGCCGATACACATCAACAGCGGGTTCCGCTCGGTGGCGGTCAACGAGGGCGTCCACGGGGTGGGCAACTCGAAGCACCTCTCCGGCGAGGCGATAGACATACGTGTGACAAACAAGGAGATTGGACTGGAGTACTTCGACTTCATCCGCAAGAATCTGGACTACGACCAACTGCTGTTCGAGTTTAACCGCAAGGGGGCGATGTGGCTGCACTGTTCGGTGTGCCTCGACCCGAAGGAAAACAGACATCAGGCTTTCCGGAACTACAAGAGTGAAAGGTAAAAGGGTAAAAAAGTAAAAAGGTAAAAAAGTATATGGTTTGTTTGAATTGTAAGCGGGAACTGCCTGAGGAGCAGTTCGAGATGTGTAAGACCGGCACGCGGCGCAGGGTATGCCGTCACTGTCACTACGAACTGCACGGCAAACGGGCGTGGAAGAAGTGGTGGCGCAAGCAACTCGCGCGCGTGATAATAGGAGAAATAGGAAAATAACCCGCCTGTCCCGCTCATCCCACACGTAGGTTTTTTTACTTTCAGTGTGGGATAGGCGGGATGAGCGGGATGTTTTTGGAATCAGCAAGTATATGGAAAAGACAACAAGCATGATTAGAATAATCAAGAAATGGCTGCGGACAATCCTTGGCGGTAACCTCCGCTACAGACGGGACAGCACTGCCATGGGACGGCTGTCGTCAACAGCGGAGCGCATGCGCATCGTCAGGGGTGTGCGCGACTTTATGGAGCAGAACTACGACCTGCGGTACAACGTGATGAAGCAGACGGAGGAGTTCAGGCCGAAAAAACGGCAGGACGGTACTTGTGATAATTACGACGGTACTAATTTTCGCTACGACAGTACTAATTTTTCTTACGACAGTACTAATTATTGCAATGGCGACACTACTGTCTGGCGGCAGTTGACCGACCGTGAGATGCGCCGGATTGCCATCGAACAGATGGAGGAGGTGGGCGTGGCATGGTCCGTCGATGTGGAACTCTATGTGCGCAGTGCGCTCATACCGTCTTATAATCCCGTGACCGACTACCTGGAGCGGTGCGGCACGTGGGACGGGCGCGAGGACTATATCCGTAGGATGGCAACGCGCGTGCCGACATCCTATCGGCGGTGGCCTGACCTGTTCCACCGTTGGCTGCTGGCGATGGTGGCGCAGTGGATGAACCTCTCGCGCGACTTCGGCAACAGTGTCGTACCCATGCTCATCGGCGGACAGGGTACGCACAAGTCCACCTTCTGCAAACTGGTTCTGCCGCCCGAACTGCGCGAGTACTACATCGACGACGTGAAGATGGACAATGCCGAACAGGTGGAGCGGATGCTGGGCAGGATGCTCTTGGTGAACATCGACGAGTACAACGCCAAGACCGCCCGCGAGCAGGCGAAGATCAAGCGAATCCTGACGGAGAAGGACGTGCAGTCGAGGAGGATGCGCAGCGACCAGTATGTGATGCTGCCCCGCATGGCCTCGTTCATTGCCACCACCAACGAGCAGGAGCCGCTCTACGACCCGACGGGTTCGCGACGCTATATCTGTTGTGAGGTGGAGGGCGTCATTGATACCGACACGCCCGTACCCTATCAGCAGATGTACGCGCAGGCCGTGACCGAACTGCGTCAGGGCGAGCGTTACTGGTTCTCTAGGGAAGAGGAGGCGGAGATGGAAGGCCACAACCAGGCTTTCCGCCAGCAGTCGTCGCCCGAAGAGGTGCTGCTGTCCTACTTCATGCCCGCAGAAAGGCGGAAGGAGCATTTCATCCGTGCCGTTGACATCCAGAAGGAACTGAAACAGCATGTGAAGCCCATCGACCTTCCCAGCCTCAAGGCCCTGACCATCGCCTTGAAGACAGCCCGTTTCCCCTATGGCAGTTACAATGGCTACCGTGGCTGGTACGCGAAGAAGATGAAAGGGTGAAAAGGTTTTTGGATTTGACGGCGTGGGGTGGTTTTGGGAAACCTAACGATTATTGTCGTACCTTTGCAGCCGGAAATCAGAAGCAGACCAGGGCCCGGCGAGATGACGATTCCAAGTAACAAGAGTCATTAACAATCAAAAATCAAAAAACTATGGCAGTAACAGTAAGTCTTAAGCAGAACCAGAACTCACATTCCACAGGCTACAAGAGGTGGTACCCACGAGCCAAGTACGGCAGAATCATTGATATCGCAGGTTTGGCACAGCACATCCACGACCACCATGCCATCTATCCGGAGGATGTGGTGAGGGGTGTGCTCCAGTGCGCCACCCGATGCACACGGGAACTGATGCTCGAGGGTTATCCTGTGAAGTTCGACGGCCTTGGCATCTTCAAGGCCTCGGTGGAGAACGTGCATGGCTTTGATCGCCCCGCCAATGCATCGTTACACATCGGTGACACAGACGCTCAGGGCCGACCCGTCGGCATCCAGGCCATCAAGATGTTGTGTCAGGCCTCGGGTGAGTTTACCCGCAAGGAACTCTCGGAAAGCAGCATATTGCAGTGGAGCGACTTGGCAGAGAGTATCATTACCGAGGACAAGAATAGACTGGGTGAGTCTGGAACTGGTGGAAGTTCAGGTGAGAACAGCGGCAACGGGAACAACGGTACTACGGGTACCATCACGCCGAATGGTGGCGATGACAATGGCGGCGGTACCGGTGGCGGTGATAACGGAGGCGGTGACGACAATGGTGGTGGAACCGGCTTCGAGGAAGGATAATCAGAAGTTAAGAGTTAAGAATTAAGAAATGAAAAAGGGAAAGATTTTTGAGATTGCGGTGAAGGTGATAGTAGCCGCGCTCACAGCATTTCTGACGGCCATCACAACAACGAGTTGCGTAGGGCATTACCCCATATTTTAACAAAAGGACCCTGGAAAGTAATATTCCAGGGTCCTTTCTTTTTTGCTCTGAGGTGCCTGGCGGATTCGAACCGCCGTGGACGGTTTTGCAGACCGTAGACTAAGCCACTCATCCAAGGCACCGTTTAAGCGAATGAAGAGCGATGCTCGCATCTGCTCTTCTGAGCGAAAGGTGTGTCGACCGAAGGTCAAGGCACCATTTCCTTAAATGCGGGTGCAAAGGTAGTCAAAATATCTGATACCGCCAAATATTTTCTTTATTTTTTGCGGCAGCAGTCGGCTTTTTTGTGATTTTCGTGACAATTGTGTCCTTTCAGTGGGCATCCCTCGCAGCCGCAACAGGGGTCGGCATCGTGGCTGAAGGACTTGTAGACATGCCATACCGCATAGCCGACGGCCAAGATGAGAATGATGATGACAATCGTGGTCTGCATGAGGGACGAGGGGTTACAGACGAGTCAGTTTCCTAAGCAGCACCTTGTTGATGACCTGTATCCTGCGCCCGCTTTTTTCGATGTCCTCGCGTACATTATTAATATTATTAAAGAAATCGCTGAAGGCATTCAATAGGAAGTTGGGCTGACTGGCATCTTCGATGACCTCAGGGTTGGTTAGTATCTTGATGCCTTCGTGCTCAATGTGAACATCAATGTCGGCATCAGTCATGATGGGGTCGCCGTCGAAGTGAATGGCTCCAGGCTCCTTTCGGTGTATGTGTATGCTTTTGGTGCGGAAAGTCTTGATTTTCGAGTTGTTGCCGAGAGTCTTCATAAAGAGGTCGGCAGCAATCTGTGGTGCGTCGAGCACATCGAAGGGTTCCATGATGATCACGTCCATCTCGCCGTCCTTCATGGTGGCTCCCGGGGCGATATAGGCATTGTTGCCGTATTGCGAGGCATTGGCACAAGCAATGAGGAAGGCTTTGTAGCGCATCTTGCCCGACTCGTCCTCTACCACGTAGGTCTCAGGCTTGTATTTCAGTCCTTCCTTCAGCACATTCTCCACATAGGTTATAGGACCGCGCTTGCCTGCCTCAGCGAATTTCAGTGAGATAAACGCGTCGAAGCCCATGCCGCAGGTGCAGAAGAAAGGTAGGTTGTTGATGACCCCGTAGTCGAAGTCCTCAATCTTGCAAGCATTGATAATCTCGATGGCTTTCTTGACATCCATCGGCAGACAGAGATGGCGTGCCAGACCGTTGCCAGAGCCGCAGGGGACGATGGCGAGGGCGCAGTCGGTGTGTGTCAGCGAACGTGCCACTTCGTTCACGGTACCATCACCGCCTACCGCTGCCACAATGTCGCAGCCCTTTTCGGCACATTTGAGGGCCATCTCAGCCGCATGACCTGCATATTCTGTGAAGAGCAGTTCATAACTAAACTGATCCATGTCGAGCGCATTCTCAATGATGTTAGGAATCTCATCCTTCGAGTGGGTGCCCGAAATGGGATTTATGATGAATGTTATGTTCTTCTTTTTCTTCATTTGCGATGCAAAAATACGAAATAAGTGGGAAAAATGATATGATTATTCAAGAAAAATACTAAAAAACGACATTTATTAAGTTTTTCTTGCACGTTTTGCGAAAAATTGTGTAACTTTGCAGCCTGAAAAATAAAAAGAAGAAACTTACCTATATCGGAATGGGACAGTTACAAGAAAGATACAAGCACTATCGTGAGCCGCAGAAGTTCATGGAGGCTGATGTTTACCCGTATTTCCGCGCCATTGAGGGAAAGCAGGGGACGGAAGTCGAGATGGGCGGTCACAAGGTGCTGATGTTTGGCTCGAATGCCTATACAGGTCTTACGGGCGACCAGCGTATTATCGATGCTGCCAAGGCTGCACTCGACAAATACGGCTCTGGTTGTGCCGGCAGCCGCTTCCTCAACGGAACACTTGACCTGCATGTTCAACTCGAAAAGGAGATTGCTGAGTATATCGGCAAGGATGATTGCCTCTGCTTCTCCACAGGTTTTTCAGTGAACCAGGGCGTAATTCCTGCATTGCTGAGCAAGGACGATTATGTGATTTGCGACGATCGTGACCACGCTTCGATTGTGGACGGTCGTCGTCTTGCATTTGCCAAACAACTGCACTACAAACACAACGACATGCAGGATCTTGAGCGTGTACTCCAGAAACTGCCTCAGGAGGCTATCAAGTTGATTGTGGTCGATGGCGTGTTTTCTATGGAGGGCGACCTTGCCAAACTGCCTGAGATTGTGGAGTTGAAGCACAAGTACAACTGCTCCATCATGGTTGATGAGGCTCATGGTATTGGTGTGTTCGGTAGACAGGGTAGGGGAGTTTGCGACCATTTCGGACTCACCGACGAGATAGACCTCATCATGGGCACCTTCTCGAAGTCACTGGCCTCCATCGGTGGTTTCATCGCTTCCGATTCAGACACCATTAACTGGCTCCGTCACACCTGTCGCACCTATATCTTCTCGGCTTCTAATACGCCCGCAGCCACTGCCGCCGCTATGACAGCCCTGCACATCATTCAGCAAGAGCCACAGCGTATTCAGGCCCTTTGGGATGTCACCAACTATGCCCTGAAGCGTTTCCGTGAAGAGGGCTTCGAGATTGGCGACACTGAGAGCCCCATCATTCCGCTTTATGTGCGCGATGTCGATAAGACGTTTCTGGTGACTGCTCTTGCTTTCAAGGCAGGGGTGTTTATCAATCCAGTGATTCCTCCCGCATGTGGCCCGCAGGACACCCTCGTGCGCTATGCCTTGATGGCTACACACACTAAAGAGCAGGTTGACCGTTCGGTAGTAGCCCTGAAGAAAATCTTCGTAGAGCAAGGAATTATAAAATAGTTGTGGAAAAATTTGCAAGGGTCAAAGAAAATGTGTACCTTTGCACCCGCTTAGAGAAAATCGAGGTGTAGCGCAGTTGGTAGCGTTCCTGGTTTGGGACCAGGCTGTCGCAGGTTCGAGTCCTGTCACCTCGACCACCCTAAAAAATTTGCCGCTGACTTTCAATAAGTTAGCGGTTTTTTTTGTGCTTGCGTCCCGTTGTTATTTTATCCAGGAAACCCATCTTTGAGAATCCAGTTCCAAAGTGGCATTACTTCGATGGTGCCAAACTCATCAGTAACAGTATCGAACTCGTCGTAGGTGAGGATAACACGGCGATTGCATTCGAGTGCATTTGGAATCTTCTTCAAAGCATCTACCTCGCGGTCGTAAGTTGAATCGGATCCAGTGAGGCTGTATGATGCTTGAATAGCAAGCTTCTCTTCTGGGATATAGAAGTCAACCTCGACCTTATCGTTATAGAAGAATATGCGTTCATTGTCCTTATCGTGTCCATACTTGCGGAACAGGGTCAGCGCAGTCAGGTTCTCAAGTAGTGCAGTATCACTATCCAGCAGGAAGAGGTGAAGTACGCCATTGTCGATAAAGTAGTACTTACATAGTGACTCCTTATTGGCAAAAGCAGAAGATATATTGCGCAGTCGAAGCAAAAGCCATGCTGCTTCGCTGTATTCAATGTATTTGCTGACGGTAGGCATAGTAATCTTACCGCTAACTGATGACAATACGTTAGAGAGGCGGTTATACGAAATGGGCTGCTTGACACTCTCTGCAATCTTCTTGAGAAGCAGACGCAGAAGATTTGCATTTGAAATCTTGTTGCGATTAACAATGTCGCCCAGATATATCTTCTGCAGGGTGCTGGTCAGATAGTCACGTTTTACACTCAGAGAAACAGACTCAGGCAGGCCTCCCCATTCGAAAAATTCTTTCCATGAACGAAGCATCTTGGCACGCGACTCAGTGGCTAATAAACTGTTCTCATCGTAAAGCACTTCCTTAATCTTGAGAAATTCCTGGAAACTATAGGGATAGACCTCAGTAGAGAGAAAGCGTCCACCGAGGGTAGTCATAATCTCTGACGACAGCATCTTGGCATTGCTACCAGTAATCCAAACTTTATATTTGGCATCAGCCAGACGACGGGCGAACTTCTCCCAGCCATCGATGTTCTGCACTTCGTCAAGGAACAGCATAGGCCGTTTGTCGTACATTTCTGCATGACACTCCAGAATCATTTCAAAGTCCTCAGACTTGAAATCTGCCAAACGGTCATCCTCAAAGTTAAGATAAAGCATGTCTTCCCAGCCGTGCCCTTCGGCCAGCATCTGCTGCATCTTCTGATAGAGCATGAACGACTTACCTGCTCTACGAACACCGATAAACACACGACGTTCAAACTCGTCAGATGGTAATTCGCGAGGCACAATCTGATATAGTTCTATATCCTTTTGATTGGAGGCCAGAATCTGTTTTAATACTGTTTTGCTAACCATTTCTTCAAACCGTCATTTTGAAATTCTGATGCAAAGTTATAAATAATAATTTGAAAAACAACGGATTTTTTCAAAAAATCACGTTTTTGGTGGGTAAAAAGCATGACCAATGTCCGTCCTTCCCATCTGGCACCTGTTGGCTCTTGCATTCTGACAGACCTTTACGGGCCCCTTCTCGTTTACTTGATTTCCTGCAAATTGTTTGCATATCTCAAGAATTATTCCGAACTTTGCAACGAAGTTGTGCATGACTGTGACGAAAGATTTTCAAGAAAATTTTGAATGCAATCGAGATATTACTAATTTTTTTGTACCATTGCCCCAGGCAGGCCAGCACCTCACGTTGCTGGGATTGAAGTCGCTGATCACGCAGTTGAACACCGCCAACGAGGCCGTGCGCACGCTGATGGGGCAGTGCAATGATGAGCGCATGCAGATTGATTCCTTGGTTTTCCCTTGCATCTGCGTGTTCTCCAGTCTTGGAGTGTCGGCAAAGAGTGCCAGACAGATAGCGTCCAGGATTGTTGACTTTCCCGCACCTGTTTTACCCGTTATCAGGAATACCTCACTGCCAGCCAATGGCTGTGCCTCGAAGTCAATGACGGCATCCTCAATAGATGCAATATTGTGTATGATCAGTTTCTGTAACTTCATCGTGACGGTCCTCCTTCATTTAATCATTACGTGATTCTTCGGCCACCATATCCATGACCTCATTAAACATAGTCTGCATCTCCTCATCGAAACTGATGCCCTCGTATTCTGCATAACGTCTGGCTATCTCGATGGGCTTTTCCTCTTGGAACTCTTGTATGGTCAATACCTGTACATTGTCTTGTCTGACAGCCTTTCTCTTGGCATTGATACAGCAGAACCGACATTGTTTCCCCTCCGCTAGGCTTGCGGCTTCAGTGTTGGCTTCTACAGGCAGGAAATCCTCAATCTCCACGTTCAGACGTATATAGGCAGGAATATCATCTGGGAACTTACTCAACAGTTCCTTTGCCTCTTCCCACGTGGCCAACCCGTCAGTGGGCAGCGTCACCAGAGGATGCGGATTCTGAATCTCAATCTCCTTTACTGCCGGCATCTCTCCATGTTTGTCTATCTCTACGATGCTCACTGAGTGAGTGAAATTTTCGTCAAAACTGACAGGCAGCGGGGTGCCGCTGTATCGTACGTTGTGCTTCCCGCTATGCACAAACTGCCCATGATGAATATGTCCGAGAGCCAGATAGTCATAGAGATACGGTCTTAATATAACAATAAAGGTAGGCACTCCGCTACCAGATAAGCCACCTGGTTTTTTTAGAAGAATATTTAATTTGACTGTTCCTTAAGGAAGCGTTTCAGCAGGAAGGTGAGAAAATACGGGAAGGTATAGAACTGACCGTTCCATCCGATGTTTTTGTAACCGAGTTTGATACCGTATTTCACATCTGGATAGGAGTTCCATTTGATGAGGTTGTTCAGCGAGGGGGTGGCATTGTCTTTGGCTTTCACCTCAACAGGCACCAATGAGTTGGCATCGCGAACAAAGAAGTCCATTTCGAGAGCAGGACTCTCGCGCTTGTAGAAATAGAGCCCGTCATAGCCTGACTTGCGCAGCATCTCGCCAACAACATTCTCGTATATCGCTCCTTTGTAGGTGCCAAAATTCTTGTTGGCACGCAGATCCTCTTGTGCTTCCTCGTCAAGCGAGGCGATAAGCAGGCCTGTGTCGTGATAGTACAGCTTGTAATAATCGGAGTCGTAATTGCCTTTCAAAGGCAGTTCTACGTTGTTCAGGCAGTAACATACGTTGATGACGCCTGCTTCCTTCAACCAGTCGACAGCCCCGATATATTCCCTGTTGCGAGCGCCCTTGGCAATCTTCGTGATCTGGTATTTCTTGTTGTCCTTTGCCAGGAAAGTGGAGATATGGTTATAGACGGCAAGGAGTTTCGCTTTATCCGTCTGCTTGGCATATTTAGTGATGTCCTCCTCGTAGTCTTTCAACAGCTGACGCTGCAGTTCCAAAGTGCCTCCATAGTGGCCGTTGTCGATGTACATCTTTACCACCTCTGGCATTCCACCAAGACTCATATAGTCGCGGAACACATTCATGATTGTGTCCATCTCCAACTGTGAAAGTGGCTTTAGTTCAACCATGTGGTGATACAGGTCTTCTATCTGTTCTGGCTGATAGCCCTTGGCCCACAGAAATTCCTCGAAGTCCATCGAGAACATGTCGAAGTCTTCTTTATAGCCGACGGCGTTGGATTCAATCTCCTCGTAATAGATACCCATCATCGAACCAGAACAGATGACGTCATAGCGCTTGTCCTGGCAGAACGATTTGAGCGAGGTGGCACAGTCGGGGCATTTCTGCAACTCGTCGAAGAAAATCAGTGTCTTGTGCGGGATGAAGCGCCATGATGGTTCCAGCAGCGAGATGTTCTTGATGATGGTATCAACTTCGTAACCATCGTCAAAGATGGCTCTGAATTTCTTCTGAAGCACAAAATTGATCTCGATGACCGACTCGTAGTTGGCATCGCCGAATGCCCTGATGGACTCTGTCTTGCCAATCTGGCGGGCTCCTTTTACTATCAGAGGCTTCCTTTTTGGATTGTTTTTCCAATCCAAAAGATACTTGTCTATCTTTCTTCTTAGCAGTTTCATTTCTCGAAAAATCACATTTTCGGCTGCAAATATAAGCAAAAAATCACATTTTCGGCACAGAAAATCGGTAAAAAATCACATTTTCGGCATATTTTTGGCTTTTCCTGCCATTTTCTGTGCCGAAGCTACTCGTCACATCATAGATACTATCATCCCACTCTCGAAGAGTCAATGAAATCTGGCCTGCTTTGAATAACATAATTAAGTCGGTAGTACAATTTTATCTGATATTCCCCGAAAAGATTAAAAGCAGACTAACAAAACTGTTGGAATATAGAGACACCTCCCCATGGGGAGATATGAAAGTTATCAACACTATGCAATAAAGAAATAGATTATGGCATTATTGAAAGAAGACGGTAGTTAGACATTGAGTGGATAAACAACTTACCTCTAGGAGAATCAATGCTTTACCGGTTGCTCTGCCGCAAGTAATTCTTTAGCTGGAATATGTTGAAATGTTTTACCATCAGATGATACAATAAGATTTTCTCCACGCATCGCCTTATCCTGAAGCATTCTCTTTTCTGCTATCTCAAGTCCATGCTTCAACTTTTCCGAAAATTCTCTTACCTCTTTATTTGAGATAATTCTTTATTAGATTAAATGATTTTTCCTCTATTATTTTAGTCTCAGTATTTTTACCTCAACATGCAATTTGTTTCCTCGGATATTTACTATTATTATAAATGTCCCAATAATCGACTTCGCTCATGAACAAGTTGAATAGGTTCTTGATACCAGAAGCATTTTCCCTGCGCCATTACAACCACATATGATATACAAATCCTTACTCATTTCGTTGGCAAAGGTAGATAAAACAAATGAATTAGCCAAAAGTTTGAGCAGATTTCATTTCAGAAAATTTAAAAACATGAAGGCATCGGCAGGAAGGGTATAGTCCAACTTGCCGGTGTCGCGGAGTTCCATGAGGAGGCGACCTAAGAGGCTGGGCCCGACATATTCGTTGCCAACGAGGTTCACGCCCCAATCATCCCGTATCCATTCGGGATGTTGGCGATAGATGGGCTTCATGTGCATCTTAATGTTCATTCCTGCCTTTACTGCGTATTCACTCTTGATGCCTTCTTTGGCATCGGCAGTAGCACGAAACTTCATGAGGTGGAACAGTCGTTCGGTGCAGTCGATTGTTACGCCTTCTACAACGATAGGTGCTTGATAGAAATTACCCAGTATGCCCCATTCTTCTTTTGTCTTACGGATACAGGCGCATTGGTCTGCTGGGTATCTCTGAATGCCGCTGTATTGGGGTGAAATAAGATGCATTATTTCAGATTCTTCTTGCTTTTCCCGTATATTTTTCCTAATTTTGCAGCGATATAAAACTATAACCAAAATGAAAAAGATGGCAATCGTAATAGTAGTTATACTTGTTATAGCGGTATTTATGGGGTGCAAGTATGTCAGAGGCCAGATTCTCGATGGTCCTGGTATGGAGCGTGATTCAACTGACTATCCGAAGGAAAGAGAATAATCCAAGTAAGAGTCGGTAATGACGAATAAAATAGATGTAAGTATGAAGAAACTATTATTTGTGTTGATGATGCTCTGTGCCGTGATGAATGTTCAGGCGCAGACTATCCAGGTAGGCCAGAAATTTTGGGATGGCCATTCTCATCCTCGATTTTGTGGAGGCCATATGGCGCATCAGCAACTGGCTTGAAAAGAACCATGATACCTCAGGCAGTTTATTGGTCAAGATGGAAAAGTATATCGGGCGCTGATCCACAGTATCTTACCCGGTCTTCTGCGATGGGATAATCAAGTAGCAGTTTCTCGATGAGCGGACAGTACCACGTCTTGAACTGCTCTGCCGTTGGCGTATGGCCTCCAGGGAAGTGATGGCTGTTCATATAGTGCTTCAGGAAAAGTGGTTCAAAGTGTGCCAATGTGTCTTCCTCACCGAAGAGTCCCCACACGCGATCCTTATTATATATATTACAGCAGTCGAATTGGTGTGCTTCCAGTTCCTCGAACTCGCTGATAAGTTGTTCGTCGATGGTGAAGTCCTGTTTGCCGTCAGCCCTTGGCGATTTGTATTGATGGTTGCCGATACGCTCACGGAGGAAGTCTGACATCTTGAAATGCGGGTTGCCGAGTAGGGCAGGGATGCCCACAATCGGAGAGATCATCTGCGCATAAAATGAGCCGCAACTGTTGCCTACGAGCACATCTGGTTTCTCCTTGTCACAGATGCCGCGGATGAGCCTGATGGCATCATGAGGGTGGAGTGGGAGGTCGGGAGTCAGCACGTTGGCTTTCCCCTCAAAAGCCTCTCTCAATGCAACAGCAGGCACACACTGGCCGCTGGCATAGAATCCGTGAAGGAACAATATTGTCTTTTCTTTCTGCATATCGGATAGCAAAGGTACTCAAAAAACGGTAGAAAACCGCCATTACAACTACTTTCCGTCTTCTTTTTAACAAAGATTGTGCACCCTGTTGATATATTTCGAATTCTTCTTGTTTTTCTTGCTTTTTTTTCCTAATTTTGCAGCGGTATATAACTCTATAAGATGAAAAGATTAGTTTTTTCGCTGTTGCTCGGTGCTGGGATAACGGCACAGGCACAGATTAACGAAGGCCTTCACTGGTATAACGGACAGATTACCTTCTCTGCACGTAACATCGAGAACAAGGGCGTGTTGATGGAGGCAATGGACGAGGGCGAAGAGCATGAATTCATACTGCGTTATGTCAAAGAGGTGAACAAGAATCACCATGTCTATCGTACAGACAACGGCACGCATGATTACGTGAACATTTATGGTGTCGGCACTACTGTACGCCATAAGAAGGCTGAAGGCTGGGATGTGCTCTGTTTCTACGATGACAACAACCGTCTGGCGGCGGTTATGTCTGGCGAAGAAGAGTGGGATGCTCAGAAACTGAACGAATCCCGCTGGAAAAACATGATGATGGGCGAATATGTGATGGAGGAGGAGAATGAGGTCGAGTTGCCCATCCGTTGGAAGTGGGATGCTCTGAGTTTCGATGACACCCTCTTTCCCTATGAGGTCATTACTTTCAACGGACGTGTAACGGGTCACATTACCATCCATCACGTAGAGGGAGCCGCTAACAAACTGGAGGGCACATGGGAGGTGGAGCCGACTTTGAAGGGCTTCCATCTCTACTCCGTCGATACAGAATCCGGTACTACGCCTTGGGAATGGAAACGCAAGGGTGCCGAGTACGACTTTGCCGAGAGCGACCCCGATACGGGACGTTTCTTCTTTGTCAGCACGACGCTGCTTAATGATCATCAGTTCAGTTATTTTGACGATACCATGCGCCGAATCATGCGTAACACGATCCTTGCCCGTCATGGCTACCAGTTCAAGTCGAAGGATCTGCAGGAGTATTTTGGCAATGAGCCTTGGTACAAGCCTGCAGCATCGAATGATGAAATCAAACTGTCGTTCGTCGAACAGTTGAACGTTGAACTCATCCAACAAATGGAAGCAAAGGAATCCGGCAATGCAAAAAACAGATGACACTCTACATCCAGCCTAATGGAATCGATGCAAAACTATCTTTCTGAGTAAGAGGATAGCCATTTCTGAGATATTTTTTGTACCTTTGCAGGCCAAATAGAAATTAAATCTTTATGCCACGTAAGACAGACGGAGTACTTTTTGAATTGCAGCCGCGCCCCACGAAGGGTGACGACGGCAAGCCATTACTCTATGCCCAGCCGGTGATAGAGTACAAATACAACCTTGATGATATCGACGACTTCTGCAACAAATACCGCCATACCAGCAAGGGCGAGATGAAGCGTTTCATCGAACTATTAGAAGAAATCACAACGATGTGGTTGAAGCAGGGTTGTCGTGTGGAAACACCCTTCGGCTCGTTTGCACCAAAGATAAAACTGTTGGGAGAGCATACCGATCCGGAGAAAGTGACTGGGCGTGATGTGATATATGGTGGCATCGAGTTTATCCCCTCCAAACAATTTGTGAAGGATGCCGATTGTGGAATTCATGGTTTCCGTCGTCTGAAGAACAAGGTGGGCAACAGTCAGATGTACGACCCACAGGCGATGGATGAGGCCTTGCGGAAGAGCGTCCGCCACGGGTATATCACCATCAAGACTTTCCAGGTTTTCAGTGGACTGAAAAACAAGTCTGCCCAGCGCTATCTTGACAGTCTTTGTCAAGGGGAGCATCCCCGCTTGCGCCGCTATAAGGAAGGCCGCACCTGGCACTACATGTTTCTGTAATTGTTCCATCAGTACAAAACTTGGTACGCAGCGCCCGCTGCCGATAAAAGACACGCCCGCTGCCGATATCAGCAGCGGGCGCTGCTGATTATAGACACGGTCGCTGCTGATTCGAAAGGAACGGGCTTTCTCCCTGTTCCAACGGCACTTTACCCCTATAAAGACGTTCCTTTACCCCTGTAAGAAACGTTCCTTTCCTCCGTAAGCAACGTTTCTTTCCTCTGTTCACGACCCATGGACAAGCATTTTCAGGGTCCATGTCTGCGCAGGCTATCAAGTTGCCCTGGGCATCAAAGTACATCCCGTTAGAGCGCCCGCTCTGATCGGTGAACAGTGTGATCTCTCCGGATTCGCAGTCCCAATGGTAAATCTTATTGTTAGGCTGGTCTGTAAAATAACCTTTCATTCATAATTTTATATAAATTGTGCAGGCAAAGGTACATTTTTTTAGCCAAATGTACGAATTATTGCTGACTTTTTGCTATATTTGTGCCGAATTTTTGAATAGTTTATAAATAAACCCAACAAAAGGCGATGGTTCGCACCGAGGGAACGGAATGAAAAAGATTGTAATTATGATGTTTGCTCTCATGGCAATAACATCCTGTGGAAACAAGACAAATGGTGCGGCTTCGGATGCTGATTCCGCTGTTGTAAATGAGGTGCCTGACACGCTGAATACCATTGAGGCAGTCGAGAAACAGGTGGATGCCGTCTATGAGTATTGGAATGAGTTGAGGACGCACCATGATGAAAGCGAACCTACATTAGACGAGCGATTTGGCAGCAAGGAATGGCAGCGGGTACGTAATGAGGTGTTGGCTATCGACCGTGAGTGTGAGTGCGGCGGGTTCTTCGACTTCGGAGAAGAGGGACCGCTGGATCCCTGGCTTTACGATTGTTACGAGGGTATCGTCAGTGCCGACAGTATTCAGGTCAAGATGCGTCCCAACGGCACGGCTGAGGTCAGGTTCTTGGTGAAGGATGCCGTCACCATCAAGGGCGTTCCCATGCGCTGGCTGATGAAGGTGGAGGATGGTCAGTGGCGTGTCGCCAACATCTTCTTCGAGAGTGAAGACAACTTCGATATTCTGATGAATATGCGAGCCTATGCAGATGACGGAAAGTTCAATAAGAACTTTGATATCAACAAGTATCTGTCTGGTATGAAGGAAGATGTGGCAAAAATGCAAGGCGTTGGAAAGGATGATATTTCTTTCGATGCATACGGCTTAGTGGATATCGACCTCGATGGCGTGCCGGAAGTGTTCGTCCAGAACAAGGAGCATTTCTATAATGTCGTATTCTCCATCTCAGACGGCAAGCCCTCTGTGCTTGCCAATTCCTTCGGGGCTACTGAGATTTATTTCTTCGAGCACGGCGTTGGTGCGCAGGGCGGCTGCGGTACGGGATGCCAGATGTCTGACTGTACTATTATCAAGGACAGCAAGGCCGTCTGTAACATCCGTACCATTGATGAATATGGTATGGATGGTGAACTGGCAGCAAGCACAAAGACTAAGGACGGTAAGGAAATCGCTGCCGAGGAATACGACAAGTTATTTGCTCAACTAGGAGAACAAGTCAATCTGGAGGCTGTCATGCATGAGATTGAAAAAGAGATTCCGGCTGATAGTCCAAACCTCTCAGATTACGCAGAATAAATGAACCTCAAAGGTGGCATCCTCGCATGGAAAGAAACGAACATGACAATAATCCCAACAAAAGACTAAGATTATGAGACGAAAGAAGTTATTTATCGCCGTCATCGCCATCACCTCCGACAACAGCGACCTGCAGGGTGAACTCAACCTTGTATGGGAGCGCATCTTGCCCGTATTGTAATGAAAAGATTCACTTTACTCTGTATGCTTTTTCTGCCTCTGGCTGTATGGGCACAAAAGCAGTATTTCCTGCCAACGGCAGGAGCGTCTGATGACGAGAAGGACAGACCGATGATTGAGGTCTATCTGCCTGAGAAACCCAACGGTTGTGCCGTTGTACTCTGTCCTGGCGGTGCCATGCGGTGGCTGTCGTGGGAGAGCGATGTGGTGAGGATGGCCTCATTCCTGAACGAGCACGGCATTGCCGCCATCGGACTGCGCTACCATTTAAATAAAGGTGGTGGTCAGATGCCACAGGGAACAAAAATGCCGCCGATGGTGGATGTAACTCATCCCGAAGTATTTCCGCTGGCCGATGCCAACCCGATGCATAATGCCAGCGGTGACTCCATCATCCGGCTGGCCGCACAGGATGCCAAGGCAGCCATCCGTTTGGTGAGGGAACACGCCGACGAATGGCACGTCAGTAAGGAGAAGATCGGTTTCCTGGGCTTCTCGGCAGGTGGCGGCGTGGCTATCGCAGCCACGATGTCTGCTGACAGCATGGAGCGTCCCGACTTCCTATGCACCAACTTCGGACCCTCGCTGATGCCCGTCACTGTTCCACAGGATGCGCCATCTTTGCTCATCATGACCCGTGCCGAACATCCCAATGTGGCAGCGGGACTTGTCGCCCTCTTTATGGAGTGGAAAAAAGCAGGAGCCAATGCCGAACTACACATGTATGGTGACGGCAAAGGCCCCTACGAACTGATGCCCCAAACGGGCGAGACCACGACTGAGACTTGGAGTAGTCTGATGATCCAGTGGCTGAAAGCCAAGGGATTCGTTACTAAGAATTAATATAAATCCTTACTCCCACTCAATCGTGCCGGTGGGTTTTGGAGTGAGGTCGTAGAGTACACGATTCACGCCAGAAACCTCGGTGATGATGCGTTGGGTGATGTGATGTAGGAGAGAATAGGGAATCTCCTCGATGGTGGCAGTCATGGCATCGCGTGTGTTCACGGCACGGATAATTACGGGCCAGTCCCAACTGCGCTTGTTGTCCTTCACACCAGTGGACTTGTAGTCGGGTACGATGGTAAAATACTGCCACACCTTGCCTTCCAGTCCATTCTTGGCAAACTCTTCACGCAGGATGGCATCGCTCTCGCGTAGGGCTTCCAGACGATCGCGGGTGATGGCACCCGTGCAGCGAACACCCAGACCAGGACCTGGGAACGGTTGGCGATAGACCATATTGTCGGGCAGACCGAGTTCCTTACCTACTACGCGTACTTCATCCTTGAACAGCAACTTGATGGGCTCGACCAGTTCGAATTGCAGGTCTTCGGGCAGACCACCAACATTGTGGTGTGACTTGACGGGGCCAGACTCTACGATATCGGGATAGATAGTGCCCTGTGCCAGAAAACTGATGCCCTCCAATTTGCGGGCTTCTTCTTCAAACACACGGATAAACTCAGCGCCGATGATCTTACGCTTCTGCTCAGGGTCAGCCACACCGGCCAATTTGTCGAGGAAACGGTCAGTGGCATCAACATATACCAGATTGGCATTCAGTTCATCGCGGAAAACGCGTATCACTTGTTCTGCCTCGCCTTTGCGCAACAGACCGTGGTTAACATGAACAGACACCAACTGCCTGCCTACTGCTTTGATCAGCAGAGCGGCCACAACCGATGAGTCAACACCACCGGAGAGAGCCAAAAGCACTTTCTTGTCACCAATCTGAGCACGCAACTCCTTAATCTGTTCGTCGATGAATTTCTGGGCCAGGGCAGGAGTGGTGATACGCTCCATAGAGGCCGGACGTACGTTACTTGTAGTCATAATAATCCTTTTTGAGTGAATATTTTCATTTGATTCGTTTGATGGGATGCAAAAATAAACAAAAAAACTGAAACACCCAAGCGTTTTGCATTTTTTTATAAGATTGCATTTGTCTATTTGAAAGTTTTTGGCGATATGTTTGGTGGTTTTATTCTTTTTTCTTACCTTTGCAGCAACAACTAAGGCCTTTGTATGTTTTTTCAGAAGAATCGTAGATTGATGATGTTGCTTGGGCTTCTGTGGGTTACGGTTGCATCCGTGGCTGACAGCGAGAAGTCTTTCTATGTCTATAATGCCGCCAACGGTCTGGCAGACAATAGTGCGCAGACTGTGAATTGTACCAAGACGGGGCGTCTGGTGATTACGACAATGGGACAAATCAACTTCTATGACGGACAGAAGTTCAGTTTCATTGACCCTACGACGGAAAATACGTATCCTCTCTCTAAATACAATGGTCATGCCCACCTTTATTTCGACAAGCACCACCATCTCTGGCTGAAGAAACGCCATAGTCTGACCTGTGTGAATCTGACCAAGGAGATGTTTGTGCATAATATTGTCGACGAGTTCAAGGAACTTGGAATGACCGATAAGGTGGAGGATCTTTTCGTGGATGGTAACAACGAGGTGTGGCTCTTGACGGAGAAGGGTTTTTTCTCAACGGGAAACCAAAAATACTATCAGGTGCAGTCGAAGATGAGCCTGCAGGAAATGGATACATACGGAGACAAATATCTCCTGTTATTCTATGATAACGGACAGTTGGATGTACTGGATTTAGGTACGGGAAATCTCGTCAATTCTGTGAAAGCATACGACGACCACAAGGCGGGTAAGTATAATCAGACCTCTGTCATCCGCAAGGTGGGTAACATCTATTATCAGATACGCAATGGGGCTGTGAACGGCAACTCTGTGTCTACCCTGCTTCGTTTCGATATAGACAAATGGAAGTTTGACACCATCCTCGAATTGCCTTATTACCTCAGTAATATGGTGGAACGTGACTCGCTGCTGTATGTGGCATCTGCTTACGGCTATTGGACATATGATATCCCTACGGGGAAGTTGGAGCATATTGAACAACTGAAGATGGCCAATGGCCCGATGTTGCTGACAGATATCAATTGTATGGAGTTTGACCTTCAGGGAGGTCTTTGGGTTGGTACAGAGAAGCGTGGACTGCTCTATGCACGTCCATTCCCAACACCCTTCAAGTCATATACCTGGACAGATAAACGGGCATTGGATATTTCTAATCTTTTGGACCGTCAGCCGACGCCAGCAACAACGTATCGCGGTATGTCGGTGAATTGCGTGCTTCATGATTCTCGAGGATGGGACTGGGTCGGCACACCTGTGGGGCTGCAACTTTATCAGAACAAAAGCAATCATCTGCCACAACTCTTTACGCGTAATGATGGATTGCTGAACAATGTGATCCATTGTATAGTGGAAGATCACGAGCATCATATTTGGGTGGGAACCAGTTACGGTGTCTGTTGCTTGGTGATTGAGAATGACAAGGTGAGATACATCAACAGGTATAATCAGTGGGATGGCGTGCCTAATGAGTCGTTTGTCAATGGGCGTTCGATGCTTCTGCCAGATGGTGAGATAGTGATGCAGGCTCTTGACCACGTGATCGCATTCAATCCCAGCAAGATGAAGACTCTTGATGATTCCGTTAAGTTTAAGATCTATCCTAAACTTATTCGCCTTTTAGTGAATGGAAATGATATCGGAACTGGCCAGAAATTGGGAGGAAATGTAATCCTTGAGCGCGCTCTGACCCGTACGAAGGAAATCAATTTGAACTACGATCAGAACAGTATTTCGCTGACCTTTTCAGGCTTGAATTTTTTCCGTCCCCAGCAGACATATTATCGTGTACGACAGACAGGACCAGGCCGAAACGGAAAATGGGAGGTGTTCACACCCTATAACTCACAGGGACTGGTTGACAGAAACGGACTCCTACACTTGCCGATGGCCTCATTGGAGCCAGGTCGTTATACGGTTGAAATTCAGGCATCTATGCTGCCAGATGTATGGGAGACCGTACCTTATGAGTGGATTGTCAATATCTATGAGCCTTGGTGGCGCACAACGGGTGTGCTGGCAATTCTGGGTATTGTACTCTTGTTCCTGCTGATGATTTATGTCTACCTTTATCTGAAGAATGCCAATTTGCGGGCCCGCCGTATCAGTGGGGAGATGGGGGTCATCAGGCGTATCAGGACATTTGTAGAGCGTTGCGATGCTAAGAACGGATCTATTTTGGAGCCTCAGCCTGAAGTGGTTGCAGGAACATTTGACATCTCAGGCGATTTCAGTCCGGAGTTCATTGAGGCCATGACTGCCGTTATGCCAACGGTTGCCCAAAAGCGCGAGAAGCCTCTCTCCATGCGTGAGTTGAGTAATGTAGCGGGGTTGAAGTTGGATGAATTCTGCAAACTGATAGCGTCGAACATCTATAAGAATCCGCGTCCGATAGCCATGCAGATGATGCTGAATCGTGCAGCGGATATGCTGCTGAGGAATCGGCAAAAGGATATAGCAGAGATTTCTGATGAGTGTGGCTTTATTTCGCCCAACTTCTTTATTGCCTCATTCTATCATAAGTATAAGAAGACACCAGAACAGTATCGGTATCAAAAGTAGTCTATCTTAGTTCGATCTGGCGGTAAGCGACCAGCCGCCATGTCCTTTCTCCTGTGCCTTTGTAATAGGCGTAGGCTTGATAGCGATTTTCTGTCTGGAAGAAATTACCTTCAGAGGGTAAAAAGGTGGTGCTGCCATCGTCCTTCAGCCACAGGTATTGATAGTTGTAGTAGCCTTGCTTCTGCAAAATGCGGGTATGGTATATACCGTCTTCCTCGTCGTATGCCATCACATAGTTGTAGATGTTATCATCGGTGGCCCATTGGCCGTCGACGATAATGTTCCCTTCGGGGAGCCTAGGGGCTTTCAGACAATAGTTTACCCATACATAGTCACTGATAATGTCGTTTTCGCGATTGTCACTGTTGCGGATGTAGAAGGCGCCGTCAGCATCTTCGTCATATATGTAGTTGGGTCTTGGCTCGTTCATAAACGGGAAAGCCTGATAGTAGGTGCCATCCCAGCGGATGATGTCAATGCCCATAGTAGGGTGGCTCACATCGAGTACTTCAAACTTGTGGTACTCATTCCCTGCATCGAAGATGAGGGCTTTGTTGTGTATCCATTCCAGCCCGTTGGCATTTTTGAAGTTTGGCTTAATGTTTTGTCGGATGTTTCCGCCATTCTGCATGACTATGGTCTTAATCTGATCTTCGGGGTTAGTTACGAGCATGCCGCCATAGTTCAGTTTCATGGATACCTGTTGATGACTATCATTCAAGTCTATGTCCGTATTAGTGGTCACACTGAGGGATAGGTTCATTCTCTGTTCTGTTACCATGAACTCCACTGTCATCACCTCTTCGTTGTCATTGTCCTCGTCAAGTATATGCAGACGGTAGTTACCGCTCATCTTCAGGCGACAGCGTTCGTTGGGAATCTGTAGGCGGTAGTGGGTATAGGCCACCGTAGTGTTCACGGAGTTTTCGTAATCGTCGATGGTATTGTTGTTGAATCCCTCTAGCCAGTCGCTCTCAAAGATATCCTCGGAAGTGGCCCAGTCGGCCTCGCAATGCTCTACCTTATATATATATCTATGGTAGTTGTGCGAGAGTTCGTCGAAGGAGATGTTCAGTACATCATTGGTACCCAGGCGCATAACAGCGGGCGAGAGCCAGTCTTGGTTCACAACAACCTGCATCGACCTGATTTGTGGGTTGTGAATCCTGCTTTTGGCGGAAGCCATCAGCGGTATCAGCAGTATGATGATGAGCAACCTTTTCATTCTGCACTAGTTTCTTTTCTCGGTGATGATGCCGTGACGATAGGCATAGAGCAGTTCTTTCAGATCTGCTATCTGAGCACGCAGTTCTTCGCCTTTGTCCGTATCGGCTACGAGCATGCGATGGGCAGACATCTCTACAATCTGAGTTGTCGACTTGATGTCGGTTCCTTCGACGATGGCTTCACGGGCAGAGTTAAACGGCGCGTGCTGCACCAGTTGGAAACCGCGTGAGTGATAGACAAGGGTGTAGCCTGCTATACCCGTCTCAGAGTGGTAAGCCTCGGAGAAACCACCGTCAATGACCATCAGTTTACCACCTGCCTTGATGGGGTTTTCGCCCTTCGAAGCGTGGACAGGTACGTGGCCGTTGATAATATGTCGGTTTTCGCCCTTCACTCCAAAGGCATCGAGGATACGGTCGCAGATTTCTTCGGAGTCACGGAGTTTGAAATAGTTGCCTTTCTCTTCTTTATAGGTCTCCTTGTCTTTAAGGAAGTAACGCTCGAAAGTGGCCATCTTCGACTTGTCAAAGAGTGGCGAGTCTTTGCCGCACCAGAGGTAAAGGAAATAGTCGCGGGCATAATTACGTGGATATTCGTCCGATGGACTTGAATTTGGGTTGAAGGCTGCGCGAACCATCATGCCGATATTGTGCATCAGGTCTTTGCCGCTGTATTTCTTTCCAGGAAATATCTCTACCGCTTTCAGCGAGCCGTCTTCATTGAGTGGTATGCTGGCGTGGAAGAGCAGGTTGGAGTTGCTGATGGCAAACATACACCCGTGAGATAGAATGGTGCGGATATGTTTCTGTAATTTTTCACTGATGCGGAACGAATGGTGGAGTCTTTCCATCAACTGCCATTCCTCTTCCGTAAAGGCATTGGGATTAGATGGGTCAATGGTGGGGAAGTTGCAGGAACGCATCTCGTATGCTTTTCCGTCTATCGTGCAGATACCGCGCTGGTAGTCTATGTGGTCGAAGAGACTGCGATCCTGCATCTGCCATTCGGGATGACGTCCGAATATCTTAGCCTCCTCTTTGAGTTGGATGATGGTGATGGCCTTGTGCATCTTCGCCGTCAACAGACGGGTCTTCTCGTCTATCTCATTGTCACGCAAAAGGATTGGCATAAACTCCTCGCAGGGGTCATCGCCATAGACCTCCAAGGCAAAGGTAGCCAGTGGCACAAGGTTGATACCGTACTCCTCTATGGTGGCGAGATTGGCGTAGCGTAGGCTGAGGCGTAGCACATTGCAGATACAGGCATTATTGCCTGCCGAGGCTCCCATCCAGAGAATATCGTGATTGCCCCACTGGATGTCCCATGAATGATACTGTCGCAGGGTTTCCATGATCTTATGGGCTCCGGGGCCACGATCGTAGATGTCGCCAAGGATGTGCAACTGGTCGATGGCGAGACGTTGTATCACGTTGCAGATGGCCTCGATAAAAGCATCAGCACGTCCCGTAGAGATGATGGTATCTACAATGACGGCCACATAGGCAGCCTTGTCTTGGTCGTCAGTACGCTCATGCAGCAGTTCTTCGATAATGTATGAAAAATCCTCAGGTAGTGACTTACGAACCTTGCTGCGAGTGTATTTGCTGCTGACATCACGGCATACACGGACGAGTTGGTGGATGGTGATACGGTACCAGTCATTGAGGTCGGTTTCCTGCGCCTTAATGAGTTCTAGTTTCTGCTCTGGGTAGTAGATCAGAGTGCAGAGTTCTCTCTTCTCCGACTCACGGATGGTATTTCCGAAGAGTTCGTTCACCTTACGCTTGATGTTGCCGGATGCGTTTTTGAGTACATGCTGGAAGGCTTCACTCTCGCCATGTATATCGGCAAGAAAATGCTCTGTACCTTTGGGCAGGTTCATGATGGCCTCCAAGTTGATTATTTCCTTGGCGGCATCGGCGATGGTGGGAAATGATTGCGAAAGCAGTTGCAGATAGTGTCTGTCTGCCTTGTTGTATGGGTTTGATGATGTCATATTTTCAGATGATTCATGATCTGTTTTCGAATGCGCCGCGTTTCGCGGTTGTCGCTTGGTGGGAGTGGCATATAGCCTTCATCTAAGAGCGTCTGTTCTTGGAGAATCTGCATGAGGCATGAGGCATATTTCAGCAGTTTCTTTTCTTCAAGGGCCTGCTGCAACTGGTTGTCATCCACAGCATCACGCCTTAGTTCACGGGCTAGTTCAATAAGGTGGAGTAGTAAAGGCCGTTTCTCTATCTGACGGATCATACGTACAATATAGTCTGTCTCATCGCCCTTGTATTCGCCGATGATTTCTTTCAAAGGTAAGGGCGACTGCCAATAGTTGGGGAAATAGGCGGTAATCTTGGAGGTGTCGAGGCCAGGCGTTTCCAGACCGAGAATGCTGATGCCGTAGTCTATGTAGTTATGGATGTTCTCGTGTTCTGCATAGATCAGCAACCTGCGCCAGTCTGTTTCCGGACCACAGACCACAGGCTCTCGAACCCATCGCCTGTCGCCGGTGATGCCCGCTTTGATGATGCATGCCAGTAGCCGTTGTGTCATCTCGTCCATCTGCTCCAGAACATTCGAGTCGAGTGTCTTCTGATAGACGGCAAATGTCTGTGAGCACATCTCCTGAGGGGTGATGCTGTTGGTTATCAGTGTATTGCGGATAATCTCTATGCGTGGGTTCCATTTTAACTGCCTGAGGTGTCTTTGCTCCATATTGCCGAAAACAATAATGGCATAGGCTCGCTCCACACTACCTTTTTGCCAAAGAAGAGTCTTGTGCAGTTTTTCTTGTAGCGATTTCTCCTCCAATATCCAGGGCTCCAACTGTCCGTGTGGCGAGAGGATAATGCGTGCCCCGTTTTTGTATGCCATGTTGACGGCGTTGACAATGGAATAATGCCAGCATCCGTGACAATGTACAATGTCTGGCTCCATCTTCTGACAGACGGCTTTGAAGTCGCTTGGTGAGTCTGTTGACCTGACATCGGCACTATGGTGCATACCCTCCACTAATATGCTTACATACTTGGCAATCATATTGTCGGATTTCGGGTATATATGCAGGATTTTCATTGGCTTGTCAATTGTCAGGGGGTTAGCAGAGGTTATGGCACATAATTGACAGCCGTAGCCCTAACAGACGGCGCAGACTGATATCTTGTTCGAAAAATTTCAGGAGATCGTGCGCATGGTCTCGTCGCACGACAATGAAATCATATTTACCACGCAGATATTTTAGTCTCTTCCCCTCATGACCGTCGGCCCGCTTGCGCTCTGCCTTCCTGATCTGTCTGTTTGCCTCCCAAACCTCATCGAATATCTGGAGTTTCGTTCCTTTTTTCCGGAAGTAGCCCAGTATAACCTCTGAAGAACCATTGATGAATTCTGCCAGTTCCTTCAACCATTCTGAAGAGGTTGGCTTGGCGTTAATATCCGTAAAGATGACCCATTCATTCTTAGCGGCTTTCACACCAATGCTTAGTGCTAATCTGCGACGCGTGATGTTGAGATTAGGTTTTGGCAGGAAAGTGGTATATAATTGAGGATGTTCCTGTTTAAAGAGTTTCAGCACGTCCTCTGTGTCATCTGTAGAAGACTCGTCGACGACAATCACCTCATATCCTGGCTCGTAGGCTTGTGTGAGGAAGTCAGGCAGACTCTCCTCCAACTCGCGGGCTTTCTCATAGACCGCCATGATAACAGAGAAACGGCATTCTTCTTTTGTCATACTTTTTTGTTTATAAATCGTCGCTCATATAGCCTATTGGCAGTTTGCGACAGTTATACTGTGAGGCCATGATCTCACCATAGGCTCCGGCAGAGCGGATGGCTAACAGGTCGCCCCGACGGGTTCCGTTGAGGTCTATCTGCTTGGCAAAGACATCTGTAGATTCGCAGATAGGCCCCACCACGTCGTAGGTGTCGTTGGGTTCCTCGCTGGTAATGTTCTCAATCTTGTGGTAGGCCTGATAGAGGGCAGGACGGATCAGGTCTGGAAATCCTGCATCGACAATAGCGAATTTCTTCACAGCACCTTTTTTAATATATAAGGTACGCGTGATGAGACTTCCGCACTGTGCTACCATCGCACGTCCTAACTCGAAATGCAATGTCTGTCCCGGACGCAACTTCAATTTCTTGGCATAGGTGCTGAAGTAAGCCTTGAAGTCAGGAATCGGCAGACGGTTGGGGTGTGCGTAGTCCACACCGAGTCCGCCGCCTACATTGATGTGTTCCACACGGATGCGGTGACTGTCGAGGATGTTTTGTAGTTCATTAACCCGATTGCAGAGGGCTTCGAAGTCACCCATGTCGAGTATCTGTGAACCGATGTGGAAGTGCAGACCCACAAATTTGACGTTAGCCAACTTTTCTGCTTCCTCAATCACATCGAGCATGTCGCGCATGGCAATGCCGAACTTGTTTTCTGCCAACCCCGTGGTGATGTTTGCATGGGTGTGCGCTCCAACGTTGGGATTCAGGCGGAAGGCCACACGGGCCACTTTTCCTTTGGCAGCAGCCAGTTCGTTGATAACTTCCAACTCTGGTATGCTCTCCACGTTGAAGCAGAAGATATCATTGTCCAGACCGAGGTTGATTTCCCAGTCGGCCTTTCCCACGCCTGCATAGACAATCTTGTTGTTGGGGAATCCTGACTTGATGGAAGCCTCTATCTCGCCACCGCTCACGCAGTCGGCGCCCATGCCTGCCTCACGGATGATGCGGAGGATCTTCGGGTTGGCATTGGCCTTGATGGCATAATGAACCACAAAGCCTTCATACTTGCCAGCCTCCTCGTTGATGGTGCGTAGTGTTTGGCGCAAAACTTCCGCATCATAGTAGTAGAAGGGCGTCTGAATCGCCTGTAACTTCTCTACGGGGAATTTTCCTTTGCCCATAATTAGTCTGTGTTGTGTTCCTGCCGGTCCTTATTTGTTGAAGATGGTGTCGCTGAGTTTTTGGAGGGCCCGCTTCTTGTCTTCCTCACGGATGAGGAAAGAGATGTTGTAGTTCGAACCACCATAACTGACCATGCGTACGGGAATGTCCTTCAGGGCATCCAGTGCCAATGTCTCGAAGCCGATGTTCGACCAGTCGAGGTCACCCACCACGCAGATGATGCACATACCCGTATCCACGGTGACCGTACCATACTTCTTCAGTTCATCCACGATCTCGCCTAAATGGGCAGAGTTGTCGATACTCATTGATACACCCACCTCAGAGGTACATACCATATCAATAGGCGTCTGATAACTCTCAAATATCTCGAATACCTTGCGCAGGAAACCTGTAGCCAAGAGCATACGGCTCGATTTGATCTTGATGGCAATAATGTTGTCCTTGGCGGCAATGGCCTTGATCTTGCCGTACTCAGTAGCGTTGCTGATGGTGGTTCCCTCAGCATCGGGATCCATCGTGTTCAATAAGCGTACGGGGATACCGGCATACTTGGCGGGCTGTACACAGGTGGGGTGGAGGATTTTCGCACCGAAGTAGGCCAACTCAGCGGCTTCCTCGAAATGCAACTGATGCACCGGCTCGGTCTTATCCACCACACGTGGATCATTGTTGTGCATACCGTCGATGTCTGTCCAGATCTGGATCTCCTCAGAACCAATGGCGGCACCTACGAGCGAGGCAGTATAGTCAGAGCCGCCACGTTGCAAGTTGTCCACCTCGCCGTAGGCATTACGGCAGATGAATCCCTGCGTGATATAGACCTGAGCGCCTTCGTTGTCGGTGAGGATAGCGTTCAGTTTCTCCTTGATATACACAGGGTCCGGCTCAGAATTCTTATCCGTGCGCATAAAGTCGAGGGCATTCAGCAGCACGGCGTTGATGCCCTGCTCTTTCATGTAGTTCGCCACCATATTTGTCGACATCATCTCGCCTTGTGCTACGATGCTCTTCTCTTCAAAACTGGTGAATAGTTCCTTGGTAAACGAACGCAGGTAATCGAACTCTCCCTTCAAGAACTCGCGTGTCTGCTGTTTCGTCTCGTCCTTGCTATAAAGTTCCTCCACGTGGCGCAGGTATTTCTGCTCCAGACGGTTTATCACCTCGTTGGCACCGTCGGGATTCTTCTTATAGAGATAATCGGATATCTCGACGAGCGAGTTGGTGGTTCCTGACATGGCGGAGAGCACTACGAACACGGGTTCTCCTGACTTAGTGACCAGTTTGGTCACTTCTTTCATTCTCTCTGGGCTACCGACGGACGTACCGCCGAATTTCATGACTTTCATATGCTTCTATTTTTCAATTCTTCTATATTTCTTCTCTTTCTGAATACCTGACGGTAATTTCATCGGTATCCGGCTCATCCACCAATTGTATCTGGTTGAAATCACTGGTTACCTCTTCCATTTTGCCTCCGATACAACGGTAGACAACCCCGGGGTACTTGTCGAGTAAAGGCATGTTGTGGGTTGCCATCACTACGGCGGTTCCAGTCTGACAGATCTGCCGGAGCAGTTCAATAATGTTCTCTGCGGTCTCTGGATCCAGATTACCCGTTGGCTCGTCGGCGATGATGAGTCTCGGTTTGTTGAGAATGGCACGTGCAATGGCCACACGCTGTTGCTCTCCACCGGAGAGTTCGTGTGGCATCTTGCCAGCCTTGTCTTGCAGTCCCACGTCGCTCAACACTTCGTCAATACGCTGGTCTATCTCTTCTTTCTTCTTCCATCCTGTGGCTTTTAGTACGAACTGCAGATTCTTGTACACAGTACGGTCGCCTAAAAGTTGAAAGTCTTGGAAAACAACCCCCATCTGTCGTCTGAGGCTTGGAATATCCTTCTGGCGCAGGCTGAGCAGATCATAATCGAATACCATAGCCTCTTCGGCTTCGTCCATGTCCAACTCAAAATACAGGGTTCTCAATAGGCTGGACTTTCCAGACCCTACGCGTCCGATGATATAGACAAACTCTCCTTCCTCCACATGGAAGTTCACATCTTTCAGCACACAGATTCCATGCCGCTGGTAGATATTTGCATTAGTGTAACTAATCAATAACTGCCCCATCATTTATTCCATTTGATGTTTCGCTTTCGCCTCTCGGCGCTTCTTGTCCCAATTGGGATCGTGGCGTTTTCGCAGTTCGGTGGCTATATCCTCAATGCGGAGTCCCTTGCTGGTCATCAATACAATTAGGTGGTATATCAGGTCACTGGCTTCATAGACCAATTTCTCCTTACTGCCATTGGTTGCTTCTATGACAGTCTCCAAAGCCTCTTCGCCCACTTTCTGGGCAATGCGGTTAGTACCGTCTTTGAAAAGCGAGGTGGTATAACTGCCCTCAGGCATCTCCTCATGGCGCTTGTTGATGAAGTCCTGCAACTCGGTCAGGAAGAGTAGGGGATTACACTCGTTGTCCTCTCCCCAACAGGTGTCTGTGCCTTTATGGCAGGTGGGGCCGTCTGGCAATGCCTTCACCAATAGCGTATCGTGGTCACAGTCGATGGCAATACTCACTAGATTCAGGTAGTTCCCGCTGGTCTCACCTTTCGTCCACAGACACTCGCGACTGCGACTCCAGAAAGTGACCTTCTTTGTCAGCAGCGTCTTGTCGTAGGCTTCCTTGTTCATGTAGCCCAGCATCAGCACGTTCTTTGTCTTTGCATCCTGGACGATAGCGGGCACCAGTCCACCGCTCTTTTCAAAATTTATCTCCATTTCTTTTACTATTATATAATTTGGCTGCAAAGTTACTAATAAGCGAGCGAAAAACCAAATTTATTTGTGTTTTTCCGAGTATGAATATGGTTATTCCTCCCTTAGTCTGGAGCGTAAAATAAAATAAATCACAAAATTTTTGGTGTTTCGCTCGATTTGCATTATCTTTGCACACGATATGAGTAAGGGTGAAGAAAAACGGCAAAATGACGTAAGGAGCAGCCTTGTTCTGCCTAATGATGTGCAGGAGGTGCCCCGGCTGGCGGAGTTTGTGGATGCAGCCTGCGAGGCGGCGAACTTCGATATGTCGACCACTATGCAGATAAACCTCGCTATTGAGGAGGCCGTGGTGAACGTGATGGACTATGCCTATCCTCCGGGGACAAAGGGTGATGTCTGCATTGAAACGGTGGCCGGAGAAGAGGGGCTCGTCGTTACCATCTCTGATAATGGAGCGCCTTTTGATCCCACTACCCGTGGCGAGGTAGACACCACGCTATCTGCGGAGGAACGCAGTATCGGCGGTCTGGGCATCATGTTGATGCGTCGCTATATGGATAGTACTGAATACAGGCGTGAAGGCGACCGGAATATTCTTACACTCACCAAAAAACGAACACATTAATTATTAAGAAATATGAAGACGACATTCAAAGAAGAAAACAATCAACTCGTAATGGCCTTCTTCGGACGGCTTGATACGGCAGCAGCAGTACAGACAGAAAAAGAAATGCAGGTGCTCTACAATTGTGATGGACGTGACATCGTGCTTGACTGTGACAAATTGGAGTATATCTCATCAAGCGGACTGCGTTTGTTCCTTGGTCTGCTGAAAGTTGCAAAGCCCAAAGGCAGCCGTGTCTGCATTTCAGGTCTGAGCAATGATCTGCGCCAGGTGTTCAATATGACAGGCTTTACCAATCTGTTTGAGATTATCTGAACTCATCAGCCAAAACGATGAGATACCACGCAGGATTCAGTCGTGAGGGCGAGTATGACCACTTCATCGTAGAAGAACCGATGCCACTACTGGAGTGGCTGTTGCAAAATGTGCAGCAGTCTAAGTCGAAAATCAAGTCGACGCTTCAAGGTAGGGGCATCAAGGTGAATGGTAAGACCGTGTCGCAGTTCGACTTTCCCTTGGAGTGCGGCATGAAGGTGGCTGTCAGTAAGACCAAGCGCAACCAACAGGGCTTCAGGAGTCGTTGGGTAAAGATAGTGTACGAAGACAAGTGGCTGATTGTCGTGGAGAAGGCTGAGGGTATTCTCTCGATGGCAGCAGGTCATTCTACCTTGAATGTGAAGACCGTGCTTGACGACTATTTCAAGAAGTCACACCAGAAATGTACGGCACACGTGGTACATCGTCTGGACAGGGACACAAGTGGCCTGATGGTTTATGCGAAGGATATGGAGACGGAGCAGATCTTAGAGCACCATTGGCACGATATTGTCTATGACCGTCGGTATGTGGCCGTTTGTTCTGGTGAGGTGATGCAGGATGATGGCACGATAGAAAACTGGTTGAAAGACAACAAAGCCTACGTGACTTACTCATCGCCTGTGGACAATGGTGGAAAGTATGCCATTACCCATTGGCATGTGCTGGCTCGTACGGCGGAGCACTCGTTGGTTGAGTTCAAACTGGAAACAGGACGCAAGAACCAGATACGTGTCCACTCAGCAGACATGGGGCATCCTGTGTGTGGCGACGTGAAATACGGCAATGGTGACAATCCGCTCCACCGTTTGTGCTTGCATGCGTGGTTGCTGTGTTTCCACCATCCCGTGACGGGTGAGCCGATGGAGTTCGAGACCTCCCTGCCGACAGCATTTAAAAGAATGTTTAAGTGACAGATATGCAGATTCCAAATTTAGGTTATTACATTTTTATATTGGTGGCCATCATTGTGGCCTTCCTGATTATCAAGAAGGTGACAACGTGTCTGGTCAAGTCGATAGTGTTGATTGTGCTGGCCGCCGTGTTGGGCTATATCTATTGGATGTATCTCAGGTAGTTTCTTCAGCGAAGATGCGCTCAAAGGTTTCGCGGAGCCGTAGGGGATCGGCAATCAAGTTGCGCAGATCGTTGAGATTCTTTTCATTGGGCGACTTTGGCAACCACAGCCGGATATAGCCGTTGACCGAATATTTGCTGTCAAGGTGTTCCTTGAAGCGATTCCATTGTCCTTCTTTATCAAGTTCTGGGTAATTACTCAAACCGTACTGAATAGTGCGACGTATAACCACTTTTACGTCAATATCCCTATCGGCCTCGGCGATGATTTTCCCGTAGAGGCTTCGTGGGGCATGACTGGCTGAGGCACGGTGATCCTCAATGGCCTCCTTCATAATCTTGATCTGCTCTGGCGAGAACCATTTTTTCAGTCGGTTGTCTGATGCGAGTATCTTTCCGCCAGTAAGGTGGTGGATGGCCCGGGGTCCAGACATGCCGAGGTCGTGGTAGGCAGCAACGGTATAGACCATGTTAATGTCGGCGCCGGTGGTCTTCACCAGGTCAAGTGAACTGCGGATGACACGGGTGACGTGTTCCAGATTGTGGGCACGGTCAAACTCGGCGTACTTGGGGAGTATCTTGGTCTCGATGAACTCCACCAAATCAAGGCTGGGGGCGTTGCTGATCATAAAAAGTTGGCTTATTTGTTGCAAAATTACGAAATATTCCTTACTTTTGCAAGCAAATGACGAAAAATATGAAAGAAGAAACAAGAATCAAGACCGATTCGCCGAAAGCGTGGCTGCTGGCAGCACGCCCCAAGACGCTCTCTGGTGCTGCCGTCCCCGTGATGATAGGCGTGGCTCTGGCCTATACCGATGCCCCCCTGTATGGTGATGATGTGTTCAGTTGGACGGCTGCCCTATTGTGTCTGCTTTTTGCCTTCACCATGCAGATAGACGCGAATTTCATCAACGATTTCTTTGATTTTGCAAACGGTACCGATAATAATGAGACGCGCTTAGGGCCTCGGAGAGCCTGTGCGCAGGGATGGGTGAAACTCGACTCGATGAAGCGGGCCATTGCCCTGACCACCTGTCTGGCTTGTATCATCGGACTGCCCCTGGTCTGGTACGGTGGACTGGAGATGATTCTTGTCGGCATTATCTGTGTGGTGTTCTGTTTCCTCTATACCACCCACTTCTCCTATTTGGGATTAGGCGATCTGCTGGTACTCGTATTCTTCGGTCTGGTACCGGTTTGCATATCCTATTATCTGCAACTGCATACGGTGACGTGGCAGGTGCTTCTTGCTTCTTTGGCCTGTGGCCTGGTGATTGATGCCTTGTTGATTGTGAATAATTTCCGTGATCGCGATACGGACAAGGAGACAGGCAAGAACACCCTTATTGTGCGCTTAGGTGCCAAGGCTGGTCTGCAACTCTATATGGGTGTGGGCGTGGGGGCCATTATATTAGGTGGCACCTTCTGGATGAATGGTCATCCGTTGGCCTTTTTCCTGCCATTTATCTATTTCATCCTCCATGTGTTTACTTATCTGAAAATCAAGCGCATTGATAAAGGAAAGGCGCTGAATCTCTGCTTGGGGGAGACTGCACGGAATATCTTTATCTATGGGCTTTGCGTGGCGGCAGGGCTGCTGCTGATATAGGAAGGCCTAGGCAATCCTAGGTAATTCTAGGCGATCCTAGGTATTCCTAGGTTTTCCTAGTTAAAGAAAGGCCATGAAACGCCGAAGTGCATGACGCTGCCGTTGACAGGATAGTGGGGGGTTAGGAATTTCATGTGATTGCCCTTGCCGTCCAGTACATTGCTCATCATCACAAAAAAGCGTACACTTTTCAGTTTCATGTTGGCATAGACGTCTAAGAAGGGATAGCCGCCCAGTTCCACACGACTGTTACTATTCTGCTGAATGGCAAATTGGTTGATCATCGGACAGAAGTCGGGAGCGTCGTATTCCGTGAAGTAGGTGGCATCGGCACCGAGTTCCACGTCGAGCACCTTGGCAATCCTGAATTTCAGGTAGAGGTTGGAGAAGATGTTCCAGGCGGGCAATGGCAGGGCATCCTTGTTGCTGGAGTTCTGGTAGGTGACAACGTTCTCCCAGTTCAACGGCCCAAGGCGCAGGTTCTGGTGCAGTTGTGCCGTGAGGATATTGATGTTGCCAGAAGCCTGATAGACATCAGCGGTCATGTTTTTGCATCCATAGTTTGTTACCACGGTCTGCGGGTTGGCATTCTTATCGTAACTCATGCCGAAATAGGTGTAGTTCTGTATCTCTTCTACTGCCACACGCAGTTTCGTGTCGGTCTTCTCGTAGGAGAAGAGTCCTTCAATACGTGAGCGTGTCTCCATCGACAGGTCATCACGATCCCACCAGATGTGCTTGGAGTGGTACTTGCGATGGTAGAAAGTGGGGTTCAGGCGGTGGAAATAGGCGCTGGCAGCCAGACGGACAGTGTCGCCGAAGAGAGCGAAGTTCAGGTCGGTATTGAAGTCGAGTTTCAGTTGTCCGGCATCTTCTCCTATCACCCATGCCTCAGCCTGAGCCTTGAAATGGAGGGTCTTGCCCTGGGTCTTGTTGATCAGTCCGCCCACGCTGATATTGTTCTCGCTCCATGACTGCTGGAAGGTAGAGTCGGTGTTCTCTACGATATCGGGCATCTCGTATTTCCTGTGTTCGTGTGTGACGAATCCTTTCAGTCCTGCCTTCATGTATTTGTTAAAGCCTTCGAGCAGGGCAATGCCGAGGGTGTTCTTGATCTGGAGGTGCTTTGTCTCATCGTAGATGGAGTCGTTGCCGAATCTAAGTCCACGCGTGTAGAAGGCAGGGTTGAGATAGTAGTCGTCAGGGGTAAAATAGCCCTGATAGATGCGCTTGTAGTTGTGTAGTTCAAGGGTGTGGATGAAACTGGTGACCGGCACGTATTCCTTCTTCATGGTGGCGTCGATGGAGTCCTGGATGGCCTGTGCGCGGTTCAGACTGTCGATGGCGGCCTGTCCTGCCACTTGGATACGGGTAGTATCGGTAATGGCAGCCAGAGAATCTGTCTTGGCTTTTGGCTCACTACCTACAATAGTCGCACCTTCCGGACGCCCTTTGGGCGCAGTCGATTTTTCATCGCGCCCTGTTGGCAGACCGTCCTGCTTCTCCTTCTCTCTCTCCTTCTCTTTCTTCGACTCCTCGGCAAACTGACGGGCTTTTAATTCTTCTTCAGTCATCTTCACCTTGCGGTAGAACCCTACATTGTAACGGTGACTGAGGAAGATGTGCTGGTTGTCGTTGCGGTTCCAGTTCAAGGCGAGTGCCGTCGGAATCTCGTTTTCATCAAATTTGTCCTGAAATGACTCAGGATGGGTGACATATTCGTCGTTGGAGATACCTCCGTTTTCCGATGTTTTCTGGTGATTGGCAGAGAGCAGGATGTGCATCTGGTACCGGTCGCCCATATACGAGCCGAAGAGGGTTCCATTGAAATGCGATACACTCTGATTATTGAAATAGCCACTAGCGTAATCATAGTTTATTTCGAAGCCGAACCCGAGCCGTTTGTTGGCATTCACGGCAAATTTGGCATTGAGTCGGTCTTCGCCGCTCTGCTTGTCGCCACAGTTGTCGTAACTGACGCAAGTATAGGGCGAGAGCGTGTTCATGAAGAGAAACTCATCGGGTTGCTTGAAGAAGAAACTGTAGGGGTCTGTAAAGATGAACGAACTGCTCTCCCGACGGTCTATGAAGATACGGTTCTGGCGGGCTGTATAGTTGTTGCCGAGGGTATTGTATTCGCCGTAGAAGCCTGTATTGAACGTTGTGTTCACGAATAGATGGTGTACGGTGTCAGGGGTGGCTGGGACGACGTCGCCAAACTTCCTGTCAACCGTCCAGGTATAGTGTCCTTTGGGTATCTCTTTGTTCTTGGTGGTGTCGTTATTGTTCTTGTTGAAATTTCTGTTATCTGTGCGCTGTGTGATGTTTCCGCTCTCGTCTATCTGATTGAAGGTGCGTCTGTCCTGGGCGGAAGAAGTGAAGAGTGATAGGTGAAAAGTGATAAGTATCCCTACCACCCTCAGCATCCACATGTTTTTTCCCTTATGATAATTCTCAATTTCCAATTCTCGATTCTCAATTTACTTGATCATTCTCAACGACGACTCGGCAATCTTAAAGCACATGGATATCAGGATGATGTATGTGCCCACGGTCCTGTCCTTGGTGAGATACCAGATTACGCCAATGACGGCTCCAATCATAAAGATGATATTCAGCAAGTTGCGAATTTTGTCTTTATTCATTTCGTCTCGTTCAGTAGGGTGTTGAACTTATTGAAGATAAAGTCCTTGCGGTCGATGGTCTTACGACGGAACTTGCCGGATAGAGGCAGGAGTTTGGTGTGCTTCTTGTTCACGCAGTCCTTGTCGGTGATCCATTGTTCTGCAGCGTAGCGTACTGGGTTGCGCTCCACGTCGTAGTCGTAGGTGATGCGTGTCAGCCTGACATCAGCCTTGCCGTCGCTGCATTCGGCGATGAGTTGGTAGTTGAAGATGGTCTGGTCGAGCGAGAGGGCGGCTTTCTTGAAGACGAGCCATTCGTGGTAGACGGCTCCTATCTCGTGCTTCTCGGCGTTCTTGATGGCTACGACGCTGTTCTCCTGCTGATTCGGCTCTGTCGTCATCTTCTCCATCTGGGCCAGCAGGATGTCGTAAATCTGCTGCGCCGATTTCCCCGGTGCTTGGATGGTTGTCTTCCAGCATACCTTTCCGTCAACGACGGGTACGGCATTCTCCACCAGATACTTGGCGTCTTTATTCTCCTTTGCCACGGGTTCCTGTTCTATTCTCTCCCAAGTGTTGTCTTGTGCTGAGGCCAGCATGGGCAGTACCGTCAGCAGGGCTATCAAAAATTGTTTCATCTTTACCATATTATTTTTAATTGGGTGCAAAAGTAAGAAAAAAAGTGAAGAGTGAAGCGTGAAGCGTGAAGAATTTGCAGCCACCTTGCTTTTTTTAACTATTCGCAAGGCACTTTTCACTTTTCCTTTCCCACTTTTCACTTCTCACTTTTCACTTTTCACTTCTCACTTCTATTTCAGTTCCAGTTCTTTTTGCAGGCGGATAATCTCATCGCGATACTGTGCGGCTTGCAGGAAATCGAGTTGCTTGGCGGCCTCTTTCATCTTACGAGTGGTCTCGGCGATGAGTTTCTCCATCTGAGGACGAGTCATGTGCTCAATTATCGGGTCGGCGGTGGTCATACTGCCTGTGGCGCCGCTTTCTGCCGCCATACCGATGCCTCGCATCAGTTCCTTCGTGTCGGCACGGTTCTCCTTCTGCAGACTGCTCAGGCTCAGGTTCTTCACTATCTGCTTGGGCGTGATGTGATGCTCCTCATTGTAGTGCATCTGCTTCATGCGCCGGCGCAGGGTCTCGTCGATGGTCAGTTGCATGGAGGCGGTGATGGTGTCGGCATACATGATTACCTTGCCGTTCACGTTTCTGGCGGCCCGGCCAGCCGTCTGCGTCAGACTGCGGTGGCTGCGCAGGAATCCCTCTTTGTCGGCATCAAGGATGGCCACCAGCGACACTTCGGGCAGGTCGAGTCCCTCACGGAGCAGGTTCACGCCCACCAGCACATCATAGACACCCTGGCGGAGGTCGGCCAGAATCTTCACTCTGTCGAGTGTCGCCACGTCGCTGTGGATATAGGCGGTTCGGATGTCGTGGCTTATCAGATATTCCGTCAGTTCCTCTGCCATGCGCTTGGTGAGGGTAGTGACCAGCACGCGCTCGCCCCGATGACTGCGTGTCAGGATCTCGTCCATCAGGTCGTCAATCTGGTTCTCGCTCTTACGCACCTCTATCTCTGGGTCCAGCAGACCGGTAGGGCGGATGACCTGTTCCACCACAATGCCTTCTGCCTCAGCCAGTTCGTAGTCGGCAGGGGTGGCGCTGACGTAGATTACCTGGTTGATCATCTCGTGAAACTCCTCGAAGGTCAGCGGACGGTTGTCGAAAGCCGCCGGCAGCCGGAATCCGTACTCCACGAGGTTGGTCTTACGGGCTCTGTCGCCGCCGTACATTGCATTGATCTGAGGCACGCTCACGTGGCTCTCGTCGATAATCAGCAGATAGTCGTCGGGGAAGAAGTCGAGCAGGCAATAAGGTCTCTCTCCCGCCTTGCGCCCGTCGAAGTATCGGCTATAGTTCTCGATGCCCGAGCAATGCCCCAACTCCTTGATCATCTCCATGTCGTACTCCACGCGTTCCTTGATGCGCTGGGCCTTGATGCCGTCGCCCAACTCCTGGAAGTAGGCAATCTGCTGCACCAGGTCGTCCTGAATGTTGCGGATGGCGATGTTGGTCTGTTCCTGCGAGGTCATGAAGAGGTTGGCAGGATAGAGTTTGTATTCCTCGAAGCGTGCCAGGCGGTCGAATGTCACGGCATCCACTTCTTCCAGGGCGTCAATCTCGTCGTCCCAGAAGGTGACGCGCAGCACCACCTCGCTATAGGCCATGGCTATGTCCACCGTGTCGCCCTTCACGCGGAAGTTACCCCGCTGCAGGTCTATGTCGTTGCGGATATACAGGGCAGCGACGAGATTTCTCAACAAAGCATTGCGATTCAGTTTCTGTCCTACGTGCAGTTCAATCACATTTTCCTGCAAGGCCACCGGGCTTCCCATGCCGTAGATGCATGAAACTGATGATACAACGACGACGTCATTTCTGCCTGACAATAAATTAGATACCGCTGATAGTCTTAGTCGGTCTATCTCTTGGTTGATGGCGAGGTCTTTCTCGATATAGGTGTCTGTCGACGGGAGATAGGCCTCTGGCTGGTAGTAGTCATAATAACTGACATAATACTCGATGGCGTTTTGCGGGAAAAAGCCTCTCATCTCATCGTAGAGTTGTGCGGCAAGCGTCTTGTTGTGACTCAGGATGAGGGTGGGGCGGTTGATGTTGGCAATGACATTGGCCATCGTGAATGTCTTGCCGGATCCCGTCACTCCCAACAGTACTTGCGACTTGTCTCCCCTTCGCAGTCCGTCTGTGAGTTCCCTGATAGCCTCCGGCTGGTCGCCGGTGGGCTGATAGGGTGATGTCAGTATAAAATTGCTCATAACAAAGTGCAAAGGTAATAAAAAAATTGAGAAATGAGTAATGAGTGCTGAGAAATGTTGATTACCATAGCCCGTAACGGTTAATTTATATTAAATTAATGGCTTTTTCCTATAAACAAATCATAATTTCTCATTTCCCATTTCTCTTTTCCCATATAAAGCAGTAACTTTGCACCCCGAAATGAAGAAAAGTCTTATAACAGCAACGTGTATGACGCTTCTCCTTTGCAGTTGCGCAGGGGAGTTCAACAAGGTCTATAAGTCGACTGACAACGAGTATAGATACGAATACGCCAAGGAGGCCTTTGCCATGGGAAAGTTTCAGCAGGCAGCGACGCTCCTGGAGGAAATCATTACCCTCAAGAAAGGTTCTGAGGCGGAGCAGGAAAGCCTCTATATGCTGGCTATGGCCCAGTATTGCAACCGCGACTACGAGGCAGCCTCTGCCACCTTCAAGAAGTATATCAGCCGCTATCCCCGTGGCGTCTATGCTGAGTCGGCAGCCTTCTATGTGGGGCAGACGCTCTACGAGGAATCGCCCGAGCCCCGTCTGGACCAGTCGCCCACGATCGGCGCCATGAATGCCTATCAGCAGTTCCTCGACCTCTATCCCGACTCCAAGTTGCGTGAGGCGGCTCAGGATCGTCTCTATGAGTTGCAGGACAAACTGGTGCAGAAGGAGTTGCTCTCTGCCGAACTCTATTACAACCTCGGCGGCTATTTTGGCAATATCAACAAGAACGACGAGAGCAACTACACCTCGTGCATCATTACCGCCCAGAATGCCCTCAAGCAGTATCCCTATTCCAAGTGGCGTGAGGATTTTGCCGTGCTCATCATGAAGAGCAAGTTCCAGTTGGCAGAGAATTCCACGATGGAGAAGCGCCTGGAGCGCTACCGTGATGCCGAGGACGAGTGCTACGGCTTCCTCAATGAATATCCCGACTCAAAGAATATCTCGCTGGCCGAGAAGTATATCAATAAATGCAAGAAAGTTATTAAAGATTAAGATCAAGAAAGTTATTAAGGATTAAGATATGGATTACAAGAAATCAAAAGCACCGGTGAATACCGTGACCCGTAACATTATGGACCTCTGCAAGGATACCAACAATATCTACGAGAGTGTTGCCATCATCGCCAAGCGTGCCAACCAGATCAGCGTGCAGATCAAGGAAGACCTGTCGAAGAAACTGGCTGAGTTTGCTTCTTATAACGACTCTCTCGAGGAGGTTTTCGAGAACCGTGAACAGATAGAGATTTCGCGCTACTACGAGAAACTGCCGAAGCCCTCTCTGCTGGCTACCCAGGAGTTTATCGAGGACAAGGTGTACTGGCGTGACCCCCAGCGTGACAATCTGAATCAGGAGAATTAAGTTCGCAATGATACAGCGTAAACAGACTCTCTATCTCATGGCGGCCATCATCCTGACCGTCATGTGTCTTTCTATGCAGATTGGTTCGTTCCGTGCCGCTGGCATGGAGGTGGCCCGTGTCTATAACCTGTGGTTTACCGACCCTCTCGGCAAGCACCATTTCGACACCTGGCCGCTGATGGCCATCCTGCTGCCTACGGCGGTGATAGCCTGCTATACCATCTTCTTATATCACAACCGCAAGACGCAAGCCCTTTTCTGCGGGCTCAACGCCTTGCTGGTCGTGGGTTGGTATATCTGCTATTTCGTGGTAGGCCAGACGGTAGGCGACAAGTCGTGGGGAACGGTCAGTTTCCGCCCCGAGTGGCCTGCCGTGCTGCCGGCCGTTGCGCTCATCCTCTATCTGATGGCCATGCGCGCCATCCGTGCTGACGAGCGGCTGGTCCGTTCAATGGACCGTATTCGCTGACAAGCGTTTGCGGCTCCGCGTTTTTCCATTCCCATCTTGATACTGCTCGATGACGACACCTCGATACGGGGTGCCGCTCGTCAGGCGGTGTCCGTTCAGGTCGAAGAGGGCCGTGGGCTTTTCGGCGGCAGGGGTGCTGATGGGGAAGATGCCGTTGGGGGCGGGCTCGTGAGAGAACTGCCAGGCATCAAACTGCACCTTGTCGGCCTCGTCGAAGACGAAGTACAGGCTGTGCTTGCCCTTGAAGGCCTCCGGGTCAACATCTATCGTGTAGTCTTTCCAGTCGGCGCTGGCGAACTCTATGGTGGCCTTGGTGTCTCTTGACGACTTGCTGAAGCGTATTTCCAACTTACCCGTTCCTTTCACCCTGAGCATGAATGACTTGGCGCCTTCCTCGCCGAAGTCGGCATTGCGCACCATCGTCCAGGCGCCGGTCTTCATCTTCACGTACATATTCTGCGAGGCATCGTTTCCGAGAGTGCTGATCTTGGTGTTTGTCTCCACGTTCTTATAGTCCTCGTACATCACACCGCCGCTGTTGGCCGTCGTCTCGGCCTCTTGCAGGGCGTAGGGGTCCAGGTTCTTGATGGCGGCGGCACCGGTCATGCTCAGGTTTACCGAGGTTATTTTCTGCGTCTCCTCGTTTACCGTGGCCTTGTTCACGCAGATAGAGCGGTATCCGTCGCAACTGCTGTCGATGGCTCCTCCGTCCTTCATTTTCTGCATCAGTGGGCCCCAGTGGTAGATATAATAGTAGTTGCCCTGGAACTTATGCAGGTGGGAGTGGTTGTTGGGCGATGGGAAGCCCGGGTGCTTGCCGTAGACGCCTTTATACACCCACGAGTCGGGATTCATCGGGTCGTCTGACACCATATAGCACATGGTGCATTTGTCGGGCTTTGAAAGGCTGATGCCCTGCTCCTTCTTGTAGGCGCTCCAGTCTGCATCCTTGCGGTCGGCCCAGTTGGAACAATAGGTGAAGACGAATTTGCCGTCGATGACGTTCAGTTCGTTGGCCTCGAAGTGGTAGGGGGCTGGAATCTTGACAATCGAGCCGTCGATGGCGGTCATCGAGGGCTTCAGTTTCGCAATGCGTGCATTCTTGGGCTGGATGTCGGTACCTCCGTCCACGGGGTCGAGGCCGCCGAAGGTGATCCAGCCCACGCCGTTCTCGTCGATGACCACGCCTGGGTCGAAGACAGCCGAGCAGGGCGTAGCCCCCTTTGTGTCTCTGTGAATCATCAACTTCGAGAGTGGTGATTTCCATGGGCCTACGGGCGAATTGGCCTTCAGCACGCCCACTCCGTGACTGCTGTTGCAGAAGTAGAGGAAGAACTCTTCGGTTCCGTCCTCCGTGGTGCGCCATACCACCGATGGTGCCCACGACACGCCGTAGCCTTGATACCAGGGGTTCGAGGTCCATCCTGAACAGATCTTCTTCGTGTCGATGGTGCCGTGGAACGTCCAGTTCACCAAGTCGTCGGTAGAGAAGACCACGATCGACTTGATGTCGCCGTAGCCGTTGCCGTTCTTCTTGTTGTTCTTGATGAACTGCTGGTGGTCGTTCGAGCCGTACACGTACAGTCGCCCGTTGTAGTCCAGTGCCGTTGGGTCGGCGCAGAACACGCTGGCGCTGATCGGGTTGCCGTTGCTCAACTCTTTAAAGTTCTTCTCCAGGGTCTGGGCGCTCAGTTGCAGGCTTGCTGCCGTCAGGGCGGCCATTGTCATGATTCGTAGATGCATAGTTGTTTTGTTTTTAGGTTGCAAAGGTACGAATAAGTGGGGTAAAAAACAAATTTTAATTGAAAAAGTTATAATCTTGTTTTAATTTATATATCTGTAAGATAATATAAGGTTAGTATGTGTGCGATATGTGGTGAAAAGCAGTAACTTTGCCCGCGTTATGAGAAGACGTCTGGCATTCATAGGGTTGCTGTCTGTTGGTCTGGCCTCGCTGATGGCCCAGCGGCGGATGGTTGTGGTGGATGCTGACTTGAAGGTGCCGGTGCGCGATGTGCAGGTCTATACCCCTGAGGGACTGGACACGCTGACAGCCTGGGACGGTACCTTCGCCGTGCCCGACAGTTTCAGCCGCCTCAACTTCCGCCATCCCCACTTCTCGCAGCGCTATCTTATGCCTTCCGAACTCCGTGGCGACACCATCTGGCTGCTGCCCGTCGCGAGTGTGCTGGGCGAGGTCATCATCTGGGGGCGCAGGCGGTTCGACGAGCGGATGGCCAACATCCTGAAGCCATCGCCACAGCAGGAGTTGCTCAACCAACTGCCTCAGACCGTCCCCTCAGGGCCTAATGTGCTGGCGCTGGCAGGCTGGCTCTACGAGAAGACCATCGGCAAGGCCGTGGAGAAGCGCTCGCGCCGCAAGAAGCACCAGAGAGCCATGCGTGAGAAGGAGGAGGAATACCAGCGCCGCTGGGATATGCTCCGGGATACCACGAGGGTGGCCTCGGGCAATCCATAGTTGCCTCGGGCAATCCATAGCAAAGACAAACGGGACCCTCTGAGTGAGTCCCGTTTGCTTTTTCCGATTACTGGTCGGGTTCGTCGCCGTTGTCGCCACCGCCTCCGGTGTTGTCGTCTCCGGTGTTGCCGCCGGTGCTTGAGCCGTTGCCGCCGGTGCTTGAGCCCGTCGGAGTGGCGCCGTTGCCGCCGGCAGCCTCCTTGGCAGCCGCAATCTCCGCCTTGGTCTTGTCCGTCCATGCGAATTTCACGTCCTTGCGCAGTTCCTCGCGGGTGAAGTCGCCCGTGCTCTGGGCCAGCAGTTTCACCACCTTCACGGCAGCGCCGGTCTTGGCGCCCTCTGGCAGCGCTCCTAGAGTGGCCTGCGCCACCTTGTCCTGCTCGGCGTCGTAGAGCGTCTCCAGTCCGTTGGCCTCCACGGTGGCCTTGAAGATGGCCGAACTGGCGCAGTCGTTCCTGCTGGCTGTGAAAGTCCTTAATTGTTAAATAGATATAATTCTTGGTAAAAACTTAGTACTTTGTATTGCAAGGTACTTGGTTTTTACTTATCTTTGCACCCGAAATCATATAAGACGCAAGAAATATGAATATCGAGAATGCAAAGTCGCAGATGCGGAAAGGGATGCTGGAGTACTGCGTGCTGCTGTTGCTGAAGCACCGCCCATCGTACGCCAGTGACATCATCCAGCAACTGAAGAATGCGGAACTGCTCGTGGTGGAGGGAACACTCTACCCGCTGCTCACCCGCCTGAAAAACGACGGGCTGCTGCAGTATGAGTGGCAGGAATCCACGCAGGGACCTCCCCGCAAGTACTATGCCCTCAGCAAAGAGGGAGAACAGTTCCTTGAAGGGCTCGACACGGCCTGGAACGAACTCGACAATACCATCAATTATCTTAAGAACATCACACCACAACTTTTAGAAGTGAAAAGTGAAAAGTGAAAAAGTAAAAAGTAAAGATATGAAGAAGAACATTACCATCAACCTGTGCGGGCGCCTCTTCCAGATTGACGAGGATGCCTACGAACTGCTGCAGCAATATATCGAGTCGCTCCGGCAGTCGTTCGGACGCGAAGAGGGCGGCGAGGAAATAGTCAACGACATCGAGGCCCGTATCGCCGAACTATTTGCAGAACTGAAACAGCAAGGCATCGAGGCCATCACCATCGAGCACGTGAAGGATATTATCACTCGTATCGGCAAGCCCGAGGAACTCAAGGGCGAGGAAGAAACGAACGACAGCGAGAACGGCGGACATAAGTATGACTCGTTTCAAACTGCCGCCCAGGGCATCAAGGACAGTTTCCGTGCGAGGACTGCCGGAAAGCGGCTCTACCGCAACCCCAACGACAAGATGGTGGCTGGCGTGCTCTCAGGCATTGCCACCTATACAGGATCGGACGTCACGTGGTGGCGCATCGGCTACGCCATGTTGATACTGGCCTCCAACTTCCTGTTCCCCTTGTTCGGAATATGGTTTAACTTCGGATTCTTCCTCCACGTCAATATTGCCTTTATCATCTTCTACTTCGTGCTGGCCATTGCCATCCCCGTGGCCGATACGCCCAGGCAGGTTTTGGAGATGGAAGGTAAAGAGGTGACGCCCCAGAACCTGGCCGATGTGGTGGTGGAGGATAATCAGCCCGTACAGCCTCGAAGGGGGTGTCTGGGCTCTGTCTTTTCCGTGCTTTTCTCAATCATCGCTGCCATCTTCGTGTCTATTGCTTCGATAGTAGGGGTGGCGCTGCTGATTAGTCTGTTGCTCATCATCGTGTCTTTGGTCATCGTCTTTGCCGTTCCTGCAGCCCGCGTGAGTCTGCCATTCGACATCGGCTATCTGAACTTGCCCGTACTGATTGACGTGCATCCTTGGATCGTGATTGTCTTCATCGTGGGACTGATACTCGCCCTCACCATTCCTCTCTATGCCATCTGTCACATGCTGTTCTCCAAGGCTGGTAAGGTGCAGCCGATGGGTATCGGACAGCGCATCCTGTGGATTGTGCTGTGGGTGGCATCGCTGTGCTGCCTGTTCCCGGCGCTCGTCTGGATTCAGGAGCAGGAGCGCGAGCATTATACCGCCGAGATAACTAAAAAATATGAATATCAAGGCGTGATGATGAGTCATGAAGACAAAAAGTTTCTGCGCCGAGGCGACTGGAACCTGATTAAAGCTGAGAATTGTGACCACTATTCCTATAGCGGATATTATGAAGGCAATCCCAACTTGCGTTTCTTGGATGTCTTCAATGAGAATTGTGAGGAGGTGTTTCAGGCAGAGCGCAAGGAGGCCGTCGAGCCAGGTGTATATTATCTGGAATTTTCCGTCAGAACGGAGGGCCCAGGCCCTTGTGTTTACGTCATCGGCGACAGCGTCATGCTAAAGTCTATTCCTGTTAGTGAGGTTCCTGGTATGGGCTGGGTTCGCACTGTCATTGAGAACATCGTTGTCTCTGGCGATTCCATCGCCTATGGTGTCTCTTCCGATGAAGCATTCACCGGACAGGAATGCTGCGCCCAGTGGTTCTCGGCCACCGACTTCAAACTCACCCGTACGGGCGACCTACCAAAAGATAAAAAAGTAAAGAAGTAAAGATATGAAGAAACTATTATTATCAACCGTGATGCTCGCCCTTGTCGCAACGACGGGCTGGGCGCAGAAAAAAGTCTGGGACAACGTTGTGACGGGATATGCCAACATACCCATCATCAAGGTAACGAAAGTAGCGATTTACGACGACCGCACGGAAGTGTTCTTTCACTTTGAAGTGCCTCAGCAGATGACAGGCGAGTCCGTGCCCTTGGCCACCAAGCCTACGCTAACGGCTGACGGGAAGACATACGCCGTGAAAGGTGCCACAGTTATTTCGCTGACCGAGCCTTACGCAATCCCAGCAGACGGGAAGGTGGACTTCTCGCTCATCTTCGAGCCCATCCCCGAGAATACATATCTGATAAGCGTGGCTGAGCCCAATGCGTGGAGCATTGCCAACGTGCACGATGCTGACAGCCAGCCCACGGGCATTGCCGATACCTACTGGCGCAATGAGGCAACGGGCGACTGGCTGATAGGATTCGCCAAGCAGCATGTCATATATAATAATAAGGTGTGGGACATCGTCGACCAGACAGAGAAGAAAGATGCCTATACGCTGACGCTCAATGACGGTACGACTATCCGTGTCGGCAAGATGAAGAATGGTCTGCGCCAGATTGCCATCGGCAAAAACAAGGCTATTGCCTGTAGTCCGATAACTGGCGCCGCCCTGCCTGACTATCCTACGAAGGACACGCGCAAGGGCTTCGTCGATAACGGCTACAACCCGAAGGACAGCGTGACCATCATCGGTTGGCTGAAGGACATGCCAGAGGAGGCAAGGAGACAAGGAGGCGACTTTAATGTAAGCGTTAAGAACTTCCTCGTTGATGAGGAAGAGACCACTTACGCCAAGATGGACTCGCTGGGACGCTTTACCTTGAAGATGCCCCTGCTCAACTCTTCGGAGGTATTCATAGACTGGGATCGCTTACACCAAAGCAGCGTGCTGGAGCCTGGCAAGACCTATTTCTTCCTTTCCGACTTTATGACGGGCCAGACACTTTGGATGGGCGACGATGTCAGAGTGCAGAACGAACTCATAGTCTATCCCCATGCCTGGCCTAACGACCGTATTCCGAGAGACCAACGGGGCAAGGTGAATGCGATGGATTTCAAGGCTAAGACTGACAACAGCCGTGCCGCCGCTACAGCCAGCCTTGAAGAGACCATCGCCCAGCATCCTAACCTCTCGCAGCGATATACCGATTACGCGAAGGGCTATATTCAGACGGCTCAGGGCGAGTCGTTGATGCAGGGGCGCTATGCGATGCCGAACTATGAACTGCCACAGGAATACATGGACTATGTGACCAAGGAATGCTGGCAGAAAGCCGTCAGGCCCTACACACTCTATCGCGACTTCTCCAGTTTCAGGGATGACTATCTCACCTATATTATACACAACCGACAATGGAGGGTGAACTGGAACATCTATGACTACAACAGCGAGTTAGCCTCGAACGACAAGGAACTGGCCATTCTCAACCAGTGGAAGGACTGGATTATCGATGCCAACGCCAAAGTGATGGCTGCACCAGAGGAAGAGAGGCAGAAAGTGGCCGAGAAACTCAATGCCGACAATGCCGACATGATTAAGGAGGTGGACAAGATTCTCCAGTCTTCGAAAGGCCAAAAGGTGATTCGTGGAAAGGAACTCATGATCAGGATGGGGCAAGAGGCCTTTGTGCTCGATTCCATAGGTGCCGACCAAATCATAAAGGACGTATGGCTCTCACGGTTAGTCAATAGCCTCATCGATGAGACGCATACAGCCGTGTCGCCGATGGTCATCGACACGCTGAAGGCGATGGTAAAGAATCACTTTGGCATCGAGCGGATAGAAAAGGCGAACGACTATTACCTCGCCCTGGAGAACCGCGAGTTCGACAAACTGGTGCTGAAATCATCCGACAATCTTGCTGACCTCAGCGAGGGTGAGGCTCTGCTGAAAAAGATTCTCGAACCGTATAAGGGCAAGTTCGTGCTCTTAGACATCTGGGGCACATGGTGCGGCCCCTGCAAGGAGGCCCTCAGCCACTCCACCGAAGAATACGCCCGACTGAAAGACTACGACATCCAATACCTCTATCTCGCCAACAAGAGTCCGCAGACCGCATGGGAGAACGTCATCAAGGAGTATAATGTGAGCGGCCCGAACGTAGCGCACTATAACCTGCCCGAAGAGCAGCAGGCGGCCATCGAGCGTCACCTCAACGTCCATGCATGGCCTACCTACAAACTTTTCAATCGCGATGGCGAGTTGTTGGATCTCAAAGTAAGCGCCTTCGACCTTGAAGGACTGGCCGGCCTGCTGGAACAGATGAAGTAAACGAATAAGGTGTGACTCAACCGAGCCACACCTTATTATTTAAGGCAAGTCTGTTTTTATTTTCCTCGCAGGGCGGCGATGCTTTCCTTCAAGGCAGCAATCTTCTCCTCAGAGTCGCTCTGCTTCTTGCGCTCAAGGGCTACCACCTGCTCAGGAGCATTCTGCACGAAACGCTCGTTGGACAGTTTCTTCATCACACCGGCGAGGAAACCTTCGAGGTGCTGCAGTTGAGCCTCCATCTTGGCAATCTCTGCCTCGACGTCGATCATATTGCCAAGGGGCACGGCAAACTCGTCGGTGCCTACCATAAAGGCTGAGGCGGTGGCATCTTTCTCGGCTACCACAGAGATATTGCTGAGGTTGGCCATCTTGGTGATGACGGCGTTGAACGGCTCGTAGGCGTTCTGACCCACTACCTGCAGGTCGAGTTGCTCCTTCGGGGCAATGTTCTTCGACGCACGTACCATACGGACACCAGAGACAATCTGCTTCACGTTCTCAATCTGGGCGGCGAGTTGGTTGTCGGCCTCGGTGGGAGCGGGGAGCACCAGACTGTCGCGCATGATGCTCTCGCCATCCTTGCGGTCGTAGAGGTGCTGCCAGAGTTCCTCGGTGATAAACGGCATAAACGGATGGAGCATCTTCAGGAGAATCTCGAAGAACTCGAGGGTCTTGTCGTAAGTCGTCTTGTCGATGGGCTGTGCCTCACCATTGACGTAGGCGGGCTTCACCATCTCCAGGTACCAGGACGAGAACTCGTCCCAGAAGAGTTTATAGACAGCCATCAGGGCATCAGAGATACGGTATTTCTTGAAGTGGTCGCCGATCTCAGCGTTGGTCTGGCGCAGTTTGGCCTCAAACCATGAAGTGGCAATCTTACCTGTCTCAGTCTGCTCGATGTCTGCGACCTTCCAGCCCTTCACCAGACGGAAGGCATTCCAGATCTTATTGTTGAAGTTGCGGCCTTGTTCGCAGAGGGCCTCGTCGAAGAGGATGTCGTTACCGGCAGGGGCGGAGAGCATCATACCCATACGCACACCGTCGGCACCGAACTTCTCGATGAGTTCGATGGGGTCGGGGCTGTTGCCGAGTGACTTAGACATCTTACGACCCAGTTTGTCGCGAACGATACCGGTGAAATAGACATTCTTGAAGGGGTACTTACCCATATACTCCTCGCCAGCCATGATCATACGAGCCACCCAGAAGAAGATGATATCAGGAGCCGTCACGAGGTCGGAGGTAGGGTAGTAGTAGTTGATCTCCTCATTGCCGGGGTTGTTGATGCCGTCGAAGAGGGATACGGGCCAGAGCCAAGAAGAGAACCAGGTGTCGAGGGCATCCTCATCCTGACGTAGGTCGGCATCAGTTACCTTCGGATCCTTCTGCTGAGCCAGTTTCAAGGCTTCTTCACGGGTGGTGGCTACTACATAGTCGTCGTTCTCGTTGTAGTAGTAGGCAGGAATACGGTGCCCCCACCACAACTGGCGGGAGATACACCAGTCCTGAATATTTTCGAGCCAGTTCTTGTAGGTATTGACATACTTCTGTGGATAGAAATGCATCTCACCATTGAGCACGGGCGGCAAGGCGATGTCGGCAAAGTGCTTCATCTTCAGGAACCATTGTAGTGAGAGGCGTGGTTCGATGGCGGTGTCGGGGTTGCGCTCCGAGTAGCCCACCTTATTGACATAGTCCTCAATCTTCTCCATCAGGCCTGCCTCCTGCAAATCCTTCGAAATCTGCTTGCGGCAGTCCATTCGGTCCATGCCCACGTAGATAGGGCTCTGGTCGCTGATGGTGCCGTCGGCATTGAAGATATCGATGGTCTCGAGGTTGTGGGTCTTGCCCAGCATATAGTCGTTGGTATCGTGGGCAGGCGTCACCTTCAAACAACCAGTACCGAACTCGATATCCACATAACGGTCCTCGATGACGGGAATGACACGATTCACCAGAGGCACGATGACCTTACGGCCCTTCAGCCATTGGTTCTTCGGGTCCTTGGGGTTGATACACATCGCCGTATCACCCATGATGGTCTCAGGACGGGTGGTGGCCACAACGGCGTAATAGCCTTTGGCATCCTTATGAATGATATTGCCTTCGGCTTTCAGAACTTCCTCGTTATCGAGGGCATTCAAATCAGCCACGTAGTATTTCAGGTGGAAGAGGTGGCTCTGTTCCTCTTTATAGACGACCTCCTCGGTAGAGAGGGCTGTGAGGGCTTTCGGATCCCAGTTCACCATACGCAGACCGCGATAGATGAGACCTTTGTTATAGAGATCGACAAACACCTTGATGACGCTCTTGGAGCGCTTTTCATCCATGGTGAAGGCGGTGCGGTCCCAGTCGCAGGAAGCACCTAAGCGGCGGAGTTGCTTCAGGATAATGCCACCGTGCTCATGAGTCCAGTCCCAGGCATGCTCCAAGAACTGATCACGGGTCAGGTCGTGCTTCTTGATACCTTGTTCTGCAAGTTTCTTCACCACCTTGGCCTCCGTAGCGATTGAGGCATGGTCGGTGCCAGGTACCCAAAGGGCATTCTTGCCTTCCATACGTGCTCGGCGGATGAGGATATCCTGAATGGTATTGTTCAACATGTGTCCCATGTGGAGCACGCCCGTCACATTGGGGGGCGGAATCACGATGGTATAGGGTTCCCGTCCGTCGGGTTTACTTGAGAAAAGTTTGTGGTCCAGCCAGTACTGGTACCATTTGCCTTCGACCTCTTTTGGGTCGTATTTGCTTGCTAATTCCATATAATTGTTTGTTATTTCTATGCTGAAAAATGGTAAAATCTTAAAAAATCGCTGCAAAATTAGTAAAATTCCACCGAAAAGTAGTATCTTTGCCGCAATATTTTAATGTTTATGCACACAAAAGAAGAAAAAATGCAGGCTTTCGGACGCTTTCTCGACGTGTTGGACGCGTTGAGAGCCAATTGTCCGTGGGATAAGAAACAGACGAACGAGAGCCTGAGACCCAATACCATCGAGGAGACCTATGAACTCTGCGATGCCCTCATCAAGAATGATATCCATGATATCTGCAAGGAACTGGGCGATGTGCTCTTGCATATTTGCTTCTATGCAAAAATAGCAGAGGAAAAAGAGCAGTTTGATATGGCGGATGTCTGCAATGCGCTGACCCGTAAGATGATCACCCGCCATCCGCATGTCTATCATCCCTCGCAGATTGATGCCGAGGATCCCAAACCCCTGCCTTATGTCCCTAGCGACCTAGGTTCTCCTAGGGATATCCTAGGAAATCCTAGTGATAACCTAGGTCAGCCTAGCGAATCAGAAAAGCCCACCACCGTCACGCAGGTCTTGGAAAACTGGGAGCAGATTAAACTGAAAGAGAAAGACGGCAATGAGTCGGTGCTCTCTGGGGTGCCTGAGGCCCTGCCGAGCCTGATAAAGGCCTATCGTATTCAGGATAAGGCCCGAAATGTGGGCTTCGACTGGGAACAGAAAGAAGATGTATGGAAAAAGGTTCGTGAGGAACTCGACGAGTTGGAGGCAGAACTGAAAAAGGAGGATAAGGAAAATTCAACGAAAGAATTGGGCGATTTCCTGTTCTCCGTTATCAATGCCGCCCGACTGTATAAGTTGAATCCAGACAATGCCTTGGAGATGACTAACCGCAAGTTTATTGATCGTTTCAACTATATAGAAGCGCATAGCATCAAGATTGGTAAACCTTTAAAAACCATGTCTTTATCCGAAATGGATGAACTGTGGAATGAGGCAAAGAAAGTTTTAAAAAATTAATCATAAAGGATATGAAGAAATTAGCATTTTTCGGAATGATGGCTGCTGTCATATTGACGATGAGCAGTTGCTTTGGTGGTAATCAGCAGCCCCAGCAGACGGCGGAGGAAGAACCTGATTCTGTAGAGGATTACATGCCTTTCGATCAGACTATTTATGGTCTGTGTGGAAATGGGACTGCTATGAACACCCTTCAGTTGTTGACGGATAGTGGCGACACGCTGAACCTGGATCTGACCAATGCCCAGGAAAGCGGGCAGGTGTTTGGCGGTCTGCAAGCCGGTGATCGTATGGCTGTCCTGCCAAACAAGGCCAAGACGGAGGCCGTGATTGTCATTAACCAGAACACTCTGTTGGGTGACTGGGTGATGCCGAATCCTATCGACGGCAGTTCTGAGGTCGGTATCCGTATCAAGGAAGGCGGTGTAGCCGAGAGTATCGATCAGAGCAGCATCATCTACAAGACCTGGAAGATTTACAATGGTAAGTTGGAGATCCTTTCGCAGCGTGAAGGTGGTGGTGATATGGAAGAGGTGAACCTCTATGAGATCCTCCTGCTAGGAGCCGACTCTTTGGTGTACAGAACCAGTGGTGTGGAAAAACAGGATGAGGAGACCTTCGAATACAGCCGTTGGAAGGAGAAGCCTGCAATGGATCTGCACGGTCTGCAACTGGAAGACAGCGGTGACGAGTTCCGTATCGACCATTAATCGTTGCTGAGGCTTGGAACCGTTTAAGGTACATATCTTAGGGTGTGGAAGTGCGCTTCCCACCCTTCGTCATTATGCGTCGTCGCAGGTGGTTGAGGTGCGTGACAAGGTGCTGATGCTCGACTGTGCCGAGGGTACCCAGATGCAACTCCGTCGTTGCCGGGTGCGCTTCACGAAGTTGAGCCATGTCTTTATCACCCATCTGCACGGCGACCATTGCTTTGGGCTTATTGGAATGATATCAACATTTGGTCTTCTGGGGCGCACGGCCACGCTCCATATCCATGCGCCTCAGGAACTGGAGCCGATGCTACTAAGTCAGATAGGTTTCTTTACCCACGATTTGGGGTATGAGATAGAGTTCCATCCTGTGGATACGACAAAAAATGCAATTGTCTACGAAGACCGTAGCGTGACGGTGGAGACCATTCCCTTGCAGCATCGCATGCCTACCTGTGGCTATCTGATCCGAGAAAAACAGGGGCTTCCACATATACGTCGGGAGATGATGGACTTCTACCAGATTCCTACCAGTCAGGTGAACAATATCAAGAACGGTGCCGACTGGACGACTGCCGATGGCGAAGTGGTGCCCAATGCCCGGCTGGTAAAACAGGCTGATCCTCCCCGCAGTTATGCCTATTGCACCGACACCCGTTATATTCCGACCCTACATGAATTATTGAAGGGGGTCAATACGCTCTACCACGAGAGTACCTATGGCGAGGATCGTCTCCAGTCGGCAGAGAAGTATTGTCATTCCACAGCCCGTCAGGCAGCGATGGTAGCCAAGGAGGCTGGGGTGGGGAAGTTGTTGCTGGGCCATTACAGTTCACGCTATGAAGATGAGAATGTGCTGCTTGAAGAGGCGAAAAAAGTCTTCGATAATACTTATTTGACCAACGAAATGGCTGTTTTTGATGTCTGAATGGCATTTTTTGCCTTAAAAATTTGGTTGTTTCACGGAAAAACACTAACTTTGCACAAATTATAGACTATTGCATATGACAAAGCGTTTACTCATTATATCGTTCACGATGGCTTTATCTTGCCTCGTCCCCATTTCTGCCAATGCGGCTCCTGCCTATTTTGCGGGTGTTATGGAGATGACTGTAGATCAGGAAATCACAATCAATTTCAGCGATGGTGTCCTTTCTGTGATAGGTGCGGAAGGGCAGACTTTGGAGATTGTCTCCCTGACTGGAAAGAAGATCATGGATGTGAAGGTGGAAAGTCCAGCACAGAAGATAGAACTTAATATTCCAAAAGGGTGCTACATTGTGAAGGTTGGCAAGGTTGTGCGCAAGGTCTCCGTTCGATAGCATGTTTGCTTGCTGTGTCTTGCGTGCTTCTGGCTTCCTGCGTTGAAGGAAACCACGAACTCACTGAGGCAGACCGTTCAGCATTCGGTACATTTGTTGATTCGATGGACACTTCTCTACAAGGGAAGTGGTTTGATCGTATGGGGCTGTCGCCAGATGCCGACACCCTGTTGTCCGTCTTGCTTCGTGAACTGCCTGCTAATGGTCTTGATACCGCTGCTTTCAATATCCCCCAGATAGCCGAAGACCTGAGGATTGTGCATCTTCTTGCCTTCGATTCTGTCGGTGTGAGCATCAATGAGGTCCTGCCCCGTCTCGACTCCCTGTTGTCAAAGGCGTATATCAGTTATGCTACAGGGCAGCGCTATGGTTTTGTACAGCCTGAAAAACTATTCAACTCCCTGAATATGAAGGCTGATAATTCAGGCTATGCGCGTCTTTTCGACGAAGAGGTGAAGAAGCCGGATTCGAAGGAAGCAGAGCAGAAACTGGTGTCGGCTGAAAGGATGGACTATCTCTCTGCCTCGCATCCTGAGGGGTATGTCTATCAGGTTTTGCAGAAGAAACTGGCACAGACTACTGATAAGGATCAGCGCCACAAGATTGCTGTCAACATGGAGCGTTGTCGTTGGCAGATGAAACGGCCTGCTGAAACGGAGCGTATGGTGCTGGTAAACATCCCCTCCCAGCAACTCTGGGCTGTATCTCCTGACTCCGTACTCGATATGCGCATCTGCTGTGGGGCCACAACGAACAAGACCCCCTTGTTGCATAGTGCCATCAGTTATATGCAGGTCAATCCAGAGTGGATTATTCCCCACAACATTGTTAAGACAGATATTGCGCGTCATAGTGGTGACTCGGCTTATTTCGCCCGTCATAAGTATTATATCGTGGAACGTAGTTCCGGCGATACGTTGAATCCGGTTGAGGTCACCTCGGGAGAGATGTTGTCTGGTCGCCTGCGTGTCGGACAGAAGGGTGGGGCTGGCAACTCCCTGGGACGAATCGTTTTTCGGTTCCCCAACAATTTCTCCGTCTATCTCCACGACACCAACAACCGGGGGGCTTTCAACAGGGACAGGCGTACCCTCTCGCATGGCTGTATCCGTGTGCAGAAGCCTTTCGACCTGGCGTGCTTCCTGTTGCCAGATGCGGATGAGTGGACCAAAGACCGCCTGCGTATCTCGATGGATATCCGTCCTGAAACAGAAAAGGGATTTCTCTATGTGCGTGAACATGCAGACGACCCGAAACCCTTCCGTCTGATATCCTATCTGGATGTGAACCCCAAGGTGCCTCTATACATTATTTATTATACAGCCTATCCTAACCCAAAAACAGGGGAAGTGGAACTGTGGCCCGACCTCTATGGTTACGACCAGGCCATCAGTCGTGAGATGGGCTCTATTCTATTGTAGACAGAAGACAAATGGACAAGAATAGCGACCAGCAGATCAAGGAACTTCTTTCGAATCCTGATACCCAGCGTAGAGGATTTGAGATGATGGTGCGCCAATACAGCGAACAGTTGTACTGGCAGGTGCGACGCATTGTCCTCACCCATGAAGATTCCAATGATGTGCTACAGAATGCCTTTATCAAGGCGTGGAACGGTCTCAGTTCTTTTCATGGCGACTCCAAGGTGATCACCTGGGTGTCGCGCATTGCCATCAATGAGAGCCTCGACTTCGTGCGCCGTCAGAAGAATATGGCCCTTGTCAGCACCGACGATGATGAGTCCTGTGTGGCCAATACCCTGATGGCCGACGACTATTTCGATGGTGATGAGACCGAGGCGCAGTTGCAGGAAGCCATTGCCGGACTGCCGGAAGTACAGCGCACCGTGTTCACCCTGCGCTACTACGACGAGATGAAATATAGTGAGATGAGTCAGTTGCTGAAAACCTCTGAAGGCAGCCTGAAAGCCTCCTATCATATCGCCGTCAAAAAGATTTCTGAATTTTTTAAGTCACATGATTAAACCTTTTAGATTATGATACGTCAAACGAGTATGGAAGAAGAAAAGTATCTCATAGAAAGAGTCGGTAAGCAGAATCCTTTCAAGGTTCCTGAAGGTTACTTTGACACGTTGGCAAGCCAGGTTATGGCGAAAGTCGACGCTGAAAAGGGTGCTCAGGTTGTGGAGATAAGGAAAGCGAAAAAGGCCAAGACAGTATGGCTGCGTCCTCTTCTCTATGCTGCTGCCTGTGGGTGTGTTTTGTTCGTCAGTGTGGCATCGTACCTGTCGCATGAAGACAAGTCGATGGCTGCACCTACTACTGAGAATGCGGTGGCTGCGCAGACAATGGATTATTATTCCTTTGACGAAGCCGCTGACTATGCGATGATTGACAATCAGGAAATCTATGCCTGTCTGTCGTCTGAGTATTAATTAATTAAACTTAAAAATGAAGAGACTTATCGTTAATTGTCTGGTTGTTGTTTTTGCACTGGGTGTTTGGGCTCAGGGACAGCAGAGGTTCTCTCCTGAGAAATTCCAGGCCGACATGGAGCAGTATATTGCCAAGGAAGCCGGTCTGACTCCTCGGGAAGCCGCTGCCTTCTTCCCGATGTTCCGGGAGATGCAAAAGAAGCAGCGTGCACTCTACAACCAGATGATGGCAGAGTCGAAGATCAAGCCGGCAGACGAGAAAGCCTGCAAGAAAGTGATTCAGAAGCGGGATCAGGTCGAGTTGGAGTTGAAGAGCATCCAGCAGACCTATCACAACAAGTTCCTCAGCGTGCTTCCCGCCTCGAAAGTATTTGATGTCATCAAGGCTGAGGACCAGTATCACCGTGGACTGTTCCGTAACTGGGGTAGGAATCCGATGGGCAACCCAATGGGTAATCACATGGGTAACCCGATGGTTCGCCCTCCCAGAATGCAACAGGGTAATAGGAGATAGATTAAAACTGCTAGTGGGTGCCGCTGTTCTTGAGGAATGGCGGCATCTTTGTTTATGCTAACTTCGAGTCTTCCAGAATCTTCGGACAGAGAGGAGCCAGTTCGCATTTTTCGCAATGGGGCTTGCGTGAGGTGCAGACATAACGTCCGTGAAGCAACAGCCAATGGTGGGCATTCGGGATATCTTCCTCCGGGATATGCTTGGTTAGCGCCATCTCCACTTTGTAAGGTGTATTGTCGCGCTTGCTGACGAGTCCCAACCGATGGGCCACCCGATAGACGTGTGTATCTACTGCCAGTGCCGACTTCCCGAATGCCACGCTTTGGATGACATTCGCCGTCTTCCGTCCCACACCGGGTAAGTCGAGTAACAAGTTCATGTCCGAAGGTACCTCACCATCATGCTTCTCCACCAGTGCCCGTGCCATCTTCACCAGATGCTCAGCCTTCGCATTCGGATACGACACGCTACGGATATACTCCAAGACATCCTCCGGTTCAGCCTTCGCCATCGTCTTTGCATCGGGATAGTGTCGGAACAGTTCCGGTGTCACCTGATTGATTCGCTTGTCCGTACACTGCGCACTCAGGATGACTGCCACCAACAACTGAAACACGCTCCCGAATTCCAGTTCGGTATTCACATTCGGCATCTGTTCCCTGAAGTGCGCCAGGATCTTCTCAAACCGTTCGCTCTTTTTCATGCCGCAAAATTACGAATTATTATCCATACCACCAAGATTATTAGCCTGAAATCTGGGGCATGTCTATGCACGGGGTGCATAAACGTGCCTCAGATTTGGGGGAAGATTATGCCCGGTGTGCATAAACGTGCCTCGGATTCAGGGGAAGATTATGCCCGGTGTGCATAAACGTGCCTCAGATTCAGGGGAGACTTTTGCCCGGTGTGCATAAACGTGCCTCGGATTCAGGGCATATTTCTGCCTGGTGTGCATAAACGTGCCTCGGATTCAAGGCAGACTTATGCACGGTGTGCATAAACATACCCCAGATTCAGGGCAGACTTTTGCCCGGTGTGCATAAACATGCCCCAGATTTTAGGCTGATTTTTCAACTTCTGGAGCAAAAAGATGCAATATTCACTTAAACCATCGGAACGCAAAAATGATATGTTACATATTCCACTTCTATCATCCCAACTCGTGGTTTATATCAGGCAGAAATTACTGGAAAAGAAGTCTTAACTCGATTTGCAGCGGAATTTTTTTCGGATTTACTTGCTTTATTCCTAAAAACTTGCTAACTTTGCCGAAAATATAAAATAAATTGTCTAAAACAGTTAGTATGATTAAGCAAATTTTGTTTTCCCTGGCATGTCTGACCGTGATGCCAGTCAGCGCCCAGAAGGTACCTGTGTGGCAGGATCCAAACGTGAATCAACAGAACCGTGAAGTACGTCGTGCTGATTTCTTTGCTTTCGAGAGTGAGGAACTTGCTAAACAAGGTGACAAGATGAAATCGTCTCGTTACCTCTCGATGGAGGGTATGTGGAAATTCAATTTCGTCAAGAACCATCAGGATGCACCGAAGGACTTCTTTGGTCTGAAGTACGACGATTCGCAGTGGGTGGACTTCCCCGTACCCGGTCTCTTTGAGATTAATGGTTATGGCGACAGAATCTATAAGAATATTGGTTATGCTTGGGGCACCACCTTCAAGAGTAATCCGCCCTATATCGGTGAGACCAACAACTATACGGGTTCTTATCGCAGGACCTTTGACCTGCCTGCTGACTGGAAAGGGCAGGAGGTGTTTTTCCATGTTGGCTCTGCTACAAGTAACCTCAGCGTTTGGGTAAACGGTAAGTTTGTCGGGTACTCGGAGGATTCGAAGGTGGCTGCGGAATTTAATATCACGAAATACCTGAAGCCTGGCAAGAACCTCATCGCCATGCAGGTGATGCGCTGGTGCGACGGCTCCTATATTGAGGATCAGGATTTCTGGCGCTTCACCGGTATCGCTCGCGAGGTGTATCTATTTGCTCGTCCGAAGGCACATATTGAGGATCTCACAATGACGCAGGACTGGGTGGTGGATTCCAGACGAGGCATTCTGAAATTTGATGTGAAGACCAAAGGTAATGCCAAAGCCACGGCGAAGGTGATTTTCGATGATGGGCAGATCAGTAGTGAGATAGATGCCAACCACGAGATCTACTTGAACCAAGTGAAGCCCTGGACGGCTGAGACACCCCATCTCTATACCGTCTTAGTGACGCTAAAACAAGGCGACAAGGTGCTGGAGGTAATCAAGCAGCGCGTGGGCTTCCGTCATATCGAGATCAAAGGTGGACAGTTGCTCGTCAACGGCCAGCCTATACTGATTAAGGGTGCCGACCGTCATGAAATGGATCCCGATGGCGGCTATATCGTCTCGGTGGAGCGTATGATTCAGGACATCAAGATCATGAAACTGCTGAACATCAATGCCGTGCGTACCTGTCACTATCCAGACGATCCCCGTTGGTATGACCTCTGCGACGAGTACGGACTGTATCTGACGGCAGAGTCGAACTTGGAGAGTCACGGTATGGGCTATGGTGAAGGGACACTTGCCAAGCGTGAGGACTATGCTAAGGCACACATTGAGCGTCAGGAGGGTAATGTATGTTCTTTCAAGAACCATCCGAGCATCATCGTGTGGAGTTTGGGTAATGAGGCCGGTTATGGTCCCAATTTCGAGAAGGCCTACGACTGGATTAAAGCCTACGACAATACCCGTCCTGTGCAGTACGAACAGGCTGGCCACTGGGGTAAGACGGATATCTTCTGTCCGATGTATATGGGTTACGAGGACTGTGAGAAGTATTCAAAGACCGACAATCCCCGTCCGCTGATCCAGTGTGAGTATGCCCATGCGATGGGTAATTCGATGGGTGGTTTCAAAGAGTACTGGGATGTAATCCGTAAGAATGCGAAGTATCAGGGAGGCTATATCTGGGACTTTGTGGATCAGGGTCTGCGTGACAAGAGTCGTATTACAGGTAAGGAGATCTTTACCTTCGGTGGTGACTATGGACGTTATCCCGCCAGTGACCATAACTTCAACTGCAATGGTATCATCGCCCCAGATCGTCGTCTGAATCCGCATGCCCATGAGGTGCGTTACTATTACCAGAATATCTGGGTGACGGACAAAGGATTGAAGGAAGGTAAGTTTGAAGTTTACAACGAGAATTTCTTCAAGACACTCGACGATGTGGAGATGGAATGGTTTGTCGGTGGTGCTTCTGGCGGACACCATCATGACAACCCGGGGCGTCCTGAAGGCATGACCTTCGGACATGGCGGCACTATTGACATCAATGGCATTGCGCCTCAACAGCGCAAGACCATCACCGATGAGGCCTTGAAGAACACTATAACCCGAGTACTTGGACATCATGGCGATCAGGAGATATTCGTTATTTTCCTGTTTAAGTCGAAGAACGGTGCGCCCCTCATCGACAAGGGACAGGTGTTGGCTCGTCAGCAGTTCGTATTGAATCCCTACCAGTTCCCGGAGATCAAGGCTGAAACGGCTCAGGTTGCCAAGGAGGAAGTGGAGAGTTACGTGAAGTTCGATGCTGCAGGTACCACGTTGACCATCGGCAAGCGGACGGGATGGATTGACTATCTTGATGTTGATGGTGAACCAATGCTTGTTGACCGTCAGTCCGTGATGCCAGAGTTCTGGCGTGCGCCAACTGACAATGACTATGGTGCCGGTTTCCAGCGCCGTCTGGGGGGCTGGCGCAATCCGCAGATGCGGCTGAAAGAGTGTCAGGTGGGCGACAATGGTGTCACCGCTAAGTTTGACATGCCTGACGTGAAGGCCACGCTCACCATGACCTATACGCTGACAGCAGAGGGCGAGGTTGTCGTACGTCAGCAACTTACTGTCGACAAGGAGGCGAAGATATCTCAGTTGCCGCGCTATGGCATGCAACTACAGATGCCGAAGCAGTATGATGAGGTGACCTACTATGGTCGTGGGCCCGTAGAGAACTACTGCGACAGGAATTCGAGTGAGTTTATTGGTATATATAATAATAAGGTGGCGGATGAGTATTATCCATACGTCCGTCCGCAGGAGTCGGGTAATCACACTGATGTACGCTGGTTCCGCGTGCAGGATAAGCAGGGTAGGGGACTCGAGTTCTATAGTAATGCCCCGATGGAGGCCAGTGCCCTGAACTTCCTGACTGAAGATCTCGACGACGGTATGTCGAAGGACAAGAAGATAGACCGTCACTCAGGTGATCTTGTAGAGCGTCCGTTGACGCAGGTGCATATCCAACAGCGTCAGATGGGTCTTGGCTGCGTGAACTCTTGGGGTGCCTGGCCGCGACAGGAATATATGCTGCCCTATCAGAACTATGACTTCACCTTTGTCATTAAGCCCCTGAAATAAACTAATAAATTGCTCTGCATTATCAACCCCTTTGTGGCATTTTGCTACCACAAAGGGGTTGATTTTGGTCAAAAAGATTTAATTGTGAGGCTTTTTTGTAAATTTTAAGTAGCAAATCGTTGGTGGATATCTTTATAATTACTATCTTTGCACCGGTTTTGATAAAGAAGAAGAGATGAAAGATATAAAAGATATAAAGAAAATGATATTTATGGTGATGATGTTCCTGGTCGGTTCATTGTCACTGAATGCCGCAGAGAATGTCGCCAGCAAGGACGATGTCGATACCACCTATATCAAGTTGGATGAGAACCGTGTGCCAATCAATCACGTCAACTTGACCTATGATGAACTGGTAGAGAAAGTTGGAGAATTAGAGACCATTCTTGAGACAGAGAACTTCCAACTGTATGCCGCAGGCGACTATACCTATAAGATCGAAGATGGTGTTGTTACCTCTATGGCCATTCAGATTGCTGATGAAAAGAACGACAAAGTGATCTACAATCAAATTCTGAATGCTTTGTCCAAGAGCAACTCCATCAAGGATACGCATAATACAGGCGGAAACCATTATCTGTATGCCAACTTCCAAATTCAATTTGACGACTTCGAGGGTTACGAAAAACTGACCTTCTCCGCTATCGAAGAATAGGGCGTCTGGTGGTTGCTAATGCCATCTATCCACGGTTGTCGGAGTTGAATAACAATAAGGGGGTGTGTCATTTTGATGTGCCCCCGTGTGTATGTTTAAAACTATAAGTTAAAGATAGCTTTCCATATAAACTCGCGGGGCCGGAGATGGTTAAGGACAATGATATCTGTGTAGTCAGTGGTGTAGTGACGGCGATAGTCTCGGGTGCCGAAAAGATTGGAGCAAAGAATTCCAATTTCGAATTTTTTTGTGCGATAGGAGGTTGATAAGTCGGAGAAATAATTGGTTGAGACTGAATTGTCGTTACTGTGATGGATTTCGTTAATCCACTCTATTTGCCATTTACCAGGCAGTAGAAATACCTTTAACTCATGGTTCCAAGACTGGATTGAATTGGTCAATGACTGATGACTGTAGTGGTAGGTCGATTCTTCTTCGATGGAAAACCAGCGATTGGGTTTCATAGAAAAACGCAACGATACTCTACCATTACGGGTGTGCTGATGTGTGAGGACACTGTTGATCAATAGGTCATAGTTTGTCCTTGAGTAAGTGCCATTCAAAGTGATATTGAACTTAGCCCAAAAGAAGGATTTACCTAAACTGCTAGAAAGACTATAAGTCTCACGGTATTGGCGGGAGTCTGTAGCCTGACGGATATAAATATTATCCACAAGTTGACTCTGGTAGATTATGGCTCCAAGCGTATTGTTGTAACTGGCATTAATTCTGGAAAAAAAGCCTGTCATTACATCACGATAATCTAGTCCAAAACTGGCTGTTTGGCCAGAGGTGTTTTCTAACTGTCCAGAACCTTGCATACGATAAAGATAATCGGTATAGTAAGGTTGACGGGTGATGGTGGTGATGTCATTGGGTGTCCATCGATAATTGTAACTGCCGATTATATCGAGTTTTGATGTCATACTGTAGCGGATGAACAGGCGTGGTTCTGCCAAAAGAATCTGATTGTGCTGTTCCTGATATTGACGTAAGAGCCAACCGATTCGTCCGTTCAGGCTGATGCTCCAAGCCCCATCACGATAACTGAGTGATGGTTCCATGTATGGCTGATATTCGCTGTAGCGATCACGGCTATTAAGTGTCATCCTTTGCGTTTTTATTTCAAAGCCCGCCATCCATGTTATTTTTACTTGTTTGATACTATGCTGATAATAAGCATAAGCATTCCAGTAGAGCATCTGTTGGGTAAGTCGCTGAGTGCTGTCATTCGTCAGTAGCAGCATACCAGGCAGATAACTATAACTAAACAAGGATGTAATGGAAATACTTTGCCCATTATTAAATTTATGGATAAGTTCGAGGTTATCCACGAGGTATCGTTTACGAGGTTCGACTCGTTGGGGGGTTGGTTGTCCATTAAGCATCGAGAGCCCTTCACTCTTATTATAATCAATATAGCCTTTCAGTGTATTCGATAAATAGTGATTGTCGCGATTCGCTTTGTAGAGTAGTTCGGCTTGCCACTCGCTTCGGGTGCTTCTTGCAGTCTGTTCCTCGGTGATAATGGCAGAGTCTGCATCAAGATACATCGTTTGCCTGTCCTGTTGCTGATGGCTGCGGTCATAAAGGCCTGTCACTTGCAATTTCAGATCATCATCCTTTTGGGTCTTGAATAGCCAGTTGGTGGCGGCAATAGAGGTATCGTTGAACTTACTGCGGCGGACATCAAGGTTAGGAGCACCCAGACTGATGTTACTTAATATACCATCTTCAGTAGGAGCCGTTCTGTCAAACTGTGTCAGGTCTGTCACCTCGTGCTCTATGTCCTTACCTGTGTTGTTAGTCTTAACCATTGATATGCTTTGTTTTTTGTGTCCAAAAACCATTCCCAACAGACGTGCATCACGCAACCATTCATCGCCATAGCCCGTCGCCACTTCCATCACACCCTGCCACATGTTCTTGGCATCATCTTTCAGAATCAAATTAATTGCAGCCTGTTCAGAGAATTGCATATCCTTTAGTGCTTTTATAGGTTGATGGTTCTCATAGACTTGCACGCTCTTCACTTGATCGGCTGAAAGGTTTTCACTGGCCATAGCATACTTGCCGCCAAGCAAGTCCATACCTTCGATATAGAACTTGTTGATGGCTTTGCCTTGATACCTGATGGTTCCTGTTGGCAACACCTCTAATCCAGGCATCTTCGCTATGACATCAGCGATAGTTCTGTCCTGCTTTTGTTTGAATCCTGCGACGGAATAAGTCAACGTGTCGCCTTGTTCACGGATGCGCTGCGGAGTGACTTTCACCTCTTTTATGGCTATAGCCTGTTCCGACATCCTGATAGCCTGCCCATTCTGATAATCCTTCAGCGGTATCGTCACTTTGCCATATCCAATCATCATAAACTCAATCTCCTTTGCCTCTTTCCCTTGTGGAATTATTAGTGAGAAATGTCCATCCTGGCCAGCCCTTGCAAATGCAACGACTGAACCATCACCTGTTTTAGCCACGATGGAGGCAGACACGAGTGGGTCGCCACTATTGTCCGTCACTAATCCTGTATAGGTCTGTGCCTTACTAAAGAGAGGAACTAACGTAATAAGATATAGGAACAGATATCTCATTTTTTATTTTCCTTTAGGAATCGTTCATGCAGTACAATCTTCTTGGGGGTAAAACTGATGGGATTTCTGTTAGTGTCATATCTTTGAATTATTTTGCCACCGTATCCTGTCATGATGTTTATATATGCTTCATCGTCTGCATATTCGAGTGTCATTAGTTCCTCGGCCCTCTCTGGTGTTACCACCTTTTTCTTTTTATAGGAAGGAAATGTGTAGTTATGTCCATCACCTTTTTCAATACCAATGCATTCGAAGCAAAATAGACCTTCTGATTCTTTGGCAAACAATACAAGACCAGGTAGACCGCAAAACTTCCATGGACCATCACTGTAAGGCAACTCAAGAGTGTACCAAATTATCCATGACCTGCCTCGGAATGATACTGTTGCTTTCTTGCAGGGATACTCACATATTAAAGAGTCTCCATCTTGTAACTGCCATTGAAATAAATTATCTAAAGAGTCTATTACTGTTAGCCAAAAAGGCATGTGTATGAATGTCATGACCCCTTTACTGGGCATATTCTTGAACACCTCAATAGAAGAACTTACATATCCTTTATATGGAAATACTCCATCATAATTTATTTTGTACCACTCAGATACCAAACTGTAATAACGTGAAGAATGCTGACCTATGTCTAATCGTGTTAAGTCAATAGACAAGATACTGTCAGTTTCAAACATCTTGTACTTTGACTCATACGTTATTTGTAATTGTGAGATATCACTTTGCCCCAATACATTGAGGTATGATAATAAAATGAAGGGAATGATAAGTTTCCTCATATTTGTTTTCCTTCAATATTTTTTATAACGACTGTGCATAAGGCACAGTCGTTGATTAATCTTCTTTTTGTCATAATCTTACAATTTTTAGAGTTATCGTTGCAAAATTATAACGATTAATTATATCCTCCAAATTATAAGAGGATTAAAAGTTCATCAATAGTTCACTCCAAATTGTTATGATTTCTTAAAGGGAGGCAAAACATAGATTTCATCGGCGTTTGGGATATATGTTATATCGAACACTCAGGTTCTTGTAGAGCGTTCGTGAAGAGGCTTCCATAAAGAGGGCTTTGTTGAGGGCATACTTGATGTTGGAAATTCTTGATTTCGTGGTTCCAAGCATATTGGCCTGATCATTACTGCCAATGCCTAAGACTGTTAAGATGCAGACCCGAATGTACTGAGGTATATTACAATGCAGAGAAAGATCATGGAAAAGGGATGGATAATTATTTTCAAATGCTTTTGTCAATTCGTTCCATTCTATATAGGTAACAGGGGTTAACGGAGTATTCGCTATTTCACGGATTCTTTTGACAATAATTTCTTTGTCAAATGACTCGGAAACAGACTGGTATTTAGATATGATTCCATTCTTCTGAAGTTCACCGATTCGTTTCTGGAACATCTCATTTTCTTCCAATAGTCTTGATTTCTCGCTCTCGTAGTCTTGATTAATCCGGGATATGGTCTGTTGAGCCTTGGCATATTTCTCCCTGAAGCCGCTACTCTCACCCTGGGCCTTCGTCAGTTCCTGTTGGATAGTTGCAATCACCTGTTGGTGGGTGGATTTTAACAATTGCAACTCATGCAGGTTTTCCTCATATTCGTCTGTGGCATTGGCAAACTCCTTCTTTAGTCGATTAATTTTCCTCTGATTGTTTTTCCACAGCATGAATGCGGCAATGAGGATAATGGCCAAAACCACTGCAGTGACGATTAATCCTATCAGCCTCTTGTATGCCTTGACCTCATTTTCATGAGCCTCTTTTTGCAAACGGCTGTAGTTGTAATTGGCTGCCATTTGTGCTACAATATTCTGGTCTTTAAGAGCAATTGAAGAGTCGTTGGCCGTGCAATACAGCATGGCATATTTGGCGATGGAGTCGGCCTGATGACGCTTGCTAAAAACACTTAAGAGGCCTCGATACATAGGGTCTTGGGATGCATAAGACATTCCCGGTCGGTATATCTTACGATAATAATATTCTGCAGAGTCAAGTTTATGGATATTTTCAAAGTATTTGCCTTTATAATAGTAATACTGGCGTTGGGAAGGGGGAAGTTCATGATGCTCATCGAACAAATCGGATTCGGCCTCAAACTGATCCATCAGGGCCTTGGCCTCGTCTAATCGTTGGGGGCTTTCCGTATATAGTTGCATTAATGCCCTTGAAGAGCGCAATGCTTGTTGGGTATAGCCATATTTCCTATACTGTTCAAGTGCAGACTTCAAGATGATCTCAGCACTGTCCTTCTTGTTTAATAGGATATATGCTCCAGCAGACATGTCTATATTGTATATACCCCACAGAGGTTTGTTGGCGTAATAATCATAATGACAGGCTTTTTTTCTAGCCTCAATTTCGTTGGTCAGGAGAAGTTGACTGTGATATACAGTCGCCATCTGGGAATAAATGCTCCCCAGCGTATAGAAATCACAGTCAGAGACTGTCGTGTCGGCTGCATCAATGGCATCCTGATAACTGCTGATGGCACACGGGGCTTCGCCTATGTCGCTATAGGTGCGCCCGAGGATGTAGTGGGCGCGCATCCGTTCGTTGGGCGTGCCGTGTTTGTCGAAATAGGCTACGAGGTCTTTGGCTAATGAATCATTCCGCATCACGCTGTCGGCACGGTTGGCCTGCTCCAACTGTTCAAGTTGCCGTAGCATCTGTTCCTTGTCGGCACCACAGCCGTACAACAGCCACAGGCCGCATAGCATCATCAAGATCGGACGAATATGTTTCATGTTGCAAATGTAAATTTTGGGGCAAAGATACAAATTATCTCCCATTCGACCAAATAAAAGGCAGAAAAAAGTTTAATGAGATGATTATATTTAATTAAATGGATTTGTTTTGGTTAATATCGTTAAATTTAACAGAAATAATTAACTAAAACATCTCTTCTATTTATGAAAAACACTACCTTTGTCCCCAGATTGAAAACGAGACAATGAAAAAGAGTACAATTTGGATTATAGCGACCATTATGGGACTGGCCTTCATCGGTCTTTTGCTGTTACAGATTTCCTATATCGAGGAGATGGCGAAGATGAAGAAGGAACAGTTTGATGAATCCGTCAACCGCAGTCTTTATCAGGCGTCTCGCAAACTTGAAATGAATGAGACTGCGCGATATCTGGAGAAGGATGTGAAGGATACGGAGCGCCGGGCATTCAAGCAAGACTCTGTCATGGTAGATGGACTGGATGGTACGGTGAAGCATGCACACCAGTTTGCGGTAGCAGCCGATGATGGTACGGTCTATTCCTCATTTGAACTGAAGACCTTTGCCATTAAGCCTGCCAATGTGCCTAAGGCCATGATCCTGCGTACGGATAAAAATAGTATTTCTGAGGCAACAAAATCTTTGCAGGAGATAGTACGTAACCGATATGTCTATCAGAAGGCTTTGCTCGACGAGGTGGTCTATAATATCCTTTACACTGCTTCTGACAAGCCATTGAAGGAGCGTGTCAACTTTAAGATGCTTGACCAGGATATCCGTGCGGAACTGCAGAATAACGGAATCAATATCCCCTATCATTTCACGGTTGAAACCAGTGACGGACGGGAAGTCTATCGTTGTCCGGACTATACCGATGAAGGAAAAGACTATACCTATACCCAGACGCTTTTCCACAACGATCCATCTCCGAAGATGGGTGTGGTGAAGATTCATTTCCCTGACATGAACTCCTACATCTTCTCGAGCGTGCGGTTCATGATTCCGTCGATGATTTTCACCATTGTCCTGCTCATTACGTTCGTCTTTACCATTGTGGTCATCTTCCGTCAGAAGCGCTATTCGGAGATCAAGAACGACTTTATTAACAATATGACACACGAACTGAAGACCCCGATCTCCAGTATTTCTTTGGCTGCTCAGATGCTCAACGACGATTCTGTGGGCAAGTCGCCTGCCATGCTGAAACATCTCGGTGGTGTCATCAACGATGAGTCAAAGCGACTTCGGTTCCTCGTGGAGAAAGTGCTGCAAATGTCTATGTTCGACAGGAAAGACGCTGCTTTCAAGAAGAAGGAACTTGATCTGAATGAACTCCTTGAAAACATCGCTTCCAGTTTCTCCCTGCGTGTGGAGCATACGGGTGGTAAGATATATACGGAGATTGAGGCGGTGGATTCTGCCATCTATGTCGATGAAGTGCATTTCCAGAATGCTATCACCAACTTGATGGATAATGCCGTGAAGTATCGTAAACCGGATCAGCCGCTCGACCTTTTCATCAAGACTTGGAATGAGAAAGAACGTCTCTGTTTCAGTATCCGTGATACGGGTCTTGGCATTAAGAAGGAGAACGTGAAGAAAATCTTCGACAAGTTCTACCGAGTGCATACTGGTAATGTGCACGATGTGAAGGGTTTCGGCTTGGGGCTCGCTTATGTTAAGAAGATCATCAACCTGCACGAGGGCGAAATCAAATGTGAGAGTGAGGTAGGAAAGGGTACCACCTTCACTGTGTCGCTGCCCATCCTCCGTGAAGATGCAAATTAGTAAACAAATGAAATAGATAAATAAATTGTTAAATAGTAAATTGTCAAATTGTAAATTTCAAAGATTATGGACGAGAAACTGAAAATCTTGCTTTGCGAGGACGATGAGAACCTCGGAATGCTGCTTCGTGAGTATTTGCAGGCTAAGGGCTATGCTACAGAACTGTGTGCCGATGGTGAGGCTGGTTACAAGGCCTTCCTGAAGACGAAGTTCGACATCTGTGTGCTCGATGTGATGATGCCCAAGAAGGATGGTTTCACACTGGCACAGGAAATCCGTACCTCGAATGTCGATGTACCCATTATCTTCCTCACTGCCAAGACATTGAAGGAGGATATCCTTGAAGGTTTCAAGATAGGTGCCGACGACTATATCACCAAACCATTCTCTATGGAGGAACTCGTGTTCCGTATTGAGGCTATCATGCGCCGTACCAAGGGTAAGAAGAGCAAGGAATCGACACTCTATCATATTGGTAAGTTCACCTTCGACACCCAGAAGCAACTGCTCTGCATCGGTGACGACCAGCGCAAGTTGACCACCAAGGAGAACGAACTGCTGGCTCTGCTTTGCAGCCATGCCAACGAGATCTTGCAGCGTGACTTTGCCTTGAAGACGATCTGGATTGATGATAACTATTTCAATGCCCGTTCGATGGATGTCTACATCACCAAACTGCGCAAGCATCTCAAGGATGATCCGCAGATTGAAATCATCAATATCCACGGTAAGGGTTATAAACTCATTACCCCTGAGGAGGCAGAATGAACAATCGTTTGAAACAACTGATAGGAGTGGCGCTGGTAATCATCGGCGCCCTCTTTCTGATTGTTGCCTATCTGGCAGGGTGGACATCGAGCAACCTTGTACTGCTCAGTGCACTCTTTATTATTGTAATAGGTGTATTTCTTCACGTAAAACTCGCAAAATCAGGCGAAAAGTATTAAATACTGTTAATCAGGGCCCATTTCTCATTTCTCATTTCTCATTTCTCATTAAAAAGCAGTACCTTTGCATCCGCTTTTTGAAGCACATTATTAATTTTTTAATTTTTAAAAGTATGAATCAATACGAAACCGTTTTCATTTTGACTCCCGTTTTGTCTGATGAACAGATGAAGGAAACGGCCGCTAAATTCAAGAAGGTCCTCACCGATAAGGGTGCAGAGATCATCTCCGAAGAGGCCTGGGGATTGAAGAAGATGGCTTATGCTATTCAGAAGAAGTCTACAGGTTTCTACTGCCTGATAGAGTTCAAGGCTGAGCCAGAAGTGATCAAGACATTGGAGACTGCCTATCGTCGTGACGAGAAGGTGATTCGTTTCCAGACAGTTAAACTCGACAAATATGCTGTGGAGTACGCTGAGAAGCGTCGCAACAAATTTGGCGCAAAAACAGAGGAGGCTTAATTATGGCAGCACAGGACACAGAAATCCGTTATTTGAATGCTCCTTCTATCGACACGAAGAAGAAGAAGTACTGCCGCTTTAAGAAGAGTGGTATCAAGTATATCGACTACAAGGATCCCGAGTTCCTTAAGAAATTCCTCAACGAGCAGGGTAAGATTCTTCCCCGTCGTATCACTGGAACATCTCTGAAGTATCAGCGTCGTGTGGCTCAGGCCGTGAAGCGTGCCCGCCAGATTGCTCTGCTGCCTTACGTAACCGATTTGATGAAATAAAACAAGGAGGACGCAAGTATGGAAATTATTCTGAAAGAAGATATTATCGGTCTGGGATTCAAGAACGATATCGTGAATGTAAAGTCTGGTTATGGCCGTAACTACCTCATCCCTCAGGGTAAGGGTGTTATTGCTTCTCCTTCTGCCAAGAAGGTGCTCGCAGAGAATCTGAAGCAACAGGCTCACAAGATTGCTGCCCAGAAGGCTGCCGCCGAAGAGAAGGCTGCTGTGCTGGAGGGTGTTGCTCTCGAGATTGCTGCCAAGGTGAGTGCTACGGGTCAACTCTATGGTTCCGTAGGTGCTGCTCAGGTGGCTGATGCCCTCGCTCAGATGGGTAAGGAGGTTGATCGTAAGATCATCACCATGAAGGATGCCAAGAAACTGGGTGACTATGTGGCTCTCGTTCACTTCCATAAGGAGGTGACTGTCGAGATTCCCGTCAAGGTGGTTGCTGAGAATGCTGCTGAGTTGAAGGCTGCTGCCGATGCAGAGGCTGCCATTCGTGCTGCCGCTGATGCCAAGGCCGCTGCCGCTGAGGCTGCTGAGGCTGCCGACGAGGCTGAGGTTCTCGAGGCTCTCGACGCTGCTCCTGCAGAAGAGGCTACTGCTCCTGCTGAGGAGGCTCCCGCTGAGGCTTAATCAAGCATTTTAAATCAAACAATTAATAATTAATCACTGCTGTAAGGCATCATTATTTATTATGACAACAGTGTCCCGAGGGTTTCCCCTCGGGATTTTTTTTGCTATTTTGAAAATTCTCCCTGAATTATTTGAAGCGCAATAGTCTTAACAACTCATTGGAACCATTCGAACGACCTATTCGAATAATTCCTTTACCCTATAAAGGATTATTCGAACACGTCAAAGGGATTATTCGAATAGTTGATTAAGACTATCTGAATAAAAATGGGAAAAAGGAAAGACCGCAGGACTCACGTCCTACGGTCTTCTTGTTCTCTCAATTAAGTTCGTTGTGACAAACTATTAAGCAACAGTGTCAGCAGCGGCTGTGTCAGCAGCAGCGGTGTCAGCACTCAAAGTGTCAACAACCTCCTCGATAGAGTCTGTGTCAGTAGCAGGAGCCTGCTGAGCCTGATTACCACAAGATGCGAAAGAGATAGCTGCAACAGCTACGAACATAAATACTAATTTCTTCATTTTTCTAATGCTTTTAAATCTGTAAAACAATCATTTGTTTATTAAAACGCTGCAAAGGTATGCATTTTTTTAATAGGTCGTATCATTTTTTTTGTTTTTTTTTAGGCTGTTTTTGTAACTTTTTTGCAAACAACTGTATTTCAGCGAATTATGAAATGTTAAAAATCATTCATTTTTGGGAAAATGCGAATAATTGCTCAAAAATTGCTGTATTTGGGAAAAAAACACTACCTTTGTGCTCGCAAACATAGATAAACCAAAAAGCGAAAAAGAAAAAAAGTTAAAAATGATTGATTTCTCGGCCTTTCAAGGTAAGACGGCTACCTATTACACCCTCGGATGCAAGTTGAACTTCTCTGAGACATCGACCTTCGGGAAGATGCTTCAAGAGTTGGGCGTTCGGACGGTACAAAAGGGGGAGCGGGCTGACATCTGTCTGATCAACACCTGTTCCGTGACGGAGGTGGCTGACCAGAAGTGTCGTCAGGCTATTCGCCGGTTGGTGCGGCAGCATCCTGGGGCCTTTGTGGTGGTGACGGGATGCTATGCGCAGTTGGAATCCGAGGAAGTGGCAAAGATAGATGGCGTTGATTTGGTGCTTGGCTCGAATGAGAAAGCAAATCTGATACAGTTTCTCTCCGATGCATGGAGTTTGGAGGATCAGGGGGACAGGTCGCGTGATTCTGTCCAGAATCATGGACCTGTCCCCCTGATCTTCCGCCAGAAGACGAAGGATATTAAGACCTTTGCGCCGTCGTGCTCCCGAGGAAATCGTACACGCTATTTCTTGAAGGTGCAGGATGGCTGCGACTATTTCTGTACTTATTGTACCATTCCTTACGCCAGGGGCTTTTCGAGGAATCCGACGATTGTCTCGTTAGTAGAACAGGCTGAGGAGGCTGCGCAAGAGGGTGGTAAGGAGATTGTACTGACCGGCGTCAATATTGGTGACTTTGGCAAGACGACAGGTGAGCGGTTTATCGACCTTGTGAAAGCACTTGATGGGGTGGAGGATATCAGCCGCTATCGAATTAGTTCGTTGGAACCGGATCTGTTGTCGGATGAACTAATAGACTATTGTGCACAGAGCAGGGCTTTTATGCCGCATTTCCATATTCCTTTGCAGAGTGGAAGTGATACGGTGCTGAGACTGATGCACAGGCATTACGATGCACAGTTGTTTGCTGACAAGATTCAACGGATTAAGGCGGTGATGCCTGATGCGTTTATTGGCGTGGATGTGATGGTGGGCTGTCGTGGAGAGATGCCTGAGTGTTTCGAGGAGACATATGAGTTCCTGAAAGGACTCGATGTGACGCAGTTGCACGTGTTCCCTTATTCCGAACGGCCTGGTACATCGGCACTGAGCATCCCTTATATCGTAAGTGAGAAAGACAAGAAAATGCGTTCGAAGCGTTTGCTGGATTTGTCGGATGAGAAGACGGTGGCTTTCTATCAGAAACATATCGGGCAGGAGGCTGAGGTACTTTTCGAAAAGGCCCCAAGGGGAAAGGCCATGCATGGTTTCACCAAGAACTATATCCGGGTGGAACTGTCGGCAAAGGATGCAGACACTGCACTCGACAACCAAATCGTAAAGGTGAAATTGGGTGAAGTGACTCCCGACAAACAAGCATTGAGGTGCTATATAATATAAATAAGGTACGCGCGTATGGAAAAGTTGGCAATCGTGATATTGAATTGGAATGGCGAGAAGATGCTCAGAGAGTATCTGCCATCCGTGTTGCAATACTCGAGGGATGAGGCGACGATCTATGTGGCTGACAATGCCTCGACAGATGATTCGTTGACGATGCTGAAAGCGCATTTCCCTGAGGTGAGGCTGATAGAACTGGAAAAGAACTGGGGTTTTGCTGAGGGATATAACAAGGCCCTTCACCAGATAGAGGCAACATATTACTTGTTGCTGAATTCCGATATCGAGGTGACGCATCATTGGCTGACGCCGATGATTGAACTCTTGGATGCGCATGAGGATATTGCTGCCTGTCAGCCTAAACTATTAAGTGTCTTTGATAAGGACGTTTTTGAATATGCAGGGGCCTGTGGCGGATTCATCGATAAATATGGTTATCCTTTTTGTAGAGGTCGTATCTTCGAGACGGTGGAGCAGGACAATGGTCAGTATGACTATCAGCAGGATATACTCTGGGCGACAGGGGCTGCGCTGATGATCCGCTCGAAAGACTATTGGAATGCAGGAGGACTTGATTCGCGCTTCTTTGCACACAACGAGGAGATAGACCTCTGTTGGCGATTGCGTATTCGAGGACGACGGATAGTATGTGTGCCAGAAAGTCAGGTCTATCATGTGGGAGGTGGCACGTTGCCGAAGAGCAATCCCATGAAGACCTTCCTGAATTTCCGCAACAACCTGACGATGCTCTATAAATGTCTGCCAGAGGAGGAATTGAAGTCTGTGATGCGCTGGCGCTGGTGGTTGGACTATCTCGCCGCCTGGGAGATGCTCATCCTGAAAAGAAACGTGGGAGATTTCAAGGCGGTGTATCGGGCTCGCCATGCTTTTAAGCGTTGGAAGAAGAATTTTGAGTCAGACCGTCGGCAGATTCAGGCCAGTCGGGTGGTGAAAGTAATACCAGAACGAGGGTGCTTTTCCTTGCTTTGGCAATATTATGTAAAAGGACGGAAAACGTTTGATTCTTTAGACGGTTTTTTACACAAATAAACTTAAATGTGCAATTTGGGGCCTTTATTTTAAAATTTTTAGGTTAAAATTTGGTATTTACAATAATTTTAAGTAAATTTGCAGAAATTTTAAACTAAAAGAATAAAAAAGGCTTCTCAGTAAGTGCGTAAGATATACTTCATACTGTTTGTTATGATGCTGGGATGCATCGGCTGTGAATGGCAATTGAAGACTGACGAATCAGAGTCGGATGTTGTCGTTGAACGCTATGACCGTATCCAGAGCCTGTATCTGACCACGAGTGATTTCTCAGCCCTTCAAGAGATGAACATCACCTATCCGGAGCAGACAAGGACACTGATAGAGGATATCCTGCGCATCGGCAAGGTGAACGACCCGCAGATCAACACGAAGTTCCTGCGTTTCTATCAGGATTCCACGTTGCAGGTGCTTATCAACGAGGCGGAACAGCAGTATGCGAATATGGATGATATTAATGAGGAGATGACGCAGGCTTTCAAATACCTGAAGAAGGAGATTCCAAACATGGAGATTCCGAAAATCTATGCGCAGATCGGTTCGCTGGACCAGAGCGTGATTGTCGGCAACGGGATGATAGGAATCTGCTTGGACAAATATCTTGGTGCGGAATACGATCTGTATCTGAAACCGGAATACGGCTATTCACTGGAACAGCGCAAGATGATGCAACGCCAGTATATCGTGCCAGACTGTATTGGCTTCTATCTGTTGAGTCTGTTTCCTATGCCTTTCGACAAGCCGATGAGTCAGGAAGAGCGTGATATCCATATGGGCCGGATTCAGTGGGTGGTCAATAAAGCGGTAGGACGGGATATCTTTGACTCGACCTTTATGCAGAAAGTTGGAAAATTCATGAAAAACCATAAGAATATGGGGATTGAGCAGTTGCTCAATGGCACGAAATATTCAGATTTCTTGTAACTTTCGAAAAAAAGCATTACCTTTGCACAATCAAAAGAAATGATTATGGCAAAGAAGTGTTTTGGGATAATGGCTGCTGTGCTTGTGCTGACAATGAGTCAGGTGCAGGCTGGCGATAAACTGAGTTTAAGGGATATCACACGAGGAGAGTTCCGCGCAGAGTCGATGACGGAAGTCCATCCGATGGACGATGGGGAGACGTATGCCCAGATTAGTGATGACGGCAAACGCATCATAACATATTCTTTCAAGACGGGAAAGCAGGTGGGCGTGCTTTTTGACGCATCAACGGCGCGCGGGGCGCAGGTGAGTCGTGTAGAGGGCTACATTGTGAGTCCCGATGGGCGCCGGTTGCTGATACAGACGAAGACAAAGCCCATCTACCGTCGTTCGTTCACGGCAGAGTACTACATTTTTATGATCCAGAACAATAAACTGGAACCGCTTTCCGATGGCGGGCCGCAACAGACACCAGTTTTCTCGCCAGATGGCAATCAGATAGCCTTTGTCCGTGACAATAATATTCACCTTGTCAAACTGCTCTATGACAATGCTGAGAGTCAGGTGACGAAGGACGGGAAGCGTAATGAGGTAATCAACGGTATCCCTGACTGGGTGTATGAAGAGGAGTTCTCGACGAACTCATCGATGGTGTTCTCTGCCGACTCGAAGCAGATTGTCTGGATCCGTTACGACGAGACCGATGTGCCGCAGTATGCCATGCAGTTGTTTAAGGGCCTGGCTCCTGAGCGCGAGGAGTATCGCGACTATCCAGGCAACTATACCTATAAATACCCCATTCCTGGCAAGCAGAATGCAAAAGTAAAGGTGCTCTCATACGACATTCAGAGTCACCAGACGCGCACCATTGACCTGCCGTTGGAGGCTGATGGTTATATTCCTCGTATCAAGGCGACCTCTGATCCGGAGAAGATTACCATCTTCACGCTGAACCGTCATCAGGACGATTTGAAGATCTATATGGCCAATCCGCTCTCGACGGTAGCCAAACTGATCATCGAGGACAAGATTGACAAATATGTGAAGGAGGAGACCTTTGAGGATGTTCAGATTACCGACAAGCATATCCTCCTGCCCAGTGAGCGTGATGGCTACAATCATCTTTATCTCTATAACCTCAACGGTCAGCAGTTGCGCCAGATTGTTGCGGACAAGTATGTGGTGAAGAGCGTCTATGGCTTTGATGAGGTGACGGGGGATGTCTATTTCGCTGCCAATCCGAAAGGGGCTACCGACCAGCAGGTGATGGTGGCTCGTCAGAACGGTAAGATTGAGACACTCTCGCAGAAGGACGGCGTGAATAATGCTATTTTCAGCAAGAACTTCAAATACTTCATCAATATTTGGAGCGATCTCGACAATCCAGCGCAGTATACTCTCTGCCAGAGTAACGGCAAGGCTCTTGCTGCACTCATTGACAATCACGAGTTGAAGGAGCGCTTGGCAAAGTACGACCTTGGCAAGAAAGAACTCTTCCAGTTTACCACTTCTGAGGGTGTGACGCTAAATGGCTGGATGGTGAAACCTTTTGATTTCAGTCCGACCAAGAAATATCCTGTGATTATGTATCAGTACGGTGGCCCGGGTAACCAGCAAGTGCTCAACCAATGGGGTATCGGCATGAGCGGCAACGGCGCCATTCTTGAACAGTATCTCTGCCAACAGGGCTATATCTGCGTCTGCGTGGATAATCGTGGCACTGGCGGACGGGGTGCCGAATTTGAGAAGTGTACCTATCTCCGTCTGGGTGAACTGGAATCGAAGGATCAGGTGGAGACAGCCATTTGGCTGGGCCAGCAGAGTTATGTCGATAAGAACCGTATCGGCATCTGGGGCTGGTCATACGGTGGTTGGAACACGCTGATGTCGATGTCGGAGGGACGGGGAGTATTTGCAGCGGGTGTGGCTATTGCGCCACCGACGAATTGGCGGTTTTACGATACAATCTATACGGAACGCTATATGCGTACACCGCAAGAGAACCCGAAGGGCTACGACGAGGTGAATCCCATCGCTCGCGCCTCCCTGTTGCATGGTGCCTTGCTCATCTGTCACGGTCTGGCTGATGACAATGTACACTATCAGAACACAGCGGAATATGTCGAGGCGCTGGTGCAGGCCGACAAGGACTTCTGTCAGTTGGTCTATACCAACCGCAACCACAGCATTTTCGGTGGAAACACGCGTAACCACCTTTTTCGCCAGGCGATCAATCATTTCAACGCTGAGTTGAAGTAGGAAGCCCCTGCTGAGCCGAGACAAGAAAGCCCCGCCAATCGGCGGGGCTTTCCTATTTCGTACAAATCGGATTAATATGCGAAGAGCGGATAGTTCTTCATCGTCTCGTTGACCTCGCTGCGCACCTTGGCGATCACCTGCTCGTTCTCGGGATCATTGAGCACCTCTTCAATCCAGGCAGCAATGCGCACCATCAGGTCCTCCTTGGCACCACGGGTAGTGATGGCGGGAGTTCCGAGACGGATGCCAGAGGTCTGGAAAGCGCTGCGACTATCGAAGGGCACCATGTTCTTATTCACGGTGATGTCGGCAGCCACGAGTGCATTCTCGGCCACCTTACCCGTCAACTCGGGATACTTTGAGCGCAGGTCGACGAGCATCGAGTGGTTGTCGGTGCCACCGCTGACGATGCCGAAGCCGCGCTTCACGAGTTCTTCAGCCAGTACCTTGGCATTCTTCTGCACTTGCTTGGCCCACTCCTTGAACTCTGGCTGCAATGCCTCACCGAAGGCAACGGCCTTGGCGGCGATGACGTGCTCCAGCGGGCCGCCCTGCTGTCCGGGGAAGACGGCGCTGTTGATGAGTGCCGACATTTTCTTCACGACACCTTTCGGCGTGGTGTAGCCCCAGGGGTTGTCGAAGTCCTTGCCCAGCAGGATGATACCACCGCGGGGTCCGCGTAGTGTCTTGTGGGTGGTGGAGGTGACGATGTGTGCCCACTTCACGGGGTTCTCCAGCAGGCCGGCAGCGATGAGTCCGGCAGGGTGTGCCATGTCAATCATAAGCAGGGCGCCCACCTTGTCGGCAATCTCGCGCATACGCTTGTAGTCCCACTCACGGCTATAAGCGGAGCCGCCACCGATGATGAGTTTTGGCTTGTGCTCCAGGGCAAGAGCCTCCATCTCGTCGTAGTCCACACGGCCTGTCTCTTTGTTCAGGTTGTAGCCTACGGGTTTGTAGAGGATACCGCTGGTGTTGACTAGCGAGCCGTGCGAGAGGTGGCCGCCGTGGTCGAGGTTCAATCCCATGAAGCAGTCGCCGGGCTTCAGCACTGCCAGCAGCACGGCAGCGTTGGCCTGTGCGCCGGAGTGGGGCTGTACGTTGGCATACTCGGCTCCGAAGAGTTTGCAGACACGGTCAATGGCGAGTTGCTCCACCTTGTCCACCACCTGGCATCCACCATAGTAGCGGTGTCCTGGGTAGCCCTCGGCATACTTGTTGGTCAGGTAGGAGCCCATGGCCTCCATCACCTGATCGCTTACGAAATTCTCACTGGCAATGAGTTCAATGCCTTTCAACTGGCGCTGATGCTCCTGCTCAATCAACTCAAAGATTGTGTTGTCTCTGTTCATTGTTTTTGCTTATAGGGTTTATACTAATTCTACTTTATTGATATCTTGTTCTTTTTCGCAGTAGTGACAGGTCAGGATGCCGTCAGCCACGTGGAAATGGGTTGCCATCGGCTCGTTGTTGGTGATGCACTTGGGATTGTTGCATTTCACGATGCCTTTGATCTCGTCAGGTGTTTCAACGGTTTTCTTCTCCACCACCTCATAATCGCGGATGATGTTGAGAATCACCTTTGGCGCGACGACGGAGAGTCGGGAGATTTCGTCGTCGGTAAAGAACTTGTCTGATACCTTGATGATTCCCTTATTTCCCACCTTCTTTGAAGGGTAGTTAAAACCAATGGTTACGGGTGTCTTCAAATCGAAGAGACCTAGTAGACTGGCCACTTGATAAGTCTTTTCTGCCGGTATATGGTCAATCACGGTGCCTTGTTCAATGGCGGCAACCAGACGTTCTTTCTTGTTCATCGTATAATCGTTTTGTCGTTTTTAACTTCATCGAGACTGATACCGAGTACATCGCAGAAGATGGCCTCACGGGCAAAGAGTCCATTGCCAGCCTGCTGAATATAGTAGGCGTGTGGGTTGTCATCCACCTCGTAGGCGATTTCGTTCACGCGGGGCAGGGGATGGAGGATCTTCATGTTGGCCTTTGCACTCTTCAACATATCGTTGTTCAACACGTACACGTTCTTTACCCGTTCGTATTCCATCAGGTCTGAGAAGCGTTCCTTCTGTACACGAGTCATATAAAGGATGTCTGCATCAGCGATGGTCTTCTCATTGAAGGCGGTGTGTTCCTGATACTTGATACCGTGCTCCTTGCAGTAGAGTTTATATTCCTGCGGCATAGCCAGTTCCTTGGGGGCCACAAAGTGGAAAGTGGGGTTGAAATGGCGCATGGCCATCAGCAGTGAGTGGACTGTCCGACCGTATTTCAGGTCGCCCACCATATATATATTAAGATTCTCCAATGTGCCTTGTGTCTTATAGATGCTGTAAAGGTCAAGCATGCACTGCGAGGGGTGCTGGTGGGCACCGTCACCGGCATTCACGATGGGGATGGGGGCTACTTCCGAAGCATAGACGGCAGCACCTTCGATGTAGTGGCGCATCACAATGACATCGGCGTAATTGGATACCATGAGAATTGTGTCTTTCAGCGTCTCACCCTTCGTTCCGCTGGTAATCTTCGGGTCGGCAAAACCAATCACCCGGGCTCCCAGACGGTTGGCTGCTGTCTCAAAAGAGAGACGGGTTCGCGTAGAAGGCTCGAAGAAAAGTGTGGCGACGACTTTTCCTTTCAACAACTCCCTGTTCGGGTGCTTCTCAAACTCTTCTGCCAACTCAATCATGTAGAGAATCTTCTCTTTTGTGAGGTCGGCTATGGTCACAAAATTATGCTTTTCCATTACTGTTTTTTGGATTGATGGCACAAAATTACACATTATTTCCCGATTTCGTGCGATATTTTTGATTATTTTCGTAATTTTGCACCAAGATAATATAAATTTGATATATGAGGAAGTTTTTTGTTGGCTTATTGTGGACTTTATTGATATTGTTTGTGCTTGGTACGGGCGTTGCATTTTATGCCATCAACGAAGGTTGGATTGGCTACATGCCACCTATCGAGGACCTGCAAAATCCTATCAACCGTTTCGCTACCCAGATTTATTCCAGCGATGGCAAACTGATGGGCACATGGAACTACAATCGAGAGAACCGTGTGATGGTCGATTATACAAAACTCTCGCCGCACCTCGTTCATGCACTTGTTGCCACTGAGGATGTGCGCTTCTATGAGCACTCTGGCATTGATTTCTATGCGTTGGGCCGTGCGATTGTCAAACGTGGACTGATGGGACAGAAGAGTGCCGGTGGTGGCTCTACCATCACCCAGCAGTTGGCCAAGCAGGTGTGGACTACAGAACGGGCCCAGACTACACTTGAACGCGTTCTCCAAAAACCGATAGAGTGGGTGATTGCTGTCAAGTTGGAGCGTAATTATACAAAGGATGAGATCCTGACGATGTACCTGAACTATTTTGACTTCTTGCATAATGCTGTTGGCATCAAGACCGCTTCTAATACCTATTTTGGTAAGGAGCCCAAAGACCTGACCGTTAACGAGGCTGCCACGCTGATTGGTCTCTGTAAGAACCCGTCCTATTATAATCCTGTGCGTAGTCCTGAACGCAGTAAGGAACGTCGGAATGTAGTACTCGGGCAGATGGTGAAGGCAGGTTATCTGAGTCAGTCCGACTATGACAAATATAGCGCAGAACCTGTTGAACTTCATTTCCATGTAGCCGATCATAAAGATGGCATCGCTACCTATTTTCGTGATTTCCTGCGTCGTTATATGACGGCCAAGAAACCAGAGCGCGCACTCTATGCTTCATGGAACATGATTAAATATCATGTTGATTCAATTAATTGGGAATCAGATCCTTTGTACGGTTGGTGCAACAAAAACAAGAAGCGTAATGGTGAGCCTTATAGCATCTATACGGATGGCCTTCGTGTGCACACAACCATCGATTCCAGGATGCAGAAATATGCTGAGCAGGCTGTCTATGAGCATGTGGTCAAATACCTTCAACCCAATTTCAATCAGGGTAAGAAGTCAAAGGCAAACTTCCCGTATTCGAGTTCTCTGAGCAAACAGCAGGTACAACAGATTCTGATGCGAAATGTCCGTCAGTGTGAACGTTACCGTGTGCTAAAGGAGGATGGGGCTTCTGATGTTGAAATCAAGAAGTCGTTCCAGACTCCGGTGCCGATGTCTATCTTTACCTACCATGGTGAGATTGATACAGTCATGACTCCAATGGACTCGATAAAATATTACAAATCGTTCCTGCGTACGGGCTTTATGAGCATCTGTCCGCAGAATGGCCACGTGAAGGCTTATGTAGGTGGTCTTGACTTCTCTCATTTCGCTTACGATATGGTGATGGAAGGTCGCCGTCAGGTGGGTTCTACTATTAAACCTTTCCTTTATTCCCTGGCTATGGAGAATGGCTTTTCGCCCTGCGATCTTGCTCCGAATGTGCAGCAGACCTATATGGTGGCTGGCAGACCGTGGACTCCTCGTAATAGCGGACATGCTCGTTATGGTGAGATGGTAACCCTAAAATGGGGACTTCAACAGTCTAACAACTGGATTTCCGCCTACTTGATGAGTAAACTCAGTCCGCAGGCTTTTGTCGATCTGCTCCATGAGTATGGTATCAACAATCCTGAGATACATCCGTCATTGGCTCTTTGCTTAGGCCCTTGCGAGATAACGGTTGGAGAAATGGCCAGTGCCTATACCGCCTTTGTGAATCATGGTATTCGTGCGTCGCATATGTTCGTAACCAAGATTGAGGACGGGGAAGGTAATCTTATTGCTCAATTCTCACCCCGCATGAACGAGGTAATCAGTGAAGAAAGTGCCAACAAGATGCTCTATATGCTCAAGGCCGTGGTTGATGGAGGTACGGCAGGTCGTTTGCGTCACAAGTATAATATGAAAGGCGAATTGGCTGGTAAGACGGGAACGACCAACAATAACAGTGATGCATGGTTTATGGGTATTACACCGACGCTTGTCAATGCTTGTTGGGTAGGAGGCGATGATCGTGACATTCACTTTGAGTCTATGTCAATGGGACAGGGAGCCACGATGGCATTACCAATTTTCGCACTTTATATGCAGAATGTCTATAAGGATTCTCAATTGGGATATAACGAGAATGCTATCTTTGACTTACCTGCTGGTTACGACCCTTGTTCGTTTGTCGAAGAAGCCCTCGAAGCGAACGATATTGAGGAGATATTTGAATAGCCTTATATATTATAAATAAGGTGTAGGTCATTGTTTTGTCAATAAAGTGGAAAACTTTCGTTAAATGATGAAAAAAGTTGGTGAAAAATTTGGATGGTATTGAAATTGTTCGTACCTTTGCATCCG
>Ga0310691_10000230_pt1 | contig 114148 bp, 79 predicted proteins | sample 176DNAGHGlowgp2_FD_203887 | JGI IMG/M metagenome (GOLD analysis project Ga0310691, IMG submission 203887) | Sheep rumen microbial communities from Palmerston North, Manawatu-Wanganui, New Zealand - 1766 DNA GHGlow gp2 (v2) (version 2) | ecosystem: Host-associated > Mammals > Digestive system >... | reverse complement strand
TTACTTCGTTTATGATCTTTTCCACAGGGGACACCTCTTTCTTGTGGCTGATGTTTGGTGGTGCTTACATTTAACCACTTCGAGGTGCCCTCTGTCTTTATTTTTCCTACATCTATTTTACACTAAGGCGGGCGGCGAGAGGAATTCTTAATTTCTATAAATGTTTTAGCAAAGTGCTTGAAACGATCGCCGGCAGGCGCTATACTGGCACTGTCAGAATAAGGAAAGGAGACAAAAGCGATGGATTTTAACGCAATGGTCAACTATACGCTTGAATGCATTACGCAGAAATACGCGGACTTCAGCGGCCGTGCCAGACGCATGGAATACTGGAGCTTTACGCTCTTCACCAGTGCGATCAGCCTCATCCTCAATACCCTGTATACGACCACCGACAGCACGATTTTCAGCATCCTGGTCGGCGTTTTCAGCCTGGCGATCCTTGTCCCCGGCATCGCGGTCTCGTGGCGCCGCCTGCATGACACCGGCCGGAAGGGCGCCTGGTACTTCATCGGCCTGATCCCTGTCGTCGGCTGGATCATCGCGCTCGTCTGGTTCTGCCAGGAGGGCACCCCCGGCGACAACGAGTTCGGCCCCGATCCCAAGAGATAAGCATGATGTAAACCAAATGACCGCTCCGAAAGGAACGGTCATTTTTGCCTTTATGCTTCCATGTCCTTCATGCGGCGCTTGTCGGCATACATGGCCTTGTCGGCGCGGATAAACACATCGTCGGGCGTGGCGTCGCCGGGGGAGCGGACGGCCAGCCCCTTGGCGATGGACAGGCGCTCCCAGGGCTCTTTCGCGGCAAGCGTCTTTTCGATCTCCGCGTCCATCTGCGCGATAAGCTCCTCACGCCGCTCCAGATCCTCCCCTCTGAGCAGGGCGACAAACTCGTCCCCGCCGATGCGGAAAACAGGGCTGTGCCGAAAAACCTCGCAGATCAGGCGGCAGCAGTTGACGATGTACTCGTCACCGCGCTCGTGCCCGTAGCGGTCGTTGATGCCCTTGAGTTCGTTGAGATCGAACATCGCCATGCCGAACGCCGTCTTGCTCCATTCCAGCTCCTCCTGCAGGGAGAGCATCGTGTGGTTGTAGGCGGTCTTGTTCTTCACATGGGTGAGCGGATCAGTAAAGGCCATGTCCCGCATGTTGTCCAGATACTGCCGCAGATTGCTGACCGTGACCTCAAGGGCGCGTGTCAGGATGCCGACCTCATCCCGGGTGGGCTTGGGAAGCTCCACATCCAGGTTCCCGAGGGCGATCTTCCGCGCGGCCTGCGTGAGCTGCTGGAGCGGGCGGGTGATGTGGTCGGCAATGGGGATGACGAGCAGGGCCGCCGACACGCAAAGCAGCAGCGCGACCACGATCATCACATGAAAGAGCGACACCATCGGCGCCTTGATCTCGCTGTTCTTGGCGGTCAGCAGCAGCTCCATGCCGTTATTGAGGCGGAAGAAGCTCAGCATCTTGCCGACGCCGCCGTAGTGGTAGCGAAAGCAGGGGTGCGCCTCCGAGGCGGTCTCCCAGCGGAAGGCGTCCGGCAGCGGCGCAAGCTCGGGGCAATGCTCCAGCAGATTGCTGCCGATCTCCAATTCCGGGTGGCAGTAGATTTCGCCGCTGTCGCTGCAGAGAAATGCATAGCCGGTGTCATAAGCGCGGATTGTGCGCACGTTGGAGATGACCACGTCAAAGTCGATGTCCATCCCCGCCAGCCCCCAGAAGACGCCGTCCCGGAAAAAGGGAACCACATAGGAGACCATGTAGACATTGAGATTGCGGTTGAGATAGGGGGCCATCCAGATCGAGTGCCCGGCGGCCTGCGGCTGATAGTACCAGCCGACGTGTTCGGTGTCCGAAGGGTCAAAGAGCGTCAGATCCGTGAGCGGCTCCTTGAGGAAAAAGCTCCGGCCGGGGCGTTTGCTGTAGAAAAAGCCGTTGCTGTGCCCGGTGATCTCCTGGGCGACACGGAAATAATAGGCGCACGCGCCCCGGGTGTTCCCGGCGATCTCGCCCATGCTTTTTTCGGCTGTGCGGCAGAGCTCGTCTGTGAAGTGCAGATCGCGCAGCTCGTCCGGCGAGGTGACCTGGTTGTCGATCATCTCGCAAAACAGGTTCACCGAGGTCTGGATGCTGTCGATGGTGTCGTTCAGCTTCTGCCCCTCCACCCGGCAGGTCAGGTTCAGGATCTGCTGGGAGGAATCGCTTTGGATGAGAGAAATGCTCCACAGGCCGAGCCCGCCGATCAGAACGACGCACAGCAGAATACTGATCAGATTCAATTGCAGGAACTTTCCGCGTATCGAGCGCATCTCTCTGTCCTCCCTTTTTATTCCTAGCCTATTATGCAGGGAAATGAAAGAAAAGTCAATTCCCCGTCGGATGATTTCTGATTAAGCGCGTAGTTTTTTTCACAACTTTGCCGTGTCCTGCGCAGAAAAACGGTAGACAGGAAAAAAGGCTTGTAGTAAAATGCAGGCATATATATCGAATAAGGGAGTAATGATCCATGCTGACGATAGAAAAGCTGCGCGCGTTCGGCGCAAAGACGGACGAAGGCCTTGCCCGCTGCATCAATAACGAGGCGTTTTATTTCCACATGATCGGCCTTGCGGTGCAGGATGAAAGCTTTGCAAAGCTGGAAGAGGCGCTCAAGGCCGGGGATCTGGACGCGGCCTTTGCCGCGGCCCACGCCATGAAGGGCGTGATGGGCAACCTCGCGCTGGAGCCGATCTATGCGCCGGCCTCCGAGCTCACGGAGCTGCTGCGCCATAAGACGCCCGGGGATTACGACACGCTGCTGCGCACCATCCTCACGGGGCGGGATACGCTGGCCGCCATGCTGACGGACTGATCCGAGAACCGAAAAACGCATCCGAAGGCCGCGGCCTTCGGATGCGTTTTTGCGGTATGTGATTTATGCCGGAACGGGGCTTCCCACGATCTGGTTCTTCCCGGCGCTCTTGGCGGCGTACATGCGCTTGTCCGCGACAGAGAAGAGCTTGCGCAGGTCGTGGTCGTCCGCGGCGTGACCGGCAACGTAGCCCACGGAGTACCCTGTTCGGATATCGGGCTCGTTCTTGCTCAGCGGGGGGCTGAGCTCAAAGACGGCGTTGATCTGGCTGCGCACCGCCGTCTCGCCGACGTTCGGCAGGATGATAAGAAATTCGTCCCCGCCGTAGCGGTAGCAGTGCTCCTGCCCGAACTGGTCGGCAAGGTTGCGGCCCGTGACGCGCAGGATGCGGTCGCCCTGATCGTGACCATAGTGGTCGTTGATGCCCTTGAAGTCGTCCACGTCCATCATCACCACATAGAGATCCCTGCCGATGTAGGCGTTGAAGTCGCGGCGCAGGGCCAGACGGTTGCGGATGCCGGTGAGCGCGTCGTTGAACGAAAGCTCCTTGAGCAGCAGATTATCCTCCTGCAGCCGCTGGGTAAGATTGTCGATCTCGTTGAAGGCGCGCATGGAGCTGCGCTTGAGCTCACACACGAAAAGCAGCACCACCACAATGCCGATCAGAATGACGACCAGCTTTTCAAAGTTCAGGGCGGTGTAGTGTACAAAGCTGTGTTCAGTGGAGAAAAAGTACATCGAGTACAGCAGCATCAGCGCGCCGGCCAACAGACCGCCGTTGTAGCCGAAGAGGGCGGAGCTCACCACGAGGCCCGCGATCAGGATCATGTTAGGATTGGGCACATTGAAATGGACGACGATCAGCATCAGCATCAGCATCATCCCCGCGGAGATCAGCAGCTCCTGCCACAATGTGAGCTTGAGCTCCATGATGAAATACGGCCGCTGGACGGATTCCGCTTCACGCCCGGTGAAACGTTTTTCGTCTCGCATATGTTCTGAGACAACTCCTTTTTAATTATGTTTCTATTTCTATATTATAGCACTTCAAAACTTCAATGCAAGTAAAAAATGGAAAAGGCAAGCGATACTTGGAAAATGCTAAAAAAACCTTGAGGAAAATCTTGCAAATTGTGTACATTGATGCTATAATGGCAGTTACCAAATTGTAACTTATAATCAGGGGAGGACGTACTATGGCCTTTTATCGGCGTCTGGGCGAGCTGCTGCTCGCGGCGGGCACGATCACGCAGGAGGATCTGGAACGCGGGCTTGCCCTGCAGAAAACACAGAAGGGCCGTCTGGGCGAGGTGCTGATCGCAAACGGCATCATCACCGAGGATCAGCTGATCGAAGCGCTGCAGATGCAGCTCGGCATCGAGTACATCGATCTGAGCAAGGTCAATATCCCGACGGAGCTGGCCTCCGTTGTGCCGAAGAATATTGCAAGGCAGTATTCGGTCGTGCCGGTGCGCGTAAAGAAGGACGAGCTGTACCTCGCCATGTCCGACCCGCTCAACTTCTACGCCATTGAAGAGGTGCGCAAGGCCGTGCGCAAGAAGGTGGTGCCCATGGTGGCCCACAGCGCCGCGGTCGAGCGCGCGATCCAGGTGCTCTACGGAAACGAGGGCGCGGCCCGCGCCATCGAGGAGATGAAGCGCGAGGCGGCGGCCGGGCAGGGGAACGACGCGGCGCAGGCGGACATGTCCTTTGCCGCAAACCAGATCGACGACTCCGTCAACAACGCCCCGACCATCCGCCTTGTAAACTCCATCATCGAGCGCGCCATCAACGAGCGCGCGAGCGATATCCACCTGGAGCCGCGTGAGAGCGAGATGGTGGTGCGCATGCGTATCGACGGCCTGATGCGCATGATCCTCACTGTACCGAAGGATCTGCAGAGCTCCGTGATCTCCCGTATCAAGATCATGAGCGGCCTGGACATTTCCGAGCGCCGCATCCCGCAGGACGGCCGCTTCAACGTGCGCATGAAGGACAAGGACATCGACCTGCGTATCTCGACCCTGCCCACGGTCTACGGTGAAAAGATCGTGGCCCGTCTGCTGGACAAGTCCGGCGGCAAGCTCAACAAGAACAATATCGGCCTGACCGGGCACGATATGGAGACCTTTGAAAAAATGATCAAGTGCCGCAGCGGCGTGCTGCTGATCGTGGGCCCCACCGGCAGCGGCAAGTCCACCACCATGTACGCCATGATCGGCGAGCTCAACAAGCCCGAGGTCAACATGGTCACGCTCGAGGATCCTGTCGAATATAACATTGACGGCGTCAACCAGGTGCCCATCAACGAGAAGACAGGCATGACCTTTGCCAGCGGCCTGCGCGCGATTCTGCGTCAGGACCCGGACATCATCGGCCTCGGTGAGATCCGTGACGGCGAGACGGCGGAGATCGCCATGCGCTCGGCCATCACGGGCCACGTCGTCATTTCCACTATCCACACCAACGACGCCGTCGGCACCATCGAACGTCTGGAGGATATCGGCGTGGAGCCGTACCTTGTCGCCAGCGCCCTGCGCGGCGTCATCTCCCAGCGTCTGGTGCGCCGTATCTGTCCCCAGTGCCGCACGGCCTACACCCCGGACGACGAGGAGCTCAGCGAGCTGGGCCTGCCGCCGCAGGAGGGGTTGGTGTTCTACCGCGGCGCGGGCTGCCCGAGCTGCTTTGACACGGGCTTTCGCGGCCGTATCGCCGTGTTTGAGATGCTGGTCATCAACTCCCGCGTGCGCCGCATGATCGCCGAGGGCGCGAGCCGCGACGAGATCGAGCAGGAGCTCAAGAAGCCGGAGAACGGCTTTGTGTCCCTGCGTGACAACGCCATGCGCCTTGTGCGCGAGGGCATCACCACCACCGGCGAGATGATGCGCGTGGTGGGCGAGGAAGATTAACAACGAAGGAGTCTTGAATATGATCACGATTGAAGGGCTGGTTGCGCAGGCGCGTCAGGACGGCGCCTCCGATATCCATATCATCTGCGGCCTGCCGCCCAAGTACCGCAAGGACGGCCAGATCGAAAACATGTGCGACGAGGTGCTGGATGAGGCCGAGTGCCTGCGCCTGGCGCGCGACCTTGCCGGGTCGGACGAGGCCTTTGAAGAGCTCATGAAAAACGGCGAGCTGGACGCGGCGGCGACCTACGCCGGCAACCGCTGCCGTATCCATGTGTTCAAGCAGCAGGGGGTGCCCTCGGTGGCCCTGCGTCTGCTGCGCGAGGAGATCCCCGATCTCACCAAGCTGGGCCTGCCGCCCGCCGCGCTGGATCTGCCCAACCAGCACAAGGGCATCGTCCTTGTCACCGGCGAGACCGGCTCCGGTAAATCGACAAGCCTCGCAGCGATGATTGATTATGTAAACCACCACCGCAAGGCGCATATCGTGACGCTGGAGGATCCTGTCGAATACATGTACAAGCCGGATCTTTGCGCCATCAACCAGCGCGAGGTGGGCAAGGACACCAAGAGCTTTTCCGAGGGACTGCGCGCGAGCCTGCGTGAAGACCCGAACGTCATCCTCATCGGTGAGATGCGCGACAAGGACACCATCGAGACGGCGATCACCGCCGCCGAGACGGGCCACCTTGTCTTCGGCACCCTGCATACCGGCAGCGCCTCCGACGCGGTCGACCGTATCGTGCAGGTCTTCCCCGAGGCGATGCAGACCCAGATCCGCCTGCAGCTTTCCATGTGTCTTCAGGCGGTGCTGACGCAGCAGCTTGTTCCCAAGAAGGGCGGCGGGCGCTGCCTCGCCTGCGAGCTGATGATCGTCACGGACGCGATCCGAAACCTCATCCGCGCGGGCAACACCCCGCAGATCGCAAACGCCATTGCGACCTCCTCCGCCATCGGCGGCCAGACCATGGATCAGCACCTGGTACGCCTCGTGCGCAGCGGCCAGATCACCCGCGACACCGCCATGCAGTACGCCCATGACCGGGCCTTCGTGCAGAAAAACGCGATTTGAAATGCCTCCCCTGCAAGGGGAGGTGGCCGGAGGCCGGAGGGGTTGCACCGAAAGGAAGTGACAACATTTGGTAACCTACAAATACACGGCACTGTCCAACAACGGGCAGAAGGTGAACGGCGTCATTGAGGCCTTCAACGAGATGGACGCGGTGGATCGCATCAAGCAGAACCACAGCGTCATCATCAAGATGACCCCCGTCAAGGGCGAGGGCGAGGGCTTCTTCAACATGGAGATCGGCGGCAACAAGCTGAACAACAAGGCGTTCATCGTCATGTGCAGCCAGTTTGCCATCATCCTCGGCGCGGGCATCCCCATTGCGCGCACCGTGCACCTGATTGCCGACAAGACCACGGACAAGCCGCTCAAGCGTATGCTGACGCATGTGGCGGAGGACGTGGAGGCGGGCCGCTCCATCTCGGCAAGCTTTGCCGAGCGCGGCGAAAAGCTGCTGCCGACGACCTTTGTGGAGACCATTGCCGCCGGTGAGCAGAGCGGCAACCTGGACAAAGCCTTTCAGACCGTGCACGAGCATTTTGACAAGCAGGCCAAAATGGCCGCCAAGGTGCGCGGCGCGCTGGCCTACCCGGTGTTCGTGCTGTTTATCGCCGTGGCTGTCGTGGTGGTGCTGATGGTGAAGGTCGTGCCGACCTTTATCGCCATCTTCGACAGCTACGACGCGGAGCTGCCTCTGCCGACGCGCATGCTGATTGCCATTTCCAACTTTTTTGTCAAATGGTGGATGCCGATGCTGGCGATCATCGCCGTGTTTACCATTGCCTACAAGCTCTACAGCAATACCGAGGAAGGGCGCATGAACCTCGCCAAGTGGTCGCTCAAGGTGTCGGTGCTCGGCAATATCCAGATCCTGAACGCCGCGAGCGAGTTTGCCAACACCATGGCCACGATGCTGGCCTCCGGCCTGCCCCTGACCCGCGCCATCACCATCACGGCCAAGACCATGTCGAACTACTTCATGAGCACCGAGACGGGCAAGCTCGCCGTCAAGCTGGAGGAGGGCCGCGCCCTCGGCGCCAGCATGCGCGAGGCCAACTTCATGCCCGATATCCTGGTGGACATGGTGTCCGTGGGTGAAGAGACCGGCGAGATGGAGCATACCCTGCACACCATCGCCAAGTATTACGACGCGGAGCTGGATCAGGCGATCGCCTCGGCCCTGGCAAAGCTGGAGCCGGCCCTGCTGGTCGGTCTTGCGGGCATTGCGGGCTTCATCGTCGTCGCCATCTACATGGCCATGTTCGGCATGTATGCCGCCATGTAAAAAGCTTAATAAAAATTCAGCAATATTCCTATTGCATCATTCTTCCATTTATGGCATAATAATAGCCGTAAAGCTATGCGCGTTTTACCTCCCTCATTGAGGGAGCAAAAGAACGGTTTCCAAACCGCACCCGGGCGGTTTGAAAATAGAGAGGCTCCGGCTTTCCCGGAACGCCGGAGAACCCAAATCCGATTAAAAGGAGAAAACATAATATGAAGAAAAACAACAAGGGCTTTACCCTGGCAGAGCTGCTGATCGTTGTTGCGATCATCGCTGTCCTCGTTGCCATCGCTATCCCTGTCTTCACCACCCAGCTCGAGCGCAGCCGTGAGGCTACCGACATGAGCAACATCCGTGCTGCTTACGCAGAGGCTATGGCCAACTATCTGGCTACTGGCGCTTCTTCCGCACAGAGCGCGTCTGGCACTATCCAGCAGAAGACCGCTGCTTGGCAGACTGGTAATGCTGTGCTGATGACCCGTGTGGATGGTAGCGAGTCCAGCTACCCGCTGCCTGCAACTGCTGCTGGCGATACCACCTTTACTCTGAACCTCACTGAGAGTGGCTCTGTGTCTGTCACTTATGGCGGCGGCAACGGCGGCAACGGCGGCGGCACCAACCCCTAACCGAACCCCTGATCCCGTTAAGCCTTAAACCAACACATTCCTGACCTGACGCGTAGGGAGCTTCCGGGAAACTCCTTCCGAACTCGTCAGGACAACAAAAGGGCGCGGCCTTGCATGCGGGCCGCGCTTTTTTCATAATCTTTATCCCATATATGACCATATATCATTTCCACGCAGGAGACTTTTTACCATGAAATTGTTTCAACAGAACAATCAAGATACCATACAGACGCGAGAATATCCGATACTGTTTTATGCCCTGTCATTACTCATCCCGTGTATCATTATGATGGCGGCTCTGGCCGGACTGAAGGTGTCGCCCTTTGGGGACAATACCCTGGCCATTTCTGACGGTAATGCGCTTTATCTGAATTATCTCGGTTATGTTGGACGCGCGGTCAGGGGGCAGGAAGATGTTCTGTTTTCCTTTGAAAAAGGACTTGGCGGCAATATGATGAGTTCCTGGGGGTGGTTTTTGCTGAATCCATTCTTTGTACTGTTTGCTTTTGCCGATGTAATGGATTACATGAATACCTATACTTATGTGTCAGTTCTGAACTTTTGCCTGTGCGGTCTTACCATGTATATTCTGCTCAAGGATATGTATGGACACAAACTCAGCAATCTCATTTTTTCAACAGCGTATGCACTCAACGGCTTTTTAGTAGCAAATATATTCCAGATGAATTTCTTTACCGGCGTGCCCACGCTGCCGTTGATGGTCCTTGGATTGAGAAAAATTCTCAAAAACCGCAACCCACTGCTATATATTCTTGCCCTCGCTTATTCTCTGCTGACTAATTTTTACTTTGGATTTATTCTGTGCGCCGCTTCTCTCCTGATCTTTTTGACGGTATTTATTACCTATCGAGACGATATCAGGAACAAAAAGTCCGTTGCAGTGAAATATGTTTTTTCCTCACTCCTTGCCGGTCTGCTTTCATCACTGATTTGGCTTCCGGCGCTGCTTTCTCTAAAGGGCGGCAGACTTGACCAACCGCTTGCACAAGCGATTACCTTCCGGGAAAACATGCCGTTTCTGGAGATGTTCTCTAAATTGTTTACCGGTGCCAATGATACGGCAGAACTGAAAAATGGTTTGCCGAATATCTTCGTTGGGATACTTCCTGTTGCACTTGTGATCTTGTTTTTTGTAAGCAAAAAGATATCCCGGAAGAAGAAGACGATAGGGGCCGTCCTTCTTACAATATATCTGTTGTCTTTTTATGTTGCTGTGTTCAATATTGCAATGCACGGCGGGACAGTAACAAACTGGTTCAATTATCGAGATTCCTTTGTCTTTTGTTTCCTCTTGCTGGTCATTGCCTCCGAAGAGTGGCAGCATATTTCGGAAGAACCTGACATCAATTTCAAGCGCACGGCTGTAATCTTGCTTGTTGTCGTCCTGATCGTCTTTTCACGACGTTATGAATATGTGACAGGTAGCGAGGTCCTGATCGATCTTTCTGTTTTGTCTATTATGTTTCTTGCCTTGTTGATGCATAAAAACGACCCGTTAAAGAATCCAAAGCGTACCTTTGAAATGATAGTGCTCCTGTTGGCCTGCGTGAATCTATTTCTGAACTACAATTTTTCCACGAAAAAAATCATGAGCTGGACAAACAAGGAATCAGAATATAGAGAGACAGTGTTTCCAGTAAGTATGCTTGTGGATGCCGTAAAGAAAATGGATGGAGAATTTTATCGAATGGAGATCGGGGAGCAGCGCTCCGGTGACAGCGGAAATGATCCCATGCTTTACGGTTACTATGGTCTTGGTCACAGCGGCTCCGATGACAGAGATTTTGTACGCAGCGCCCTTCATAAGCTCGGAGTTCACAGATTCGATATGCGCAATTCTTATAATGAAGGTGTTCCGGCAGCTACTGATATTTTGCTTGGCATGCGATACCTGATTTCTAAAGAGAATTTAGCAAAACGAAAAAATTATGAGAAGCTGGTGAATATCGGAGAATGGAGCTTGTATCGAAATCCAGATGCGATGAAGATTGCGATGCTTGTAAATGATAAAATCGACGAGGTGACGACAGACTATACAAGTGTATTTGACAATCTTGACCATGTTTGGGCTGCAATCAGTGGCAGGGATATTCCGCTTTTTACCGAAGAAGATGATGTTACATTCATTTCTCACAATATTACTGACCATTTAGAGTTAAGCCATACAGAGGCAATGGATATTGTAAGTAAACGCGACGCAAGCAGCGAACATAGCAATACTGATGGTGACGCGATAGAGAGCGAGAGTGTGAGCAAAGAGAACATTGAACAGGGTTTTTTAAAAAATCCACCGCTAAACATGTCTTATATCGAATTTACTTGGATTGCTGGTCAGGACGGCCCAATATACAGTTATAACCGTTCTGGTGTCGTAGATGATAGGGGAGCCATCTTCCCGGCTCTTTTCTGCGACGGCTTTTATCAAAAGGGAGAGACTGTAACTGGATATCTGCCTATGACAAACTCACTTGTCACAAGGGATCTCATGGAAGAAGTAGCCGGCCGTTTCCGCGCGGCCTATGCCGACAACGACGCCCTGCATGAGCTGGCGACCATTGTCAAAGAGCGCCCCTGCACCATCGAAAAGGTGGCGGACAGCCACCTGCGCGGTACGTTTACCGCCGAGGTAGGGCAGAAGCTGATGTTCACCATTCCCTTTGACGAGGGCTGGACATGCTGGATCGACGGCAAAGAGGCCGAAATCAAGCAGGTTCTCGGTGTGTTTATGGCGGTGGACGCTCCCGAGGGGGCACACAGCTATGAAATGAAGTTCTTCCCCAAGGGGATGAAAGCCGGAATCGGGCTCTCTGCCGCGGCACTGCTGACAACGCTGGTCTTTGTCCCGGTTGATCGCCGCCGGAGAAAAACCCCGCAAAAAACGCTTGAGGGATTGTCTGTCGACGCCCCCGAAAATGCATAATAAAAGCGCGGCCTGCATACCGGGCCGCGCTTTTGTCGGCTCTTTCCGCTGCGGAAGAGGTTCATAATAAAACTGAAACGCTGGGATAACAGTCAAGGTTCCGGGCACAGAAACGTATATAATACAAGAATTGCATTTGCCGGTATACCACTGTTGGTGCATGATGCTGGAAGACAAATTCTTCGGGCAGCAGCAAAAGTAGTCTTTGATCCGGAAAGATTTGATTTTCGCAAAAACAACGCAGCCCGGAAGGCAACGGCACAGATAAGTTTGAATACATACCGGAGCCTCAAGAAATCACTGTACTTTTTGCCCCTCTTATGGTATACATAAGGTATGGAACACAAGGCCGCATAGGAGATCGGCAGCACGGAAACGGCGACCGTTTCCCATGCGGAATACGAAGAAACGTCATTCGGGAGGATGCCTTGCCATGCGGGAAATCGGCGGATATATTGAAATTGAACATTTTTCCGGCCCAATTCTGCACGCGGAGGCGGCAGCCCTCAACTGTGCGCGGGCAGCGCTGACGCTGCTGCTTCGGACGCGAGAAATCAAAAGGCTCCTGGTACCGCGCTTCATCTGCGAATCCGTCACCGGGGCCTGTGAGCGCGCGGGCGTGCCCTATACGCTCTACGGCGTGGGGCGGGACTTTCTCCCGGCAGAGGAAATGGAATTGGGCGCAGGGGAGTGGCTGTATCTCGTGAATTACTATTCCCAGCTCTCAAACTCCGTGATCGGGAACCTTGTGGAAAAGTACCGCCGGGTCATAGTGGATAACGCCCAGAGCTATTTCCAGCCGCCCCTGCCGGGGGTGGACACCCTCTATACTTGCCGGAAATACTTCGGCGTGGCGGACGGGGCCTTCCTCTATACCGGCGCTGCGCTGCCGGCGCTTGCGCGGGACGAATCCCACACCCGCATGGGCTTTCTTCTGGGGCGATTCGAGCGGCCTGCCGCGGAGTTTTATGCCGCATACGCCGCAAACAATGACTTCTTTGATTCAGAGCCTCCCAAGGTCATGTCTCGCCTGACGGAAAACCTGCTTCGTGCCGTGGACTATGAAGCCATTGAACGACGGCGGCGGGAAAATTTTCAAATCCTGCACGAACGGCTGGGAGAACGCAACGGCCTTCGTCTCCCCGAGACGGGAAGTTTCATGTACCCCTTCTATACCGAAAACGGCGCTGCGCTGCGTAAAAAGCTCCAGGCGGAAAAGATCTACATCCCGACCCTTTGGCCCGACGTCTTCCAAATGTCCGAGCCGGGCAGCACAGAGTACGCCATGGCGGAAAACATCCTGCCGCTCCCCATCGACCAGCGCTACGGGGCGGAGGACATGACATACATGCTGAACCGGCTTGAGCGGCTTGCCGCCGCACGCTCTGCATTCACCTGAGCGACAAAATCTCAAAAACTGCATGGAAAAGCGGTAAGTGATTTGCAGAGGCTCGTTATCCTCTCAACACCGACAAGAAACCGGGACTTCCGCCAGCTTGTTTTCCATAATCCGGCAAAAGATGTTAATAAGAAAGCGCGCGGCCCATGCACACCGGGCCGCGCTTTTGCTGTGCAAAAAATACTTGAAGGATTGGTATAGGACGATTATAATAAGCCCGTCTAATATTCCTCCCGGCGGAGGAAAGAGGGAAGGGGACAAAGCATGAAAGCATTGAAGGAAATGAACAACCGGGAGCTGTTCGGCGTTCTGACCGGCGACGGGGAGATCGTCCAGCAGACCATGCTGAAAAACCTCATCAGGGAGTACAAGGCCAAGCACCCGGAAACGGTCGGCCATCTCGGAGAGGTGAACCTCTCGGCCATCGTGGCGGAAATGACGGCAGACTGAATTCGGCAGAGCATCCGGGCGCGCTGCAAAATGCCAGGTGTTCTGTCATCCTGAGGAACGAAGTGACGAAGGATCTTTTTTGAAGGTTTTTGCAAACTTTCGGGAAAGATCCTTCGCTTACGCTCAGGATGAAATGCATTTTGCAACGCGCCCTTTCGCCTGCCCTTTTTCCAAAGCCGCGCCTTCTGTGAAGACCCTGTTGGGGAGAGGGGTCGAATCTTAGCTTGCCAAGCCGCGGGTCTTTCGCTATAATGGCAAAGCATGAATCGCTCGGGAGGTTTTCGTATGCCCTCAATGGATATCGTTTTCAATCAGATTCTGGTCATCCTGCTGTATGTAGTGATCGGCTTTGCGGCAGGGAAGTGCGGGCTTGTCAATCCCGAGCAGCGCAAGTACCTGACGCGCGTCTGCAGCGACCTGATCCTGCCCTTTACGGTTCTCTCCGCCGCAAGCCAGAGCGTCAGCCGCCGGGAGATCGCCTCGCTGGGGCTTCTGATGCTTTTGACGCTGGCGCTCTTTGTGCTGACCACGGCGGGGGCGCTTTTCGTGCAGGCGAAGCTCTCAACGCCGCGCTCCGTTGCGGTGACCACCGCTTCGCTTGTGACCTACCCGAACTGCACCTTCCTGGGCCTGCCGCTCTGCCGCGCCCTCTTCGGGGACATCGCCGTTCTGTATAACGCGGTCGCGCTGGTGGCGTTCAATATCCTGTTTTTCACCTGGCAGTATGCCATGTTCACCGGCAAGAAGTTCAACATCCGAAACCTCATCACCCCGCCCACGGTCTCCACGGCGATCCTGCTTGTGATGCTGGCTCTCGGCCTGCGCTTTCCCTCCCCGGTGGAGACCGTGGTTGCCAGCACGGGTGCCATCGTGTCGCCCCTGTCGCTCATCATTGTGGGCGTCATGATGTCGGAAAACAGCCTTCTCAGCATCCTGAAGGAGCGGCGCGCCTACGTCATCACCCTGGTGCGAAACCTCCTGATCCCCTTTGTCATCATGCTGGCGCTCCGCTTCCTGCCGCTGGACTCCGCCGCCCGCCTGTGTCTTCTGGTGCTGCTGGCCTGCCCCTGCGCCACGCTCACCACGATCTATGCAATCCAGAATGACATGGAGCCGGAGCTTGCCGCCCACAGCGTGCTCATGTCCACCATGTTCTTCGCGCTCACCCTGCCGCTGATCGTATTTGCCGGCACGCGTGTTCTGTGAAGAAAAGCGTTGAATAACGGGGCATTTCGCGTTATAATGTAAGAAATTGAAAAACCTGCCTGGAAACGAGGTGACGAGTCTGGCGGTATGAAAAAAACAATGCTTCTTCTGCTTCTGGCGCTTGCGCTGCTGATCCCGTCGGCAGCCTGGGCAGCCGCGCCGGAGATCCCCGCCTATCGGGATGAGCAGGTGATCGAACTGAACGACAACACGCCGGACTTCTCGCCCGAGGAGATGACCGCGTCAAACTATGTGCGCTACAGCGAGCTGGACGCGCTCGGACGGAGCGGTTCCGCCATGGCCTGTCTCAGCCGGACAGCGATCCCCACCGCGCTTCGCGGGGAGATCGGCGGCGCCCTGCCCTCCGGCTGGGTCGAGGCCCGCTATGACGACGTGATCGACGGGCGCTATCTCTACAGCCGCTGCCACCTCATCTCCTACGATCTCGGCGGCAGCAACGACGATGTGCGAAACTTCCTGACCGGCACCCGCTTTTTCAATACCGAGGGTCTGCGGCCCTATGAAGAAAAGATCGCCGATTATCTGCGGCGCACCGAAAACCATGTCCTCTACCGCGTGACGCCGGTCTATGAGGGCGATAACCTCCTGGCCACCGGCGTCCAGCTTGAGGCCCGTTCTGTGGAGGATGCGGGGAAGACCGTCTCCTTCAACGTCTTTGTCTACAATGTGCAGCCGGGCGTCATCATTGACTACGCCACCGGCAACAGCGAGCGCGATCCCGATTACCTGACTCCTGCGCAGCAGGCGGCGGCAGCCGCCGCCGCAGAGAGCGCGGCACAGGCCGCAGCGGCAGCGGACGTTACATCTCCGGACGCGACCCCGGCCCCGGCCGTTACACGCAGACCGCTCATCTCGCTTGAATCGCTCGAGAATCTTGGCACCGGAAAGAAGAGTATCCCGCCCGGCACCACCTATGTCCTCGACCAGAAGACCTTTACCTTCCACACAACCACCTGTCCGCTCGTGGACAAAATCTATGACATGAACAAGGAGTTCATCTCCGGCACACGGGACGACGCAATCCTGCGCGGCTACAGCCCCTGCAGCAGCTGCAGCCCGTAAAGAGAAAATATAACAACGAAGGGAGTGACAGAAGACGAATAAGAAAAAAAGAATCGCGGCTTTTCTTGCCCTCGCCCTGTCACTGACCCTGATGATGGGCCTGCCCGGTCTTGCCGCGGCGGAGGAGACAAGCGCGGAGATGAACCGCTTCAACGTCGTGCTGGTCATCGACAAGAGCGGCAGCCTCGGCATGGGACACGGCGGCTCGGATCCCGACGGACTGCGCTTTGACGCGATGCGCCTCTTCCTCGGCCTTCTGACCGAGCGCGGCAACCATGTCGGCGCGGTCGTGTTTGACGAGCAGATCCGCTATGACTCCGGCCTGCTTCCCATGAACAGTATGGACGAAAAAAAGGCGCTCATCCGCGAGGTGGAGACCTTTTCGCCCTCTTACGACACGGACATCGGCAGCGCCGTCCTCTGCGCTGTGGAGATGCTGGAAGGCATGAAGGAGGAAAACGGCCTGCCCTGCATGATCCTGCTGCTGACGGACGGCAAGACCGACTTCAGCGGCGCGGACGGACTGGAAAGAAAGCGCGCTTCCTGGACGGTTGCAAACGACGCTCTGCGGCGGGCAAAGGAAGCGGGCGTCACCATCAACGGCATTCTCCTGAATGTCGGCGGCAAGGGCAGCGACGGCCGGCGGGAGATCGAGATCTATACCCAGGAGACCCACGGCACGTTTGAGGAGGTCTCCAAGCCGGAAGATCTGGCGGCCGCCTTCCGGCGCTTCTATTCCATCATCAACAACACCGTTTACACCGGCGAGCAGCGCGTCGCCTTTTCCGAGAAGGGCACGGCGGCGTTCTATTTCACGATACCGAGCTTCGGCGTGGAGGAGGTCAACGTGGTCGTGGAGCATGAGACCGCGCCGGAGGATGTTACGCTTGACAAGCTGGTTGGCGTGGAGATCCTCGGGCCGGACGGCAGGGCTTACGACTGTACGGGACATGAGCTTCTGAGCTCGCGCTATATTCTCGTGAAGATCCCGAACCCTGCGGTGGGGGAGTGGCGCGTCGGCCTGACCGGCGAGGCGGAGGACTGGGTGGACGTCACCATGGTCTATAATGCCTCCATCAGCGTCGCGCTCGAAAGCGACAGACCCACCGGCGCTTACCGCGCCTATTCGCCCTACAGCTTTACGGCGACGGTCACGGATCCCGGCACGGAGCAGATCACGCGGGAAAACCTGCAGAGCCTGACCGCGGTATTGGAGGTCGAAAACCTCGCCACGGGCGATGTGCGGGAGTATGCCATGACCCCGGCGGAGAGCGGCTATGCCTGTGATATCAGCTTCCTCCGGGGCGGAGAGTATGCCGTCAGCGCGCGGCTCGGCTCCGGCGGCTTCAAGGTGCGCTCGGCCCCCCTGGAGGTCACGGTCGAACCCTGGCCGCTGGTGGCAAAGGTCACCAATATTACGGATATCCTTCAATACGGGCACTTCCGGGAAGACTTCTGGGAGCTGGAGATCGAAGAACTCTTCGGCGTCGCGGATTCGAGCGGCATAAGCTACAGGCTTTCGGAGGATTACGGCGGCGCGATCCGCGTGGAGGACGGCGTCCTGTGCGCCCACTTTGAAGGGATGGATGAAGCCTCCTTCGTGCTGACTGCCGAAGATCTCATGGGGCAGAGCGCGGACATCCTCTTTGACGTGAAGGTTCCGCATGTCACCGCCGCGATGGACAGCGTCAATAACATGCTGAGTTCCGGCCGCTTTGACGAGCAAAGCTGGTCGATGGAGCTGGACGGCCTCTTTACCGATCCCAAGAACTGCCCCCTGGAGTATGAACTGTCGAACGATGAAAACGGACAAATCACCCTTGCCGACGGCAAGCTGCAGATCGATCCCCGGGAGCTGAGAGAGACGGAATTCACCCTCGCGGCCACGGATCTTTTCGGCGCGCGGGCGGAGATCCCCTTTGCGCTCAAGGTTCCGGGCCCCACTGCCGGCGGCGCGATCAGTGAGCTTGTCAAGACCGGGCTTTTCCAGGAAAAGACCTGGGAGCGGGATCTGAACGGCCTCTTCCGCGAACCGAAGGGAACAAGGCTCAGCTATACGCTCTCCGATGATTTCGGGGGCAAGGCCGTGATCGAAAACGGTATGCTGCGTGTTGACTGCAAGGGGCTCAAAAAGGCTGTGTTCACAGTCACGGCGACGGATGAGTACGGCCTGAGCGCCGAGATCCCCGTCACCCTCACGGAGAGAAACATGACGCTCGTCTACGCTCTCTATGCCCTGGCGCCTGCCCTGGGCATCCCGACTGCGATCACGATCATCAGCAGACTGCGCAAAAAATAAAGAAAGCACATCCCTGTCCGCGCATGGCGGATGGGGATGTGCTTTTTGCGTTTGGCAGTTAGAGGAGCTTCTGGATGTGGCGGTAGATGGCAAGACCCTGCTCCTGACCGAAGCGGCTGATGATCGTGCGGTAGATGATCTGCTTGCCGCCCTTTTCGGTGAAGTTTTTCGTCACAAGGGACGCCGCGAAGCTGACTGTCTCGTTGTCATATTTAGCATTGCTGAGCGTTTTCAGCACGGCGTTATTCAGCGCGGTCTTGTCCTGCGGCTCCACGGCCTTGGGCTTTGCGGCCTTCTTCGCCTTTGCGCCGCCTTTTTCCGCCGTGTCAGGCTTCTGGTCTGCCTGCGGCTCCGTGATCGTGGGCTTTGCGGTCTTTTTTGCCTTTGTACTGCCCTGATCCGGCGCGTCCGGTTTGGCTTCCGCCTGTGCCGCGACTTTTTTAGAGGCGGTCTTCCGTCCGTTCGCAGTTTTCGCCGGGACGGGCTTCGGCTCCTCTGCGGCAAGCTTGTCCCGCCGGAGGATCGCAGCTCCCTTTTCGGTATTCCAGAAGCTGACAATATCGTTGTAGTCTGTGTCGTTGCTGACGATCACGATCTGCGGCGCGCTGTCGCGGCTGCCCAGCAGATAGCCGAGATAGGACACAAGGTGCATATCCACGGACTGGCTCTTTGCCGGAACCTCATGCACCAGCAGATTTGTCGCGTTGAAGTTGGCGAGCGTCGCCGTCGTGATCTTTGCCGCGTTACAGGTGGAAAAGAGGTGTACCCAGTCGGACTTGGTGAGCTTTTGCGCGCCCTCAAGCCCCTTCAGACCCACATTCTCGAAATCAATCAGATAATAGGTTTCTCCCATTCCTTCAAGTGCCTCCCAACAGAAAAACGGAGTGTGAGGATTATACCATAATTCTGCCCTTTCTGACAAGATCAATCATATCTGTACAGCATAAAAGACCATATTATTGATGTGCCAATTTAATCTTGAATCAAGACGGTACAGAAAGCAGGCACATCAATAATGATTTAACTGCCGTTTCGCTCGCCCCTGGCGGGGCAACCGCGAAACATGGCGAAATTGCTATGTCAATTCATTCAAGAATGAATTGACGCAGCAATAAGTTGCCTCAAATGCTTGCGCGATATGGAGGAATGTGGTATAATATTATGTAAAGCTATGGGAGTAGTCTGCCAAAATGGAATAATTTACCTGTTTTTCTTATAGATCACCAATCACATGCCGCATCTGCGGCGGGGATATGAGGTAGCCATGATGAATGGATTTGCAAGAATAAAAGAAATGATGAAGGGAGCTGCAGTGCGCAGGACGATAGCGTCTTTACTGGCTGCGGCGGAATGCTTTTCCGTCGTTGCCGTGGGCGTGCCGTCGTCGTATGCGCTGGAGACGGATTCGTATGAAGTTGTCGAGCAGCTGGAGCCAAACGGGCAGTCGGATCAGGCGGAATTGACTGCTGCCGATTCGTATGCCCCGGAGCAGACGCAGATCCAGGATGAGCCGCAGACCGTAACGCCTGCCGACGCCGCCCGACTTGGGGCGGAAGCGGCCGCGAAGTATGCCGATGAGGCGGGGCTTGCTGCGGACGAGGCGGAGAGCGCTGCTACCGAGACAGAGGCGATCCTTGACGCACAGGAGCTGAATGAGGATCAGCTGAATGCGGCGAGCGCGGCTTCCAGCCGTGCCGCGGATGCTTCCCGGCGCGCTGCGGACTATGCCTACCGCGCTGCGGACGAGGCCAGATGGGCGGCGGAAGCCGTCGAGGTTGCGGCCCGGTCGGCAGACTGGGCAGATGCGGAATATGCCCGCATCGCAGCGGATTCGGACATGGCGGCGGAGGCTGCCGATCGCGCGGCAGAGGAAGCGGCGCTGACAGCGGAAGAGGCGGCCCTTACGGCAGAGAAGGCTGCGGCAGCGCAGGCGGCGTTGAGAGACGCGGAGAATATCGAGCGGCTCTTTTCGGAGATCCTGGTCATCAAGGACGGAACCAAAGACGCGGCTGAGATTACCGAGGAAGCGGAAAGCAGAATTCCCATCGTGATCAAGGACATGACAATGTCCCTGAACGAAGCGGAAGAGCAGACCCAGACGGAAGAGCAGACCCAGACGGAAGAGCAGACGAAGCTTGCGGCGGAAGCGGCGGCACAGGAGGCCGAGCAGGCAACACAGGAGGCCGCCATTGCAAGCGAGAACGCCGCGATTGCAAACGAGAACGCTGCGCGCGCGGCGGAGGAGACGATCAATAAGGCCGAAGCGGCGAGGCAGGCGGAAGAGAACGCCCGCTTCCTCGCGGAGGAATATGATCATGCCTACGCTTCGGCGACCGAGGCGGTAGCGCAGGCGGAGCGCGCCTATGCAGAGGCGAACCGTGCCCAGGCAGCGGCAGACCGCGCGGCGGCAGCTGTCGCAGAGGCAGAGGCGAAGCTGCCGGTTGAGGAGACCGTCGTGGAGGAAACAAGCGCAGCCGACGAGACTAACGACGGCAGCGCGGAAGGTGTGACAGAGGAGCCCTCCCTGATTGAGGAGGTACCCGGTGAATCCGCGCAGACAGTCCTGACAGAGGAGACTCCTGCACCCGAAGAAAAAGAAGAGCTTATTGCCGAGCAGCCTGCTTCCGACATGCTGCTCCAGTCCGCTGCACCCCAGAGGCTGGAAGCACAGCCGCTTCTCACCCTTGGCGGCGATCAGGATGAGACGCCTACCGGGACGGAAGGCGAAGGCAGCACCGACCCTGCGGGCAACACCGATCCTGCGGGCAACACCGACCCTGCGGGCAACACTGATCCGACGGGCAACACTGATCCGACGGACAACACCGATCCGACGGACAACACTGTGCCGAAAGCACTGGAGCTTACATATAACGGCAAGGAGCAGGCGCTGCTTGCCGCAGATGCGGGCGCGTTCAAATACCGTCTGGGCGAGGACGGCGAGTTCAGCACGGATATCCCCACTGCGAAGAACGCCGGTAACTATACTATATATTATATAGTAGGAAGCGACGATGAGATCCCGAGTGACCTCAGTAACCATAGGCTGACTGTGACGATCGCGAGAGCTTCTGTCACCGTAAAGGCGGCGGATAAATCCAAGACTTACGGCGATGCCGATCCCGAACTGACGGCGACGGTGGAAGGACTGCCGGAAGGCGTGCCGGCAACGGAGATCGTCTATGACCTTTCCCGCGAAGAGGGCGAAGAGTTCGGTACATATATGATCACGCCTGTCGGCGAAACGGAGCAGGGAAACTATACGATCACCTATGTTCCCAACACCTTCACCATCACGAGTCGCCCTGTCACCGTGACGGCGGATGCCAAGACCAAGACCTACGGCACTGCCGACCCGGAGTTTACCGCAACGGTGACCGGCCTGCCGGAAGGCGTGCCGGCAACGGAGATCGTCTATGACCTCTCCCGCGTTGATATGGGCGAGGCTGTTGGCAGCTATCCCATCATCCCCAGGGGCGGCATGTACCAGAAAAATAATAGATACGAGGTGAGCTTTGTCCCCGCCGATCTCACGATCACCAGAGCGGAAGCAACCGTGACGGCGGAAATCAAGCAAAAGCACTACAGCGATCCCGACCCCACGCTGACCGCGATCGTAAGCGGCCTGAAATTTGACGATGAGGCCGACTGCATCAACTACACGCTTACCCGCGCCGCGGGCGAAGAGGTGGGCAGCTATACCGTCACGCCCAGCGGCGAAGCCGTGCAGGGCAACTATAACGTGAGCTATGCCGACGGCCTCCTGATCGTCGACAAGCGCCCTGTCACCGTCACCATTACCGGCCACACGGACATCCATACCGTAGATGGCGAGGCGCATACGGTTGAGGGGTATGAGGTGACGATCCCTGACCTCTACTATAAAGAGGAAGACTTCAGCTTCACCGGCACCGCGCAGGCCTCCGGCACGGAGATCGGCGACTACCCGATGGGGCTTGCACCCGAGCAGTTTGTCAATAACAACGAAAGCTTTGACGTCACCTTTGAAGTCATTGACGGCTGGCAGAAGATCGAAGCACCCGACCAGGCGACCGTGTACATCACCGGCCGTACATACAGTGTGGTGTATGACGGCACGGAACGCAGCGTCAGCGGCTATGACGTCGTGCAGATCAGCAACCCCAAGTATTCCGAAAGCGACATCGAATTCAGCGGTACTGCCGAGGCGTCGCGGACCGACGTCGGCACAACCGCCATGGGTCTTGTACCCGGGCAGTTCAGCAATAAGAATGAAGGCTTCAGCTCCGTGACCTTCAAAGTGAAGGACGGCTCCCTGACCATCACGCCGAAGCCCGTCACCGTGAAAGCCAACGATGCAGAGAAGACCTTCGGTGATCCCGACCCCGCGCTGACCGCGACCGTGACCGGCCTTGTCGGGGAGGATACTATCTCCTATGAGCTCCGGCGCGAAGCGGGCGAGAATGCCGGTTCCTACGCCGTTACGCCCGTGGGTGAAGCCGAGAAGGGAAACTATGTCGTTACCTACGATACGGAAAACCTCGGCACCTTCACCATCCATCCCAAGCCTGTTACCCTCACAGCAAACAGCGGCTATCGCAATTATGAGGAGGGCAGAGAGTGGACGCTTGAGGGCTTCGTGTGCAGCGAAGCTGCGGGCCTGATTTTTGAGGGCGTTGCCGCCAGAGGAAACGGCACGGAGAAGGACAGCTACCCCGTGACCTTTACCGGCGTGACCTTAAATGAGACAAAGGACTCTACCGGCAACTATGTCGTCACCGATACAGTCGACGGTACGCTCACCATTTCAACGCTGATCACGAAAGAACTCGTCAAGATCGAGGGCAATATCGCCTATTACAAGGTGGTCGTGAACCCCGATGGGGTTATGATAAACGGCGGCGACCCGCTCACCGTAAAGGACGACTTTGACATTGTGCCGGAAGGCCATAGTCATCCCCAGTCGATCGAATACGGCAGCGTCAGGGTGAACCCCTCTGCGAACGTGAACTTTGACTTCAACAAATATACAGGCACTTACACGGTGCCCGACGGAACCAGACTGGAGATCACCTACAACACGTACGTCCTGGCGTCGGCGGGAAGCACCGTCGAGGTCGACAGCAAGGTGGAGCTCGGGATAACAGAGGGCTCGACGTTTGAAAGCTGGGGCTCGGCGTCCCTGCATGAAGAGCTGTATATCACGCCCAACGAATCCGACATTTCCGACGAGGACAGGGATTACATCATCCAGATCTATACCTATGCCGACGGCCACCTGGAGCAGGGACTGAACGGAACGGTGTTTCGCCTGCTGGACTACAATCAGCAGCCTATTATCTATAAGAAGGGCGATAAGGAGGGGCAGGAAGTGACCTTCACAACAGGCGACCCTGACAAGAACGGAGCCCAAAAGGACGGCTACGTGACTGTCAGGCTCAATATGGAAGATCACGGCGTGTCCATCCATAAGAACACGGTCTACTATCTGGAGATGATCAAAGCCCCGGTGGCCGAGTATCAGAAAGACGGGGAGACCTACTATACCTATTTCCAGAAGGACAACACCCTGCTGAACTTCCTGATCACGGACAACCCGACATACAGCATTGACAACAATAGTATTTATAAGTATTTCAATAACGACGTTTTGAAGGTCCGCTGCTATTCGGAAGGAGTCGGCATCAACGTCACCAAGCGCTATGCCGGCAACTACACGCCGACGAAGGCGCAGAAGGACGAGATCGCCTTCGTGCTGGAGAAGGAGAACACGGTTGCCGGCACCTGGGATATGGTCGAATCGCCCAAAACGCTCGGCCCCTATGGCTCGTTGCGCTTTTCAACCGGTTCCGAGGGATGGTCGGCGTCGGACTTCGGCGCAACCTATCGCGTGCGCGAAATCAACGCCTCTGTTGAAGGCGTGGATCTGAACACGAGCTGTGTCGTCAGCTCACAGCGAAACGGTCAGATCGTATCGTATGAGCGCAATGAATTCATGGTTGACCCTGACGCGGAGGCCTTCAGCTTCAGCCTGACCTTCACCAACGAGTATTCCAACCATAAGCTCACCTTCTATACCCTGGATGAGGACTCCGGCGACCTGATCAACGGCTCGGTTTTCAGCGTCTATCAGTATGACACGGAGAGCGAAACATTCGTACCTGTCAGCGGCGCGGCGTATACGACGGGAGCCGGCAGTGAGACAGGCACGACCAGCATCACCTGGGACGAGAACCTGTACCGCACGAACACCCTGTATTACGCCGTGCAGAGTGCGGCGGCGAAGGGCTATCTGATCCCGGCGGAGGCGCAGAAGACATACTTCTACTTTTCCAAGGACAGCACCCTGGTTCCGAGCGGTCTGCCCTACGGCGAGACGGCGATTGATCTGACGAAGTCGTATCATACCGTCTCCGTTGCCAACAACAGCACCCACGTGCGCTTCCCGGTTGTTGTCGTCTGGGATCTCACGGGTTACGGGGAGTGGCCGAGTACTGTCGACCATGTCACGGTCGACCTGTACCGCTCTGTTGACGGGGCCCCGGCCCAGCCGACGGGGAAGAGAGTCACCCTCACCAGAGAGCAGTATTTTAACAACCAGGAATTCGATAAGCTTCCCATTCGGGATAACGGCAGCTCCATCACCTATTCTCTGGTTGAGACCGTCTATGACAGCAATAACCAGGATATCACCGCAGACTATGCCGTCTCCGAAACGGTCAGCTCCTCCGGCTGGCACGTCCTGCGCAACCAGAGTGCCGTCAGCGTGACCGTCAGCAAGCAGTGGCTTGATATTAACGGCAATCCGTTGAGCGATTATTCCGGCAAGAGCGCTGTTTCCTTCGACCTCTATCGCACGACGGCGGAACTGAGCGGCGGCGAAGCTTCGCGCGAGGATGTGGAAGACTGGCTCGCGGGCGCGGAACTCGTGCGCGCCGACCTGATGCTGCCCACTGAGGGCGGCGAATGGACGTTGACCATCCCCTCCCTCCAGCAGACGAAAAGGGACGGCACGGCGTATTCCTACTTCGTGCTGGAGCATGAGGATTCCATGCCGGAAAACACGGTGGACAGCTATGTGCTTGCGCCGGCCTCCTACGAGCTCACCATACAAAACCGCCAGACTCCGACGACCGTCATCATCCAGGCGCCGACGGACGCCCACAAAACCTACGGTGATGCAGACCCGAACTATCTGCCTGACGAGACAGACACGCCAGAAACGGCAAAAGCGAAGCTGAAAATCACGGTTCAGAAGCAGGGCGTTACCACAAAGTGCACATGGGATGAGACAACAGAAGAATACACCCTGACCATCCAGGATGATGGCACGAAATCAACGTTACATTTCACGCTCACCCGCGAAAAGGGCGAAAAGGGGGAGGGTGTGGGTCGTCATACACTTACGCCTGTCGTCAGTGAGGAGCAAAGCAGCTATCGCATTCGCTGCGACGAGGGCGCCCTGACGATTGACCCGGCGCCTGTTACCGTTTCCGCTGGTGCCACAAAAACCTACGGTCAGCTTGATGAAGGTTCTTCAAAAAACGACGTTCAGCCTGATGAAGTAATCCGCCTTGTCACGATTGATGGTCTGAAGTTTGACGATCCGGAAAGCGTAATCACGTATGAGCTTGAGCGCGACCCCGGTGAGGATGTGAAGGTTAAAAAAGACGAGGCCGGCAACGTCGTTTATGACGACGAAGGCAATGTCGTCTATGACGGCTATGATATTTCCGTCAACGGTGAGATAAAACAGGGCAACTATGTCGTGCGCTATGTTTACGGTAAGCTCTATATTCATCCTGCACCGGTTACCGCGACGGTGGAGAACCTGACCAAGACCTATGGCGATGCTGACCCGTCTGTAAAGGTCAATGTCGAAGGCCTCCAGTTTGGGGACGCCGACACGGTCATTGACAGAAGCGTCACGCGCGAAGCGGGTGAGGATGTCGGCGAATATAACATCACGATCTCCGGCGCGGCTCAGCAGGGCAACTATACGGTGACCTTCGTCCCCGGCAAAATCAAGATCACACGCGCCCCGCTGATCGTGACGGTGGAGAACAAGCAGAAGCTCTACGGCGATCCCGACCCGGAGTGGACCACGGTGATCGACGGTCTCAAGCGCGGCGACGGAACCGGCATGAGCGTGTCTCACGAGCCGGTCGAAGGCGGGGAGCGCCTGACCTATAAGCTCAAGGACGAGAAAACCCTCGTGTTTACGGTTTCCCGCACGGCAGGAGAGACTGTCGGGAACTACACGATCAGCGCAAGCGCCGATGAGAATGTGCAGGACAACTATACCTTCTACAGATTTGTCTCCGGTACGCTGCGCATTTTCCCGGTGACCCTGACGGTGAAAGCGGATGATATTTATAAGGATGTATCGGAACCGCAGGATCCGCCCCTGACCGCGACGCTCAGCGGCTGGATTTCCGGGGACGAAGCGGAGCCGACCGTCGAACATGCGGACGGCAGCTATGTCTATACCTATACCTATGCCTATCCCAAGGACGCGCCGGATCCGCGCGGCACCGTGACGGTGACCCTGACCCGCGATGCCGGCAACACCGTCGGTACCTATCCCATCACGGTCACGGCTGAGGACAGCGGCCGCAACTATAATATTAAGCCGACAGACGGCAGCTTCCATATTCTGCAGGTCTACGATATCAAGATCAGCCAGCAGATTCAGGATCCCGTGGACGCCGCCGCAAATCCCGGCTTTACCTATGAGGCACAGGTTGATCTCAGGGGCACCGGCCTGACGAAGCTGAGCGGCTTCGATAAAAACAACAAGAAGACCTTCACCCTTGGCGGCGCCGAGTCTGCCGAGCTCACGCTGCGCATCCCGAAGGGCGCGAAGCTGACGGTCAGACAGACCGGAACTGTAGAAGCAAAAACGGCGGACAACTACACGACGGCGATCCAGCTCGACGGGCAGCCTTATGACGACAACACGCTCAGCTGCACGATTGATGTGAACGCCAGGTACGACATCACGTTTGTCCAACAGCGTATCAGCCTGGCTTTGGACGCCATGGCGGGAACCAAACGGGATGAGGAGGACGCTGAGTCTGTAAATCCCACCGCGTATATCGCCATCCCGGACGAGGCGCAGCGTCTGCGCGATCTCGGCCCCGCGCTGATGGGAAAATACACCATGCCCGAGGGTAAGATCTTCGAGTTTGACCATGCCAATGTGATCGGCGCGAATGGCAATGTGATAGCGCAAGCAATCTACAGCATCAGCTACGCCGACAAGAAGTGGCAATATCAGGCAACTGAGGGCGGTGATGCAACAGATCTGCCCGAGGGCGGCAAGCTCCTGCTGTACTACTATCCCAAGTTCATCTGCCAGATCGGAGAGGAGCAATTCTTCTCCCTGAATGAGGCGCTGAACTATATGAAGACCAATGAGCAGACCAATGAGCAGACCACAGCCACGATTGAGATGCTCATGAATTATACCCAGCCCGCGGCGGACGCTGTGACGATCCCCAAGGGCTATGAGGTCACCCTTACAACGGCAACAGGGGCGGGTGACAGCGTCAGCACGGCCACAATCACCCGCGGGAGCACGCTGACCGGCAGCATGTTCAACGTCAGCAGCGGCGCCACCCTGACGCTGGAAAACGTCATCCTTGACGGCAAGGATGTTTCGGCCACCGCCGCCATGGTGGCCAACAGCGGCATCCTGACCGTTTCCGAAAATGCCACGCTGAAAAACGCAAAGGGCGCAGACGGCGGCGCGATCTCCAACAGCGGCACGCTTACGGTCAACGGCACCCTGAGCGGCAACAGCGCGGTGAGCGGCGGCGCGATCTATCAGTCGGGCGGTGCGCTGGAGCTCTCGTCCAACGGCAGCATGACCGGCAACCAGGCCGTCAACGGCGGCGCGCTGTATCTGGCCGCCGGCACCTTCAATCTGACGGGCGGCAGCATGACCGGCAACACGGCCACCGGCAACGGCGGCGCGATCTATACCGCCAACGCCGCAGTCAACATCACCGGCGGCACGCTCGGCGGCACGGAAAACGGCGCTGGCAACAGCGCGACGAACGGCGGCGCAGTCTTTATGACTGGCGGCACGGCGAATGTCACGGGCGGCAGCATGACCGGCAACAGCGCGGCGAACGGCGGCGCGTTCTATATGGAGGGCGGCACTGCGACTGTCTCCGGCGGCTCGGTCAGCAGCAACACCGCCTCCGCCAACGGCGGCATGCTCTATGCCACAGGCGGCGATGTGAACATTACCGGCGGCACGGTGAAAAGCAACGCGGCCACGACCGGCAACGGCGGCGCGGTGTACTACGACGGCCCCGGCGCGGTCACGATCTCCGGCGGCACCATCCAGGCAAACAGCGCGGCGAACGGCAACGGCGGCGTGGTCTATCAAAACAGCGGCACCGTCACGGTCAAGGCGACGCTCAACGGCAGCAACACGGCCCAAAACGGCGCGGCGGTCTATGCGGCAAACGGTATTGTCAACTTTAATGGCTGCACTATCCAGAACAACAAGGCCACAAAGCGCACCGATGATGATAAGCCGGACGGCGGCGCTGTCGGGATGGATGCCGCGGCCAGACTGCACTTCTCGGGCAATGCAAAGGTCACCGGCAATACAAACGGCTCGAATACCTGCAACGTCTATCTGAACGTCAATTCCGACGAGATCATCAATACGGCCGGACTGGGCGGCAGCGCCAATATCGGCGTCTATGCCGCAGATAATCTGCAGGATGACCGCGGCTATGAGCGCAGCGACGCCTGCGCAAAGTTCGGCACCTATACCGTGAACACCAACGTGAATAAGTTTACGAACGACAGACATTCGGGGCTGACGGCATACGCCTATAACTTTAAGATCATCTGGACCAAGTCTATAAAAGTGTATCTGCGCGGTCTTAAAGTAAACACGCTGCCGCCGACTACGGATGTACAGTTTAAGAAAGTAGATAAGAATAGTAACGAAACATATTTTACTTATTATCCAATTTCCAAAGAGTACAGCATCTATAACTTCGCGATGGAGATCTATAACAGCGATGCGAATTATAGAAAACTGATTGCGGATAATTCAAGTGCTACTGTGCAGTATCTGTATGCCTATACCTTTGCCAAAGATACAGATACATTTAAGAATTTTGTCACAGAGCTGAAATGGAACACACAGGAGCAGCGCTGGGACATCTATCGGAACGGAACGGAGCTTGTCTATAACAAGGATCTGGTTATCTATTACGCGAGGGATTCCTATATCTCCATCGTGAACAACTCTCAAAACACGCTGCGCGTGGATTCTCTCAATGTAAATGGGAAGGAACTGGTGACGGACAGCTACGGTTATGTGACGGTGAAAAACTATGTCACCCAGGATGACCTGCTGCCGGTTGCAGAGACGCTGGTGCTCGCGCCCGGCGAAGCGATCAAGCTTCTCTTCCCCAATGCGGTTGGGAAAAACTGGACGTTCAACGCCACCTTCCTGGACGAGAATGGAAACCCGCTTGCAAACAGCCCCTTTAACTATACGCTTGACCGAACCCATGACGGAGAGCAGAAATCTTCTGAGACCGGCGCAGATGGTAAAGTCAAAGATGCGGATGGGAAAGTCGGCTTTACCGGCACCATGAACGACACAGTCGGCGGCAGCTATGAGATTCTGTTTGAAGACCCCACCATTATCTGTAAGGTGGAGGATGATGATGGCGAGCATCCCTTTGCGACGCTGAATGACGCATGGAAGTATATTAAGGAAAAGAACCTGACCACTGAGGTCACCTATGTGAACGAAAGCGGCACGGAAGTGACCAAGACGTCGGTACCGGGCGGTACCATCCAAATGGTTCTTGACTATCTCCAGCCTCTGAGTGACGTTTTGACCTTCGATACCGATGGCACGGGCGAGTACTGCCTGAGACTGACCACCGCGAAAAAAACAGGCGGGATATACAACTACAAGGGAACGGGGGACAGAGCAACCATCAGCCGTGACGCGGACAACGGCGGCGCTGCAATCATCGTCAACGACAGAAGCACCACGGCGCAGACGGAAAATAACTGCAAAGCCTTTGTGATTGTTGATAACCTGATCTTTGACGGCAAGGCGCTTGCCAAGAAGGGCAACGGCGGCGCGATTTCTACAGTGAACGCTGTGGTGAACATCAGCAACTGCGCTTTCAAGGGCTATCAGGCACAGCGCGGCGGCGCGGTCTTCGTGATGTGGGGCGGCGTAACAATCAGTGGTTGCAGCTTCTCCAACTGCGTGACCGGCGACCCCAGCGATAAAACCGGCGGCGGCGGAATCTGGACGACAGCGAAGGTCCTGACAGTCACGAATTGCTCCTTTGATCATTGCGCCTGCGAATCCGGCATATCCCAGGGCGGCGCGGTTTTCCACAATATCCAGCAGAAGGATAAACCTGTGTATAACGGCGCGTCTGGATATGCCAAATACCCCACTGACTATTTTAAGAATACTAAGACGATTCTGACGAATTGCACCTTCGAGGACTGCTACTCGGAGGGCGGTTCCGGCGGCACCATTGAGTCGGACGCTCTGGAGATTTACCTTACAGGCTGCAGCTTTAACGGCAGCTATTCCAACAAAAACGCAGCCAACGGCGGCGCGCTCAATATCCTGCACTACAACGATTGGAAAAGCGATTTTAATCATGCGGGGTTAGCGGGCAGCAAGCTGGAGGTCAAAAACTGCGAGTTCAAAAACTGCCAGACCCAGAAGGATAACTCCAACGGCGGCGCCATTTTTGCCCAGAATACCATGGAAGTGCTGCTCCAGAACACCAGCTTCGAAAATATCAGCTCCTTCAACGGCGGAGCCATCAGAATGGCCGCCAACGGAGCAGATTCCAAGATGGAGATTTATGGCTGCACCTTTAAAAACTGCACGGGCAGAGGCCAGGCCGGCGCGGTGATGACACGCGCCAAAACGCTGGTGATCGGCGATACGACCGAAGGCGCGGTCAAGCACAGCAGCTTCGACGATTGCACCTCGCCCAAATACGGCGGCGTTTACCAGGACAACAGCGTAGACGGGTCTTCCGCGACCCTCACCAATGCGTCCTTCTTCAATTGCAGCTCGACAAATAATGTGGGCGGCGCGCTGTACACCACGGCCAAGACCCTGACGATCAGCGGCGCCACGGGTACGGGCGAAACAGAGGTAAACGGAGCGACGGTAAGCTTCCCCTATACCTTCCTGAACTGCTCCGCATCTACGAACGGCGGCGCGGTGTACCATGCGAGCGCGACTGAAAACCTGTCAGACTGCATTTTTATCGGCTGTACAGCCGGTGCGACAGGCGGCGGCGCTTATCTGGCCGCAGCTCTCACCGCGTCGAATGTGACCGTAAAGAACTGCCACGCGACAAACAACGGCGGCGGTCTGTACATTTCCCCGTCCTCGGCAGGCTTTACAGACTGCACGTTTGACAACAACTGGGTTACCGCCATAACCGGTAACGGCGGTTCGCTGTATATCGACAAAAACACAGTCACGGTTACCCGCGGCACGGTCAGCAATTCCCGCGCGGCCAACGGCGGCGGCATTTACCAGAACGGCGGCACACTCAATTTGAAAGGCGCTTCCATCAGTGATTGCTATGCGTCTGAAAGCGGCGGCGGACTCTACCATAAGGCGACGGCAAATGCCTATGGAACAGTCAACGGCTGCTATGCGAAAACCGGCGGCGGCATCTACTCCGCCGGCGGGCTGACGCTCGGCACAACGGACGGCGCTGTGACCATTGAAAACTGTCAGGCAAAGGGCGTCAGCTTCGATGCCGATACCGGCGCGGCGGTTGTGGCGGATGCGTTTGCACCGGGCAACGAGGGCGGCGGTATCTACAAGAAAAACGAAGTAATGACCTCAAACAATGCCACGGTCAAGGCTTGCCAGGCATATGACGGCGGCGGCGTGTACTACAATGCCAACAACAAGACCTTCACGTTTTCAGCAGGTTCCCTGGAAAGCAATACAGCCGCCAACAACGGCGGCGGCGTGTACCAGAATATAGGTACGATCAACCTGTCGGGCGGCAGCGTGGCAAAGAACGCGGCAACTGCCAACGGCGGCGGCGTGTACCTGAATGCGGGCACACTCACCATGTCGGGCGGCAGCGTGGCAGAGAACGCGGCAACTGCCAACGGCGGCGGCGCGTATGTCGCGGGCGGAACCCTCACCATGTCCGGCGGCAGCGTCACGCAGAATACAGCCACAGCCAACGGCGGCGGTGTGTATTATGCGGACGGCACTTTCAAAATATCCGGCAATACCGGCTCACCGCTGATTACCGGAAACACAGCGGAAAAGGGCGCAGGTGTGTTTGTTGCGGACGGAAAGAGCATGAGGATGGATGTCTGGGGCAACTATCACGGCGAAATCTCCGGAAACCATGCCAATGATGTCGGCGGCGGCATTGCCTTCGGCGGAGCAGGGGCCTCGGTGGTTTTCAAGAATTATATTCTCGTGCAAGACAACACCCAGGGCACTGACACCGCCAGCAACGTCTATATGGATCAGGACATCAATACCATGATTCAGACAGACGGCTACATTAATCCCAACTCCCGTATCGGCGTTTACACTCCCGACGGCGAGACAAAGGACAGTAAGCACGGCTTTGCCAACATGCCCTTTGGTACTTACACATCAGTCACCAATTTCAATTGCTTTATCAATGACCGCAGCGGTGACAACAGACCCGGTGACAACAGGCCTTACCTCTATGGCATGAAGGGAAGCGCGGACAATCAGATCGTCTGGGCTGACTTCGTCTGCAAAATCACCGATGAAACCGGAGTGCTGCTCTTCCTGGATGCGGCCTGCACCAAACAGGCGTATTACGATACCCTGGAAGGGGCGTTTGGGGTTCTGAATGTTACTGGCACGCCCACCCTGTACAAGAAGCAGCCCGACGAGACGGGACTCCTGTATACCGGCGCGTACCAGGTGCAGATGCTCAAGGACTATTCGCCGGCTGCGCAGATAAAGCTGAGTACCGCCAAAACCATTACCCTCACCACGGCTTCCGACGAAGTGCCGGATGAATTCGGCATGAAGTACACCGGCAGCGCCAAGGACGGCTGCGCCATTGTCAGCCGTGGCAATTACACGAGCAGTATGATCAAGCAGACCGCCGGTGATTTGACCTTTGGCAAAATCGTGCTGGATGGCGGATCGAAAGAAGGCCGCATAGCAAGCGATCAAGGCGGCATTGTGTATATGAATGAGTCCGGAAAACTGACCATCAGTAAAGATGCTGTTTTGCAAAATTCCTACACTTATAATAATGCCGGCGGCGCTATTCGTATGCAGGAAGGAGAGCTGGAGCTGTATCTCAACGGCGGCACAATAACCAATTGCGGGATCATCAATACAGGAAATAACTACGGCGGTGCAATCAGCGTCAGACGCGGTGTCTTTACCATGACCGGCGGTACGATCACCGGCTGTTCCGCAAAGTTTGGCGGAGCCGTGCGTGTAGACAGAACAATGTACATGAACGGCGGCAGCATTATCGGGAATACGGCAACTGGCGAAGGCGGCGGCATCTCTGCCGCAGAGAATGCCTCCAGGCTGTATTTCTCCGGTAACTCTATTGTCAAAGACAACACCCTCAACGACGCTCCCTGCAACGTTCAGGTCTCAACCAGTGACAACGATTTTAACAAAGTTATTAACGTTCCTGACGGCCTGGGTGAGAACGCGGAAATCGGCGTCTATGCGCAAGATGCCAATAATATTTACAAGAATCACGGCGCACAGAGCAAGCCCTTCGGCACATGGGGCGGCAGCGGCAGCAATCTGGCCAGGTTTGTCAACGACCGCAACGGCCTCTATGCCGGCAAGATAGCCGACAACGACAGCAAAATCTACTGGATCGGCGCGCCGCGTCTGGTCGTCAAAAAAATCGTGGAGAGCGACTGGTCTCAGGACAAAACAAGGGAATTTAACTTCCGGGTAGGCTTGAAGGTAACGACAAAAGATTACACGACTCAACTGATTTCCCTTGGCTTCCAGCCGGATGAGAACGATGAAACGCAATACTGGAGCACCTTCAAGCTGCGGCACGGTGAAAGCAGAAATATCCTGCTGCCGACCGAGCTGACGCTGAGCCCGTACACCGTGGAGGAAATTGCGGATTCTGGCTTCGATACGGTGGCCGCGATTCCTGCCGAGAATAATCCCCAAGGCGCACAAGTGAATGAGCAAAACCCCTTGCTTGTGAGCGGTACGCTGGGCGAGAATATCTCCCATAACCAAACCAGTGTATCCACCATTACCTACACCAATACCCGCATCAAGGGCGATCTCGTCATTTCCAAGACCGTGGAGAACGAGGATGCCCAGCATGTGGGAAAGCCCTTCCACTTTATCCTGACGCTGGACGATCCGACCATCGGCCAAATCACCGAGACCGATACCGCGGGCAAAAACTACGATTGCGAAGGCGGCAGAGACACGACCGATGAGAACAATCCGCTCACCGGCAAGCTGAACTTCAAAAACGGCGTGGCGGAATTCTACCTGAAGGACGGCGAAACAATCACCATTAAGGATCTTCCCACAGATCTGCCCGTCACGGTGGAGGAGAAGTTCCAGTCGGCTGACGACCGCAAATTCTACCGCACCCATGTCGTACGCAACGGCGGGGATAGAGAACCGGTCGACCGCCCCGTGACGGGAATGACCATCGGCAACGGCGGGCCGAGAAGCGACACCGATCCCACACGCATCTCCACGCTTGACTTCTTCAACAGCAGGCGCGAAATCGTCTGTAAGATCACCCGTATCTCCGGCGGCGAAAAGGAACTCCTGCGCTACATGGATGGCACCGAGCAAGTCAAGGCGGTCTTCTTCAGCCTGGAGGACGCATTCGAGCGCATCAACAATGGCGGTTTGCAGACAGCAATGGGCGGCAGCGCCAGCGGCACCCTGCGTATCGAAATGGTGGTGCCGGAGTACAGCATGGAGAAAGGCGCCACACTTGATCCCGGCAAGTCCGTTATCCTCACCACCGCCGGCGTCAATGACACTGATCTCTTCCCCTACAGAGGTGAAGCGGGCAGCAAGGCGCTGGTCAAGCGCGGCTATTCGGGCGTGAGCATGATCTCCAACAAGGGCGATCTGACCGTCGAGAACATCGTTCTGGACGGCAACGCTGAGACATTCAGCTCGGCATTGAAGGGCGGCATAATCCAAACGGACAGCGGCACCAACCTGCGCATTGAATCCAATGCCGTTTTGCGCAACAGCGTCGTGGATGCGGCTGTCACAACCGGCGGCGGCGCAATCTGGATGCAGCAGGACGCGCAGCTCACGCTGCGGGGCACGATTGAGAACTGCTCTGCCAGAAGCGGCGGCGCGATTTATGCCGAAAAGGATTTCCGCAGGATCACCGTGGAGGGCGGCACCATTCAAGGCTGCACCGCGACAAACGGCAACGGCGGCGCGATCCACGCCTCCGCCAATGAAACCGGCGGCACGATTGCGGGCACCATCACCCTCAATAACGCGACTCTCCAGAATAACAGCGCGACCGGTCGGGGCGGCGCAATCCACTCCCAGGCGACGGTCAACATGGAAAACACCACCGTTCAGAATAATACCGCTTCCGGCCATGGCGGCGGCATCTACCTCGGAAAAGAAGCGGCGTTCACAATGCTTGGCGGCACCGTCAGCAGCAACAACGCGGCAAATGGCAACGGCGGCGGTGTGTATGTGCAGAACAGAGCGGTCATCGGCCGGGGCGCAAAGCTGAGCGGCAACAGGGCGGAGACCGGCAACGGCGGCGCACTCTATGCCGGAGCAGCGGCAAATGCAACGATTTCCGCTTCCGACACATCCTTTACCGGCAACAGGGCGGCTCTGGGCGGCGCGGTCTATGTGGCGCCGGCGGGTGCGGTCACCATGTCCGGCGGCATTATGGGCAGCGACAAGGGCGTTGAAACGGATGCCAACACAGCAAGCCAGGCGGGCGGCGCGGTTTACGTGAACAGCACAACGACTGAGGAAGCGGGCGAAACGGTGGTGAAGGCCGGTACCTTTACCATGACCGACGGCATCATCAGCGGCAACAGCTCCCCCCAGGGCGCGGTTTCCACCGGCAGCGACGCCGTTCTGAACCTCTCAGAGCGCGCTTACATCCTGGGCAACACCGACGATGACGACACGCCCATGAACGTCTACCTCGGCTACGACAGCAACACCATTATTTACACGAGAGGCTTCTCAACCGACAGCTCCTCTCCGGCCGCTTATATCGGCGTGTATGTGCCCGACGGCGACGAGCTCCTCTTTAAGCACGGCATCGCCGCGAGGAATTTTGCCACTTACACCGGCAGCAATCCCAGCTTTGCCAACCTTGAAAAGTTCATCAACGACCGCGATGACAAGCTGACCGGCACGGAGGGTGAGCTGCAGGACGGAGCCAGCCCCGCAAGCTACTTCGTGATGTGGCAGGGCAAGGACGTGACGCTGAAGGTCTACCAGTTCGATATCCAGATGACGCCGGACGGCAAGCCTGTCCGGAAGACGGATGAGCAGGGACGGCCGCTTGTGGACGACGAAGGCAGGCCCGTATATCAGCCGAAGGAGGACTCCGAGCTTGACAGAGTGGTTGGGGCGACCTTTGTCCTGTACAATGTGACGAAGGGCGCTGACGGGGTAGCCAAGCATGTACAGGTTTGGTCCGGCAAGACCGATCAGAACGGCATGGTGACGATCCCGTGGCACAGGATTGAAAACACCGTCGCAAGCAACCTGCAGTATAACCAGGCAACCTTCAAGGAAAACAACACCTACCGTCTCGAGCAGGCGGATGCAGGCACAAGCGGCACCGACGTAAAGCCCGGCAACGTAAAGCCCGGCGGATATTGGGAAATCACCATCGACCACTCGAATGCCATACACTGGACGACCGTGCAGAGCAACCAGCCGAGAAATAACCGCACACTGGACGCGAAGGCTGAGAACGGGAAGGAAAACGCCGGTCTGGGCGATACCTTCATCCTCTATAACGACCGCAAGCCCAAAATCACCTTCAATGTCAAAGGCGGCCGCTTCTACACGACCTCCAAACTGGCTGCCCAGGACAACGAACAGACCAAGGAGGAGGTGCTGCCCTTCCAGGAGAATCTCAACGGCAAGCTCGTGGATGTGACCCAATACCTCTACACGATCACAGAGCATGACCCCACCTCGAACACCAAGTTTTTGAACTGGGCGACGGTTGAATACCAGCAGGAGGGGGATGGAAGCCAGAGCTACCAGAAGGACGATGAGATTATCTTCTATCGCCAGTCAGACTACGACGACCTGACCCTCTATGCCCAGTGGATGCCGATCGTCTGCAAGATCACCGATGGCGACAACGTGCTGTACCTCAACGGGAATCCCGCCATTTATACCACGCTCAAAGCGGCCTTTGACGATTTCAACAACAACTATTATATGTTTGAAAGAGGAGAGAGCGGAAGCAGCGGGACCAGCCCCAGACCCACGCGAATCGAGATGCTGGTGAGCGAGTATACCATGACGCAGCCTGTCGCCCTGAACCGCGGCAGAACCCTGACGCTGACCACCGCGTCCCCGTACGATACCGACGGCTATCCCGCCCAGAGCAATGTTGAGGTCTGCACCATCAAGCGCGGCTTTAACGGCACACTTGATAAAGACAACAATCCGTTCCTGGACAGCAGCGGCGATCCGATCGGACCCAGCATGTTTACCGACAGGTTCAGGCTCACCTTCAAAGATATTATTCTTGACGGTGACGGTGACAATGACGCCTATAAGAATATCGAAACCAACGGCGGCATTGTGCGTGTGGAGGGCAACTATTCGGCTCTGTTCGTGACAGAAGGCGCGATCCTGTGCAATTCCTCCGTGACCGGCAACGGCGGCGCGGTTTACCTGGCGGAGAATTATGAGGGGCTGTCTATGACCATTGCCTATACCGGAAGCATTACCGGCAACAAAGCGGCAAACGGCGCGGCGGTCTATGTCTCGTCGGAAGCCACGGCAATCGTGGAGGGCGGCGTCATCAGCGGCAACCGGGCGACCGGCAGCGGCGCGGGCATCTGCCTGCCCATCGGCGGCAAGCTCGAAATCTCCGGCAATCCCGTCTTTTCCGACAACATCATTTCCGACAACATCAGCACGACCCCGGGCCTGCTCCCGGACGGCGCGACCAACGGCCGCACGGCATACACCGCAGCCAGACAGGATATCTATCTTGCCGAGCAGGGCGGGGAAAACACCACAGAGCTGACGGACGATCCCACCGCAATCACCGTGACCGGTGCGATCACGGGCGAGCCCGGCACGATCTGGGTCTGGGCGGAGGACGAATACCGGTATCTCCAGCTCATGCCCTTTGCCAGAATTGAGCCCAACACCGATGCAGCGGACAACCTCGCGGTCTTCCGCAACGCGCGGGATGACGAGCTGACGGAAAACAGCAGCCTGAGCACCCCCTATCTGCGCGGTACTGCCAAGGGCAGCAAGCCCGGCCTGGTCTATTGGACGGGTTCCTATTACCCGGTGGCCCTGCGAAAGGTCACCGAGGAGGGCACAGATACCTTCCAATCCCTGGCAGGCGCCAGATTCAATGTCTACAGAGGCGACAGAGTTACGCCCTATACGGTCAGAGACAAGCTGAGCAGGATCAAAAAAGACACGCTCAACGACAGCAGTCTTGTCTCCATGGTCAACGGCATCTTCTGGGTGGGTGAGCTGCCCTACGGCACCTACTACCTGGAGGAGACAGCGCCGTATCAGGACCGCTGGTTTGTGCTCACAATCGACAGCAGCGGCGTCAATCTCCGGCCTCAGCAGTATTCTTCCCGCGAAGCGGCGAGAGCCGCCGTCAACCCGGGCGCTTAAAGCCCGGGCTGACAGGGAACGACAAAAACAAGAGAAGGGGAGGGGCATGCGCTCCTCCCCGGTAAAAAAGATTTTTACCATGTACGGTGTGTTCGAGTTCGGGAACGCTGTACATGTATGACCTGCGCGCACGGGTGAAAAACTTGCATGTCCCGGTTGCGTGTGCTATAGTATTAAAAAAGTGTGAACGCAAAAAACAGCAGGAAGCGGAATTTTGTTTTGCATGGGGAAAGAGCTATGAAACTGAAACATAACGATAAGGGTTTTACACTGGCAGAACTGCTGGTCGTCGTGGCGATCCTCACGATCCTCGGGGGCCTGGTTTTCCTTGCCGTACAGAACAATCTCCGCTCCATGACACGGCTGGAATATGACGACGCGGCGAAGGAGCTTTTCGTTGTCGCGCAGAACCATCTGACGCTGGCGCATAGTCAGGGATACTATGACCTGACAGACGCGGACGCGGGAACGAAGGAGGCGCCCGGGGATGAACAAGACCACATCTATTACATCCTCAAGAACGGAAATGAAGCCGGGCCGGAGATGCTGCGCCTTATGCTGCCGGATTTCTCTGCCGAGGCCAATCTCCTGACCGGCAACTATATCATTCGCTACGATTTTGAGCGCGGCCTGGTGCTGGACGTCTTCTATTCCGGTAAAGTTGAAAGCTCCGGCTTCCAGCTCAGAAACCGCTTCAACCACGAATTCAGCGCGGATGAGTATTTCAACCTTCTGAACAATTATCGGGACAGCGAAGGCGCCTCCAAGCGCCGCGAGCGCCAGAATTATAACGGACAGGTCATCGGCTGGTACGGTGCCGACGCCCCGGAAAAGCCGGAGGTTCTCGACCTCAAGGCTCCGCGCGTTACGGTCACGAACGCCGATCGTCTGACCGTTACCGTTGAGCATGAAAACAGTATTGACCCGGCCGACGGCCTTCTTGTGCAGCTCCATGTGCGCGGAAAGATCAGCGGTTATACCAAGGTATGCAGTCTTTTCCAGGACGGACAGATGAGTCAGGCGGCTGAGGACGTCGGTACGGTGGGCAGCAAAAAGTATGAGCTTGTGCTGGACGATGTCACAAACAAAGGCAAGCACTTTGCCCAACTGTTCAACACCGAACTGGGGACGGGCTCGCCTTTCCGCGGGGACAACAGCGAAAAACTGATCCCCGGTGAGGATATCGAAGTGTGGGCGGTCTGCTCCAGCACCCTGCGCATTGCCCCGATCTGCTCCAGCGGCATCCAGACGACCAACAGCATCTTTGCCGACGGCTCCCGGACAGGGAAGAGCGATACGGTGAAGACGGCAAATATTGCCAGCATTCGCCATCTGGAGAACCTGAGCCCTGCAATTTCCGGTATCGGCGACATTAGCCTTGAACCCGTCAATGCCATCAGAATCGAAGCGGCGATCCAGACCAGGGATCTCTATTGGACTAAGGCGGACGGAGGCTTTGTAGAGAATACGGACGGTACAGTCCGCACACTGAACGATAGTACAGGGAACGGAAAAACCTATTACCCGGTCGTTCCGGGCAGATCCATATCCTATGACGGACAAAACCACAGTATCTCCGGCGTCAAGATAGAACTGAACACAGACGCAGGACTGTTTGGCACCCTTCCGAGCGCCTCGTCCGTCAAAAACCTTGAATTGATTGACTTCCATGTGACCACGGGCCGCGGAACAGCCGGCGCATTGGCTGGCAGCATTACAGGGACGGAGGTCACGAATGTCTTTGCACATAATACGCGCGGCAGCGCTTCGGAGGATGCGCTGCAAATCACCGGCTCCGGCGATACGGGCGGCCTGATCGGCTCCATGAGCGGCGGCAGCGTCAGCAAATGCGCTGCGGCTGTGTATGTCAACTCCACCGGCGCCAGCGCGGGCGGCCTCATTGGGCGCGCCTCCGGCGGCAGCATCAGCGACAGCTATTCCGGCGGCCATACGACCGGAAACGGAAAATACTGGGACGACTCCTTCGCCGTTTTGAGCAGCGGAGCCGGCCGTGTGAATGTCCGTGCTGCAAGGGAGGACGCCGGCGGTCTGATCGGCACCTCAAGCGCGGCGATCCGAAACTGCTATTCGACCTGCTCGGTCAGAGGCGCGATTGCTGCCGGCGGCTTCGCGGGCAATGCCAGCGGAACGATCACAAACTGCTACTGCACGGGCCTTGTGCTTTCCACAGCCTATAACGGCAGTGCGGCATACGCCAGGGCGCTCGTGGCAAACAACAGGTTCAATGCATTTATCGGCAGCGGCAGTGCAGCCGTCACGGACAGCTATTACTATTCCGGCAGCAATAACAGCTATTATGCGGGTCTCGGTTTCCTCACGGCAGACGGGGAATCGCTGTTGGAACTGACGGACAGCAAGGCCAGCGCGATGGACAGCGACTGGGAAAGCTACACGGCATTCTTTGGATCCATGACAGAGCTTGACGGCGCGCAGCCATATGACAATACCCTGGTAAATCATTATCAGAGCCGTTACCCGTTCAAGACGATCCGACAGCTCAACGACACTGCCTCAAGCGGCAGACAAGAGAGCGTCCACTTCGGAGACTGGCCTGAGGTCGAAAATATGATCATCAACAAGTAATGCCGGGCGGATAGCAAGGAGGAAATGTGAATGAGAGCAAAGCTGAATAGCGAGCGTGGCGCGGCTTTGACCTATGCGCTGCTCTGTTTCCTCGTCTGTGCGGTGGTTGGCTCTGTGATCCTGACGGCTGCCACCGCTGCCGCCGGGCGCTTTGCCGGACTGACGGAATCAGACAGACGCTATTATGCAGTCAGCTCTGCGGCACGGCTTCTGGAGGACAGTTTTCAGGATAAGAAAACCGTTGTGATCGAATTGGAAAAAAAGTTCGACAGCACCGAAATCAGAGATTACAGTGCGGCGTCACCGACGGAACCGACCGAGAGCGAGGCCGCCTACACATTGAAAAAGATCCTGAGTGATGAGACGGACAGCATCGACCCAGTCTCAGATGTTCTTTCGGCGAGTGATTTGAACCTGTTTCAGTATGCGTCCTTTCAGTATATAATAGGAAGCACTGTTTCGCCGACCGTGAATAAGACAATCTGGGAGAAGCCTGCTTATCTTCGGGAAGGCTTTGAAGGCTGTCGGACAATCCCGCCTTTAACAATGTCTTTCAGCGCTGACGGGTCGGATGAAATGAAAATGAAGCTGGAAACCGAGCTTGAGAAAAACGGCATGCTGACCATGCGCTTTTCCAATGACGACGACACGGATTCCTACACCCTCAGGATGACAATGACTCCGGATGTGGTTCTGGCAGAAAACGATACCGTGGATTCGGTTTCCTCATCCGTTGACGGTTCTTCCGCTGAAACTGTGGTGCAGACGATTACCGCAACGAAAACGTATACCATCACCTGGCGTGTTCTGAAAATCGACATTCAAAGGGGGAGTACCGGCACATGAGAAAGAAAACAAGACAGCGCCTGCGCTCCCAAAACGGCGAAACAATTGCAGAGGTTTTGATAGCGCTTCTGATTTCTGCCATTGCGCTGATGATGCTGGCACAGATGGTCGGCAATTCAACGGGGCTGATTGTGCGCAGTGAAGAAACCATGGATGAATATTATAAGGCTGTTAATCCCCTGGCTGACAGAAACGCGGCTGACAAAACAGGAATGGTCACTTTTTCCTGCGTAAACATGAAGCCCTTTGAATCGCTTTCGGTGAAGTACACGGTCTGCGAGAAGAAAATGGGGGATAAAGAGGTCGTTGCCTTCTATTATGATAAAAGCGGTGTGATGCCATGAAAAAAAAGAACACAGCAAGACGGCAGAGCGGCTTTACACTTGCAGAAACACTGATGGCGATTTTGATTCTGCTTATGGTCACCTCTGTCGTGGCGGCGGGACTGCCGGCAGCGGTCAGCGCCTATCAGAAGGTGGTAGACAGAGCCAACGCCCAGGTTCAATTGTCCACTGCTGTTTCACGCCTGCGCGAGGAACTGGGCAGCGCGCTCTGGTATAAGGAAACCGAAAACGCAATTTGCTATTCTAACGGCAGCTATGCGGAAAAGGGATATGTGTCCAGCCTGCCGAAAACCATCACCGACAACGAGGATGCAGAGAAAGGCATTGCGATCACCTTCGCCAATGTACAAGGCGTACCGTTTGATTCTTCTGAGCCGCTTCTTTCCGGCCTGGGTACTGCAACGCAGGGGAAGAGCCTCTATACCTTATACAGCAGCCTGGACTATTCCAACGGCGTTTTTACAATAACCAACCTGCGGGTAAAAAAACAGGGCAGCGATGTGCCCCAGGCCGAGCTTTCCGAGCTTGTTATCTGTCCTGTACGAGAGCCGCTGCCGTTTCCAGATAATCCTTAAACCGATCCTGTGCTGAACCAACGAAAAACGAGGGGGCTTCCGGGATGGCTTTTGCGTTCGGATGAAAACCCAAATGAATCGCTCTTCAGGCATGATCGAGACGATTATGCCTGAAGAGCTGTTTTGCTGAACGCAGAACCCGGCGTGCACCCCGGTACCAATGGGGCGGCGGATGGAGATATGGCTGCCGCCGTCGACAATTTATGACAAAATGTAAACATTGCCCTTGCGCCCTGCGTTGACCTGTGTTAAAATGACTATGGATTTTTATGGTTGCCAAAGCCACAGAATAAGAGATGCCTATGAAAACATTGATCCAATCAAAACTGCACAGTGAACGGGGCATTAACCGGCTTGTCGCGCTCATGCTGGTTCTGGTGATCGTGATGGCCATTATCTGCCTGATCCCGTCCTATAAAAAGTATCAGGATCAGGGAAAGGCTGTGGCCTGCGCCACAGCGCTCGATACCGCGCGGCGGCAGCTTGCGTCCAATTTCATGCTCAACGGCTTCGAGAACGGCTCTGCCGAGGACGCAAAAGCGTTTGTCACCTACGTCATGAACGGCTGGGATGATCTCTGCCCCGCCGGCGGCAGCGTTTACATCGTCCCCAAGGTGGACAGCCCCATGGACTGGGAGATCGTCTGCGGCCTGCACTGCACGGATTCCAGGCTGCGCACCCGCCTCAATTCCTATAATGTGCGCGAGCAGATCCGTGAAGCGCTGCTCAAGCAGAAGAATCAGGGCAACCCCTATCCCGAAAGTCTGGAGTACACGCTGCACAACAAGAAACATACCGCGTATCTGGTGGATCAGGATGTGAACCTCAAGCGCGGTACCAGACTGACCGAGGACCAGAAGGGCATCGTTGCCTATTACTCGGTTGTTGGACACAGCGATTTCGGCAAAGACTCCGGCCTGAAAGACGGCGCGCTCTGGTACTTCGCCTTCGCCGATGAGGATCACTGCGCCAACTGGAGCTATCACGACGAGTGGACCGGCGACAGCTACTGGAACGTGACAGGGACGGATTACCAATACATTTCGGATATGGTGATCCAGCATTAATACGGCGAAAGCCGATATCTTTGGAAAAGGGGGAAGGCCGGTGTCGATTTGGATGGACAGGGGATTTGCGATCTACTGTTCGGTGGTGGCCTTTGCCCTGGGGGCGGTTTTCGGCTCCTTCCTCAACTGCGCCGCCTGGCGCATTGCCCACGGAGAGTCCTTCCTGCGCGGGCGCAGCCATTGCCCGTCCTGCGGACATGAGCTGGGTATGCGCGACCTGGTGCCGATTTTCAGCTGGCTTTTCCAGCGCGGGCGCTGCCGCTACTGCGGGACGAAAATCTCCGTGCGCTATCTGCTGGCGGAGCTGTTTTTCGGAATCGTGACGGTTCTGTGCCTCTGGCGCTTTGACCTCACAGTCCTGTGCCTCAGAAACTGGATCTTTCTCTGTTGCCTGTTCTGCCTGTCCCTGGTGGATCTGGAATCCTACACGATTCCGGACGGCTGCCTGCTGATCGCGGTGGGAGCCTGGGTTGCGGCGCTGCCGTTTCTGCGCCCCGGCTGGGCGGAGATCGGACGCTCGATCCTGGCAGGGCTGGTCTTCGGCGGGGGGATCCTGCTGCTGTCCCTGCTGATGGATAAGCTTTTGGGCAAGGAGAGTCTCGGCGGCGGGGATGTGAAGCTCTTTGCAGTGGTGGGGCTGTACCTCGGCTTTGCCGGTACGCTCTTTACCGTCCTGCTGTCCTGCGTGTTTGGGCTGCTCTTTGCGTTTATGCCCTCGCGGCGAGGGAAGGCCATTCCCTTCGGCCCTTCGATTTCGTTTGCCGCCGGGCTGATGCTGCTTTACGGGCAGGGCATGATCCAATGGTATCTCGGCCTTCTCGGCCTTTGAATTATTCCAAAAAGGAAGCTTGGTGAAGATAATGGCGAAAACCATTCTGGGCGTGGACATCGGCTATGACAGCCTGAAGCTTGCGGTGGTCAACGGCAAACAGGTTCGCAAGACCGCTGTTGTGCCCATGCCGAACAACCTGATCCGCGAGGGGCGCATCGTCTCCTCCGAGACCATGGGCGAGCTTATCCGCCGCACTATGAAGGAGCATGGCATCCGCTGCAGTCAGGCGGCGATCGCGCTGCCGAACGAAACGGTGTTTATTCGCAGCGTCACCATGCCGCTCATGACGATCGACCAGCTCAATTATAACCTCCCCTTTGAGTTTCGGGATTATATCACCGATGAGATGAAGGATTACATTTTCGACTACGCCGTGGTCTCCACCTCTGAGGGGAACACCGAGGGAGAGGGAGAAGCGAACGCCGAAGGAGAAGAGCAGAGCGGCCCGATCATGGAACTCATGGCGGTGGCGGCGCCCAAATCGCTGATCGAGGAGTCGCGCGCAGCCCTGCATCGGGCGGGTCTCAAACTTGTCAAGGCCGCGCCGACGGTCTGCGCGTTTCAGGCGCTGATCCGTGCGCAGGGGAAGCAGGATGAGGAGACGCCGCAGGAGTACTGCATCCTCGACTTGGGGTATCAGTCGATCCGCATGTACATGTTCCGCGGCGACAGACACATGGTCACGCGTGTGCTGGAGCTCGGCATGAACAGCCTCGATCAGGTCATCGCGGAGGCTTATTCCGTGGACGTGCACCTGGCGCATACCTATCTGCTCAGCAACTACGAGGACTGCCAGAGCAAGGATTACTGCATGAACGCCTACGGCACGATCACGGTCGAGCTGATGCGGGCGCTGAACTTCTACCGCTTTTCCAATCCGGACAGCCATCTGGAGGATATCTGGATCTGCGGCGGCGGGGCCTGCATCCGCCCGCTGCAGCAGAGCATCGCCGAGACGCTGGATCTGCACATCCACACAGCCGGCGAGCTGCTGCCTGCGGGCGTCGAGCTGGAGGAGGACTACGCGCTCCTGCAGGCGATCGGCATTACAATGGATTGATCGGGGGTGTAGGCTGTGGCGTTAGCATTAAAATCGAAGAGTAAAAAAGCGGGCGGCCTCAAACGCCGCCAGATGCCTGTCAAGCGCACCATCAACCTGGCCACCCAGGGAGAAAAGAAGATGAACGTCGGGCTTGCGATCCCGTCGATCGTTCTGATCGTTGTCATTGCTGCCGTCTTCAGCAAGTTCCTGGTTCTCGACCGCTTCGCGGAGGTTACGGCGGCTCAGAAAGTGGTCTATGATTTGCAGACCAGACTGGACCAGGGCTATGCGGAGCTGGCAGACTTTGACGATCTGAGTGAGCTTTACGCGCACTATACCTATTCCGGCTTCACTGCCGAAGAGCTGAACCGCACGGATCGCGTGGACGTGCTGAACCTGATCCGAAACATGGTTCTGCCCTATGCCGAGGTGAACTCCTGGTCGGTCACCGGAAATCAGCTGACCATCAACATGACGGGCGAGAGCCTGCAGCAGATCAACCTCATCGTGCAGCAGCTTGAACAGCAGGATCTGGTGGACTTCTGCACCGTGAACACCGCAAACACCGACGACAATACACACGGCAACCAGTCAACTGAGGAATTCAGCATCGTCAAGGCGCGTGTACTCTGCTATCTCAATTCCGGGATGGAGGTGAACGGGTAATGAAGGTTCTCAGCCGTGACTTTACCCTGAAAGAAAAGCTGCTTCTGCTTCTGCTCAGCCTGATCCTGGTGGGCCTTGCCTATTACCAGTTTGTCGACCGGCCTGTGCGCGAAGCGCTGGATATCGCGCATGCCGAGGCCGATGCCCTGTCTGTTGAGCTTCAGACCGTAGAAGCGAAGCTTGCGAGAATGCGGCGCATGCGTGCCGAGCTGGAGGACGTCACCGCCGGCGGCACGGCCTCCGAAATGGGCAGCTACAACAACAGCAAGGCGGAGATCGCCATGCTCAACGATGTACTGAGCGAAGCGCTGCAGTATTCCATCACCTTTGCAAACGTTACCCGCAGCGGCGATCAGATCCGCCGCAACTTTACCCTGCAGCTTACGACGGACAGCTATGAGACGATGGAGCATATCATCAGCGCCATCAGCGCAAGCCATTACCGCTGCCTGATCGGAGACCTGCGGTGTACGGCCACCCGGGAGCGCGACGTGCTGGACGGCAACATCAGCATCGGCGCAACCGCGACCTTCTTTGAAACCATGGTCGGCGGTACGCCGGATGCGGGCCTTCCCGAGAGCAAGCCCGCCGCGTAAAGAGAATACACGATTGACCGCCACGGCAAAAACCGGAGGCGGTCAATCTTTTATTTGACAAGCTTTGCGTTCCGTTATAGAATTCTGATAAATTCTCATGCGCCATAAAGACACACGAAGACTCTCGCGCATGATTTTTTTTGCGCATCGGTTTCGGTTGCCCCTCAGGGGCGGGAAACAGGCGCTTGAATCCAATATTTACTGTGGAAGCAGAGCTTTCACAGTATGACAGAAGGAGAGAGAGCCTTGCTGTTTAACTCCGGAAAATACATTGTGTTTCTCCCCGTCGTCGTGCTGATGTACTATGTGCTGCCTGTAAAGGTAAAGAAGTACTGGCTTCTTGCGGCGAGTTATTATTTCTATATGTGCTGGAACGCGAAGTACGCGCTTTTGATGCTGGCCTCCACGCTCATCACCTGGCTGAGCGGCCTGGGACTTGAGCGGGTAAAGGCCGGGGCGTATGCCCCCCGGCAGCGGGATCGGCTGAAAAAATGGATCGTCGCGCTGAGCTTTGTATCCAATCTCGGCATCCTGTTTTTCTTCAAGTACTTCAACTTCACCGTCGACCTGCTGCAGTCCGTGCTTTCACATTTGCATATTCAGCTCAGCATGCCGACCTTTGACGTGATCCTGCCGGTGGGCATTTCGTTCTATACCTTTCAGGCCCTCGGCTATACCATGGATGTATACCGTGGGGAAATACCCGCCGAACGGGATTTCTTCTCCTACGCGCTCTTCGTCTCCTTCTTCCCGCAGCTTGTGGCAGGCCCGATCGAGCGCTCCGGCAATCTGCTGGGACAGCTCGCCGTGCCGCACAAATTCAGCTTCGACAATCTGCGCGAGGGGCTTCTCATCATCCTCTGGGGCTTTTTCCTCAAGCTTGTGATCGCTGACCGCCTCGCCCTTTACATCGACACGGTCTACGGCGCGCGCTATCTCTATCCCGGGGCGTATCTGGCCCTTGCGGCCGTCCTCTTCGCCATCCAGATCTACTGTGACTTTTACGGCTATTCCACCATCGCCATGGGCAGCGCGAAGCTTTTGGGCATCAATCTGATGGAAAATTTCAACTCGCCCTTCCTCTCCACCACGGTGGCGGAGTTTTGGCGCAACTGGCATGTCTCCCTCACCTCCTGGTTCAAGGATTATCTCTATATCCCGCTCGGGGGCAGCCGCAAGGGAAAGTTCCGCAAGCAGCTCAACCGCATGATCGTCTTTCTCGTGAGCGGCCTGTGGCACGGGGCGTCCATGTCCTATGTGGTCTGGGGCGGCCTCAACGGGGTGTACCAGGTGATCGGCGAGCTGCTGATGCCGCTGCGCATCAGGTTCTGCAAGTTCCTGCATATCGACCGGCAGTCTCTCGGCGTGAAGCTTGTGCAGATCCCCATTACCTTCCTGCTCTTCGCTTTCTCGCTGATCTTCTTCCGCGCGCGCCCCATCCCGGAGGCGCTGGCGGTGATCAGCAGCATCCTCCATGTGCGAAACCCCTGGATTCTGTTTGACGGCTCCCTCTTCATCCATGAATACGACAGCGCCATGGCGCTGCCCATGACGCTCTTTATGGGGGCGCTGCTCTTTTCGGATATCTGCAAAAAGCGCGGCGTCGCCATCCGGCAGATCATCCTGCGCCAGGACGCCTGGTGCCGCTGGCTGGTCTTCGCCCTCTCCACGGCGATCGTGCTGCTCTTCGGCGTTTGGGGCCCCAGCTTCAGCGAGGCAAACTTTATTTATTTTCAGTTTTAAGGACGGGCATGCCAGATGAATACCTGTAAAAGAATCCTGAGCTGCCTTGCCGCCGTCGGCCTGACGCTGGCGCTTCTGGCCGGGCTTACCTGGCTAACCCAGAAGAAGGACAGCTATGCCAAAAATGCGGAGTTTTTCGATCAGACTGCGGATTATGACGTGTTCTTTGTCGGCTCCAGCCGCCCCATGAACGGCATCTTTCCCATGGAGATGTGGGAGGATCACGGCATCGCCTCCTATAACTGGGCGCAGGCAGGACATCCGCCTCCCGCTTACTATTGGATCATGCGCCTGGCCCTGGACTATAAGCAGCCGAAGCTCATGGTCATCGACTGCTACGGCATGCATTTTGACGCCAAGACCACGGCGGTCTTCGGCCTGATGCACATTTCCATGGACAGCTTCCCGCTGAGTCTCACCAAGATCCGTGCGGCGCTCGATATGCTGGACGACCCCTCCATGACGGAGGAGTACAACGAGGGTGAGCGGCGCAGCGCCTTCAATCTGCTGTGGACCTTCCCGGTCTTCCACTCCCGCTGGGCACAGCTCACACCGGAGGACTTTCACCCGCAAAAGAGCATGACCCGCGGGGCGATTGCCAACGACGGCATTTTCCCCGGCACATTTGTCCCGGATGAGAGCGAAAAGGGCGCGGTCTTCGACACGGTGGGCGTTGAGTATCTGCGGCGCGCCATCGAGGAATGCCAAAGCCGGGGCATTGAGGTGCTGGTGACCTTCCTGCCGCTCTTTGCCGATGCGCACCAGCAGGCCGCGGCGGAATACGCCGGGAAAATTGCGGCGGAATACGGCGTGGACTATCTCAATTTCTTCGACCTCGACCTGGTCGACTATCAGATCGACTTTGCCGACAGCGCCGGGCACCTGAATACCGCGGGCGCGCGGAAGATCACGGAATACCTCGGCAGCTACATCGCCGAACACTACGGCATTCCCGACCATCGGGGCGAGGCCGCCTACGCAAACTGGGAGCGGGATCATCGGATCTATACCGGGAAGAAGAACGAGGCGCTTCGCGCGCAGAAGGATCTCTACCGCTTCCTGATGCTGCTTGAGCGGGACGCGGTGGACGCCGCCCTCTTCGTGCACGATCCCGCCCTTTTCCGGGACGGACTGGTTCTGGAGCTTCTCAGGGGCCTCGGCGTGGATGCCGACGCCTGCGGGGAGGACGCCAAGCTCATCCTGATCCGAAACGGCGGGGAGCGAGCCGCTGTCCTGAACACGCTCCCGAAGCCGGGCGAAACTGTGAACACTGCGGCGGGCGTGCTTACCGGCGGCGAGAGTTTGAGCCTTGACGGCATGGCGCTGACTGCCGGCGGGGAAGACGCTGATCTGCACGTCTGTGTCCTGCGCGGCGGGGAAGCGGTTGCAGACGCCGACTTCCGCTATGTCTATGACGAGAGCCGCGGCATGATCACGCAATACGGCGCGGACGAGGAAGAATAAGCAAACCGAGGCAGGGGAGAACCCCCTGCCTCATGTGATAAAAGCCCTTTGATGCGGGCAGAAAAGCACTTGCGCATACAACAGCCAGCGTGATATAATTAAACGATAATTATACAATCAGCTTGAGGAAGACGTTTATGGATTTTCGACCGCTGTGCCTGGAGGATCAGGCGTGGCTCAAAAGCTGCCGGGATACTAAGGCGCACCCTTTCACGGCGCTTTCTTTTCCCTCCCTGTATGCCTGGCGCGAGGCTTACGGGCTGACCGTCGCGGGCGATGCGGATTATTTTGTGATGCACAGCTTCTATGACGGGGGCTACTATTGCCCCTGCGGGGATGAGGAGAAGTGCCGCGCTTTTATAGACGGGCTCGAGGCTCCCGCAAGGCTCGTATACCTGACGCGGCAGCAGGCGGAGGCGCTGGAGGCGCGCGGATGGACAATCCGGCACAGGGCGGACCTGAGCGAATACATCTCCTCGGCTTCGTCCCTTGCGCTGCGCGAGGGGCACATGTCCAACAGCTTTAAGGTGAAGTGCCGCCACTACCGGCGCAATTTCAATTATTCCGCGCATATGCTGAGCGCGGCGGATCGGCCCATGATGCACGACCTGGTGGAAAGGATCAAGGCAAGCGAGAGCGAGCCGGACTTTCATGATCTGGGCGTGCTGGAGACGGAGATCGAAAATATGGAGGCGCTTGGACTGCGCGGCCTTGCGCTGGAGATCCCGGGCGGTTATCACGCATTCATCCTGGGCTATGAGAACAAACCCGACATGTTTACCATGACCATGTCCAAGCATGACCCGGCGCTCCCGACGGAGACGACCACTGTCTGCATCCACGAGCTGGCATGCAGGATCGAGCGGGAGTACCCCCTGATCAATCTTGAGGAGGATTTGGGGCTGGAGGGTCTGCGCAAGGCGAAGGAGCTATACAGCCCCATCGACCGACTGGAAGTATACGAGGCGATCAAGACTTGAACAGACAACAATACATTTGCAAAAGGATGTTTTTCCAGGTGCTCTGGCCGTCCCTGATCTCCGCCGTCGCGCTTTCCGCCGCCAACATGGCGGATGCGGTCGCGGTCGGCAACCGCATGGGGGAGAGCGGCCTTGCAGCCATCGGCATGGTGACGCCGCTGTACATGCTCTACAATGTGGTGGGCTTCGGCTTTTCCGCCGGCGGCGGCGTGACCCACAGCCGCCTCGCCGCGGCGGGCAGAGAAGCGGACGCGCAGGCACATTTCCGCTATCTCGGGATATGGCTTCTTGCGACGTCGCTTGTCTTCGCACTGCTGGGAAATCTGCTGATGCAGCCGCTGCTCAGTCTGCTGGGGGGCGGCAATGCGCAGCCGGAGCTCAGACAGCTCTGCGAAGAATATGCCCGCCCGATCATTTCGGCGGCGCCCATTTTTCTGCTGAATTTTCTGCTTTATGATCTCGTGCGCTGCGATAACGGCGCCGCCCTTGCCACGCTGGGCTTTACCACGGGCTGCGTGGTGGATCTGGTGCTCAACATCGTGTTTGTGCTGGTCCTTGGCTGGGGCGTGCGCGGTTCGGCCTGGGCGACGGTGATCGCCCAGTCGGTAAGTGTACTGATCATGTCCGTGCATCTTTTCCGCGGGGCCGGGATCCTGAACATCAAGGGGATCCGGGAGGCCCCCGCAGGCCCCCATATGGCCTATGACATGGGCCGCTCCCTGCGCATCGGCTTTTCCACCTCCGCGCGCTATATTTTCCAGTTCCTGTTTCTGATGCTGGGCAACCGCCTGCTGCTGCAGGCCGGGGCGCGCGGCCTGATAGACGGGGAGATTTACGTCGCGGTTTTCGATGTGGTCATGAATGTGTCCTATATCGCCTACGGCATCTACCAGGCTTTTTCCGATACCATGCAGCCGCTTGCGGCGACCTTCTCGGCAGAGCATGACAGGGAGAGCCTGCGCTATCTGCTGCGCATCGCCCTGCAGTACGGCCTTGTCATCGGCATGACGATCGGCGCACTGATCTGTGTGCTGGCAAAGCCGGTGTCGTTCCTTTTTGGCCTGACGGCGGCGGACGCGCTGAAGGTGTCCATGCGGGCTATCCCGATCTTTTGCCTCAGTACGCCCTTCGCCGGCGTGACCATCATCCTCACGGGCTTCTATCAGTCCACCGGGCAGGAAAAGCTTGCGACCCTCGCGACCACCTTCCGCACGATTGTGTTCCTTCTGCCCATTACCTTCGCGGCGGGAATGTTCTTCCCCCACGATTTCTGGTGGCTCTTCCTTGTGAGCGAGGTCGGGGCGCTTGCCACGCTCATTATAGCGGCGCGCATCAGAGCAAAGCGAACGGCAAGACAGAACACCCCGGATACGCCGGTTTTCAGTGCGACGATGGATCAGGACAACCGGGAGCTCGGACAGGTGCTGGAGGGGGTAACGGCCTTCTGCGAGAGGCAGGAGATCCCCATGAAGCAGGCCATGCTGATCGAGCTTGCGGTGGAGGAGCTTTGCGTGGTCACACAGGAAAAGGCCTTTACCGGCAAGCCGGATGAATACATATGCTTAACGCTGGCAAAGGAGCGCAGCGGGGAGTATGTCCTGCATATCCGCAACAGCGCACCCTATTTTAACCCCCTGGACATGCGCATGGGCAGGCTCAGCGCGGAATCACAGGAGGAGCTGCTGGATTCCGTGGGCGTTATGATGGTGCGCAAACGCGCAAAGGATTTTCATTACCGCAATTATCAGGGCTTCAACGTGATGACCGTCACAATTTGTTAATGCGGCAATGAAAACCGGAAATTATTCATTACTGTGTATATTATTGCCGCATTACCATTTGCCATATTTTTCGGCTGCCGCGCCAGCGGCGAGAAAAATGGCACTATATAATCTTATTACTCCGGCAGCACAAGCTTTTGTGCTGCGAATATTGAATTGCCGGAGTAATGATTGCCGGATTCGACATGGAGAGGGGCTGTATACGTGGAGAAAAAAAGAAAAAGGGTATCGCTGTCTGTCAGCCTGAACGTGCTGGTGATCGTCATTATCCTGGCACTTTCGACGGGCCTTACGCTGATCGCCTACAGGGTGAACAGCGAGCGCGTGGATCGCTACTATAAGATCACCACCGCACACTACGCCGATACCGTGGCCGCTTTCATGGACGGCGATTGGTTTGAGCGCTTTCTGGGTATGATCAATACAGAGGAATACCGGGCGCTTCGCGAGCGCGCGGTAGCCGAGCAGAATGAGCAGCTCGTCAAGGACTGGCTTGTGGAAAAGGACATGCTGGCTGATTATGAGAAGGCCTGCGCCGCCCTGCTCGATTTCCGGGACAGGATGGACGCAAAATATATCTATACCCTGACTGTCGAAGGGTCTGACAGCATCAACATCATCGACCCGGATGAGGGCTTCCTCTACACGGGCAGCACCACCCCCTCGCCGCAGGAATTTATGGCGTACAAGGAAAACGGCCGCATTGAACCTACCGTTTCGGTGACGGCCTACGGCTGGCTGTGCTCGGCCTATGACCCCATCGTGAACGCGAAAGGGGAGAACGTGGCCCTCGTCGGCGTCGATATCGACATGACCGAGGTCATGGCCGAGCGGCAGGAGTTTCTCTACCGCATGATCATCTTCGCGCTGATCCTGCTGGTGCTTTCGGTCGGGGCCTGTATCCTGCAGATGCAGAAGCTGGCCATCAAGCCGCTGCAGATGCTCTCCGAAGCGACACGGGGCTTCACCGAGCACAAAAACGGCTATACGAAAGACGACATCATCTCCCTGCCGATCACAGACAACAATGAGATCGGGGATCTGTACCACGTCATCCGGAACATGCAGGGCAAAATCGTCGAGTACCTGGATAACCTCACCCGCGTCACAGCGGAAAAGGAGCGTATCGGCGCCGAGCTGAACATCGCCACCCAGATCCAGGCGGACATGCTGCCCCGGATTTTCCCGGCCTTCCCCGCGCGGCATGACTTTGATATCTACGCCACCATGACCCCCGCCAAGGAGGTGGGCGGCGACTTCTATGATTTCTTCCTCATTGACGACGACCACATAGGCCTTGTGATGGCAGACGTGTCCGGCAAGGGTGTACCGGCGGCGCTGTTCATGGTGATCGCCAAAACGCTGATCAAAAACCGCGCCATGATGGGCGGCGGCCCGGCGGAGATCCTCAAGTACGTCAACGAGCAGCTTTGCGAAGGAAACGAGGCAGAGCTCTTTGTGACGGTGTGGCTTGCAATCGTGGAACTCTCCACCGGCAAGGGCCTGGCTGCCAACGCCGGGCATGAGCATCCCGCCATCCGGCGCGCAAACGGTGAGTATGAGCTGGTGGTGTACCGCCATTCGCCCGCCGTTGCTACGATGGATGGGATCCGCTTCCGGGAGCACAGCTTCCAGCTCAATCCCGGCGATGCGCTCTTTGTCTATACAGACGGCGTGACAGAGGCCACCAATGCAAATAACGAGCTTTTCGGTACGGACAGGATGCTGGAGGCTCTCAACCGCGACCCCCGGGCCAAGCCGAATGTGCTGCTTACAAATGTGAAGACAGCGATCGACAGCTTTGTCGGCGAGGCGCCCCAATTTGACGATATTACCATGATGTGCTTTGACTATACTGCTGCGGAGGTGAAGAACGTGAAGGAACTGACTGTGGAGGCAAAGCTTGAAAATCTGGATGAGGTGCTCGGCTTTGTGGACGGCTGCCTGGAGGAGATGGACTGCTCCATGAAGACCCAGCTCCAGATCGACGTGGCTGTTGAGGAAATCTTCGTCAACATTGCAAGCTACGCCTATCCATCCGGAATCGGCAGCGCCACCATCAGAGTGGAGGCAATGGAAGATCCCCGGACCGCCGCGATCACCTTTTACGATCACGGCATACCCTATAACCCGCTTGAGAAGGAGGATCCGGACGTCACCCTCTCGGCGGAGGAGCGGAAGATCGGCGGCCTTGGGATCTTCATGGTAAAAAAGAGCATGGACGACATGCGCTATGAATACAGGGATGGCATGAACATCCTGCAGATCACGAAACAACTTTAAAAACAAATTCAAACTTTGAAAGGAAGAATACTATCATGCTGAACATCGTAAAGAATACCGAGAACGCCAAGCTCACCGTCGCCCTGGAGGGCCGCCTGGACACCACCACCGCCCCGCAGCTTGAGACCGAACTGAAAGCCGCCCTGAACGGCGTGACCGAGCTTGTGATGGACTTCGAGAAGCTTGAGTACATATCCTCCGCAGGCCTGCGCGTTCTGCTTTCCGCACAGAAGATCATGAACAAGCAGGGCAGCATGAAGATCGTCCATGTCAACGACGTCATCAATGAGATCTTCGAGGTTACGGGCTTCAGCGACATCCTGAACATCGAGTAAGCATGCCCTCGAAACCGTCTGAAGCCGGGGCGGCAGCGATTGTCAACATGCGTCTGACGGTGCTGGGCACAAGGGGCTCCATGGCTGTCAGAGAATACGGGAGGGAGATCTTTGGCGGCTCAACCTCCTGCTATATGGTGCAGGCCGGTGATGACTGCGTTTTTCTCGACGCGGGCAGCGGCCTGCTTGCCGCGCCTGTGAGCTTTCCAAAGCCGCCGCTGATCGTGCTGACGCACCTGCATTTGGATCATGTGATCGGGCTCGGCATGTACCAGCGCCTCTCCCGGCAGGGGGAAAAGACGCTGATCCGGCTCTCGGCAGAGAGCGATGCAAAGGCCGGGGATCTGATCGACACGCTGTATTCTCCGCCCTACTGGCCCGTAAAGCTGTCGCAATACAAGGGGGACGTGGATATCGCGCGGGCAGTTTACCCGATACAGCACGGCAGTATTCGCATTGACGCCATCCCGGGCAAGCATCCCGGCGACTGCGTGATCCTGAAAGCTTCCTGCGGGACGAAATCCCTTGTCTATGCAACCGACTATGAATATGAGGAAGACAGCTTCTCCGCGCTGGCCGAATTTTCGTGCGGCGCGGATCTGCTGCTTTACGACGGCCAGTACAGCGAGGAAGAATTGCCGCGGAGAAAAGGCTTCGGCCATTCCACCGCGGAGCAGGGGATAGAGCTGATGGAGCGCTGCGGGGCAAAGCGCCTGCTGCTGATCCACCACGATCCCCAGGCCTCTGACAGAGTGCTGTTGGAGAGAGAAAAACAAATCGTGCATAAAAACGTGCGCTTTGCCCGGGAAGGAGAAGTGATCATCCTGTGACACAGAGCGAAGAAATCCAGGCGCTGCGGGAGGAGAACGCCCATCTGCGGCAGCGCCTTGAGGAACGGGAGAAGTTCATCCACATAACCTTTGGCCGTTACCTGACGGACGAGGTGCTGGAGGAAATCCTTGCAGACAGGGGAGAACTGCGCATCGGCGGCGAACGCCGCACGGTATCGATCCTCTTTGCCGATCTGCGCGGCTCCACCGCTCTTTCGGAAGAGATGGATCCCGCCTGTTTTATCCGTATGCTCAACCACTTCTTAAGCGAGATGATCGAGATCATCAACGCCTGGCAGGGCAACATCCTGGACTTCGTCGGGGATGAGATCGTCGCCGTCTTCGGCGCACCGCGTCCCAGCAGCGACTCGGCCCGTGACGCGGTGGGCTGCGCGGTCGCCATGCAGCGGCGCATGGCCGCTGTCAACGAATGGAACCGGGCACAGGGCTATCCGGAGATCGCCATGGGCGTCGGCCTGCATACCGGCGACGCCATTCTGGGCAACGTCGGCTCGGAAACACGCACAAAGTATGATATGATCGGGCGTAACGTCAATCTCGCCTCGCGCGTACAGGGCTATGCAAAGGGCGGCCAGATCCTGGTTACGGATGAGCTTCTGGCGGCGGCGGGGGAGCTTGTTCAGATCAATAAGGCGGACACCATGTGGGTCCGGCCCAAGGGGATCCAGACGGAAATCCAACTGCACAGCGTTGTCGGGTTCGGAAAACAGAAAATTCCGGAGGCGTAGAAAATGGAAGACAGAAAAACACAGTTTACGCAGGCGATCTGGCAGATCACGGATAAGCTGCACGAAGCGCAGTCCCTGGATAACGCGCTCGCGGCAAGCCTGGAAATCATCATCGACATCCTTAACAGCGAGGCCGGGTCGATCTGGCTGCTCGATAAGGGCAGCGACCGCCTCTATCCGGTATTTAACCAGGGGCCGGTCGACATCAGCGGCATTACCATCGAAAACGGGCAGGGCATCGCTGGCTCTGTCGTACAAAGCGGCAAATCCATCATTTCATCCGTCGACGCCGAGGACAGTCGGTTTACCTCCAGCGTGGATGAAGAATCCGGCTTCTTGACCAAAACGCTGATCTGCGTCCCGCTCAAGGACAGCCATGAGACCATCGGCTGCATTGAGATCCTCAACCGGAAGGACGGCGGCGTCTATGATGATGAGGATCTGATGCTCTGTGAGGCGGTGGCCTCCCTTGCCGCCGTCGCAATCGAGGAAAAGGGCCTTTTCTTTGAGCCGAGCGCACAGCAGGAGGTCATCATCTCCCTGCGCGGCGTCACCAAGGATTACCCCTCCGGCGACGGTGTTGCCCACGTGCTGCGCGGCATCAATCTGGATGTATATAAAAATGAGTTCCTGGTGGTGCTGGGCGAATCAGGCTGCGGCAAATCCACACTCGTGAATATCATCGGCGGAATGGACTTTCTTACCGACGGGCAGCTTCTCATCAACGGCAAGGATTTTTCCCGTCCCACCGATAAGGATCTGACACAGTTCCGGCGCGACTACCTGGGCTTCGTGTTCCAGTCCTATAACCTGATGCCGAATCTCACGGCGCTGGAAAATGTGCAGTTTATCGCGGACATCGCGCAAAACCCCATGTCGGCAGAGGAGGCGATCGCCAAGGTCGGCCTCTCAGACCGGGCGGGAAACTACCCCTCCGCGCTCTCCGGCGGTCAGCAGCAGCGCGTGGCCATTGCCCGCGCGGTCGTAAAGCGCCCGCAGATCATTTTTGCGGACGAGCCGACCGCAGCGCTGGACTATGAGACCAGCATCGAGGTACTGTCGGTTTTTGAGGAGATCAAAAAAGAGGTCGGCACAACGATCATGATGATTACCCATAACCCGGAAATTGCCAAAATGGCCGATCGGGTCATCAAAATGCGCGACGGCAGAGTCTCCAGCATCAAGGTCAACCTCCATCCGCTCAGTGCCGGCGAGCTTTCCTGGTAAAAGACTATGACAAGAACGCAATTTACGGACGCCTGCCGCAACGTGCGGCGGCAGATCATCCCCTGGATCTCCATTGTGGTGATCGGGATGGCCTCGCTGATCGCCTATCTGAGCCTCGTGTATTCCAGCGAGGCGATCCGGCTGGCGGCGTCCGAATACTATGAGACATACAATTTCTGGGATCTGGAGATCGCGTCTTCCATGCTGTTGGATGAGGAGGATCTCGCAGTCTTGCGCGCCATGACGGGCGTGGAGAGCGCGGAGCCCGTCTGGACCGTCGGGACAAAGCTTCTCAATACCGACGCCGATATGAGCGTCACAGTTCAGAGCCTCCCGGACACGATCTCCCTGCCGGAGCTTCTGGAAGGACGCCTGCCGGAAAAGGCGGTGGAGTGCGCCATTGAGCTGCCGCTTCACAATATGGGCTTTGCCGTCGGGGACAGCCTTTGCGTGGCAAACAGCTCTGTCGCCGGGGTCGAGCCGTTGTGTGTAACGGAATACATGATTACGGGCGTCATCCGCCACCCGGATCATATCAGCTTTGAGCTTCCCGAAGCGCCGTATGTGCTGGTCACGAAGGACAGCTTCAATCAGGAGGGGCTTGACGGCGCGTTCATGAAGGTTCGCCTTCGCGCCGCCGGTACGCCGGATCAGCGCTACTCCGCGGCTTACGAGAAAACGGTGGAGCCGTTGGCGGAGAACGCGGCCTCCATTATGGAAGAGAGGGCGGCAGCACGGACAGAAAAGCTCCGCGCCGACTCCGAAAGAAAGCTCGACGAAGGCCGGCAGCAGCTCGACGAAGCCTCCGCCAAACTGGAGGAGGGAGCCAGAATGCTGGAAGAGGGTGCCCAACAACTGCGTGAGGGCGACGAAAAGCTCGCCTCCTCCCGGCAGCAGCTCGACGACGGGTGGTCACAGCTCAAGGACGCCGAGGCGCAGTTGGATACCGCCCAGGAAAAGCTGGACGCCGGCGCCCAGGCCCTTGTGGATGCGCAGTATCAGATCGCCGCGATGGAGGGTCTCATATACAAGGCCGACGGGGCGATCGGCGCGCTCAGCGGCGAAGACGGGGGCGCTCTGCCCGGCGCCGCCGCCAACGCGCTGCAGCAGGCCAGGGACGGGGCAAAGGCATACAACAGCGGTCGTGACCAGTGGTATTCCGGCGGCGAAGAGTATCTGGACGCGCTGACCGAGTACGAGCAGGGCAAAAAGCGTCTTGAACAGGGCGAGCAGGAGTATGAATCGGGCAAGGCGCAGTTGGAAGAAAAGAAAGCGGAATACGCGGAGAAGGAGCAGGAGTATGAGGAGAAGAAGGCGGAATACGACGACGGCCTGAAGCAGCTTGAGCAGGCCGAGATCCGCCTGAATAATCTCGGCCCGTACCGCTGGATGCAATGGAGCGATCTCGGAAACGCGGGCTATGTCTTTACGGAGAACCAGGCGCATGGCCTGTCCTCCATGAGCTACTCCTTCTCCATCCTCTTCCTCGTGATCGCGGCGCTGGTGATTTATGCCACCGTCGGCCGCATGATACAGGAGCAGCGCGCCCAGGTCGGAACGTCGAAGGCTCTCGGCCTGTATAACCGGGAGATCCTGGGCAAGTACATGTTTTTCGGCGTCAGCGCCGCGGTGACCGCGGCGGTGCTGGGCGTCGCGCTTACCTATTATGTGGTGCAGGAGAGATTCCTTTCCAATTATGAGCCCTTTTTCGTTTTCGAGAAAATTCCGCGCTGCTTTCGTCCGGCAGAGACGGCGGTTGTCATGCTGATCCTGCCGCTGACCGCGGCGATCTCGGTATGGTTCGCCTGCTCAAGCCTGATCCGTATCCCGGCGATCCGTCTTCTTCAGGGCGAGCAGCCGACGACGAAACGCAAGGCGCAGCGGCATATGTCGACCAGGGGGCTGTATACGCGGCTGATCTTCCGCAATCTCCGGACAGATCTGCGGCGCGTGCTGGTCACCATCGTCAGCATTGCCGGCTGCTGCCACCTGCTGGTGGGCGGCTTTATGATCAAGTTTGCCATTGAGCGCGTGAATGAGCGGCAGTTCGGACAGATCATTCAGTACCAGGCGGAGCTCAGATTCGATCCGTCCGTGACCGAGGCGTCTCGCCGGCTCGCGGATATTCTGGAGGAGAACGAGCTGCCGTTTGTGCCTGTGGCGAAATCCGATTTCATTTTCCGAAACGGGCCAAGCATCAGCTCGGCAACGGCCATTACAGCAGAACCGGACAGCCTGGAGGGCTTTTACGGCCTTCGTGACCCCGAGAGCGGGACGGCGGTGCGGGCAGTGGATGGCGGTGTGCTGATCCCGATGCGCATGAGCGAATACCACGGCTTAATACCCGGGGACAGCCTGACAGCATACGACAGCTCCTTTGCACCGCATGAGATCCCGATCTCGGGCGTGTTTGACAACCACTTCGGAAACATCCTGTTCTTTACGCCCGCCTGCTATGAGAAGCTGTTCGGAACACAGGCCGGACAAAACTGCTTCCTGATCCGTACAAACGGCATGAGCCTGGAGGCGCTGGAGGCGAAAGTGAGCGGGGTGGAGGGCTTCCTTGAACTGAAGGACGCCACGGCGGATCGCGCGCGGCTCGACCGCATGTCCTCTGTCCTGAACGCGGCGATGCTCATGCTGCTTGGGCTGGCGGCGGTGATGGCATACTTCATCGTCATGAACCTGTCCGTCACCTATATTCAGAAGAAGACAAGGGAACTGACCATCATGCGCATCAACGGCTTTACCGTCCGGGAGTGCGTGGTCTATGTGTCCTGGGATCTCATAGTGACAACGCTTGCGGGTATCTTACTCGGCCTCGTCGCGGGTCACATCCTCGGCGAGCGCGTGCTGCCCGTAACGGAGGGCCCCTTTATGCGCTTCGTGCACGAGCCGGATCTGCGCACCTATCTGTATGCGGCGCTGATCACGGCGGGCTTTTCAGCACTCGTCAGCAGCACCGCGCTCAGAAGGGTGAAGGAGCTCAAGCTTTCGGACATCATTTGAGGAGGCGGACATGAAAAGACTGGAAAAATGCCTTGCTTTTGTGCTTCTGCTCTGCCTGTTCTGCCCAACGCTCTTCTCCCATGCCGAGGGGGGGAGCGCCGCAGAGCGCGGGCTCGAAAAGCTTAAGACCGCGAGAAACTGGGACTGCATCGTCCTGCCGCAGGAGGAGAGCTATCTGGACGAGTGGAAGACGCTTTACGGACGCCGGGCCTGGTACGCGCCGAGCCTTTTTGTTGAGACCATGCCCATGATGAAAAGCGGCACGCCGCCCCAGGGCTTCCTGTTTGAAGGGACGGAGGTCACCGTCGTCGCGGAAGAGAACGACATGTCCTGCATCGTCTTCCGCGGCGAAAACCACAAGCTCTATACCGGCTGGATGAAGAGCATCCGCCTGCTCGAGGATTTCCCCGGCCTCACCTACAACATCGGCAGCGCCCGGGAGGGGGACTTTGAAACGATCCACGAGCTGCCCATGAAATGGTCGGACGGCTATCTGCCGCAGACCGAGCAGCACTATACCGTGCTGGACGAGCCGCTCAAAAACTGCGCGGGCTTTACGCTGGAATACCAGATCATCGCGGACAACACCCCGCTCAAGCACATGCTCTGGGGCGACCGCACGGTCTGGGTGAACGACGGCGAGAGCTGGACGGCGCTGGGTGTGTTCCCTTACACGGAAAACGGCACGGTGCATGTACAGGTTTGGCTGCCGGAGACGATGGACGTCGCGGCGATTGCCACGGTCGCGCACTGCAAGGCGCCGAACATCTTCGACTTCCGCCAGACGGCGAAGGACTTTCTGGTCGAAAAATCATCAATCGAATGAATGAAAAGAGGACGCTGTGATTTACGCACGGCGTCCTCTTTCTGCCTCACAAATCTTGACCGCGGGGCGCTTCCATGGTACAATACCACAGTTAATGTGTAAAATTTGGAGAGAGACTATGTTTATTGCAGATCAATGGCAGGATTTTGAACTGATCGACTGCTCCAAGGGTGAAAAGCTGGAGCGCTGGGGAAGGTTCTATCTGGTGCGCCCGGATCCCCAGGCCATCTGGGACACGCCGCGGCGCAATCCCCACTGGAACGACCGCAACGCCCGCTATCGCCGCAGCGAAACCGGCGGCGGCAGTTGGGACAAGGGCGATCTGCCCGATGCCTGGCGTATTCGCTATGGGGAGCTGACCTTCAACGTCAAGCCCATGAACTTCAAACACACAGGCCTCTTTCCCGAACAGGCCGCAAACTGGGACTGGGCCATGCACAAGATCCGCGCGGCAAAGCGGGAGATCAGCGTGCTGAACCTCTTCGGCTACACGGGCGCGGCGACGGTGGCATGCCTCAAGGCCGGGGCCAGCGTCTGCCATGTGGACGCAGCCAAGGGTATGGTGGCCTGGGGCAAGGACAACGCCGCAGCCTCCGGTCTGCAGGACGCGCCGGTGCGCTGGATCGTAGACGACTGCGCCAAATTTGTGGAGCGTGAGATTCGCCGCGGTCATAAATACGACGCCATCATCATGGACCCGCCCTCCTACGGGCGCGGCCCTGGGGGCGAGGTCTGGAAGCTTGAACAGAATCTCTGGCCATTTGTCTCGCTCTGCGCCGGGGTGTTGTCGGACGATCCGCTCTTTGTACTCATCAATTCCTACACCACCGGCCTTTCCGCCTCGGTTCTGAGCTATGTGACCGAGAGCATCTTCACCAAAAAGTTCGGCGGCCGCTCCGACAGCCAGGAGCTGGCCCTGCCCGTCACCGACAGCGGCCTGTACTTGCCCTGCGGGGCCTCTTGCCGGTGGGAAAGCTGACCCCAGTGCCTGCACACTCCACACGAAAAGAAGAGGATATACCTTTGGACACTGTGATCCAATTTGAAAACGTACATTTCAGCTACCCCGGGGATGAGCGGGAGAGCCTGCACGGCGTCGATCTGTCCATCGAACGGGGCAGCTTTGTGGCGGTGCTGGGGAAGAACGGCTCCGGCAAGTCCACTCTTGCCAAGCACATGAACGCCATCCTCGTCCCGGACGAGGGGCGCGTACTGGTGGACGGGATCGACACCGCCGACGAGTCGCGCATCCTCGATGTGCGCCGCCGCGTCGGTATGGTCTTCCAGAACCCGGACAACCAGATCGTAGCGAACGTGGTGGAGGACGACGTGGCCTTCGCCCCGGAAAACCTGGGCGTGGAACCGAAGGAGATCCGCAGACGGGTGGACGCCTCGCTGCGCCTTGTGGGCATGTATGAGCATCGCAAGCATGCCCCGCACCTTCTCTCCGGGGGACAGAAGCAGCGCGTGGCCATTGCGGGCGTCATCGCCATGCAGCCGGAGATCATCGTTCTCGATGAGCCGACCGCCATGCTCGATCCCCAGGGGCGGCGCGAGGTGGTGGACACCGTCTTTTCTCTCTGCCGCAGCAGGGGCATGACTGTGATTCTCATCACCCACCATATGGAGGAGTGCATCGACGCCGACCGGGTGCTGATCCTGTCAAAAGGCCGCCTGGCGGCAGACGGCAGGCCGGAAGAGATTTTCGCAAATAAGGCGCTGCTCGACCGCGAGGGGCTGGAGGAGCCCGAGACCGCGCGGCTTTTGCGCGAGCTTCGCGCCGCGGGCGTGAAGCTCAGGGGCGAGGCGCTGGACACCAAGGGCTGCGCGGCGCTGATTGCGCAGGCCTTACAGGCAGAGGAACGGAGTCGGAGCTAATGGCAGAGATCGTCACAGAAAAGCTGAAGCATGTCTACAGCGCCGGGACACCCTTTGAATCGACCGCGCTGCACGATGTGAGCCTGCGCATTCCCGCAGGCCAGTTCGCCGCGATCATCGGGCACACCGGCTCCGGCAAATCCACCTTCATCCAGCATTTAAATGCCCTGCTGCAGCCCACAGACGGTACAGTGCTGCTGGACGGGCAGGACATCAACAAGGATAAATACACGCGGCGCGACGTGAAGCGGAAGGTCGGGCTTGTGTTCCAGTATCCGGAATACCAGCTCTTTGAGGAGACGGTTTATAAGGACATCGCCTTCGGACCGTCCAACATGAAGCTCAGCAAAGAGGAAATCGACGAGCGTGTGCGAGAAGCCGCCTCCTTTACCGGCGTAGCGGAGGAGCTTTTTGAGCGCTCGCCCCTGGAACTCTCCGGCGGGCAGAAGCGGCGCATCGCCATCGCGGGCGTCATCGCCATGCGGCCCGAGGTTCTGATCCTGGACGAACCCACCGCGGGCCTCGACCCGGCGGGCTGCGCGCAAATTTTTGAGAATATCCGAAACTACAAGGAGAAAAGCGGCGCGACGGTGCTGATCGTGAGCCACAGCATGGATGATGTGGCCCGCATTGCCGAGCGCATCATCGTCTTCGACAAGGGCACTGTCGCCATGGACGGCACACCGGCGGAGGTCTTTTCCCACGCGAGGGAGCTCATGGAGATCGGCCTGAATGTGCCGAAGGCGGCAGAGCTCAGTGTGGCGCTCCGGGAGCGGGGGATCGAACTGCCGGAGGGGATCTTTACCCATGAGCAGCTTTTCGCGGCGCTGATGCAGTACAGGGAGGGGACAAGATGCTGAGAGATATTACGCTCGGCCAGTATTTCCCCGGAAACAGCGTGGCCCATCGCCTGGATCCCCGGACAAAGATCCTGCTGGTCATCATTTATATCGTCGCGCTCTTTCAGGCGGAAGGCTGGATCGGCTACGGTCTTGTGACAGTGGTGACGCTTTTGTGCATGGCGGCGTCCAAAATCAAGCCCGCCAGCATGTTCAAGGGCGTGAAGCCCATGCTCTTCATCATCATTCTGACCGCCCTGCTGAACATCTTCTATACCCAGGGAACGCCCATACTCCCCGGCTGGATCATCACCTGGGAGGGCATTGCGAGAGCCGTTCAGATGATGCTCCGCATCATCCTGCTCATCTCCGGCACCTTTCTGCTGACCTATACCACGAGCCCCATCGCCCTGACGGACGGACTCGAGATCCTGATGAGTCCGCTCAAGAAGCTGAAGGTTCCCGTGCATGAGATGACCATGATGATGAGCATGGCCCTGCGCTTTATCCCCACGCTGATCTCCGAGACCGATAAGATCATGTCGGCTCAGAAGGCCCGCGGCGCGGACTTCGAGACCGGCAGCATCGTCCAGCGCGCCAAGGCCCTGCTGCCGATCCTGGTGCCGCTGTTTGTCTCGGCCTTCAAGCGCGCCGACGAGCTGGCTGTCGCCATGGAGAGCCGCTGCTATCACGGCGGCGAGGGGCGCACCCGCATGAAGCAGCTCAAAATGCAAAAGCGTGACTATATCGCGCTCATTCTGGGCATCGTCTTTCTTGCGGTCATGATTGCACTGAAAAGGTTCAAGCTATGAAAAACATTGCCCTTTGCCTGCGCTATGACGGCAGCCGCTACCACGGCTGGCAGGTACAGAAAAACGACGTCACCGTGGCTGAAACCGTGGAGGACGCGATCTTCAAAGTCTGCGGGGAGCGGCTTCGCGTCGTCGGCTGCGGACGCACGGACGCCGGGGTTCACGCCCTACGCTACTGTGCGAATTTTCACAGCGAAACGCGCATACCCATGGAGAGACTGCCCCTCGCACTCAATTCCCGCCTGCCGGAGGATATCGCCGTTCTCGACGCCTGCGAGGCGGAGGATGGATTCAATGCCATCGGTTCCTGTATAAAAAAAGAATATGTATATAAAATACTCAACAGGAACATCCGCGATCCCTTTCTCGAAAAGCGCGTGTGCTTCTATCCCCAGGATCTGGACATGGCGCTGATGCAGCGGGCGGCGAAGGCCTTTGAGGGAACCCATGATTTTCGCGCCGTGCGCTCTGTCGGCACGGAGACGAAGACGACCGTCCGCACCGTCCACTGGTGCCGCGCGGAGAAGGAAGGGGATCTCATCACGGTCTCCATCTGCGCCGACGGTTTTCTCTACAACATGTGTCGGGCCATGGTCGGCACCATGGTCTATGCCTCCTATGGCAAGCTTCTGCCCGAGGAGATCCCGGCGCTGCTCGAAAAGGGCGACCGGCGTCTCACCGGCCCCACCATGCCGCCCCAGGGGCTCTATCTCAACCGCGTCTGGTACGACGGCCCCGCGGGAGACATGATGGAGAGAAATTGAAAAGGTATATTTGTTCACAAAAATGTGCTACACTATTCCTGTTTTGAAAAGGATGAGCGGTACATATGAAAGCTATTATTGACATTATTCTGATCATCATTATTGCCCTGTGTACCTGGAACGGCTATAAGCGCGGTCTGGTGGGCGGCGTTGCGGGCATCCTTGCGATCATCATTTCGCTTATGGGGGCCAGCATTGTGTCGGCTGCCTACGCGCATGAGGTGGTGCCCGCGATCGAGCCTTTCGTTGACGGCTACCTGGATTCTCACCGCAACCGGGACGCGATCCTGGAGCGCATGGGCTACGGCAGCAGCGAGCTCTCGCTGGAGGATATCCTCAAACAGGACAGCTCCCTGCGCTATGACTATGCCTATGAGAGCCTGCTGGATCTGGGCCTTTACAGCAAGCGGGCCGAGGATCTGGCGCAGAAGGCCGTCAACGTCGCGGAGGAGACCGGCGTCACCATGACGAAGGCCATCGTCTCCGTCCTGTGCGACACGATCACGACCGTCGGCACCATGGTCATTTCCTTTCTCCTGATATTGATCCTGCTGGTGGCGGTGGCGAGTATCGGAAATCTCTCCTTCCGCCTGCCGAATCTTGAGAACGTGGATGAGATCGGCGGGGCCATTCTGGGCTTTGGCAAGGGCTTTCTCTACTGCATCCTGCTGTGCTGGGTGCTGAGCTTTCTCGGCATCATCATCGGCAAGGAGACCATGGCCCACACCACACTGGGAAGGTTCTTCCTGATCTTCGACTCCCTGACGGGAAGCCTGATGTAGTATTTTGATTAAAACAGCGTTTAATATAACCTTGGAGGGTACCCATGCGGCCAACAATCTGCACCCGCTGCGGCAAGAATGTCGCGGTGGTCTTTATCACAAAAATAGAAGCAGGCCAGACAAAGAATGAGGGCCTGTGCCTCAAGTGTGCGCGCGAGCTGCACATCAAGCCCGTGGACGACGTTATCAACAAGATGGGCCTTTCGGATGAGGATCTGGAGGGGCTCACCGGGGAGATGATGAACGCCCTGAGCGGCGTGGAGGATCTCATCCCGGTCGACGACAAGGATCAGGGAGAGGACGACGACGGCAAGACCGCCACCTTCCCGTTCTTAAACCGGCTCTTCGGCGGCGGGAACAGCAGCGCCGAGAGCGCCCCGCCCACGTCCTCCGACAGCCGCCGGAGCGAAGGGGAGCGGCAGGCTCCCAAAAACAGCAAGCGGAAGTTTCTGGATAACTACTGCATCGACCTGACCCAGCGCGCCAAGGAAGGGAAGCTCGACCGCATGGTCGGACGTGAGGAGGAGCTGGAGCGCGTCATTCAGATCCTGAACCGCCGCCAGAAAAACAACCCCTGCCTCATCGGTGAGCCAGGCGTCGGCAAAACCGCCATTGCCGAGGGGCTCGCCCAGCGCATCGCAAACGGCGATGTGCCCGTAAAGCTCAAGGAAAAGCAGGTCTTCCTGCTGGATCTCACGGCGCTCGTCGCCGGGACGCAGTTTCGCGGCCAGTTTGAAAGCCGCATGAAAGGGCTCATTGAGGAGATCCGCAAGCAGGGGAACGTTATCCTCGTCATTGATGAGGTGCACAATATCGTCGGCGCCGGGGATGCCGAGGGCAGCATGAACGCCGCCAACATCCTCAAGCCCGCCCTCTCCCGCGGGGAGATCCAGGTCATCGGCGCCACCACCTTTACGGAGTACCGCAAGCACATCGAAAAGGACTCCGCCCTCGAGCGGCGCTTCCAGCCCGTCACGGTAGGGGAGCCGTCCATCGAGGACAGCGTGCAGATTCTGCGCGGCATCGCCCCCTATTACGAGGATTACCACGGCGTAAGGATCTCCGACGAGATGTGCCGCCAGGCCGTCGTGCTGAGCGAGCGCTACATCACCGACCGCTTTTTGCCGGATAAGGCCATCGATCTCATTGACGAGGCCTGCTCGGACGTGAACCTCAAGCACCCGGACATCAGCCGCCGCATGGAGCTTGAACGCGACCTTGAGAACATCCGCTTTGAGCGGGAAGCCCTCATGAGCGCGGACGCCCCCGGGGGGCAGGAGCTCACCGACGAGATGCTGGATAAGCGCTATGCCCGCATTGCCGAGCTTCGCAGCCGCGAAATGCAGCGTGAGGCGGAGCTGCGCGAGCTGGACGCAAAGCCCAGACCCGCCCTGACGGTGGATAACCTTGCCCGCATCATTGAGCTCTGGACGAAGATCCCGGCCTCCACCATCCGCGAGGATGAGCTGGAGCGTCTTGCAAAGCTGGATGAACGCCTCAAGGCACATATCATCGGCCAGGATGAGGCGGTGGACGCCGTCTGCGCCGCCATCCGCCGCAGCCGCGTCGGCCTTAAAGTTAAGCGCAAGCCGGTCAGCTTCATCTTTGTCGGCCCCACCGGCGTCGGCAAGACCGAGCTTGTCAAGCGCCTCGCCGCAGACATGTTCGATTCGCCCGAAAGTCTTATCCGTCTGGATATGTCGGAGTTCATGGAGAAGTTTGCCGTCTCGCGCATCATCGGCTCACCCCCCGGCTATGTGGGCTATGACGAGGCAGGACAGCTCACCGAGAAGATCCGCCGCAAGCCTTACAGTGTGGTGCTCTTCGATGAGATCGAAAAGGCGCACCCGGATGTCATGAACATCCTGCTGCAGATCCTTGACGACGGACATATCACCGACGCGCAGGGCCGGAACATCAATTTTGAGAACACCATTATCGTCATGACCACCAACGCCGGATCCTCCAACAAAACCGGATCCGTGGGCTTCGGCGGCAGTCTCAGCGACATGTCGAAGGAGCGGGCCATGAAGGCGCTGAATGAATTTCTGCGTCCTGAGTTTATCAACCGCGTTGATGAGGTGGTCTGCTTCAACCAGCTCACCGAGGCAAACTTCCGCGACATTGCCGCCCTCATGCTGGGTGAGCTGCGGGACGTCATGGCTGAGAAGGGCGTCGCCCTCACCTGGGACGAGAGCCTGATTGACTATCTGGTCAAGGAGGCCTACTCCGTCACCTACGGCGCGCGCAATCTGCGCCGCACCATCCAGAAGAAGGTGGAGGACGAGATCGCCCGCTTTATCGTATCGAATCGTGGACGTGAGATCCGCAATATCCATCTCTCCGCCGACGGACAGCAGAAGCTTCTGATCGAAGAATAAAGAGACAGACACAGGGAATCCGAACCGACGGATTTCCTGTGTCTGTTTTTTCTGGCCATAAATTATGTTAACAGAAATATGTAAAAGAAATTATTTGATACAAGGTTACGAAAGCATAACTATGTATACTCAATTATGTAAATCAGAATTCAACACGACTTCTACCTTCACCGGGTTATGGTCGGAGTTTTCAAACCCCTTGTCCAGGGTCTCGACACTCTTGAGCTCCACATTGGGGGAGAGGATCAGCCCGTCGATCACATAGTGCTGGGTGCCGACGGTATCGCTCGGGTCATAGGGCTGGTTGAGCAGGCGGCAGGTGGGCACGGTGAGATCGTAGGCCAGCGTCCAGCCTTCGGGCAGGAGCTTTTCGTCCAGCACGCCCGGCTCCCAGTTTTCGGCATGCGTGTTGGGGTACTGCTCCAGGCTGCCGGGAAAGACCTGGTTGAAGTCGCCGCCGGCAATAACGTAATTGCCCTTGGCATATTCGTTCTCGATGAAGTCGCGAAGCTGATTGGTCTGGGCGATCTTGCCCTCCCCGTCGTCATAGGCTTCGAGATGCAGGTTCACCAGCACAAGCTGCCTGTCGCTGTCCTCAACCGGCAGATAGCTCACCAGCAGGCAGCGCTTGAGGTTTGCGATCCGGAGCGGCCAGGAAAAGGGGCAGGGGAGGGCAATTCGCTCGGCCTTGTCGATGGTGAGCCCATCCGTCATGGTAAAAAGACCGCTGTGCACCTTGCCGATGGGCGGCCAGGGGACCGGCACAAAGGGGCAAGAGTAGTTGAGGGCATAAGCGGTGCAGCCTGCACCCTCATCCAGATGCTTGCGCTCGTCGATGCTGTAGGTCCGGGAGGAGTCGGAATCCACCTCCTGCAGCAGCACGAGGTCAGGCGCCTGTTCCTCAATGGTCATACGGATACCGGTCAGATAGCCGTGGACGGCGTCATTTTCGCTGGGCTTGGACTTGCTTCCGCCATCCATGAAGAAGTCCTCGTACTTGCCGAGACCGCTGTAGCCGATGTTCCAGCTCAATACGGTGAGCGGCTGGTCAACCTGAACAGGTTGCAAACTTGTACTGTCAACAGGAGCGCCGCGCTCAGCAGGCTCCACCGGCGCGGGCCTGTACTCCACCGCGGTCAGCCAGCCCAGAAAACCGCCCGCGCCGAGTATTATGACCAGAATCGGCGTCAATATGATCCTGGCAATTTTTTTCATTGTCTGTTCCTCCTTTGAAATAGTGGCGTAAAACGGATGATATTATAGTATCATGCATCGGAAAAACTTACAAGAATAATTGACGAGTATTGCCTTGCTCGGGAAAATAGGGTATAATGCAGCCGCAAAGAATAAAGAAGACGGGAGGAATACCCCCATGCAGTATTATGGACATGTAAAGGCGCAGGATCCAGAGGTCTACGGCGCCATGATGCGTGAGCTCTCACGCCAGCGGGATCATATCGAACTCATTGCCTCGGAGAACTTTGTCTCCCCGGCCGTGATGGAGGCCATGGGCAGCCACCTGACCAACAAGTATGCCGAGGGCTACCCGGGCGCACGCTACTACGGCGGCTGCCAGTATGTGGACGAGGTGGAAAGCCTCGCCATCGAGCGGGCCAAAAAGCTCTTCGGCGCGGAGCATGCCAATGTGCAGCCCCACTCCGGCTCCCAGGCCAATATGGCAGTCTACCTTGCACTGCTGCAGCCGGGCGACACCATCATGGGCATGGATCTCTGCCAGGGCGGCCATCTGACCCACGGCTCCAGGGCGTCTATTTCCGGCAAGTATTTTAACGCCACTTTCTACGGCGTTGACCGGGAAACCGAGATGCTCGATTACGACGCCGTGCAGGAGCGCGCGGAGCAGGAGAAACCGAAGATCCTCATCGCCGGCGCCAGCGCCTATTCCCGCGTGATCGACTTTAAACGCATGCGCGAGATTGCCGATTCTGTGGGCGCTTACCTCATGGTGGACATGGCGCACATTGCAGGCCTTGTCGCGGCTGGAGAGCATCCCAGCCCCGTGCCCTATGCCCATGTGGTCACCACCACCACGCACAAGACCCTACGCGGTCCCCGCGGCGCGCTGATCCTCTGCACGGACGAGCTTAAAAAGAAAATCGACTCTGCCGTCTTCCCCGGCACCCAGGGCGGACCGCTGATGCACACCATCGCCGCCAAGGCCGTCTGCTTCAAGGAGGATCTGAGCGACGAGTTCAAGACCTATCAGCACCAGATCGTGCTGAACGCCGCCGCCCTCGCGGATGAGTTGCAAAAGCACGGTGTGCGCCTCGTTTCCGGCGGCACGGACAACCATCTGATGCTGGCCGACGTGATGAGCCGCGGCAAAACCGGGGCCGAGGTGCAGGAACTTCTGGACATGGCCAACATCACCGCCAACAAAAACACCATCCCCTTTGACAACCTGGGTGTAAAGGTGACCTCCGGCATGCGCCTCGGAAGCCCCGCCGTCACGACCCGCGGCATGAAGGAAGGGGAGATGCGTCAGATTGGCGACATGATCGCCCGCCTCATTGACGAAGGCGAAGCCGCTGTCCCCGCGGTGAAGGAGCAGGTCATCGCTCTGTGCGAAAAGTTCCCCCTGTACCCGGAGATAGACTGATATACGATTATTATTTCAACAGAAAAGACCACCGGCCAGGCCGGTGGTCTTGCTCTTATATATAGGGTAAGGATCGTTCACTGCGCCTTTTGCAGGGCATTTACCTTCATGCTCAGGCTCCTGACCGCTTCTTTCAGAATCACAATGTCAGCTTTCATGTCTGCAATCTCTTCGGGCGGCGTCATCCGCTCCATAAGCGTCTCATGTCCCTCCGCCAGAATGCGGAGCTTGGGATTGACCTCCGATTCGATAATGGTCATCATATCTGCATGGATTTCTCTCTTCTGCTTGGCAAGAATGGCCTCTGTGTGCTTGCGCTCTTCGGCAAACATGGCCTCTGTGTGCTTGCGCTCTTCGGCAAGAATGGCCTCTGTGTGCTTGCGCTCTTCGGCAAACATGGCCTCTGCGTGCTTGCGCTCTTCGGCAAACATGGCCTCTGTGTGCTTGCGTTCTTCGGCAAACATGGCCTCTGTGTGCTTGCGTTCTTCGGCCAGAGCATCGCTTACAATTTTGGAAATGATCTGTATATCATTGGCGTCCAGCATATCGTTCACCTCACGAATCATTGTAGCATTAACAGCACATACCTGTCAAGATGATCAGTCCAGCTCAACCTCGTAGCCGTGGTTCTTGAGCTCGTCCAGCACGGCTTCGCCATGGGACTTGCCCGCTACCTCACAGGCGATGTGCACCTTGGTCTCATTGGGGTTGAGTCCTGCGGCCAGCTTGTCATGCTCGATGGTGAGGATATTGGCCCCGCTGTCGGCGAGGATGCCGAGCACTTGCACCAGACTGCCGGGCCTGTCCAGCAGACGGGCGGTGAAGCGGATGCGGCGATGGCGCGCGGCCATGCCCTGTTCGATGATGCTCTGCACAAAGCTCACGTCGATATTGCCGCCGGAGAGCAGGCACACCACGTTTTTGCCCTTCACGTCGATCTTTCCGTTCAGAACCGCCGCGACCGGCGTCGCGCCGGCGGGCTCCACAATCATCTTGCAGCGTTCCATAAGCAGCAGGATCGCATCGGAAATCTGCGTGTCGGACACGGTGACCACCCCGTCGCAGAAGCGGTTGATGATGTCCACGGTAAGATCGCCGGGACTCTTGACCGCAATGCCGTCTGCAATCGTGGAGGCTGTCGCGGTGGTGATGAGACGCTTTTCCCGGAAACTCTGGGCGATGGCGTTGGCTCCTTCCGCTTGGACGCCGTAAACCTGGACGCGCGGATTGATCTGCTTGACGGCGGCAATGACGCCCGCCAGAAGTCCGCCGCCGCCCGCGGGGGTGATGATGATATCCACCGTCGGCAGATCGCCGAGGATCTCGAGCCCCAGCGTACCCTGACCCGCAATGACCTCCAGATCATTATAAGGATGCAGGAAGGCGGCGCCCTCATCCTCACAGATCTCGCAGGCCTTGGCGTAGGCGTCGTCGTAACCTGCGCCTGCCAGCACCACCTTTGCGCCGTAGCCCTCGGTCGCCTGGATCTTGGCGATGGGCGCGGTCTTGGGCATGACGATGGTGGCCGGGATGCCGAAGGCAGAGGCGGCGCAGGCCACGCCCTGGGCGTGGTTGCCGGCGGAGGAGGCCACCACCGGACGGCGCTCGCCCCGCTCAACCATGGCGGAGAGCTTGTTGGTCGCGCCGCGGATTTTGAATGAGCCGGTCTTCTGCCGGTTTTCGCACTTGAGATAGATATTGCCGCCGGTCATGCGGGAGAAGGTGGAGGAGAGATCCAGCTCCGTGTGATGCAGGATGGGCTTGAGGCGGCGGGAAGCCGCCATAATTTCGCTCAGCTCAGGTTTGATAGGATCCATAAAGACACACCCTTCGATATTTGATAATGATATTTTATCATGCGGCAGACTCATTCGCAACCGAAACACGGATTTTCCCTTTGACTTTTTATCGGCCCTGTGTTACGATACCCCACGTATTAGGGAGTAGCCGGCACCGGCGTTGGTGTCGGGCAGATCGCCATCCCCGGGGCCATGTCCCCCGGTCTGCCCGCAAAGCGGCAAGACTTTTACCTTGGGAAGCTGTCCCAGCGGTAAAGGTCTTTTTTTTTACTCAATCGTGAAGTAATATCTTTATTTGGAGGGATTAGCGTGATTCCTGCCCTGATTGTGTTTATCCTGACCTATGTCCTCATGCTGAGCTTTCAGAAGTACCGCCCCTGGATCGCCCTGAGCTCTGCGGCGGTGATGATGATCCTCGGCGCGATGGGCGTATTTAAGATGACGCCGCTGTCCGCGCTGCAGGCTGTGGATTATAATGTGCTGCTGATGATCTCTGCCACCATGTGCACGGTCATGCTCTTTATCGAAAGCCGCATGCCCGCCCGTCTTGCGGAGATGATGATGGTGAAGGTGCCGAACGTCATGTGGGCCGTCACGGCGCTGAGTCTTTTCGCCGGGATTGTGAGCGCGTTCGTGGACAACGTGGCGACGCTGCTGATGGTGGCGCCCGTCGGCCTTGCCATCTCGCGCAAGCTGAAAATTTCGCCGGTTCCGGTGCTGATCGCCATTTCCGTCTCCTCCAACCTTCAGGGGGCGGCCACTCTGGTGGGCGACACTACCAGCATTCTGCTCGGCGGCTTTGCGAACATGAACTTCATGGACTTCTTCTGGATGAAGGGCAGGCCCAGCATCTTCTTCAGTACCGAGCTCGGCGCGCTGGCGTCCACCCTGGTACTCATGTATCTCTTCCGCAGCTATACGGATAAGGTAGAGGCCAAGGTCGAGACCGAGGTGGACGACCTGGTTCCGAGCTGGCTCATGATCGGCACGGTGCTGCTTCTCATCTGCATGTCCTTCGTTCCCGAGCCGCAGGATCCCGCGCTGAAGATCCTGTACAGTCTCAGAAGCGGTCTGTCCTGTGTGCTCTTCGCACTCATCGGTCTCATCCGCCAGAGCGTGAAGGAGCGTTCGGGCGATCCCTTTGTCCGCGCTGCCAGGAGTCTTGATATGGACACGCTGCTGCTGCTCTTCGGCCTGTTCATGGTCATTGAGGGCATCCGCTCTGCCGGCGTCATCGACGCGGTGGCCGGGGTTTTCCACAAGGCGGCGGGCAACAACCCCTTCCTGCTCTATGTGCTGATCGTGGCGGTCTCGGTGGCCCTGTCCGCCTTTATCGACAACATCCCCTATGTGGCGACCATGCTGCCCGTGGTGCGCAGTATCGCCGGGCTCATGGGCGTGGATCCCACAGTCTTCTACTTCGGCCTGCTGACGGGCGCGACCCTGGGCGGCAACCTCACCCCCATCGGAGCCTCGGCCAACATCACGGCCATCGGCATCCTGCGCAAAAACGGGGAGACGGTCACCAGCAAGGACTTCCTGCGCATCGGCGTACCCTTCACCCTGACGGCTGTGATCGTCGGCGCGGCGTTCATCTGGATCTTCTGGGGCATCCGATAAACAAAACACAAGCGATATCCCGGCTTCCGAAGACGGACGCCGGGATGGTTTTTTGCCCGGGGACTTGCGAAATGGCGAAACTTGTATTATGATGCTGTCATTGTTATTATAATAGTACACCACGGAAAGGATAAGATTGACGCGGTGGAACATATCAGCTCGAGAAAAAACCCATATATCCTCCGTCTGCGCACATTGAGCGCGGACGGGGCCTTTCGCCGCGTGGAGGGAGAGTACCTCTGCGACGGACACAAGCTTCTGGCGGAGGCGCTGGAAAAGGGAGCCGAGATCCGCACGGTTCTCTGGAAGGGCGCGGCAGGGGAGATCCCGCTGCCGGAATCCGTAAAGCAATACACTGCGCCGGACGATCTCTTTGATTACGCCTCTCCCATGAAAAACAGCCCCGGGCCGCTCTTTACGCTGACGATCCCGGCGGAGGCGGAGCCGGTTTTCGAGCGGGCGATCCTGCTGGAAAACGTGCAGGACCCCGGTAATGTCGGAACGGTCATTCGCACGGCGGCCGCCATGGGGATCGGGACGGTGCTGCTCTGCGGTGCGTGCGCGGATGTGTACAGCCCCAAGACGGCGCGGGCAACCATGGGCGCGATCTTCCGGGAAAAGATCATCCATTGCACCGTGGAACAGGTACGGGCGCTTGCCGACCGGAACGGGCTCAAGCTCTACGGCGCTGCGCTTTCGGACAGGGCCGCGGATATTCGTGAGCTGCCGCTCGGAAACGCCGTCGTCGCCATCGGCAGCGAGGGGCGCGGCCTGAGCGCGAAGCTTCTTTCTCAATGCGACGGGGAGCTCATCATCCCCATGTCGCCTGGCAGCGAATCATTAAACGCCGCCGTCGCCGCCGCGATCGTCCTGTGGGAGATGGCGCGTTGAAAAAACAATCAGAAGGGCAGGGGAAAACCGATGTCGTCGCTTCGCTATTGGGTGTGGCTGTCGAGCGTGAGCTTTGCAAATCCGCGGGCAAAGTACGCCCTTATCGAGCGCTACGGCGACGCGGAGAGCGCCTTTCTCGCCCCGCCGGGGGAGTACAGGTCGCTGCCGGGCGTCTCGGCCAACGAGGCGGAGATCTTTGAACGGCGCGATCTGCGGGAGGCAGACCGCATTCTGGAGGCCTGCCGACGGGAGCATATTCAGATCCTGACCCTGGCGGACGCGGCCTATCCGAAGCGTCTGCGGAATATCTTTGCCCCGCCGGTGGTATTGTATATCAAGGGACGGCTGCCGGATGTGGACAGCATCCCGTCGGTTGCCGTGATCGGCACCAGAAGGGCTACGCCCTACGGCGTCAAAATGGGCCGGGATATCGCCTATGAGATCGCAAACTGCGGCGGCATTGTCGTCTCCGGCCTTACCGAGGGGATTGACCGCGCTGCGGCAAGAGGCTGCCTGCTCGCGGGCGGCTGCTGCATCGGCGTTCTCGGCACCGCGCACGGAGAGGGCGGAGAGCTGCGCGAGGATGTGATCGCCACAGGCGCACTGGTATCGGAGTACCCGCCGGGGACGAAGATGGAGAAGCGCTTTTTCCGGGATCGCAACCGCATTTCGGCGGGGCTTTCCCACGCGGTATGCGTGGTGGAAGCGCCGGAGCGCAGCGGGAGCCTGCTCTTTGCACAGGAGGCACTGGAGCAGGGAAAGGAGATCTTCGCCGTCCCCGGAAATGCCGACGCCGAGAACAGCGCCGGCATCATGATTCTCTTAAAGCAGGGAGCGCGGCCGGCAGCCTGCGGCTGGGACGTGTTGGAGGATTTCGAGGCGCTCTATCCCGATCGGATCAGCAGACCCGGGACAGATCGGCACGCGCCGCCCCTTACAAAGAACGAGGCGGTGAGCGCGGCAAGACCGGTAAAACCGGCTGTCCAAAAGACAAAATCGGAAGAGAAGCGTGAAACTTCGTCAAAAAAAGAGATTGACAAGCAAAAGAGCGCGGGATATATTGACTTGCATGAACAGCTCAAGGGGCTGAGCGAGGATCAGCTCCAAATCGTCACGGCTATCGGCCGGGGCGAGACGCATATCGACGATATTATCGAGGCCACGGGTATGAGCGCCGCGAAGGTGCTCTCCCAGCTCACGATCCTGGAGATCAAAGGCTATATCCGCCGCGTGGCCGGCAGACGCGTCAGTTTGAATACCATACAAAAGTGAGGAAACAGCATGGCAAAAGCAAAGGATCTCGTTATCGTGGAGTCGCCCGCCAAGGCGAAAACGATCGAGAAATATCTGGGCAGCGGCTACAAGGTGACCGCGTCCATGGGACATCTGAGAGACCTGCCCAAGAGCAAGATGGGCGTTGACATAGAAAACGGCTTTGAGCCGCAGTATATCCCCGTGCGGGATAAGCGTGAGCTTATCAGCGAGCTCAAGAAAGAGGCCAAGGACGCCAAGACCGTCTTTCTCGCCACTGACCCTGACCGCGAGGGCGAGGCCATCTCCTGGCATCTCAAGGAGCTTCTGGAGCTGGACGACAGCAAGGCCAAGCGCGTGACCTTCAACGAGATCACGAAGAAGGTCGTCACCGAGAGCATCCAGCATCCCCGCAGCATCGACCAGGATCTGGTGGACGCCCAGCAGGCGCGCCGCATCCTCGACCGCATCGTGGGCTATGAGCTCTCGCCGCTTCTCTGGAAGAAGGTCAAGAAGGGCCTGAGCGCGGGCCGCGTCCAGTCCGTCGCCACGCGCATGGTGGTGGATCGGGAGGAGGAGATCGAGGCCTTCACCCCCCAGGAATACTGGCTGCTGGACGCCCGCCTCAACTGCGGGGCGGAAAATTCCTCTTTTACCGCACGCTTCCACGGCAAGGGCGACAAGAAGCAGGAGCTGCATTCCAGGCAAGAGGTCGATACGGTTCTGGACGCCGTGAAGGATGCGCCCTTCACGGTCGGCTCCGTCAAGCGCGGCGAGAAGCAGAAATCTCCCGCGCCCCCGTTCATTACCTCCACGCTCCAGCAGGAGGCTTCCAGACGCCTCAGCATGACGCCGCGGCGCACCATGTCCATCGCCCAGCAGCTCTATGAGGGCGTGGAGGTCAGCGGTCACGGCAGCATCGGCCTCATCACCTATATGCGTACAGACTCCCTGCGTTTAAGCGAGGAAGCCCTCGCCGCGGCGAAGGACTATATCACCGACCATTACGGGCCGGAGTATTACCCGGGAAAACCCCGGCGCTTCAAGACCAAGGCCGGCGCACAGGACGCGCATGAGGCCATCCGCCCCACGGACATCACCCTCACGCCGGAGCTTGTGCGCAAGGATCTGACGCAGGAGCAGTATCGGCTTTACCGCCTGATCTGGGGCCGCTTCACCGCCTGCCAGATGGCCAACGCCGTCTATGACAACGTGGCGGTGGATATCCGCGCGGCGGACTATTCCTTCCGCGCCAATTATTCCGAGCTCAAGTTCAAGGGCTACACCGCCGTCTACGAGGAATCGAAGGACGAGGAGTCCAACGAGCTTGCAAACCCCCTCCCGAGTCTCAGCGAAGGGCAGCAGCTCAAGCTTGAAAAGCTCATGAGCGAGCAGCAGTTCACCCAGCCGCCCGCCCGCTATACCGAAGCCACCCTCATCCGCGCCATGGAGGAAAAGGGCATCGGCCGCCCATCGACCTACGCCCCGACGATCTCCGCCATCACGGCGCGCGATTACGTCATCAAAGAGGGCAAGTACCTCAAGCCCACCCCGCTCGGCCAGGTGGTCACGGGGCTCATGAAGGAGCGCTTTGCCGATATCGTCGATCTCAAGTTCACCAACCAGATGGAGGAGGAGCTGGACGAGATCGAAAACGGTAAGGTCGCGTGGCGCGACGTGCTCAAAAACTTCTACGGCGATTTCAGCCGCGAGATGCAGGAGGCCGAACAGGCTCTGGACGGCGTGCGCCTCAAGGTGCCGGACGTGCTGAGCGACGAATACTGCGACGTCTGCGGTCGGCAGATGGTGGTCAAGAAGGGCAAGTTCGGCTACTTCCTGGCCTGCCCCGGCTTCCCGGAGTGCACCTTCACCAAGCCCATCGTCATCGAGATGCCCGGCAAATGCCCCAAGTGCGGCGGGCGCATCCTCAAGCGCACCAGCAAGAAGGGCTATGTCTTCTATGCCTGCGAGCGCGGCACCGACTGCGGCTTCATCACCTGGGACGTACCCACCAAGGATTACTGCCCCATCTGCGGCAAGACCATGTTCAAGCACAGCGGCAGGGGCCCACTCAAGTCCTTCTGCATCAATGAGGCCTGCCCGAACTTCGTGCCCGAGGACAAGCGCACCTATAAGAAAAAAACGCCCGAGGAAAAGGCGGAGAGCGATGCCAAGAAGACCGAGAAGAAGGCCGCCGCCGAGGAGAAGAAGGCTGCCGCCGCTGCGGCCAAAACCGCGAAGACAGCCGAAAAGAAGACAGCCGAGAAGAAAACGACAGCAAAGAAGACCGCCGCGAAGACAACGGCGAAGAAAACGACAACAACCAAGAAGACTGCAGAGAAGAAAACCACCACCCGCAAGTCCGCCGCCAAGAAGACGGCAGAGGCGGAGGAATAAGCCATGGAGCAGATTACCGTACTGGGCGCTGGGCTCGCGGGCAGCGAGTGCGCCTGGCAGTTGGCAAAGCGCGGCATCCGCGTTCGCCTTGTGGAGATGAAGCCGGAGAAAATGACTTCGGCCCACTCCTCTCCGTATTTCGGGGAGCTGGTCTGTTCCAACTCTCTGAGAAGCGACGAGCTGTCCAATGCGGTCGGTCTTCTGAAGGCCGAGATGCGCGCCATGGGCTCGCTCATCATGGAGAGCGCCGACCTCAACCGCGTGGCGGCGGGCGGCGCGCTGGCTGTTGACCGCGTGGGCTTCTCGAAATATATCACCGAAAAGCTGGTTTCCCACCCGAACGTAGAGATCGTCTCCGCCGAGGCGACGGAGATCCCGGATGGGGAAGTGGTCATCGCCACCGGTCCTCTCTCAAGCGACGCGATCGCAGAGAAGATCGCAGCCCTCTGCCCGGACAGCGACCTGCACTTTTACGACGCGGTGGCCCCCATCGTCACGCTTGAGAGCGTGGACATGGACAGCGCCTTTTTTGCCTCCCGCTACAACAAAGGGACGGCAGATTATGTAAACTGTCCGATGGACAAGGACGAGTACCTGGCCTTTGTCAAGGAGCTGGTTTCCGCGAAGGAAGCGGAAGTTCACGGCTTTGACGACGGCGGCGTCTTTGAGGGCTGCATGCCGGTCGAGGTCATGGCAAGGCGCGGTGCGGATACCCTGCGCTACGGGCCGTTAAAGCCTGTGGGTCTGGTCGATCCCCGCACCGGAAAGGCCAATTATGCGGTGGTGCAGCTGCGGCGCGACAATGCCGACGGCACCATCTATAACCTTGTGGGCTTCCAGACCCACCTCACCTGGGCGGAGCAGAGGCGCGTGTTCTCGATGATCCCGGCACTGAGAAACGCAGAGTTTGTGCGCTACGGCGTCATGCACCGCAACACCTATCTCAACAGCCCCGGGCTTCTGGATCGTTACTACCGCCTGAAATCCGATCCCCGCATCAGCTTTGCCGGGCAGATGACCGGTGTGGAGGGCTATGTGGAGTCCGCTGCTTCCGGCATGCTGGTCGGCATCGAGTCGGCGGCGCGGCTTCTGGGGATGGAGCCTGTGGATTTTCCGCAGGAGACCGCCATCGGTGCGCTGGGGCTTTACATCTCCGGCGGCAGCGTCGGGGACTTTCAGCCCATGAACATCAACTTCGGCATCATCAAGCCCCTGGACTACCGGGTAAAGGGAAAGAGAAACAAGAACGCGGAGATCTCAAAGCGTTCCCTGGAAATCATAGAGAAGCTGAAAGAGAAGGAGGTTTTCCATATTGCGGATCATCATTGACGCCATGGGCGGCGACAACGCGCCCGGTGAAATCGTAAAGGGCGCGGTGCGCGCGAAGAAGGAGCTCGGCGTCGAGATCGTGCTGGTCGGACGCGAGGAGGAGGTCAAAGCCTGTCTTGAAAAAGAGGGCTGCACCGACGTCGAGATCGTGGACGCCCGCGAGGTGGTGACCATGGAGGACGACCCCAGCACCGCCACCCGCCGCAAGAAGGATTCCTCCATGACCGTGGCGCTGAACCTCCTGCGCGACGGGAAGGGCGACGCGGTGGTCTCCGCCGGCTCCACCGGCGCGCTGCTGACCGGCGCGACGCTGATCGTCAAGCGCATCAAGGGCATCCGCCGCGCGGCCATGGCGCCGGTACTCCCAGCGGGCGAGCACGGCGTTATGCTCATCGACTGCGGCGCGAACGTGGAGTGCACCCCCGAATATCTTTTGCAATTTGCCTATATGGGCAGCTTCTACGCCAAGAAGATGATGGGCTGCGCAAATCCGCGCGTCGGCCTTTTAAACGTCGGCACGGAGGATACCAAGGGCGGAGAGCTCCAGCACCAGGCATTTGCCCTTCTCAAGCAGGCCGGGGACGAGGGGCGCATCAACTTCGTCGGCAATGTGGAGGGTACCGGCGTTTTCGCGGGTGCGGCGGACGTCGTCGTGACGGACGGCTTCACCGGCAACGTCCTGCTCAAAGCTGCGGAGGGTACAATCAAATACATGATGAAGTCCCTCAAGGGTACGTTCTATAAGAGTTTCAAGAACAAGATGGCCGCGCTGGTTCTCAAAAAAGACCTCGCCGCCATGAAAAAGTCCATGGACGTCAACGAGGTGGGCGGCACGGCCTTTATCGGCATTTCCAAGCCCGTTGTCAAGGCCCATGGTTCCTCCAACGCGGCGAGTCTCTTTGCCGCCGTGCGCCAGGCGATCGCCTTCGTGAACGCGGGCGTCGTTGAGGAAATTGAAAACAATATCGACTATATGAAGCTGAAAGCGGAGAACTGATGGACAAGCTGGAAGAGAAAATCGGATACCGATTTCATGATCGAAACCTGCTCGCCACGGCGCTGACCCACAGCTCCTACGCCAATGAGAAGCACGGCGAGGCGCAGAGCTATGAGCGCCTGGAATTTCTGGGCGACTCCATCCTCGGCCTTGTGACGGCGGAGTTTTTGTATAAGCATGAGCCCAGTCTGCCCGAGGGACGGATGACCCGTCTGCGGGCCGAGCTGGTGTGTGAGACAAGTTTACATAAAACTGCCCTTGCCCTTGGACTCGGCAGCTATATGCGTCTCGGAAAAGGGGAGGAGCATACCGGCGGGCGGGAGCGCCCCTCCATCCTCGCGGATATGGTGGAGGCTGTCATTGCCGCCCTCTATCTGGATTCCGGCATGGCGGAGGCACGGCGCTTTATCATGGCGCGCGTGCTCAACGACGTTCAGTTTGGCGACAGCCATCGCGGCGGGGACTATAAGACCCAGCTGCAGGAGGTCGTGCAGCGCAAGAGCAACCAGGTCATCTCCTATCGCCAGGTGGGCGAGTCCGGGCCGGATCACGACAAGACCTTCACTTTTGAAGTGCTGATTAACGGCGTCGTCTCCGGTCAGGGCAGCGGCAAGACCAAGAAGGAGGCCGAGCAGATGGCTGCCTGCAAAGCGTTGGAGACCTATCGGGAATGAGCGCCCGGGCATATATCCTGCCGGTTTTTGTCCCGCACCTGGGCTGCCCCCATGCCTGCGTGTTCTGCAACCAGCGCCGTATCTCCGGCATGGAGAGACCCGCGACAGCCGCGGACGTGAAAAACAGCATAGCGCAGGCAGCCGCCTTCCTCCCAAAAGGAGGAAAGCGGCAACTGGCGTTTTATGGGGGCAGCTTCACTGCCATCCCCACTCCGGAGCAGGAGGCCCTGCTGGGCGCTGCGAAGGAGGCCCTCGACCGGGGCGAGATCGACGCGATCCGCCTTTCCACCCGGCCCGACGCCATTGACGGCGCGGTGCTTGAGCGCCTGGAGCGCTGCGGGGTCGAGACGGTGGAGCTCGGCGCCCAGTCCATGGATGACGCGGTGCTGCGCCTCTCCGGGCGCGGACATACGGCGGCGGATGTGGAGCAGGCGTCCGGGCTAATCAAGTCAGCGGGTTTCAAGCTCGTTTTGCAGATGATGACGGGGCTGCCCGGCTCCTCGGATGAGTCGGATATAGAGACCGCGCGGCGGCTCATCGCCCTGAAGCCGGACGGTGTGCGCGTCTACCCCACGGTGATCGTGCGGGACACGGCTCTCTATGACATGTGGCGGGCCGGGACGTACCGGGAGCATACGGTGGAGGACGCGGTGCGCGTCTGCGCGAAAATCGTGCCGCTCTTTGACGCGGCAGGTATTCCCGTGATCCGCCTCGGCCTCAACCCAACCGAAGAACTCTCCGGCGGCGCGGCGGCGGGCGGGGCCTATCACCCCGCGCTGGGCGAGTTGGTCAAAAGCCGCATCCTGCTGGAAAAGGTTCGGGCTCTCATGCAGGGAATCGAACCAGGCAGCCACGTTACGATCACGGTGGGGAAGGGCAAGACCTCCCAGATGGCGGGTCAGCACCGCGAAAATCTCCGCCGCCTGACGGAAGAGTTTCAGCTTGCCGAGCTGAAGATCCGCGAAAAAAGCGAAGCGGATGCGGAAATCACGCGGCTTTCCATTGAAATATGAGCATACTTGGTATATAATATTTCTCCTACAATCATTATTGCGGGAGAAATCTGGCCAATTTTCGCGGTTGCCCCGTCAGGGGCGAGCGAAACGGCAATATAATATTTATTGATGTGCCTGTAAGGGCTGACGCTCAAATTGGAGAGGAGAGGCACATCAATAAATCGGTTTTATATTACGAAAAAATCGAGGTCACGGATTTGTACTTAAAGGCACTCGAGATTCAGGGCTTCAAATCCTTCGCGGATAAGACGCGCCTGAGCTTTGAAAAAGACATCACCGCCATCGTGGGGCCGAACGGCTCCGGCAAATCGAATATCTCCGACGCGATCCTCTGGGTCATGGGCGAGCAGCGCTCCAAGGCCCTGCGCGGCAGCAAGATGGAGGACGTTATCTTCGGCGGCACCACCTTGCGCAGCCCCCTGGGGTACGCCCAGGTCTCGCTCATCATCGACAACAGCGCCCGCATCTTCGATTCCGACAGTTCGGAGATCATGCTCACCCGCCGCTATTACCGCAGCGGAGAGAGCGAGTATTATATCAACAAAGAGGCCGTGCGCCTCAAAGACATCAACTCCCTGCTGATGGACACCGGCCTCGGACGGGACGGCTATTCCATCATCGGCCAGGGCCGCATCGCGGAGATCGTCTCCTCCCGCAGCACCGACCGGCGTGAGGTCTTTGAAGAGGCGGCGGGCATCTCCCGCTTCCGCTACCGCAAGGAGGAGGCCGAGCGCAAGCTTGAGCGCACGGAGGAAAACCTGGTGCGCATCAACGACAAGATCGAAGAGCTGGAGATGCAGGTCGGCCCCCTGAAAAAGCAGGCAGAGGTTGCAAAGCAGTATCTCCTTTTGCGAGACGAGCTGCGCGTGAAGGAAATCTCGCTCTGGATGGCCTCGCTTGACAGACTGCGCCAGCAGAACGAGGCAGTGCAGCAGGAGTTTGACCAGGTGGGGCAGGAACTGGAAAAGGCCCGCGCCGACCTGGAAGCCCTCTACGCATCCTCCGAGGGAATCGGTGAGCGCATGCACCGCAAGGACATCGAGACCGAGCAGGCGCGCGAACGCCTTTCCGCGGCAGAAGGGGAGAGCGCAAAGTGCGAATCCCTCGCCGCCGTTTTGCGGGCGGATAAGAAGAGCACGCAGGAGAGTCTGGAGCGCATGCTGGCGGATATCTCCGAGCAGGAAAACCGCGTGCGCGATGTGAAAAAGAATATCGAGCAGGCCGAAGAAAAGCTCAGTACCTTGGAGGTAGAGCTCAAAGGCCTGAATGAAGACAATACCCGCAATAATAACGCCCTGGAAGGGGCGCGCATGAAGGTCAGAAGCCGCGAGGAAAGCCTTGCCGCCCTGACCGAGAAGGTCAACCGCCTGGCGGTGGACGCGCGCACCATGGATTCCAGAATCAAGCTGCTGGACGATATGCAGCGGGACTTTGAGGGCTTTTCCAAGGCCGTCAAGGTCGTCATGCGCGAGTCTTCCCGCGGCAACCTCAAGGGCATCCATGCGCCCGTTGCAAACCTCATCCGCACGGACGACGAGTTTGCCCTGGCCCTGGAGACCGCCCTCGGCGCGTCGGCACAGAATATCGTCACCGACACCATGGCAGACGGGCGCAGCGCCATCGAATACCTCAAGCGCACCGACGGCGGCCGCGCCACCTTCCTGGCGCTTGACACCGTGCGCGGCACCGTCATGAAAAACGCCCCGGACCGCGACCCCGGTTTTGTCGGCATCGCGGCCGAGCTGGTGCAGTGCGACGCACAGTACAGCGGTATCGTGGCGGAGCTTCTGGGCCGCACGGTCGTGGCCGAGCGCCTGACCGACGCGATCCGCATGTCAAAGAACAACCAGAACCGCCTGCGCATCGTGACGCTGGACGGGCAGCTCATCAGCCCCGGCGGCGCCATGACCGGCGGCAGCAATGTCCGCGGCAGCGGCATTCTCTCGCGCGCAAACGAACTGGAAAAACTGAGAGCCCAGCGGGAGAAAATGCGCGAGAGCGAAAAGCACAGCGCCCAGGAGCTGGAGCGCGGCAGGGCGGAACTCGCCTCTGTGCGCTATCAGCTCGACATGTGTGTGGAGGAGCAGAGCGAATTAAGAAGCAAAATTTCCTCTCTTGAGGCAGAAAAGCGCGCGACCATGAGCGGCAGCGCCCAGATGAAGCTGCTGCTGGAAAGCCTCAGCGGCGACAGCGCCGAGCGGCAGAAGACCGTGGACGCTTTCCGGGAGAGAATCGCGGACTTTGACGCGCATATCCGGGAGCGGGAAGAAGAGCTGCGCAAGCTCAAGGAAAAGGCCGACGGCATCCGTCAGGAGATCGCGGAGATCAGCAAGAGCAAGCTTGAGCTCGAGGGCAAGCGCACCCGGGCCGACAAGGACGCCCAGGCGCGAAACGCCGAAATCCTCGATCTGGAGCGGCGCTCTGCCCGAATTGAGCAGAAAAAGCTCGCCGCCGATCTGGAGGAAAAGCAGCTTCTGGACAAGCTGTGGGAAAACTACGAGCTGAGTCATACCGCCGCCCAGGCTTTGCGCCAGCCGGTGGAGAGCATCCCCAAGGCAAGCAAGGCCGTGTCGGAGCTGCGCGGGAAGATCAACGCCCTCGGCACGCCGAACCTCGGCGCGATCGAGGAATTTGAGCGCGTGAACACCCGCTATGAGTTTCTCACGGAGCAGCGGGCCGACGTTGACAAGGCCAAGAGCGAGCTGCTGGATATCATCAAGGATATCACAAGCCAGATGGAAGAGGTCTTTGTCGAACGCTTCAAGCAGATCGACGATTGTTTCCGCGAGACCTTCCTGGATCTCTTCGGCGGAGGCAAGGCGGCTTTGCGGCTTGAGGACGAGAACGATGTGCTCAACTGCGGCATCGAGATCAAGGTGCAGCCCCCCGGCAAGGCGCTTTCCAATATCAGCCTCATGTCCGGCGGCGAAATGGCCTTTGTCGCCATTGCCCTGTACTTCGCCATCCTCAAGGTGCGGCCCACGCCCTTCTGCGTCATGGACGAGATCGAAGCCGCCCTGGACGACGCAAATGTGAACCGCTATGCAAGCTATATGCGCAAGATGAGCGACAAGACGCAGTTTCTGGTCATCACGCACCGCCGCGGCACCATGGAGGAGGCCGACATGCTCTACGGTGTGACCATGCAGGAGAAGGGCGTCTCCACGGTCATCGAGCTGGATCTTGAAACCGCGCAGAAAACTGTTGAAGTATAACGGCCTCCCCTGAAAGGGGAGATGCCCAAAGGGCGGAGGGGCTGTTCCATCTCGACAGCAGCATTGCGGCAAGACCGACAGACCCCTCAGTCTGCGCCTTGCGTGGGATCGGCGCAGCCAGCTCCCCTTACAGGGGAGTCAAAAAGGAAGGAGAAATATGAATGGGCTTTTTTGATAAGATCTTCTCGGGTCTGACCAAGACCAGAGTAAAGATGGAGGATCTTGAGGAGATCTTCCAGAACTACCGTCCGGATGACGACGATTTCTTTGACGAACTGGAAGAGCTGCTGATCATGGCGGACATGGGCGTGGACACGGTGGACAGAGTCGTCACCTCCATGCACTATCTCTGCTTTGATAAAAATATCAAGCGCGGCGACAAGGCCAGAGAGGTTTTGATCGACGAGCTGAAAAAGGAACTGAACGCGGGAGACAGCGAGCTGAAGCTCGGCACCAGGCCCAGCGTGATCCTGATGGTGGGCGTGAACGGCGTCGGCAAGACCACCACCATCGGCAAGCTTGCGGCCCTGCTCAAGTCCCAGGGCAAGAAGGTTCTGCTCTGCGCGGGCGACACCTTCCGTGCCGCTGCGGCTGAACAGCTGCAGGTCTGGGCGGATCGCGCGGGCGTGGACATCGTCCGCCACGAGGAGGGGAGCGACCCCGCCGCCGTGGTCTATGACGGTATCTGCGCCGGCAAAGCCAGGAGACATGATGTCATCATCATCGACACCGCGGGCCGCCTTCACAACAAGGCGAATCTCATGAGCGAGCTTTCCAAAATGCGCCGCATCATCGACAGGGAGCTCCCCGGCGCGGACGTGGAGACCCTCATGGTGCTCGACGCCACCACCGGCCAGAACGGGCTTATCCAGGCGGAGCAGTTCCTGGAGACCGCCGGTCTCACCGGCATCGTCCTCACCAAGCTTGACGGCACCGCCAAGGGCGGCGTGGTCTTCGCCATTGCCAACCAGCTCAAGCTGCCCGTAAAGTTTGTCGGCGTGGGCGAGGGGATCGACGATCTCATCCCGTTTAACCCCAAGGACTACATCGAAGCGCTCTTTAAATAAAAGTGATAATTGAAAAGTGAAGATCAGTGCAGTACTTCATGGACAATCCATAATCGTGCCGAAGGCACACCTTCACTCTTCACTTTCCACTTTATTCCTATGACACTCTTAATACGAAGGAGAAACGTATGCCTATAACCAGTAAACAGCGGGCGCAGCTGCGGGGGCTGGCCATGGCCGAGGATACCATCATCCAGATCGGCAAGGGCGGCATCACCGACAGCGTGATCGCCTCCGTCGCCGCCGCCCTCAAGGCGCGCGAGCTTGTCAAGGGCAAGGTGCTGGAAAACTCCATGCTCACCGCCCGCGAGGCCTGCGATGCCCTCAGCGAAGCCTGCAAGGCCGAGCAGGTGCAGGTGATCGGCACCAAGTTCGTGCTCTATAAGCGCAACGAAAAGGAACCGAAAATCGAACTGATAAAGGACAAGAAGAAATGAGGATCGCCATTTACGGCGGCAGCTTCAACCCGCCGCACATCGGACATGCCGAGGCCGCCCGCGCAGCCTGCGAGACGCTCAAGCCGGACAAATTTCTCATCATCCCCGCGAGTATCCCGCCCCATAAGGAGCTGGAGAAGAACAGCCCCGACCCCGAGCAGCGCTTGGAATTCTGCCGCCTTGCCTTCGGGGACATCCCGGGCGCGGAGGTCTCCGACATCGAGATCCGCCGGGAAGGGAAGAGCTATACCGCCGATACCGTCGACGCCCTGCGGGAGCAGTACCCGGGGGCGGAGATCTGCATCGTGATGGGCACGGACATGTTTCTGTCCATCCGCACCTGGTATCGCTGGCAGTATCTGCTGGAGTGCTGCACCCTAGCGGTGCTGAGCCGGGAGGATTTTGACCGCCATGAGATCGAGAACTTCAAGGCAGAGCTGGAGACGGAAAACGGTGCGCATGTGATCGTCATTCCGCACACGCCGCTGCCCATGAGCTCCACCGAAATCCGCGAGAAGCTGCGCCGCGGCCTCGGGGCGGAGGATCTTTCCCACGCCGTGTATGCCTGTATTGTCCGCAACGGCTTCTATGACGCAAAGCCCGAGCTTCCGTGGCTGCGGCAGATGGTCATGCCCTACCTGGAGGAGCGGCGCATCGCACATGTGACGGGCGTGGAGAGCCAGGCGGTGATGCTTGCCATGCGCTGGGGCGAAGACCCGGACAAGGCCGCCGTCGCGGGCATCCTGCACGATATCACCAAGGCCCAGGGCAAAGAGAAACAGTTGAAACTGTGTGAAAAATATGGTATCATTTTGGAAACTGCCGAGCAGGAAAACCCCTCGCTCCTGCACGCCCGCACGGGCGCCGCGCTGGCGCGTGACCGCTTCGGCGTCTCGGATGATATCTATGAGGCGATCCGCTGGCACACCACCGGAAAGCCCGACATGAACACCCTGGAAAAGATCATCTATCTGGCCGACTACACCGAACCCAACCGCGACTTTGACGGCGTGGAGGAACTGCGGGAGCTCAGCTTTGAGGATCTGGACAGGGCCATGGCGCTGGGCCTCGAGATGACCATCGAAGATCTCACCGAGCGCGGAAAAACCATTTTCCACGACACTATGGACGCGTACAAGTGGTATAAGAATCTGACGGAATAAAACTCTGCTGACTAACCTCCCTTTTTGAAAAGGGGCTCAGTCACGACAGAAAACCAAACGGAAATGGTTTACATAACAGTATAAGGAGGAAACAACATGCTTACTGCCGAACAGATCGCCTCGATCGCCGCAAAAGCCCTTGAGGACAAAAAGGCCAAGGACGTCAAGGTCCTCAGAACCACGGAGCATACTGTGCTTGCCGACTACTTTGTCATCTGCAACGGTACCTCCTCCACCCACATCAAGGCCCTGGTCGACGAGGTGGACAAGCAGCTCTCCGAAGCCGGGGAGCCCCCCACGCGCCGCGAAGGTCTGCGCTCGGATATCTGGGTGCTGATGGACTTCGGCTGCGTTATTGTCCATGTCTTCACCGACGAGGCCAGAAAGTTCTATGACCTGGAGCGCCTGTGGAGCGACGCCGCCGTGGTAGACCCTGCCACGCTTGTGAGCGCCGAGTAATTATCGTTATTTCGTTTTAGGGAGAGAAGATCCAATATGAGATATGATTTCGCCGCCATTGAGAAGAAATGGCAGGACCGCTGGGAAGTCAGCAAGCCCTACACCGCCGTCACCGGGAGCGATAAGCCCAAGTTCTACGGCCTCATCGAGTTCCCGTACCCCTCGGCCGCAGGCCTGCATGTGGGCCATCCGCGCCCCTTCACCGCCATCGACATCGTCACCAGGAAAAAGCGCATGGAGGGCTACAATGTCCTCTATCCCATCGGCTTTGACGCCTTTGGCCTGCCGACGGAGAACTTTGCCATCAAGAACCACGTCCACCCCGCCATCGTCACCAAGCAGAATATCGAGAACTTTACCAGACAGCTCAAGATGCTCGGCTACGGCTTCGACTGGGATCGCGTCGTGGACACCACCGACCCGAAGTACTACAAGTGGACGCAGTGGATCTTCCTGCAGATGTTCAAGAAGGGCCTGGCCTACAAGACCACCATGCCCATCAACTGGTGCACAAGCTGCAAATGCGGCCTTGCCAATGAAGAGGTTGTCGAGGGCGTGTGCGAGCGCTGCGGCTCCCCGGTCGTGCGCAAGGAGAAGAGCCAGTGGATGCTGCGCATCACCAAGTACGCCGACCGCCTGATCGACGATCTGGACGATCTGGATTTCATCGAGCGCGTCAAGGTTCAGCAGAAGAACTGGATCGGCCGCTCCACCGGCTGCGAAGTCACCTTCAAGACCAACACTCCCGACGATATCACCGTTTACACCACCCGCGCCGATACCCTTTTCGGCGTGAGCTACGTGGTCATTTCTCCTGAGCATCCGCTGCTCGAGAAGTGGAAAGACCGCATTCAAAACTGGGACGCGGTCGCGGCCTATCAGGAGGCGGCCTCCCGCAAGTCCGACTTTGAGCGCGGAGAGCTGAACAAGGACAAGACCGGCGTGCGCCTCGAGGGGATCGAGGTCATCAATCCCGCCACCGGCGCGGTCGTTCCCATGTTCACCTCCGACTACGTTCTCATGGGCTACGGCACCGGCATCGTCATGGGCGTGCCGGGTCACGACCAGCGCGACTGGGAGTTTGCCACCAAGTTCGGCCTGCCCATCGTGGAGGTCGTCAAGGGCGGCGACATCACCAAGGAGGCCTTCGTCTCCAAGGATGAGGACGCCATCATGGTCAACTCCGGCTTCCTCAACGGCATGACCGTCAAGGAAGCCATCCCCGCCATGAAGAAATATGCTGAGGAGCAGGGCTGGGGCAAGGAAAAGGTGAACTTCAAGCTGCGCGACTGGGTATTCTCCCGCCAGCGCTACTGGGGCGAGCCGATCCCCCTCGTCCATTGCGACAAGTGCGGCTGGGTTCCCATCCCCGAAAGTGAGCTTCCGCTCGTTCTTCCCCAGGTGGAGAGCTATGAGCCCACCGACGACGGCGAATCCCCCCTCAGCAAGATGACCGACTGGGTCAACACTACCTGCCCGAACTGCGGCGGCCCCGCCAAGCGCGAGACGGACACCATGCCCAACTGGGCCGGCTCCTGCTGGTACTTCCTGCGCTACATGGATCCCCACAACGATGAGGCTCCCTTCTCCAAGGAGGCCGAGGAGTACTGGGGTCCTGTGGACTGGTATAACGGCGGCATGGAACACACCACGCTGCACCTTCTCTACAGCCGCTTCTGGCATAAGTTCCTGTACGACATCGGCGTCGTGCACACCAAGGAGCCCTATCAGAAGCGCACCTCCCACGGTATGATCCTCGGCAAGAACCCGCACTATGTCGGCAATGTCGAGACCGAGGAAGAGAAGCAGGCCCTCATCGAGCGCTATGGCAATGAAGCCCTGCGCACCAGCGTCAAGATGTCCAAGTCCCTCGGAAACGTCGTCAACCCCGATGACGTGGTCAAGGCCTACGGCGCGGACACCATGCGCGTGTATATCATGTTCATCGGCGACTTTGAGAAGACCGCCACCTGGTCTGACGAGGCTGTGAAGGGCTCCAAGCGCTTCCTGGATCGCTGCTGGAACCTGATGGAGCTGGCAAAGGACGACGAGGCTGTCACGAAGAAGAACGAGCCCATCATCCACAAGACCATCAAGAAGGTGGGCGAGGATATCGACACTCTCAAGATGAACACCGCCATTGCCCAGCTCATGACCATGGTCAACGAGTTCTACACCAACGGCTGCACGAAGGGCGACCTCATGTACCTTGTGGAGATGCTCTCTCCCTTCGCCCCGCACATTGCCGAGGAGATGTGGGAGCAGCTTGGCTTTGCCGCAAAGTTCGGCAAGATGGCCATGCAGATGGACTGGCCGAAGTACGACGAGACCAAGACCGTGGACGCCGAGCATGAGATGGCCGTGCAGGTCAACGGCAAGCTCCGCTCCACCATCATTGTCCCCGCCGACGCGGATGAGAAGCTCATTATCGACACCGCCTGCGCCGACGAAAAGATCCAGCGCCAGCTCCAGGGTATGCAGATCGTCAAGACCATCGTTGTGAAAAATAAGATTATCAATTTGATCCTCAAGCCTGCAAAGTAATCATTGACATTTTGGCATGAAACCGTTATAATACCAATGCTAAAAGCCAATTCATTGGCCCTTAAAGCGCCGCAAGGCGTATTTGGAGGGAGGGAAATACATGTCTGAAATCTACGTCAAGGAGAATGAGTCTCTGGACAATGCTCTGAAGAGATTCAAGCGCAGCTGCGCGAAGTCCGGCGTTCTGGCCGACCTCAGAAAGAAGGAGTACTACCAGAGCCCCAGCGTCAAGCGCCGCAAGAAATCCGAGGCCGCTCGCAAGAACAAAAACAAGCGTTTCTATTGATGACATGTAAAACCACCGGTCGAAAGACCGGTGGTTTTTTCACGAATACAACACCCCCGCCGCGGCTGCGGCGGGGGTACGTTTTTTAGTGGATTCTGGTGAGCTTGCCGACCACGACATAGCGGCCGTCGTCGCGCTCGTAGGTGCAGGTGGAGAGGGTGACGATGTGGTCAGTCTCCTTGACCTGGACGTCAGACTTGAAGGTGGACAGATCCTTCACCAGTTCGATATGGCCCATAAACTGTTCGGGGGAATCGAAGTTGTTGGCGTAGGCAAAGGAGGTTGGTTCGGTGATAAAGCCGCCGATCAGGTCGAGACGATAATTGAAGTCCGGGGTACTCAGATAGATGACCGGGTGTTCGGGATAGTAGCTCGCATCCCGGTAATTCCGCAGGCTTGCGAACATGGAGCCGTCGTTCATGTTGTGGCCGTAGATGCAGGTGTTCTGGTCGGAGAAGTCCGAGGCGTTGCGGCAGTCGATGAAGATGGTGCCGTTGGCGTTCTGGATCTCACCGGGGATGTGGTCGAGGTAGTAGAAATTGTCGTCGGTATAGGCCACGGGGTAGTTGATGGCGGTATTGGGGCTGTAGATCCAGCCGACGTAGTCGCTGCTCTGGGCGCGCAGACCCGCAAAGTCGATGTGCAGGGGACTGACCTCGGGATCGATGCCGTCACCCTCGGGCTGGTCGCTTGAAACCGGCACGGGCGTGGGGGAGGCAATCACCGTGGCAAACTGATTTGCCACCTCGGTATAGGCCTTCTCAGCCTGCTTGTAGCCCATAATGGTGGAGATGATCTTGTAGCCGCTGTACAGGAAAATGCACAGCAGGATGATGCACAAAACGATCAAAACCGTTTTGACAGTATTTCTTCTCTTCAAATACTTCGCCTTCCTTTCCTTTTTCGGGGCAGAATTCCCGAAACTGGTCTACTCTATTATACCGCATTTTCTCAAAAAGAAAAGCCCCTATTGCAACTGACGCTGCAACAGGGGCAAAAGTTCCTGACTTTTTGATTAAATTACTTGATGGAGACGATGCCGGCGCCGGTATTGGCATTGAAGGTATCGACTGCGCCGTCCTGCAGAGCGTTGACCAGGGCGACGATCTCGGGGCGGGTCTCATCGCCGCGGCGAACGGCAACGAGGTTGGCGTAGGTCTGGGCGGCATTGCCGGAAGCGTCCTCGATGGCCAGGGCGTCGGTGGTCTTGAAGCCGGCGTTCAGGGCGTAGTTGTAGTTGATGACGGCGATGGTGCCCTCTGCGCTGTTGGTCAGCAGGGAGGGGACAGCGTCAGCCTGGGCGGCCTGGACATTGTAGCCCTTCGCGTCCACGATGTCGAGCACGGAGGGGGCGGTGTCAACGGAAGCGCCCTCGGGCAGAACGATCAGGCCTTCCTGCTGCAGAAGGAGCAGGGCGCGGGTCTGGTTGGACTCGTCGTCGGGAACAAGGATGGTCGCGCCGGCAGCCAGGTTCTCCAGCTTGTCGAGGGTCTTGCTGTAGATGCCCATGGGCTCGTAGTGGACGAGACCGGCGGAGACAAGGTCAGTGCCGTTGGAGGCGTTGAAGCTGTTCATATAGGGGGCATGCTGGAAGTAGTTGGCGTCCAGGGTGCCGTCCTGCAGGGCGGTGTTGGGCAGCACGTAATCGTCGTAAATGACGATCTCAAGGTCGATGCCTTGCTCGGCGAGAACGGGCTTGACGATCTCAAGCAGCTCGCCGTGGGGAGTGGAGCTGGCGCCGACAACGAGCTTGGTGGACGCGGCAGCGGGGGCCTCAGTAGCGGCGGGAGCTTCCGTGGCGGCGGGGGCTTCCGTGGGCGCCGCGGTGGCGGCGGGGGCGGAAGAGCTGCAGGCGCTCAGGCTCAGAGCCAGCAGCGCGGCGACAAGGATCAGAGCGAAATTTCTTTTCATGGTCATTTTCTCCTTTACTGTTTTGGGTTTACTTGGTAATGCGTTTATCGGTGCGGTGCGCAACGGCAGTCCCCACCTCCTGAATAATCTGGACGATTATTACAGTCAAAAATACACAGATCCACTTGATATCGGGATTGAAGCGCTGGTGGCCATAGCTGATGGCGATCTGGCCGAGACCGGTGCCGCCGATGGTGGCGGACATGGCGGAGTAGCCGAGGATGGTCACCATGGAGATCACCGCGCCCATGATGAGCGAGGGCTTAGCCTCCGGCAGCAGGACCTTCGTCACGATCTGAAAATTGTTGGCTCCCATGGACTGGGCGGCCTCAATGACGCCGGCGTCCACTTCCTTGATGGAGGATTCCACCATGCGGGCGATGTAGGGCGAGGCCGCGATGACCAGCATCACGATCATGGCCTTGTTGCCGAGCGAGGTGCCCACAATGAAGTTTGCCACGGGGAGCATTGCAACCATCAGGATGATAAAGGGAATGGAACGGAAGAAATTGACAAACATACCGAGCACGCGGTTGAGCCAGGGAATGGGATGGATGCCCTCCCGGTCCGTGACGGTCAGGATCACGCCGAGGGGCAGACCCAGCACGTAGGAAATGGCGGTGGAAATCACGGTCATATAGATCGTCTCCCAGATGCCACGCTGCAGAATGCCTGCGTTCCAGAGCTTGTAAAAGGTTTCGGAGAGCATCAGACTTCTTCCTCCTTCCATTTGACGGGGCTGTTTTTAAGCCAGGTGAGGACCTTTTCGGCCTGGTGCGGATCGGTGGGCAGCTCGATGATCATATGACCGTAGACGATGCCGTCGAAATCCTTCGTGTCGGCAAACATGATGTTGACCGGCACCTGGCAGTCGAGAGTCATGCTGGAGATCACCGGCTCCTTGGACTGCATGCCGTCGAAGATGATGCGGATCTTCTTGCCGCCGCTGGTCTCGATGGCGGTACGGCCCTGGGGAAGGATCAGCTCACGCGCGATCTGGGACTGGGGATTGGTGAACACATCGCTGACCTTACCGGATTCCGCGATGCGGCTCTGGTCGATGACGGCCACGCGGTCGCAGATCTGATCGATGACCTTCATCTCGTGTGTGATGACGATGATCGTGACGCCCATTTTCTCGTTGATGTCGCGCAGCAGCTCGAGGATGGAGCGGGTCGTGTTCGGATCGAGTGCGGAGGTCGCCTCGTCGCACAGGAGGTAACGCGGATCGGAGGCGAGGGCACGGGCAATGGCGACGCGCTGCTTCTGTCCGCCGGAGAGCTGCGAGGGGTAGGCCGCAGCCTTTTCCTCCAGACCCACGACCTTCAGAAGCTCCAGGGCCTTCTTCTTCGCGTCCTGCTGCTTGACTCCGGCAATTTCCAGCGGGAAGGTGACGTTTCTGAGAACGCTGCGCTGCTCGAGCAGGTTGAAGCCCTGGAAGATCATCGAGATGCTGCGGCGCATTTTCAGAAGTTCCGGTCTCGGGAGCAGGGTGATGTCCTGTCCGTCGATGATGACGCTGCCGGAGGTGGGCCGCTCCAGGAGGTTGATGCAGCGCACAAGCGTGCTTTTGCCTGCACCGGAGAGGCCGATGATGCCGAAGATCTCACCGTCCTGGATGGTAAGGTTGATGTCGCGCAGAGCCTCGACATTGCCGGCGGCGGAGGAATAGGTTTTACAAAGATTCTTTAATTCTATCATCTATCAACTATCCTCTACAATATAACCAATTTTGCGAAAAAACATGAATACAAAATCAAAAACAGGTTCGGGAAACTCTCGTCGTTTTCCGAACCTGTCTGGATTGCCTGTCAAGCGATCAAACGGAAAGGGAACAAGGAGAGCTGCCGTTATGGGCGTGCATCATCATGCACATGCCGAACATGCACATCTCCATCATCATGCAATTGTAAGTGTTGGTACGACGCATGGTGATTATGCTCCTTCTCTGAAACTGAGTGCATTATAGTCCCGCCGCTCCCCGCTGTCAAGCAGGATATGACAGAATTGTAAACATATACATGGAAAGCGGGGTAGGTTTTTGCGAAGCTGAGAAAATTGCACAAAATATTAAGGCAATACCGCACAATGCGGCAAGAGCAGATTCCGAGAAAATCTGAGTTCTGATGATGGCACTTTTTCGCAGATGTACTTTGTGTACCTCAAGAAAAAGTGACAAAATCAGGGCTCAAATTTTCCGGAAGATGCCGCAGGCGTATTTTGCGGTGTTGCCTTAGATATAATGACTGCGGAGGTATTCCACGATCTGCGCGATGCCCAGCGCGGCGATACTCCGCCCATCCGGGGTGAGGTAGCTGTCGGAGAGGAAGCCGTACTCATCGTTTACGATGGAAGCGATATCGGCATAATATACGCCGCTATTGGTGCAGACCTGGCGGATCCAGGCGTTGGCGCTTGCGATGAGCTGGGTGGTCAGGCCGTCGCCTCCCTGGTAGTTCGAGCTGATAGAGCCGATGGAGCAGACAATGATGTTGGTGTTGGGGCTGCCGCTGCGGATGCTCTCGATGAGGCGGGTATAGCCGTCGATAAACTCCTGCTGGGTCGTGTCGGCCAGACCGTCGCCGCCCATGTAGATCACAAGGGTCTTGGGGCGCGTGACCATACAGGCGTCGGAAACGCGGATAAGCGAGCCGTCCACAAACACGATGGGCGTCTCCGCCGCGTCCTTGACGTGCAGCCCCCTGCCGTCGTCGGTCCAGAACTGCGCCGGAATGCCGTCACCGTACTGGTTGGCATATGTGCGCAGACCGAGAATGGTTTTGTCACACAGGAAGGTCATGCTGAACACATCTTCAAAATTACCCTTGCTGCGCTCCGGCAGCGGAATCAGCGTGCCGACGGTCGGCGTGTCGAGACCCGCAACGGACATATCTGTGGCCCGTTTGCTGCGCTCGATCTGGCCGAGCACGATGGTGCCCTCCGTACGCGCTTCGGTATTCTTGCGCGACATGGAGAAGATCAGACCCAGCAGCAGCGCCAGCAGGCACAGCACGATCGCCGAAGCCCAGATCATGTTTTTCAGATTGGAAAGCCGGCCCTTCATGACAAAACCTCTCTTCATAAGAATGGATCAAATATGGGCGGCCCAAAGGCCGCCCATATGAACGGTTATAGAATCGGATTACTCCTGCTCGGCCAGAGCCTTGGCCTCTTCGATGACCTTCTGCTGGACGTTGCCGGGGGCTTCCTCGTAGCGAACGAACTTGCAGGTGAAGGAGCCGGCGCCCTGGGTCATGGAGCGCAGGTCGATGGTGTAGGAACTCATCTCGGCCAGGGGAACCTCAGCCTCGATGGTGGTCATGCCGTCCTCGGCGGGCATGGAGCCCATCATGGTACCGCGGCGCTTGGAGTTGATGTCGCCGATGATGGCGCCCTGGAACTCGTCGGGAATGGTGACGAAGAGCTGGCCGATCGGCTCAAGGATGGTGGGCTTGGCCTTGGGGATGCCGTCCTGGTAGGCAAGGCGGGCAGCGGTCTGGAAAGCCATATCGTTGGAGTCGACGGGGTGGTAGGAGCCGTCATACAGGGTGGCCTTCAGGCCGACCAGCGGGTAACCGGCGAGAACGCCCTTCTGCACGGCGTTGCGCAGGCCCTTTTCGACGGAGGGGAAGAAGTTCTTGGGGACGGAGCCGCCGAAGACTTCCTCGGCAAAGATCATATCGTCCTGCTCGTCCTGCGGCTCGAAGCGGATCCAGACGTCGCCGAACTGGCCGGAACCGCCGGACTGCTTCTTGTGGCGGCCGTGGGCCTCGACGCGGCCCTTGATCTTCTCGCGGTAAGCAACGCGGGCGGGCTTGAGCTCGGTATCCACGTTGTAGAGATTCTTAAGCTTGGAGCAGAGGACGCCGATCTGGATGTCGCCTGCGCCGGAGATGACCATCTGGTGGGTCTCGGCGTTGTTGACGAGCGTGAAGGAGATGTCCTCTTCGCCCAGCTTGGACAGGCCGCCTGCGACCTTGTCATCCTGGCCCTTGGTCTTGGGCGCGATGCACATGGAGTAGCAGGGTTCGGGGATCTCGATGGCGGGCAGCTCGATATCGTCCTTGGAATCGGTGACGGTGTCGCCGGTCTTCCAGTCCATCTTGCCGATGGCGACGATGTCGCCGCAGCAGGCCTCGGTGACCTCGGTGCTCTTCTTGCCGCACATGGTGTAAAGACGGCCGAGCTTGTCGGTGGAGGAGGCGCGGACGTTGCGCAGGGACATGCCGGCCGCGATCTTGCCGGAGAGAACCTTGACGAAGCTGTACTTGCCGAACTTGTCGGACACGGTTTTGAACACAAAGCCCAGGGTGCCGTCGTTCTTGGCCTCGGGAGCGGGGCAGTAGTCGGCAATGCCCTGCAGCATGGCGATGGTGCCGACATTGGTCATGGCGTCGGTTGCGAACACGGGAACGACTGCGCGCTCCTTCACGCCGACCTTGAGGCCTTCAATGATGTCGGCCTCTTCGAGCTCCATGGTCTCGAAGAACTTCTCCATGAGTTCCTCGGTAGCGCCGGCGGCAGCTTCCATCAGCTCTGCGCGCAGATCCTCAACATGGCCTGCATCGGCAGCGGGGACGGCGGTCTTCTCGGCCTTGTTGCCCTTGGTGATGTAGGCGACGTTGTGCACGAGGTCGATAACGCCCTTGCCGTCGGAGGTGGGGATGGTGACGGGGCAGATAATGCCGCCGTACTTGCCCTTCAGGGTTTCGAGGGCCTTGAAGTAATCACCGTGCTCCTCATTGCACTTGGAGATGCAGAACATGACGGGGAGCTTGGCATTTTTCAGATAATTCCAGCTGCGCTGACCGCCGACGGGCAGGCTCTCGGCCGTGTCCTTGGCGGAGGTGACGATCACGCCGCACTCCACGGCGCGCAGGGCGCACAGCACGTCGCCCACAAAGTCGAAATAGCCGGGGCAGTCGAGAACGTTGATCTTCGTGCCGCCGAAGTTCACAGGGGCGATAGAGGTCGCGATGGTGATCTGGCGGGAGGTTTCCTCCGGATCGTAGTCGCAGACGGTGGTGCCGTCGGCAACCTTGCCCATGCGGTCGATGGCGCCGGTGCAGAAGAGCATGCTCTCGGCGAGGCTGGTTTTGCCGTTGTTGCCGTGGCCGATCAGGCAGATGTTGCGAATGTTTTTCGTTTCGTAGCTCATGTGTTGCTTCCTCTCTGTTGAATTCTATGCAAAGTGGATGAATCTGCGATCAAGGATCAATTTGCAATCAATTTATTATATACTATGCCGCTTTTCTTGGCAAGAGCAAATTTGAAAGAATAATTCCGGGCCGCGTCCGTTCTCTGTCGATTTCCCTCTTGCAAAACGCGGCGAAATCATATATGATGTCCCGTACAGAGTAGGAACTACAAGATATTGTGATTATGTAAACTTATGGAAAGGGGTTGACAGACATGACCGCACGGCGTACCATCAGTCAGTCAGTCAGTCAGTCAGTCAGTCAGTCAGTCAGTCAGTCAGTCAGTCAGTCAGTCAGTCAGTCAGTAAAGACTACGCTGTAAGCCTTTCCCTGTCCGATACGATCAAGGGCGCAGTATACCCATTTTGAGGTGTACTGCGCCCTTTTTGCATTGCCTCCCCTGCAAGGGGAGGTGGTTGAGCCGCCCGCGGCGAAACCGGAGGGGTTTGACCCCTCAGTCTGCGCCTCGCGGGAGATCGGCGCAGACAGCTCCCCCTCCGGGGGAGCCAATTCGTCCATCCCGCCGCGCGTGCGGCGTTGAAATAATCTATGGAGGAAAAGAGAAATGAAACACAGAGTGAAAATCCTGTCCATGCTGCTCAGCTTCGTGCTGGTGCTGTCCCTGCTGCCGGGGATGACGGCGTGGGCAGACGGGACGGTCGTAACTACCGCAGGCGAATTTTTGGCCGCTGTGAATAGCGGCGGTTCGATGTCGCTTGCGAATGATATTACACTCCCATTAGACGATACTTTCTATTTTGAGAAGGCACTGATCATCGACTTGAATGGCCATACGTTAACGGTTCAAGGGACGACTGCGTATTGTATGTGGGTCATTCTGGCCCCGGTGACTATAAGAGATGGCGCAGGCGGGGGTATGATCAGCCATCCAGAAGATGTATATACGTTCATTACTCATTCTGGTGGATCGTTGACTCTGGAAGGCGGAACATTGGAGTTTACCAACAGCGACACCTATGGGATTAAACCTTTGGGGGGCCCGTTTACGATGACCGGCGGTACGATCAAAAGTGCAGGCTACTCTATTTATCGCGATGGTCAACCCGTCACCATCAGCGGCGGTACGATTATCGGAGAATTTCTGAATTCCAGCGGCGATTTGACCATTACCGGAGGCAGTTTCAGTTTTGATCCATCAGCTTTGCTGCCTGATGGATATGCTGCACCGAAAGTCGGGGACTATTGGGTGGTAGGTGCTGCTGCGTACAGTGTGACCTATGCCCCCGGCGACGGTTCGGGGAGCATGAATCCCACAAAGGTTGAAAAAAACGCCGAGGGAAAATTCATGTATAAGGTGGAGAGCTGCGGCTTTACCGCACCCGACGGAAAGACGTTTGACTTTTGGCAGGGCAGCGACGAGAAAACCTATCGACCCGGGCCGGAGGTGGAAATAAGCGGCGACCTCACCCTCACCGCCCAGTGGAAGGACAAGCCGCAGGGCGGCGGCGAGAAAAAGACCTCGGGCGGCTCCTGCAGCTTCGTCGATCTCGTGTTCAACATTCCCGGTGCGGACGACTCCTGGGAGTACGTCGGCGGCGGCTATGTCCCGCAGAGAGCCTACCGCGTGAGCCTGGCCCCCATGCAGGGCGGCAGCGCGGCCCTCGGCCTCACGACGGGCGACTCTGGCACGGCGCTGAATGTCTACCCGACCTCGACGGTCTATGTCTTCCCGAACGCCGAGCAGGGCTACACCCTTGATAAGATCGTCTGGAGCCTCATCGACGGCTCCGCCAGCTACGACATCACCGAGGCGAAGAATTTCGTCATGCCCGCCATGGACGCGGTGGTCTACGTGACCTTCCGCCCAGTGGGGTGATACAAACCCAATAAACGCAAAAATCCCCGGCGGACGAATCCGCCGGGGATTTTCCAATGTGTAGACAAAGGTTTAGGGCAATACCGCACAATGCGGCAAGAGCAGATTCCGAGAAAATCTGAGTTCTGATGATGGCACTTTTTCGCAGATGTACTTTGTGTACCTCAAGAAAAAGTGACGAAATCAGGGCTCAAATTTTCCGGAAGATGCCGCAGGCGTATTGTGCGGTGTTGCCTTAGCGTTTCACACTCACAAAGAAGCTGACCGCCAGCACCGGCAGCGCCCAGAACAGCATGTAGAGGAAGAGGTTTGCCAGGGGATTGGCCCCGGCGCTGAGAAAGCGCACAAACACGATGACAACGCCGAGAACGGATGCAATGACGTTCAGCACGAGGTTGATGTTCGTGGCAAGATACATGCTGCGCCCGATGTCTGCCACGCTTGTCAGGGGCGCCAGACCCTCGTTGCAGAGAATGGCGGCGATGCGCGCGTCCTTTGTGTCGTCGGCAGGTTCTGACAGGCGGAAGCGCTCGGCATAGGGCGGGAAGTCGTAGCCGTCGGTGGCGATGTCGAAGGTGTTGTGCAGCATCTCCGGCGTGACGTTGAAGTCGCGCACTGCAAAGACGGGCGGTCTCGCCGTGCGCATAAGGTCGACCAGCGCGCGGCGGATCTGCGGCTGCCCCTCGTACTGGAGGGAGAAGATGCCGTAGAGGATGCCGTCAATGGCGAGCAGCACGGTGGTCTTGTCAGTAAGGCGGAAGGGGATGCGCACGTTCATCAGGCGCATCAGCTCCGTGCTGCCGCAGAGAACGACATGCCCCTCAATGATGCCCTTCATGCCGCCGCCGGGCATGACCTCAAAGCCGTCGATGGAGCGGGCGGGGGAGTCGGTCTCCCGCATAAGCTCGCTGAAGCAGCCGGCGGCGCAGCAGCCGGAGGCCTGCATCATGGAGCCAGCGTAGGAGATGACCTTCTGCGCGTCCTCGTCGGCAAAGATGCGCACACTCTCGATGCTGACGGCGCTTTCCGGGAAGAGGTCGCGGTCGGTAACGATGAGGTTCTTGCTGGCCCCAATATCGCACAGGCCCGACCAGCCGGCGATGGCCGCGCCGAACTTGAAGATCCGGCTTGAGCCGAGGAAGAAGGGCAGCGCGAAGGAGAGCATGGTGCCGAAGGGGACGGTCAGCGCGAGATGGGCCGAGAGAATGTAGATAAACTCGGGATAGCTCTTCTTTGCGATCATGACAATGATCGTGAGCAGCAGCGCCAGCACGAAGAGCGCCGGGGCGAGGCGGCGATAGAGCGTCTCATCCGGCCCTGCCTCCTCGGTTCTGCGCACAAAGCCGCGCACCGAGCGCAGGGATTTGAGCAGCGTGATCTGATCCTTTTCCAGCGTGTTCTCCCCGGTGACGGCAAAGAAATGCTTGCCGATGGCGGGTACGCGCGTCGCCTTGCGAAGCCCCCTGGCCGAGAGATAGGACGCCAGCAGCAGCCCCACAACAGCGCCGGAGGAAATGGCGCAGAGCGGCATATGCTGCGCCGCCGTTTTGGAGAGCGCCACGATGAGCGCGTCGATCCCGGTAAAGAGGCAGGACACGACCGCGAGACTGTCCGCCCCGAAGCGCAGGCGCACGGCGTTCGTGACAGCGTTTGTCACCACGTCCAGCGCAAGCAGCATGATCACCGCCTGCATGCCGAAGCAGAAGGCGGCTGCCACGGGCAGGGACTTCATCATCCCCGGCACGGGCATCTCCAGCGATATGTACATCAGCACAGCCAGCGCCACCGCGCTGATGCGCAGCCTGTACTTCGTAGAGCGGATAAACGAGCCGTAGTATTTGGAGGCTTCGGCGGCAGACAGCTCTTCGCCCAGATCCTCGGCGCTGTCGACCATGGTCTCGGACGTGCGTCCGCGCACGGTGCCGCGAATCTTGAGCCAGCCGGAGGCCAGAATGGACAGCAGATACTCCTTGAAGGTGGGCGGCGCGTACATGTCGGACTCGTGGTATCTGCGGCTGCGCTCATCATCGTAGTCGTCGAAATCCTCGTCGTCCGCTTCCGCATCGGTGTTGTCGATGCTTTGAGGCGCGTCCGCGTAATCCGGGTCGTCCCGGTATGTGGGATTGACGGCGTAAATCGCAGGCCCTGCGGCCTCATCGGTAATCTCTTCGGCTTCGTCCGCTTCGGGCACGGGGGCGGGCTGCGCCGCTTCTTCGGCTGCATGCTTTTTGCCGCGTCTGAAGAGAGCGCGGTGCTGCTTGCGCGGCGGCTCTGCGGTATCCTGCCGCTCGGCGAGCGGGTCGTCGTAATCCGGCGTCCACTGGGAGGGATTGTATTCGGTCTGCTGTGCGGGGACATAGTCCTCATCCGCGCTCAGGTCAACCTCACTGTCGGCGTAGGAAATCGTCTGCTTCTGACTCTGCCCGCCGAGGTTGAAGCGGTCGTCGATCTCCGGCTCCTTCGCGTCCGGCTGGTAGACGGGCGGGTCGTTCTTCCCGTGGTAAACACGCACGTCGGCGTCGTAGTCCATGGCCTGGTCAAGATCAAAGTCGTAGCTGTCGTCCGTTTTCGTTTTGGCGGCATAAGCCTCGGCGTCGGCGATTGGATCGGCCTCGCCCTCGATGCCGAGCAGATCGTTGAGCTCCATACGGTAATTGACGCTGCTCCTGCGGCGCTCGGCGGCGCCGGATTTTGCCTGCATATCGGCGATCAGCTCGCGCGCTTCCTGTTCGGCTTTTCCGAGCGTTCCGCCATGAACCGTATAGAGCCTGCCGCTGTCGGGCACCTCATTGTCAAAGGCCTCGCGCGTGTCGAAACCGCTGTCCTCCTCCGGATAGTCGCCGGCGGGGTCGCTGTCCGGATAGTCACCCGGGCCGCCCATGGGCTCCGCGGGCACACGCTCGGGCTCAGGCTGCGCGGGGGTCTGGGGTTCTCCGGCAACGCGCTGTCTCAGGCGGGCGAGAAGTCCGCCCTTCTTCTTTGCGGGCTCTTCCGTCCTGGTGCGCCTGTGCACGGGCTCTTCGGCTTCCTCCTGCTGTTCGTACTCGTCCTGGGAGAGATAGCTGTCAGGGGGAAAATCCGCGCTGACAAGATGCCGCGGAATCGGCGTGTCCTGCGCAAAACCGGCTTCGATCGACTCATGAACGCTTGAGGCGATGTCGTCGGTATCATCGCTCTGAACCTGTTCGTCCTTCACGACAAAGGGATTGTCATATTTCGTGGGAAGATCCGGCAGATCATCCTCAAGGGGTTCTCCGGAAGCGTTTCTGAAATGAAACGCGGGATCGTGTTTCCCTATATTCTCTGTATTAAAATCATCCATTGTTGTACCCTGTCCTTTTCTCGGGAAAAACTCCGTGCAGCTCAGCGGCTTCTCTGTCTCAGAATTTCATACATGGTGACGGCAGCCGCGGCGGAGGCGTTGAGAGAATTGAGCCGTCCCTTCATCGGGAGACTGAGAACAAAATCGCAGCTCTCGCGCACAAGGCGGCCCATCCCGTCCCCCTCGGAGCCGATCACCAGCGCGATGGGTCCGGTGAGATCCGTGCGCCAGAGCTGCGCCGCCCCGTCGGCAGCGGTGCCGTAGACCCAGAGTCCGGCCTCCTTGAGCTCTTTGAGCGCGGAGGGGATGTTCGCGACCCGGGCGATGGCCATGTACTCCGCCGCGCCGGCGGAGGCTTTGCCCACAATGGCGGTCAGACCCGCGCTGCGGCGTTTGGGGATCACGACGCCATGTGCGCCGACGCACTCTGCGGTGCGGATAATGGCGCCGAGATTGTGCGGATCGCTGATCTCGTCGCACACGATGACGAAGGGCGCCTCGCCCCGCTGCTCGGCAATGGCGAGAATGTCCTTGAGCTCGCAGTATTCCCGCACCGCCACCAGCGCGATCACGCCCTGATGGGCCTTGGTACGGCTCATGAAATCCAGCTTGCGGCGGTCGGCCTCGACCACCACCACACCCTGATCCCGGGCCTTGGAGGCGATATGGCCGAGCGTCTTGTCCACATCGCCCTTGGCGATGAAGATCTTGTCGATGGCGCGGCCGGCTCGCAGCGCCTCGATAACCGCATTGCGGCCTTCGATGATATCATTTTCAATGGCCTCGCGGCCAGTTTCTTTTTCCTTATCCATGTCGGCTACCTCGACTATCGTGATTTGGTTTACATAGTATCATAAGCGCGGTTTTTTTGAAAGCCCCTGTTCGCAAATTTACAAAATTTTATAGACATCCCATCAAGAACGGGGTATATTGATAGACAATCCATAACAATCAGGAGAAGGACTATGAAAGATCCAAGAAGAGAAATCGAAAAATTCTGCTATCGTCACCCGAACTTCGGCATTCCGAATCTGATGCGCTATATTGTGATCGCAAACGTGATCTTCTGGCTGCTGGGCGCGGTCAACCGTCCGCTGATGAGCTATCTGCTCTTCAGCCCCGCCCTGATCCTGCGCGGGCAGATCTGGCGGCTGATCAGCTTCATCTTCATCCCGCCCTCCACGGGTGTGCTGGCCTTCATTGCGTTCTACTTCTATTATTGGATCGGCAACACGCTGGAGAGACAGTGGGGGACGGGCCAGTTCACCATTTATTTCTTCACGGGCGTGATCCTCACGATCCTCTACGGCTTTGCCATCTATTTCATCACCGGCAAATCCGTGCTGCTGAGCTCGACGTATATTTATCTCTCCATGTTCTTCTCCTTTGCGGCTCTCTTCCCGGATATGCAGGTGCTGTTTCTGTTCTTCATCCCCGTCAAAATGAAGTATCTGGCCCTGGTGGACGCGGCCTTTTTCCTGGTCTCCGTGATCACCACGCCCTTCCCTGAGAACCTGCTGCCTGTCGTCGCGATCCTGAACTTCCTGATCTTCTGCAGCGGGGATCTCAAACGCATGCTGCCGCGCAGGCAGAGTCAAAGCACCATCAATTTTAAACGCGAATCTGCCCGCATCCGCCGGGAGCAGCAGGACAAGCTCTATACCCACAAGTGCGCGGTCTGCGGCAGAACGGACGCGGACTACCCGGATCTGGAGTTTCGCTACTGCTCCCGCTGCGCGGGCTACCACTGCTTCTGCATCGACCACATCAACAACCACATCCATTTTACGGAGTAAGAAAAAAAGCCGCCCGATGGGGCGGCTTTTTAGGAAAAACAAAAAGAGAAGCGCAATCAACGAGGGGAGACGAACTTGAAGGCAAAGGGACTGCTTCTTACTGCGGCAAGTATTTTCATCATGTTCGGCGTGGTGCTGGGGCTGCGGCTCTACCAGGGGCGTGAGCGCGCCGCCGAGGCGGACAGACTCTACAGAGCGGGGGAATACGAGGCGGCAAAGCTTCTCTATCTGGAAATGGAGAACGCCGAGGGCGCCGCAAACTGTGACGCGCAGATCCGTGAGGCGCAGTATCAGGGCGCAAAGCATTATCTCGAATCCGGCGACTATGAGAGCGCGGGCAGGCTCCTGGCCACGCTGGGAGATTACAAGGACGCGCGCACACTCCTGCGGGATTATGATTTCATGCGCGCCGGCGCCCTCGCAGAGAACGGAAAGCCCGAGGAGGCGCGCTCGATCTACCTCATGCTGGGCGATTACCCCGGCTGCCGAGAGGCGTTGGAGGCGCTGATCCCGGCGCTCTATGAGCGCGCGGCCATCCTTGCCTCGAGCGGGAAGCTGGCGCTTGCCTGCACGATCTGGCAGGAGTGCGGCGATTACCGGGACAGTGTAAAATACCTGGAGCGGGGGCGAAAAATGCTCTTACAGCAGGCGGATGTGAGCCGCGTTAAGCTCAACGATCCCACGCGCCGCTTTGAAAATCCCTTCTACCAAAAGGCGTACCAGACGAAGGACGCTTACATCCTCTTCCCGGAGGAGTCCAACGCGGACACGCGCTTCTTCCTCTATTTTCCCGGCGGCCGGGATGAAGAGCTGTACACGGAATTTCTGTATTACTACATGGCAAACCCCGCGCCGAACACCCTGGCCGTCTTCCTGCGGCGAAACGATCTGCCGGACATGAAGGGCTGCTGTGAAAAGGCCCTGCGCATTCTGGACGAGGCGGCGGCAGACTGCGGCCTCTTCCCGACCAAAGCGCTGGCGGCGGGCTCCAGCCTCGGCGCCTATCCCGCGCTGCAATTTCCGATGATCGCAAAGCGCGGCTATGCGCTTGAGATCCCCTGCGTTCTCTCGCTTGACGCCGGCAACGCATGGGGCGAACCGGAGCTGGTGCCGACTGCGGAACAGTGCCGTGAGCTTGCGACGCTCGGTACGCATCTCTATCTCTTCCAGCCCGTCTGGGAGGATAGCTCCTATGAACCTGTGGCCCGCATGGTGGATGCGGGCTGCTGGGTGATGCTGGCGGGCTGCCTGCACGACGAGCATGAGCAGATTACCTACGACGTCTTTGAACTCGGCGTGATCGACTGGGCTCTGGGCAGTAGGGAAGAGCGCTGCCCGGGAGAGATCTACAGTTTCCGGCGGCTGAAAAACTGAAGAAAACCAAAAAACGCTGACCGGCATTTTTGAACCGATCAGCGTTTTGCGTCTCTATGGAATTAGCGTTCCTTTCCCCGGAAAAAGAGACCCAGCATGCCGGGGCCGACATGGGCGCCGGAGAACGGCTCATGCTGGCAGATGGTGATGTCCACGTCCGGGGTGATGGCGCGCACAAGCCCTGCCAGATATTCCGCGTCGGCAAGACAGTCGCCGTGGGAGATGCAGATAGTCTGCCCCTCCTGGTCGATGCGCTTTTCATCATATTTTTTTGCCAGCATTTCAATGGAATTCTTGCGCCCGCGCACTTTGGTGCAGGAGATGATGTGGCCTGTGCTGTCACCGAAGAGAATGGGCTTGATGTTGAGCACGGTGGCGATCTTTGCGGTCATGCCGCTGACACGTCCTGTGTTCTTTAAAAAGTTCAGGTCGTCCACAGTGAAGTACTGGCAGGTGTGGGGAACCTCCGCATCAAGGATCGCGGCGGCTTCCCGGGCGGGGACGCCCTGGCGGCTGAGCGCCGCGGCGCGTACAGCCAGAAGGCCGTTTCCGAAGCCGCAGCCGAGAGAGTCCACAACATGGACAAAGCGGCCCGTGTAGAGCTCCATCAGCTCCTGGGCGGCGATGCGCGCAGCGTTGCAGGTGCCGCTGATGCCGGAACTCATGGAGATATAGATGATATCCTGGCCTCCTGTGAGAATGGGCGCAAAGCGGGAGAGAAAAAGCTGTGTATTGAGCAGGGAGGTCTTCACAACCTTGCCCTTTCTGAGATCCTCATAAAAGGACGGCCCGTCAAAATGATCCACATCGCCCCAATAGGTCTTGGCCACGCCGTCGATCGTATAGTCGCAGGGGAGAAGCTGGATCCCATCCAGCATCGACTGCGGCAGATTCGCGCTTCCGTCCGCAAAAACGGCAAAAGACATAGGAATGCCTCCTTTATCAGACTGCTTGTCTGTGTCAACCCATATATATAATACACAGAACTCGCGGTTTGTCAAATCAAAGCTATCTAATCTTTTGAATCATATTAGCACACTCAACAAACCATGTCAACCGAAACGATAGAAACATTCATCTTGATTCCTGGATTAAATCTGCTATAATGGAACCAGAAATCGGAAACGGAGATAGCGGTATGACTTACAACAAGGAACTGATCGCGGGCAAGCTGCGCCGCTGGGAAAAATATCTGGAGGATTACAGGCTCCCCGCATGGGAGGAGATCCCGGACTTCGGTCTCTATATGGATCAGGTTGTGACGCTGCTGACGCAGTATCTGGACTATATGCCGCCGGAGCTCAAGGAAGAGCAGATTATCACCCCCGCCGCCATCAACAACTATGTCCGGAAAAAAATCATGCCGGAGCCGATCAAAAAAAAGTATTACCGTGTCCACATCGCCTATCTTGTCATGGTCTGCACCCTGAAGCAGAGCCTCTCGATCCCGACGCTCAAAACCATGATTCCCATGGGCTTGAGCGAAGAGGAACTCCGGCAGGTATACAGCGCCTTTGTGGCCCGGCACAGGCTGAGCTGCACATACTTTTTGAAGCAGGTACGCATTGCGGCGGGCGGTATCCTCGACCACGGGGCGGAGGAGGAGACCGAGATCACCACTGACGATACAAACGATCTCATCTCTTCCGTCGCGGTCATCAGCGGTTTTGCCCGCCTGATGGCGGAAAAACTGCTGCTGCTGGAGGGGAAGGATCTCACAAACGGCGGCAGTATCGAGACGCGCGGCACGGAAAATCAGGACTGAGCCAATGGAGGTCCTGTACAGTGATGCGAGCGTGATCGTCTGCGTCAAGCCTGCGGGCGTTCTCTCCACGGATGAACCGGGCGGACTGCCGGAGCTTTTGCGCAGGGAACTGGACGACGAGTGTGCCGATGTGCGCACAGTGCACCGCCTTGACCGGGCGGTGAGCGGGCTGATGGTTCTGGCCCGCAGCGCCGGGGCAGCCGCGGAACTCAGCCGCCAGATCCGGGAGGGCGGCTTTGAAAAAGAGTATCTTGCCGTTGTGCACGGGTATCCTCCCGAGAGGGGAGAGCTGCACGACCTGCTGTGGCGCGACAAGGCGCGGAAAATGACTTTTGTGGCAGACTCCGTCGGCAAGGGGGTGCAGGAAGCGTCGCTCGATTATGAGCTGCGTGCTCGCGGCGAGGGGATGAGCCTCGTGCGCATCCGTCTGCACACAGGCCGCACCCATCAGATCCGTGTGCAGTTTGCATCCCGCGGCTGGGCGCTTTTCGGGGAGAGGAAATACTGCGAAGAACCGGACGAGTGTCCGCTTGCCCTCTGGTCACATGCGGTCGGCTTTGATCATCCGGAGACGGGTGAGCGCCTGCGCTTTGCAAAAGAGCCGCCTGCCCTGTGGCCTTGGACGGACTGTGAAGAAATAGACAGCTGAGAATCGTATACAACGGTTGAAATCATTTTGCGCGTGATCTATAATGACGCAAACGTCTGGCTGCATTTTGCAGTATAAGACGCGGTGCAAGGAGGTCTATCCTATGCTCTGGAAATATCTTGTCATTTTAGTCGGCTCTTATGTGATCGGCTCGCTGAGTCTATCCATTCTCGCTTCCCGGCATCTGTTCGGCGGCGATATACGGAAAGAAGGCAGCGGCAATGCGGGCGCAACCAACATGGCCCGTGTACACGGCTGGGGCGCGGGATTCCTGACCCTGGCAGGCGATGCCCTGAAAGCAGCCGTCTGCATGATCGCCGGCAATGCTCTGACGGGGGAGATCGGCCTTTGCCTCGGCGCTGGCGCCTGCATGCTGGGCCACTGCTTCCCGGTGCTGCATCATTTCAAAGGCGGCAAGGGTATTGCGGTCGGCGGCGCAATCGGCTTCGGCATCGACTGGCGTGTCGGCGTATGTACCGTTGGGTCCTTTCTCCTAGGCTCGCTTTTGTCCAAGAAGGTGTCGGTCGGCTCTCTTTGCGGGGCTGTCGCCATCGCGGCGTCTTCGTTCCTGTTCCATGTTAGTACGCCGCGCCTGATCCTCTCGGTGTTCTGCGCGTGTCTCGCCATTGCCCGCCACCACGCCAATATCAAGCGTCTGGCAGAGGGGACGGAGCCGGATTTCAAAGCGGCGGAGGGCAAGAAGCAATAAGACCCGAACATATAATGGGGCTGTCTCAAAACTCCGCGTCATTCTGAACGAAGTGAAGAATCTTTTTTTGAAAGTTCAAGCAAATCTTCAAACGAAAGATCCTTTGTCACTTTGTTCCTCAGGATGACAAAGCGGAAACTGTTTTGAGACAGCCCTTTTTTACTGCATGTATTTTTACAGTTTTTTAAACTTTTTGACTGCGGCGGCGCTATAATGTTTATCATAAAACAGGAAGAAAGGCAGAATCGATATGAGTAAACGTGCACTTGTCGTGGAAGACGACGCCAATATTGCGGAGCTTCTCCGGCTTTATCTCGGAAAAGACGGCTTTGATGTCATGATCGCAGCGGACGGCGGCAAGGCTGAGTCCTCCTTCGATCTGTTTCAGCCGGACGTTGTGCTGCTGGACATCATGCTGCCGGTCAAGGACGGGTGGGAAGTCTGCCGCAGCATCCGCCGCAAGTCCTCCACGCCCATCATCATGCTCACCGCGAAGGGGGAGACGACAGACAAGATCAACGGCCTCGACATGGGGGCGGACGATTATGTGACCAAGCCCTTTGACGTGAAGGAACTTCTGGCTCGCGTCCATGCGGTCATGCGCCGTACGGATGCCGACGCACCGGTTGAGAAGAAGCTCACCTACGACAAGCTGGTGATCAATCTCGAGTCCTATGAGCTGATTGTGGACGGCAAGAAAATCGACACACCGCCCAAAGAGATGGAGCTTCTCTATCACCTGGCGGCTTCTCCCAACCGTGTCTTTACCCGCAACCAATTGTTGGACGAGGTATGGGGCTTTGACTATTTCGGCGACTCCAGAACCGTGGACGTACACATCAAGCGTCTGCGTGAGAAGCTGGAGGGCGTGTCCGATAAGTGGTGCCTTAAAACTGTCTGGGGCGTGGGCTACAAGTTCGAACTCCTTGAAGGCTGAAAAGCGTTGATTTTCCTAACTTTTTGGTATACTTAACTCGGAAACTCGCATTCGGAAAATTGAAAAATATATATTATTATATATATATCAGGATGGGGAACGCATAGCGTAATCCCCATCCTTTTTTTAGAATCCTTCAACCAACGAAGGGGCGCCTTCTGAGTACCAGCGCCAGAAGCTGCGTGCTTGAACACGAATTGAGCAACCGATGTACTCTAGCTTAAACAATGGATGCTTGCTTGAATAAACATCATGTAAGAAAGCATAACACTTTGATCTGCTGATGTTTAGAATAACCTGCAATTGTTTTGGTGATAAAAAGACATACTCTTGATATTGTGCTGGAACATAGGGTGTAGTCATGATAAGCGCCTTTCTTTATATACCAGACTCACCTCCGCCTGTGGCTGGCAGGTCCATAGATTTTCATCTCCCCGCCTTCTTCATGGCCGGGCCGCGAGTTACGGAAGTCTCATTATCCCCGAAGCTGTCATGGCGCAGACAGGTGCCGCCTGTCTTTTTTTGCCGTCACTCGTTTGCCGGACGAGTGCGCAGCCGCTGTTCGCTTCGGGATTGTGGAGGTGAGCGAGTATTCAGTTTTCAAGGTACATTCGCATGAGGA